>Ga0206103_100265_pt1 | contig 35233 bp, 36 predicted proteins | sample 1B5Ametagenome_FD_148638 | JGI IMG/M metagenome (GOLD analysis project Ga0206103, IMG submission 148638) | Enriched microbial communities from leaf-cutter ant dump, University of Wisconsin, Madison, United States - 1B5A | ecosystem: Environmental > Terrestrial > Nest > Insects nest > Nest dump... | reverse complement strand
TGTGCGCCTCCTCGCGCATGCGCACGTCGCGCAGCAGCGCCTGCACCACCTGGATGGAGAGCATCAGGAGCGACGGCGAGACGACGACGACGCGCGCCCGCGCGGCGCGCTGCACCACGTCCTCGAAGCGCTCGTGAATGTCGGCGAAGATCGATTCCGAGGGCACGAACAGGAAGGCCGTGTCCTGCGTCTCGCCGGCAATGAGGTATTTCTCGGCGATGGCGCGGATATGCACCTGCATGTCCTGCCGGAAGCCCAGCTCGGCCAGTCGCACCTCGTCGGACGACGGCGCGCCGGATAGCCGCTGCCAGCTTTCGAGCGGGAATTTGGCGTCGATGACCAGGGGCGGCGCGCCATTGGGCATGAAGATCACGCAATCGGGCCGCGAATGGTTGGAGAGCGTGTGCTGGAAGGCGTAGCTGCCGGAAGCGAGGCCGTCGGCGACGATGGCCTCCATCCGCCCCTGGCCGAAGGCGCCGCGCGTCTGCTTGTTGGCGAGGATCTGCTGGAGCGACACCACGTCCTTGGAGAGTTCCGTGATGTTGGCCTGCGCCCGGTCGATGACGGCGAGCCGCTCGCCCAGCTTGGCGAGGCTGTCCTCGTTCTTCTTGTTGGTCGCCTCGATGGCCTGGCCGACGCGCTGGCCCTGCGCGTCGAGCCGCTCGTTGACCAGCCGCGCCAGGTCCGAGGTGCGCGAGCCGAAGATCTCGGCCATCGTCTGCATGCGCCCGGTCATCTCGCTTTGCACCTGCAGCAAATGGGCGAGCGTCTTCTCGCCCTCGGCCGCCTTGGCGCGCTGCGCCTCGGCCTCGGCGGCGTGGGCCCGCGCGCTGCGCACGACGACGACCAGCACCGCGACAAGCAGCGCCGCCAGGAGCCCGGCTGCGGCGTAAAGGGCGGTTTCCAGGGTGACCGGAGTGCCGCCGAGGGTGAACAGGAGCTTGTCCATCGGTTGACCCTATCCGATTCGGTTTCCGCTTTGTTCCAGAGTTGACCCCGGCCCGGCAAATACCATATTGAGCCCAGACTCCCCCGAAAGGCCGATGTGAGATGGCGAAACGCGAAATCCTTGTGCTGCCCGACCCGCGCCTGCGCGGTGTCGCCGACCCGATCGAGACGATCGACGAGTCGGTGCGCACGCTGGCCGCGGACATGCTCGAAACCATGTATGACGCCCCCGGCATCGGCCTCGCCGCCACCCAGCTCGGCGAGATGAAGCGGCTGGTGGTGATGGACCTGTCCAAGGACGGCGAGACGCCCGGCCCCATCGTCATGGTCAACCCCGAGATCCTCAAATATTCGGACGAGGCGGTGACCACCGAGGAGGGGTGCCTCTCCATCCCCGAGATCTATTACGACGTGGACCGCGCCGCCGAGGTGACGGTGCGCTACACCGATCTCGACGGCAAGCAGGTCGAGATCGAGGCCAAGGAGCGCCTCGCCGTGTGCATCCAGCACGAGATCGACCATCTCGATGGCGTGCTCTACATCGACTACCTGTCGCGGCTGAAGCGCGACCGCGTGCTCAAGAAGTTCCAGAAGGCGGAGAGGCTCGCCAAGAAGGCGAGCTGATGCGCATCATCTTCATGGGCACGCCGGACTTCGCCGTGCCCACCCTCACCGAGATCGTTGCCGCCGGCCACGAGGTCGTCGCCGTCTATACGCGGGCGCCCAAGCCGGCGGGACGCGGCCAGGCCGAGCGCAAATCGCCGGTGCATGTCGCCGCCGACGGCTTCGGCCTGCCAGTGATGACGCCCAGGTCGCTGCGCAGCGAGGCCGAGCAGATCGCCTTTTCGGCATTCGATGCCGACGTGGCGGTGGTCGTCGCCTATGGGCTGATCCTGCCCAAACCCATCCTCGAGGCGCCGCGACTGGGCTGCCTCAACCTGCACGGTTCGCTGCTGCCGCGCTGGCGCGGCGCCGCCCCCATCCAGCGCGCCGTGATGGCCGGCGACAGGCGCACCGGCGTCATGGTGATGCAGATGGACGAGGGGCTCGATACCGGCCCGGTGGCGCTGGTCGATGAGATGCCCATCGGCCCCGACATGACAGCCGGCGAGGTACACGACGCCATGATGCGGGTCGGCGCCGACCTCATGGGCCGCGCGCTCGCCGCGCTCGAACGCGGCTCGCTGACCTTCACGCCGCAGGCCGAAGAGGGCGTCACCTACGCCCACAAGATCGACAAGGCCGAGGCGCGCATCGACTGGACCCGGCCGGCGGCCGAGGTGCACAATCTGATCCGCGGTCTGTCGCCCTTTCCGGGCGCCTGGTTCGAGCTCATGCTCAATGGCCAGTCCGTACGCATCAAGGCGCTGCGCTCGACCCTTGCAACGGGGGATGGCGCGCCGGGCACGCTGCTCGGCGAGCTCACCGTCGCCTGCGGCACGGGCGCCGTGCGCCTCGTCACGGTACAGCGCGAGGGCAAGGGGCCGATGGATGCCGCGAGCTTTTTGCGCGGCGCCGGCACGCTGCCGGAAAGGGCGGGCTAGTGCCCCGCTATGCCCTGCAGCTCGAATATGATGGAACACCGTTCTCCGGCTGGCAGCGGCAGGCCGACGCGCTGAGCGTGCAGCAGGTCGTGGAAGAGGCCATCGCCAAGATGAGTGGCGAGACCGTCACCGTGCAGGCGGCGGGCCGAACCGATGCCGGCGTGCATGCGCTGGGCCAGGTGGTGAGCTTCGACCTGAGCCGCGCATGGGACCCGTTCCGCATCCGCGAGGCGCTGAACTTTCATACGCGGCCGCACCCCGTGGCGATCATCGCGGCGGGGGCAGTGCCCGATAGCTTCGAGGCACGCTTTTCGGCGCGCGCCCGGCACTACGAATACCGCATCCTCAACCGGCGCGGGCGGCCGGCGCTGGAGGCGCATCGGGTCTGGCACTGTCCGATGGCGCTCGACGCCGGCGCCATGCACGAGGCGGCGCAGACGGCGCTCGGCAAGCACGATTTCTCGACCTTTCGCGCCGCCGAATGCCAGGCGAAATCGCCGGTCAAGACGCTCGACCGGCTGGACGTCAGCCGCGAGGGCGAGATGATCGTGGTGCGCGCCAGTGCCCGCAGCTTCCTCCACTCGCAGGTGCGCTCGCTGGTCGGCTCGCTGAAGCTGGTAGGCGAGGGCAAGTGGCAGCCCCGCGACTTCCGCGCCGCGCTCGACGCCCGCGAGCGGGCGCGCTGCGGTCCGCTGGCGCCGCCCGACGGGCTCTATCTGGTGCGCGTCGATTACGAGGCGAGCTGAGCCACGACGTCCGGCGGCAACGGCATGATCAGCCCGATCAGCGCCAGCCCGATGGAAACACCGACGAGCTGTGCCACGAGGAACATGGCGATCTGCAGCGGCGACAGCGTCACGATCAGCCGCGCGATATTGACCTCGATGATGATGACGATGATGCCGAGTACGACCAGCGTGAAATCGTTGGCGGCGCCTGCCGCGGCCACCGCCGCCGACACCAGCGTCATGAAGAAGGTGGCCCAGTTGTCGGCGACGAGATAGGGCACGAACCCATCGAGACGCTTGAGCTGGCGCAGCACGATGGCGGAAAAGCCCACCTGCATGCCGAACAGGATGACGACCATGACGATGCCGCGCGCGATGCCGTCGCCCTCGAGGCCGAGGACGATCGGCAGCACGGCATTGAGCGCGGTGATGAGCAGCAGGGCGATGAAGCTGCCCGCCAGCCCGCGCGGGCTGAAATCGAAATAGCCGCCGGCCCGCCGGTCGCCGACGAGCAGGCTGATCACGCCGCGGCCGGCGGCCATCATCTCCTCGATGAATGTCGATTGCTGCGCCAACTCGGAAAAGCTCGTCAGGCGGGGGAGGGAGGGTGCAGGAAGACGATGTAGAGGGCGTTGGGCACAACCACAAGCACCAAGACGCCCAGAAGCGCAAATGCGACCGCCGGTCCCACCGGCATCGCCCCGATCACCGCGCCGATCCGGCCGATCAGCAGCGCCAGCGCCACCAGCGCCACGAGCTGGGCGTTGGGCCCGATGAGCGCCAGCACGATGGCGGCGACCTGTACCAGCGCGAGGCCGTAGACGGTGGGTACGAGGAGCGCCAGCAGCGGCACGTCGAGTTTCAGGAAACGCAGGCTGCGCGCCATGACGAGGCCCAGCGCGCCGATCGCCAGCGCCTGGACGACGAGGCCGAACAGCACCTGGTCGAGGCGCGGCAGGCCGGCGAACGCCGCCTGCGCCGCCGCCGACAGCAGCAGCGCCAGCACCAGCCAGCCCAGCGCCGTCATGAGCCCCGCCGGCGTCGCCTCGAAGCCGGCTGCTGCGCCCTCCCGGTCGCCACGCATCGCTGCGGCGAGGCCCGGCCCGGCGCGGGTGAGAGCATCCACCATAGTCATGAAAAGAACTTGCGCAGGAACGCGCCGTAGAGCGCGGTGAGGGCATGCAGGTCGGCGAGCACGATATGCTCGTCGGCCTTGTGCATGGTCGAGCCGGGCAGGCCGCACTCTACTACCGGGCAATAGGCGGCAACGAACCGGGCATCCGACGTGCCGCCGCCGGTGGACATGAGCGGTGGCGCCCCGGTCTCGGCCGCGATCACCTGGGCGAGCAGCTCCACGGCGCCGGAACGCGGCGACAGGAACGCGCGCGACGGCACGCCGACGATCTCGAGCGCGGCATCGGCGCCCGCCACCGCCGCGATGCGTCGCCGCAGCTCGACGGTGAGGCTCTTGGGCGTCCAGCCCGCGTTGAAGCGTACGTTGAAGGCGAGCGTCGCCGTTGCTGGAATGACGTTCGTTACGCTATTGCCGACGTCGATGGAGGTGAATTCGAGGTTGGACGCGGGAAAATCCGCGCTGGCTTCGTCGAGCGCGCCGGAGAGGGCCGTCACCAGCCGTGCCGCAAGCGGCAGCGGGTTGCGCGCCTTGTCGGGATAGGCGACGTGGCCCTGCACGCCGCTGACGGTGAGCCGGCCGCTGAGCGAGCCGCGCCGCCCGATCTTGATGGAATCGCCGACCCGCGCCGTGGCGCTCGGCTCGCCGACGATGGCGAAGTCGAAGCGATGGCCCTGTTCCGCCGCCCACTCGAGGATGCGGGCGGTGCCGTTGACGCCGTCGGCCTCCTCGTCATTGGTGATGGCGAGCGAGATGCGGGCCCCGGCGGGGGCTTCGGCCAGCGCCGCGACGAACGCCGCGATGCCCGATTTCATGTCGGCGGCGCCGCGCCCGTAGAGCCGGCCATCGGCGATCTCGGCGCCGAACGGCTCATGCGTCCACAGCCCGCGCGCGCCGGGCGGCACCACGTCGGTATGGCCGTTAAACAAGAGGTGCGGGCCGTCCGTGCCGCGCGTCGCGAACAGATTATCGACGGGGTACGAGCCGCCGCCCTCGAAACGCAGCCGCGTCACCGTGAAGCCAAGCGGGGCGAGCGCTTGCTCCAGCACATTGAGGACGCCGGCCTCGGTGGGTGTCACCGAGGCGCAGCGCACGAGGTCTTGCAGCAAAGCGACGGGATCGGCCGCCGAAGATGTGGATGCCATATCCCGTCCTGTCGTCAGCCCTGCAGCGGGTCCGGGCCGTACTGGTTGGGGCCGGCCGTGCCCTTGAGGAAGCCGAGCACCACTAGCAGGTAGAGCCCGTAGATGCCGAGGATCACCCCGGCCGTGGTGACGATCGGGCCGGGCACCGGCACGACCGTGCCGGCGATCTCCATCGTCGTCATGCCGATGCCGAGTGCCGAGATGAGCTGGGCGACGGCGGCGAGCGCCAGATAAATCCACACGTCGAGCCCGCTATTGTTGCGGTCGTGCCGGCGCTTGATGGAGATGGCGGCCGACGGGTAGGCAAAGATCAGGAACAGCACGAGGCTGATCCAGCCGGCGCGGCTCTGGGCGGCGCTGATTGCCGCCGCGATGTCCTCGGGGCTGGTGTCGGCGCCGATGCTCGGCATGTTGGGCATGACGCTGAGCCCGACGATCGGCAGGATGACGAGCGAGATGACGACGCTGACCACCGCCAGGATGATGGCGCTGATCCAGAAGGGCTGCCGGTTGAGCCGCCCCTCGAAGCCGATGAAGTTCTGGATGAGATTGTTCATGCCTGTCCCCCAAGCAGAGCCGTCCGGCCGCCCCTCGCGGCCGAAAACCGGCGGGAGCTTAATGGAATCGCGTGAATCGGGGAAGCGGGCACCGCCCATCCCCGGTGTCGTCCCGGCGGAGGCCGGGACCCAGTAAGCGAGGCGGCTCGAAATATTCAGAACCGCTTGCACGGTGGATACTAGGCCCCGGCCTGCGCCGGGGCGACAAGGGTGGTGGGGCTCCGATTCTGCCACTTGGAAAAGACAGTATCCCCTTAATCGAGCTGCGGTGGTGGGCCATAGCGGTTGTCGCCGCGCGTGCCGGGGAGCAGCGCCAGGACGATGAAGAGATAGAGCCCGCTCACGACCAGCACCGCGTCGAGATAGCCGACGATGTCGGGCGCGTCGGCGAAGCTGTGGATGATGACGCTGGCGACGAACAGCATCTGCCAGATGACAGCGCCGGTGCCGCTGCGGTTGCGGTCGTGCCGGCGGCGCACGCTGAGGTCGATCCCGATGAGGGCGCCGACCAGCGCCAGCGCCAGCGTCGCGTAGGGGTGGAGCCCGGTATAGGGCAGGTGCAGCACCAGCGGCGGCTCGGCCAGCGCGAACACCGCGTCATAGCTCACCGGCCACGTGAGCCCGGTATAGGCAAGCCCGGCGGCAACGAGCGCGAGCACGATGAGATAGCCGGCCGAATGGCCGATGAAGGTCGAGCGGGCGAGCCGGCTGCCATTGGCCTGCTCGGTCAGCGTGGTCGCGCGGCCCGTGGGCCCTTCTAGTGCACTCGACATGGGCATTCTCCTCCCACGCCGGACTGTGGCGCAGGGCGCCTCAGTCGCGCAAGAGGTCGTTGATTGAGGTCTTCGAGCGGGTCTGCGCGTCCACGCGCTTGACGATCACGGCGCAGTAGAGCGACGGGCCGGGGCTGCCGTCGGGCAGCGGCCGGCCGGGCAGGTTGCCGGGCACCACCACCGAATAGGGCGGCACGCGGCCGACGAAGATTTCACCCGTCTGGCGATCGACGACCTTGGTCGAGGCGCCGATGAACACGCCCATCGACAGCACCGAGCCCTCGCCCACCACCACGCCCTCGACGATTTCCGAGCGCGCGCCGATGAAGCAATTGTCCTCGATGATGGTCGGGCCGGCCTGCATCGGCTCCAGCACGCCGCCGATGCCGACGCCACCGGACAGGTGCACGTTCCTGCCGATCTGCGCGCAGGAGCCGACGGTGACCCAGGTGTCCACCATCGTGCCCTCGTCCACATAGGCGCCGATATTGACGAAGCTCGGCATCAGCACGACGTTGCGCCCGATATGGGCTGCCTGCCGCACGATGGCGCCCGGCACGGCGCGAAAGCCCGCCTCGCGGAAGCGGTTCGCCGTCCAGCCGGCAAATTTGCTGGGCACCTTGTCGTACCAGTTGGCGCCGCCGGGGCCTTCCATCACCACGCTGTCGTTGAGCCGGAAGCTCAGCAGCACCGCCTTCTTGGTCCACTGGTTGACCTGCCAGGCCCCGCCGGCCTTCTCGGCGACACGCAGCTCGCCCGCATCGAGCAGGCCGAGCGTCGTCTCCACCGCCTCGCGGACCGCGCCGCCGGTTGCCGGGGTAATGGTGCCGCGCGCCTCCCAGGCGTCGGTGATGGTCTGTTCGAGCGCGGCGTCGGCCATGGCGGTCTCCGAGGGATCGGGTGTGCGGCAAGCGTCATGGCAAGGGGGGCGCGCCGAGTCAACGCGGGCTTAACTGCCGGCCGCTAGGCTTTGGTCGCATCTGGAGAACGCCATGGCTTCGCGCCGCCGCCGCCGGCATACCCCGCTCAGGACGTCCAAGCAGGACATCGCCGCCATCAAGCGCGCGCCGCAGACGCCGCAGACGGCCTCGACCGCCTTCCGCCTCGCCTATGTGGACGAGGAGTTCCTGACCCTCGACGAAACGCGCGGGGTGCGCTTCCAGCTCGAATATCTGAAGCCCGAGATGCGGCTCGCCGCGCGCGGTATCCGCTCGACCGTGGTGCTGTTCGGCGGCGCCCGCATTCCCGAGCCCGGCAAGGCCGCCTGGGCGGCGCGTAACGATACGCAAAAGCGCAATCTCGAGCTCGCCAGCCGCTATTACGAGGAAGCGCGGCGCTTCGCGCAATATGCCTCGCTGACCTCGGAATCGCTCGGCTTCAAGGATTACGTGGTGGTGACCGGGGGCGGGCCGGGGGTAATGGAGGCGGGCAATCGCGGCGCCGCCGATGTCGGCGCGCCGTCCATCGGCTTCAACATCGTCTTGCCGCACGAGCAGGCGCCCAACCGCTACATCACGCCGGATTTGTGCTTCAATTTCCACTATTTCGCGACGCGCAAGATCCATTTCCTGCTGCGCGCCCGCGCCGTGGCGATCTTTCCGGGCGGCTTCGGCACGCTCGACGAGTTCTTCGAGACGCTGACGCTGATTCAGACCGGGCGCATGGAGCGCGTGCCGCTGCTGCTGTTCGGAATGGAATTCTGGAACCGCGTCATCAATTTCGAGGCGCTGGCCGAGGCCGGCACCATTTCACCCGACGATTCGCACCTGTTCAGCGTCGTCGATAGCGCCGAGGACGGCTGGAATGTCGTCCGCCAGCATTACAACCTGCCCGAAGTGCAGGTGCGCGGGCGAGGCTAGGCCCCCCTCGTCCGGCTGCCGCCACCTTCTCCCGCGAGGGGAGAAGGGGCCCGAAGGCAGATGAGGGGCCTTATAGCAGTTGCGTGAGAAACCCCGCCAGGTCGTCGGTGACGTGGTGGACGTGCGGGCCGCTGCTCCGCCCGAGCTCCCAGCTATCGACCTGCGCATGCGCGAAGCCTTCGCCGGCCACCACCTGCACGGTGACCATGCCGGTCTCGTGCGGCACCACGAGGTTCTTTTCGAGGTCGTCGAACATGGCGGCGCGGCCGGCGTCGATGCCGTGCGTCGCAAAGAACTCAGCATAGGCCTCGGGCAGCGGCTTGGGCGTATATTTCATCGCCCGGATGTCGAAGATGTCGGTGAACGCGTCGCCGCCGCCGACCTTTTCGAGCACGTGCCGGGCATGGCCGACATCGCCATTGGTGAGGATGAACTTGCGTCCCGGCAGCGCCGCCAGCGTCTCGGCCAGCGCCGGCTGCGCCGGCACGCCGGAATAGTCGATGGCGTGCACGGTATTGAGGAAATGGTCGGGATCGACGCCGTAATGCAGCATCAGCCCGTGCAGCGTGGTGCCGTGGTCGCGGTAATAGGCTTTCTGCAGGGCCCGCGCCTCGCCATAGGGCAGGCCCGTGACCTCGACCATGTAGCGCGAGATCAGGATGTCGATTTGCGCGAACAGGTTGCACTCGCGCGGATAGAGCGTGTTGTCGAGATCGAACACCCAGTCGGTCACGTGGGAGAAGGCGGCGAGAGGCGAGTCGGCAGAAACCATGCGCCCATTGTGCCAGAAGCGGCGGCCGATTTCACCCCATGCGGCGCCCCTCAATAGCCGCCGATGATGGGCAGGATCTCGCCGGTGATGTAGCTCGAGGTCTGCGGGCTGGCGAGGAACACATAGGCGGGCGCGATTTCCTCGGGCTGCGCCGGGCGCTTCATGGGCACCCTGCTGCCGAATTCGGCGACATCCGCGGCCTCCTTGTCGGAGGGGTTGAGCGGCGTCCATACCGGTCCCGGCGCCACGCAGTTGACGCGGATGCCCCTGGCGACGAGCTGGCCGGCCAGTGCCCGCGTGAAGGCGTGGATGCCGCCCTTGGTCATCGAATAGTCGAGCAGCGCCGGGCTGCCCTCGATGCCGGTGACCGAGCCGGTATTGATGATCGCCGCACCGGCCCTGAGGTGCGGCACGGCGGCCTTGGCCATGTAGAAATAGCCGTAGAGATTGGTCTTCAGCGTCTCGTCGAAATGCGCGTCGCTGAGCTTGGTGATGTCCTTGGTGTGCACCTGGAAGGCGGCGTTGTTGACCAGCACGTCGAGCTGTCCGAAGGCGGCGACGACCTTTTCCACCGCCCCGGCGCAGAAGCCGGGGTCACGCACGTCGCCCTTGAGGACGAGGGCGCGCCTGCCTTCCTTCTCGATGGCGGCGGCCGTCTCCGCGGCGTCGCGGTCTTCGCCGACATGGACGATGGCGACATCGGCACCCTCGCGGGCGAACAGCACGGCCACGGCGCGGCCGATGCCGCTGTCGCCGCCGGTGATCAGCGCCACCTTGCCGTCGAGCTTCTTCGAGCCGAGATAGAAAGGCGCATCATAGAGCGGCGCCGGGTCGAGCTTGTGCTCATGGCCGGGCTTGGCCTGGTGCTGCGCCGGAAAGGGTGGCTCGGGATAGCGCCGGGCGCCGGCCTGCATGGCCTTCGGCTTCGGCGCGTCGCCGTCGCTGGCGGCGACCTCGCGCTGGATGTCCTGCTGCTTCTTGACCGCGGCGGCGGCGCTCATTGGCCGTCTCCCGCCGTGGCGCTGGTGTCCTCGGCCGGCGGCGGCACGTCGCGCTTCTGGTTGAAGCCGCCGGTGACATTGGCGTCCGGCGCGTCCGGGTCCTTGTGCAGCGGCCGCTCATTGGTGATCTTCTGCGCGACCTCGTGCGCCTTTTCCTTGCGTCTGGGCAGCGGGGTGGTGGGCATGTCAAAGACCCTCCGGTCTGGTTCGGAGGTAAACATCCGGCGCCGGCTTTGGTTTCCTCGCGCCCGGCATCAAACGATTGATCGCGCGCCTGGGGCGGTGTAAGGGGCCCGGCCCATGTCCGATCTCCCCAAGTTCCAGGCCCCCCGCACCAAGGCCGAAGCCGACCCCCGCCGCTGGGTGGCGCTCGCCGTGCTGCTCATCGCCAGCTTCATGAACCTGATGGACGTGACCATCGTCAACGTCGCCATCCCCTCGATGCAGGAAAGCCTGGGCGCCAGCGCGGCGCAGATCGAATGGGTGGTGGCCGGCTATGTGCTGGCCTTCGCGCTCGGCCTTCTGCCCTTCGGCCGGCTCGGCGACATCGTCGGGCGCACGCGCATGTTCCTCATCGGCGTCAGCGCCTTCACCCTGGCCTCGGCCGCTTGCGGCCTCGCGCCCTCGATCGAATGGCTGATCGGCGCCCGCGTGTTGCAGGGCCTCGCCGGTGCGGTGATGACGCCGCAGGTGCTCGCCATCGCCACCGTCACCTTCCCGCCCGAGGAGCGCGGCCAGGCCTTCTCGCTGTTCGGCCTTGCCTCGGGCCTCGCCGCCGTCGCCGGCCCGATCCTCGGTGGCCTGCTGATCGGCGACAACCCGCTCGGGCTCGACTGGCGCCCGATCTTCCTCGTCAACCTGCCGGTCGGCCTGCTCGCCGTGGGGCTCGGCTGGTTCATCATCCCGCGCCCGCCCGGCCACAAGAACATCAACAACGACTTCGTCGGCATCGCCCTGTTCGGCGCCAGCATCGTGGCGCTGGTCTTCCCGCTCATCGAGGGCCGCGCCTTCGGCTGGCCGGCCTGGACCTGGGGGCTGATGGCCGCGGCGCTTGTCGGGCTGGCGCTGTTCGTGCTGTGGGAGCGGCGCATGGCCGCTGCCGGCCGCCCGCAATTGCTCAACTATTCGCTCGTCACCAATGGCGGCTACGTCCTCGGCGTCTTCGTCACCATGATCTTCGCTTCCGGCATTCCCGGCTTCTTCATGGTCTTTTCGCTGCTGCTGCAATCCGGCTTCGGCTTCACGGCGCTCGAATCGGGGCTGACCAACACGCCCTTCTCGGTGGGCGTTCTGGTGGTGTCGCTGATCTCGGGGCGGCTCGGCTCGCGCCATATCCGCGCCCGCGCCATCGTCAGCGGGCTGTTCCTGACGACGGGCATGCTGTGGGTCCACCTCATCATCGCCGGGCTCACCGACCACGTCGACCACTGGTGGTTCCTGCCGCCGCTGCTGATCGCCGGGCTCGGCCTCGGGCTCGGCTTCTCGGCGCTGTTCCAGGCGGTGCTGTCCAACGTGCCGGCGCGCGATGCCGGGGCCGGCTCGGGCGCGTTGCAGGCCTTCCAGCAGGTGGGCGGCGCCCTCGGCGTGGCGCTGGTCGGCCAGCTCTTCTTCTCGACGCTCGAAGGGGCCGGCGGCTGGGGCGCGGCCTCGCCGCAGGCGGCCTTCGCCGATGCCGCCGCGCTCGCCACCTGGTATCAGGTCGCGAGCTTCGGCACGGTGCTGGTGCTGGTCGTGCTGCTGCTGCGCGTCAGGGACCCGGATCAGCCCTCCGACGGCTCGCGCCGCGCCGCCGCGGCCATCGTCGAGACTTAAGGGTTTAGTGCACGATCAGCGTGCCGGCGCCGTGCTCGGTGAAGAGCTCGACCAGCACCACATGTGGCGTCTTGCCGTTGAGGATGACGACGCCCTCGACGCCGTTCTCCAGCGCCTCGAGGCAGGTCTCGACCTTGGGGATCATGCCGCCCGAAATGGTACCGTCGGCGATGAGCGCGCGGGCGTCCTTCATGGTCAGCTCTGGAATGAGCTTCTTGTCGGCATCGAGCACGCCATCGACATCGGTGAGGAACAGGAGGCGCTTGGCGCCGAGCGAGCCGGCGATGGCGCCGGCAAAGGTGTCGGCATTGATGTTATAGGTGTTGCCGTCACGGCCCGGCGCCACCGGCGCGATCACCGGGATCATCTCCGAGCGGGCGAGCAGGTCGAGCAGCGTGCGGTCCACCTCGACGGGCTCGCCGACGAAGCCGAGGTCGAGCACCCGCTCGATATTGGAGCCGGGGTCCTTGAATTTCTTTTCCGCCTTGCGGGCGAAGACCATGTTGCCGTCCTTACCGCAGAGGCCAATCGCCCATTCGCCCTCGGCATTGATGAGCGCCACGATCTCCTTGTTGATGGAGCCGGCCAGCACCATCTCGACCACTTCCATGGTGCGCTGGTCGGTGACCCGCAGCCCACCCTCGAACTTGCTCTCGATGCCCAGATTCTTGAGCATGGAAGCGATCTGCGGCCCGCCGCCATGCACCACGATGGGGTTGACCTTGGACTGCTTCAAAAGCGCGATGTCGCGCGCGAAGCCGCGCCCCAGCACGATATCGCCCATGGCATGGCCGCCATATTTGACGACGACGGTCTTGCCCTCGTAGCGCTGCATATAGGGCAGCGCCTCGCTGAGCACGGCTGCGTCGCGGGAAAAGGATTCGATGTCGGGCATCTGGCGGCTCGTCCTCGTTTGCTGGCCACCCTATAGGCCATTCCGCCGCGGGGAAAAGGCCCAATCCCCGAGTTTTTCCAGACGTTTCGGCTGCCGTCGCCAAATCGCCCCAAGGCCGGCCCGCCGGCGGGCGTCTCATGGCTGTGTCGATTGACACCAATACCGACGTCACTGTGCGAAGGGGGTCGGCGGGAGGAGGGGCTCGGGATCATGCCGATCGTCTCCTGCCGGCTCCCGCCCGCACACGCGCAAGTGAGCGCCGGCCCCGCCGCCCCGTGCTAGACTCGCTCCGTTTCGCAGGACGGAGGCACGACCATGGCAAGGCTCGATCGACGCGCGGTGCTGTTCGGCGGCACGGCTCTGGCGGCGCTTGCCGCGCTGCCGTTGGCCCGTACCCTCGCCAATGAGGGCGAGCCGGTCGCCGGCACCTTCGAGGTAACCCATACCGACGAGGAATGGCTCGCCATCCTCGGTCCGGCCGCCTTCGCCATCATGCGCCGGCAGGGCACCGAGCCGCCTTGGAGCTCGGCTCTGCTCGACGAGCACCGCGCCGGCGCCTTCCATTGTGCCGGCTGCGAGTTGCCGCTGTTCGACGCCGCCACCAAGTTCGAGAGCGGCACCGGCTGGCCGAGCTTCTGGCAGCCGCTCGACGATGCCGTGGGCACCACCAGCGACTATCTGCTCGGCTACGAGCGCGTCGAGGTGCATTGCCGGCGCTGCGGCGGCCATCTCGGCCATGCCTTCGAGGACGGCCCGCCGCCCACCGGCCTGCGCTATTGCATGGACGGGCTGGCGCTCAGCTTCGTGCCGCAGGCGGCCTGACGCGGGGCCTTGCGGCGCGGCGCGCCCCGCGCCATGTGTGGGGCATGAAGCTGACCCTCATCCAGCCCACCGACGTGCCGGGGCCGCTGCGCACGCGCTTCGGCCCTTATCACAAGATGTTCGAGCGCCTGTTCGCCGCCGAGGGCTTCGCCTTCGAGACGATCCGGCTCAGTGAGGGCGAGGCGCTGCCCGACCCGGCGACGCTCGACGCGGCGCTGGTGATGGGCTCGTCGGCCGGGGTGTACGATACGGAATATGCCTGGATGGCGCCGCTGCGCGCCTTCATCCGCGCCGCCTACGGCGCAAGGACACCGCTCCTGGGCATCTGCTTCGGCCACCAGATCATCGCCGACGCGCTCGGCGGCGACGTGCGCAAGTCGGACAAGGGCTGGGGCCTCGGCCGGCACGTCTATGCCGTGACTCGGCGCCCGCCGCAGCTCGGCGGCGAGCTGCCCGAATTTGCCATCGCCTGCTCGCATCAGGACCAGGTGCTGACCCCGCCCGCCGAGGCCGAGGCGTTCCTCGCCTCGGCGTTCACGCCCAATGCCGGCCTCGTCTATCGCAACGGCCGCACCATGAGCCTGCAGCCGCACCCCGAATTCGAGGACGACTACACGCTGGCGCTCGCCGAATTGCGGCGCGGCCGGGCCCCCGACGCCGTGGTCGATGCCGCCATCGCCAGCCTCGCCCGCCCCAGCGACGGGCACGAGATGGCCGGCTACCTCGCGGCGTTCCTGCGCGGCTGATCAGGTCCGGGTCAGGAACTCGATCTCGGCGCGCAGCACGTCGAGGCCGGATTTCGTTTCCGACGAGGTGACGATCAGCTCGGGATGGGCGGCGGGACGCTTGGCGATGGCGGCGCGCGTCGCCGCGATCACCCGTTCCAGCTCGGCCGCCGAGGGCTTGTCGGCCTTGGTGAGAACGATCTGGTAGCTCACCGCCGAGGTGTCGAGCTCGTTCATCACGCTGAGGTCGTTGGCCTTGGGGCCGTGGCGCCCATCGATCAGCACATAGACACGCCTGAGATTGGCGCGGCCGGTGAGATAGGTGTGGATGAGCCGCGTCCACGCCTCGACCTTGGGCTTGGGCGCCTGCGCGAAGCCGTAGCCGGGCATGTCCACGATCCTGAGCGGCGCCGTGGCGCTCTCGAAGATGTTGAGCTCCTGCGTGCGGCCGGGGGTGTTGGAGGTGCGCGCCAGGCCGCTGGTGCCGGTGAGGGCGTTGATCAGCGACGACTTGCCGACATTGGAGCGGCCGGCAAAGGCGATCTCCGGGCGGTCGGGCGGCGGCAGGTCGGCGATGCGCACGCAGCCCTTGACGAAGGTGAAGGGGCGCGCAAAGAGCAGCCGCCCCGCCTCGATGTCGATCTCGTCGGTCATGGCGGCTTCCCTAGCCGAAAAGCCCTAGAACGGATAGCCGAAGGCGCGCTTTTCGAGGCTGCGCTCGGCCAGCCCGCGCGAGAAGTCGGCCCAGTTGCGCACCTTGAGGGCGACGATCCGGCCGCGGTCCTGCCGCACCAGCCCGGCATGGGGCAGGGCGGCGGGCACCCGCACGGTGAGCCCCACCTGCGCCGCCGCGGCGGCGAAGCGGCGCAGCACGGTATCGGCCGGCAGCCCGAGGATGTGGGTTTCGTAGCGCAGCACCGGCACCGGGAAGGCGCGCCGCTCGAGCCAGCCCTTCCAGTGCCCGTACCAGGCCTCCTCGGCGGCCAGCCAGGTGGCGAAATGCGCCGCGTCGAGCTTGACCCTGACATGCGTCAGGTCGCGGTCGCGGAAGGCGTCGAGCGCCGTCGCCTTGGCCAGCGACACATAGGTGTCGATGTTGCGCCTGAGCACGAAGACGGCGCGCATGCCCGGCCGGTCCAGCACCTCGCGCGCCACCGCCTCGGCCGGCAGCTCCGGCGTCAGCCGGAACGCCAGCAGCGTCCGGCCGGCGGCGCTGGCCTCCGCCGCGGCGGCATCGAGCTGCGCCCCGAACGTCGTGGTGACGTTATCAAAAAGGCCGCCGCGGGGAGCGACGGCCTCGATATTGGCGAGCAGGGCAAAAAGCTGCCCCGCACCGGTGCGGCGACCGGTGATGACCGCGACGGCATCCACCTCAGGTCGTCGGCTTGGGTGTCTTGCGCAGCCCCAGCGAGGTGAGGATGTTGCCGAACAGGTCCACATCGGCGCCGTGGCGCTTCATGATGAAGTACTGCTGGATGATGGTCAGCAGGTTGTTCCAGCTCCAGTAGATCACCAGCCCCGCCGGGAAGCTGCCCAGCATGAAGGTGAAGATCACCGGCATCCAGTTGAAGATCATCTGCTGGGTCGGGTCGGCCTGCGGCGGGTTGAGCCGCATCTGCACCCACATGGTGATGCCCATGATCAGCGGCCAGATGCCGAGGTGCAGCAGCCCGCCGATCATCGGCACGGCGGTCGGGTCCCACGGGATCAGCCCGAACAGCGTGAAGACGTTGGTGGGGTCCTGCGCCGCGAGGTCCTGGATCCAGCCGAAGAACGGCGCGTGCCGCATCTCGAGGCTGATGAAGATGACGGTATAGAGCGCGAAGAACACCGGCACCTGGATGAGCATCGGCCAGCAGCCCGACAGCGGATTGATCTTCTCGCGCTTGTAGAGCTCCATCATGGCCTGCTGCTGGGCCGCCCGGTCGTCCTTGAAGCGCTCCTGCAGCGCCTTCATTTCCGGCTGCACGCGGCGCATCGCCGCCATCGAGGCGAAGGAGCGATTGGCGAGCGGGAAGAACACCGCCTTGACGATCACCGTCACCGCCAGCATGGCGAGCCCGAAATTGCCGATGAGCCCGTAGAGGAAGCGGATGAGGTAGAACATCGGCTTGGTGAGGAAGTGGAACCAGCCCCAGTCGATGAGCAGCTCCAGCCGGTCGATCTTGAGGCTCGCCTCGTAGCTGGCGATCACCGCTTCTTCCTTGGCACCGGCGAACACGTAGCTCGTATCCGTCGCGCTGGCGCCCGAGGCCACGGCGATGGCGTTGGCGCGCACGAAGCTCGTCTGGTACTCGTCGAGATTGCCGGGCTTCAGATAGGTGAACTGCGCATTGACCTGCTCGTCGGGCTCGGCGATCACCGCCGTCGCCCAGTACTTGTCGGTGAAGCCGAGCCAGCCCTGGGTATTGTCGAGCCGGATCTGCTTGTCGTTCTGCAGGTCGGAATATTTCTTCGAGATGAGGTTGTTCGAGCCCAGCACGCCGAGCGGGCCCTCGTGCTGCACGAAGAAATTGGCGACGTGCGGCGTGCCCTCGCGCACCACGCGCGAATAGGGGAACAGCGCCACGTCGCCGCCCGAATTGTTCTCGATGCCCTGTGTCACCGTGAACAGGTAATTGGCATCGACGGTGAAGGTGCGGGTGAAGGTGAGCCCGCCGCCATTGTCCCAGCGCAGCGTCACCGGGCTCGTCTCGGTGAGGTCGGCATTGCCATCGACGGTCCACACCGTCTGCGCGCCCGGCACGGCGACGCTGCTGCCCGACGGCGCTGCCCAGCCCTGCTCGACATAGTAGCCGCCCGGCGCCCCGGCCGGCGTCAGGAGCGTGATGATGGGGGAGTCCTCGGCCAGCGTCTCGGTGTATTTCTTGAGCTGCAGGTCGTCGAGGCGGCCGCCGGTAAGGTTGATCGAGCCCTTGAGTGCGGGCGTATCGATCAGGATGCGCTGGCTCGCCGCGAGCGCCGTGGCGCGGTCGGCGAACGAGGTCGCCGTGCCGGCAGGCGCGGTGCCGGCGCCGTCCGGCGCGGCGGCCGTGGTCGACGTCGTGGTGCTCGTCGCGAGGCCCGGATTGGCGGCCGCGGCCTGCTCGGCGGCGATCTGCGCCTGCCGCTGCGTGCGCTCGAGCTGCGGTCCGGCTACGAAGAACTGCCAGCCGAATATCACCACCACGCTGAGCGCGATGGCGATGATCATGTTGCGGTTGGTCTCGTTCATAGTCTGTCAGGCCCCCGGCGTCGCACGCCCCGAGGCGTGCACTTTGGCTATGGCGGAAGAAAGGTCGGATACGATTCGTGAAAACGGCAATGTCAGGGCGTCCCGGCGGGCGACCAGCACATAGTCATGTTGGGGCCGGAAGGCGCTGTCGCAAGCCCTCGCGGCGGCGCGCAGGCGCCGCCGGATGCGGTTGCGCTCGGGCGCGTTGCCCACTTTCTTGGTGACGGTGAGCCCGATGCCGGGCGCCTCGGCCTCCACGGCGACGGCCTGCACCGACACCGCCGGCCGGCCCGCGCGCTTGCCGCGCGCCGCGTTGAGGAACTGCGCCCGCTTGGTGAGGCGCCGCAATCCGGCCTCGCGCACTCGGGCCGTGGTCACGGCCTCGCCCTTAGGCCGACAGGCGCTTGCGGCCGAGGGCGCGGCGCAGGTTGAGAATCTTGCGGCCGGTCTTGGTCGCCATGCGGGCGCGGAACCCGTGGCGCCGGGTACGGACGAGTTTGCTCGGCTGGTAAGTACGCTTCATAGTTCAATACCACGCCGGGCGCGGTCCTCTTGGCTAAGCTTCACGCTGGATCGGCGCCCGGCCGCAAAAGGGCAGCAAATGCCGATCCGTCGCGGGGGCAGATTGGTCGCGGGCTATAAAGAAACGGGCCGCGCAAGTCAACGTATCGCGGCGCGCCCGCTGCCGCCTCTGGCATTTTGCCGCTATTCTTCTACAAGCTGAACGGCCCTTGGCTGAGGCGGTGGTAAAGGTCCGATTTGGCAGACATTTTGACCCCAGATCTGTGCGTGATCGGCGCTGGCGCCTCTGGCCTCGCCGTGGCGCGCGCCGCGCGTCGGCAGGGCGCAAGCGTTGTGATGGTCGAAAAGGGCAGCCCCGGCGGCATGAGCCTCAGGGCCGGGGCGCTGGCGCTGAGCGCCCTCGCCGCGGCGGCGGAGCAGGCCGCGCTCGGCCGCGCCGGCGCCCCCTTCGGCGTCTTCGGCGAACCACCCAAGGTCAGCTTCCGCAAGGTCCACGATCATATCGCGCAAAGCATCGGCCGCGGCCGGGCCGAAGTGACGCCCGAAACCCTCGCGGCCGCCGAGATCGAGCTGGTGCGCGGCACCGGCGCCTTCGCCGATCCGCAGACGCTCAGCGTGGGCGACACCGCCATCCGCGCCCGCCGCTTCGTCATCGCCACCGGCGCGAGCCCGCTGCTGCCGGATATTCCGGGCCTGTTTTCGGTGCCCTATTTCACCACCGAGACGATCTTCGACAACACCCGCAAGCTCACCCATCTCGTCATCGCCGGCGCCGGCCCGATGAGCCTCGAACTGGCGCTGAGCTACCGCCGGCTGGGTTGCGAGGTGACCGTGGTCGAGCCCGGCCGGGCGCTGCCCGCCGCCGACCCCGAGCTGGCCGAGATCGCCCTGCGCCGGCTGCGCGAAGAGGGCGTGGCGCTCCTCGAAGCGGCCGCCATCGTCGCCATCAACGCGCGCAGCCAGGGCATCGGCGTCGTCGTGCGCAGCGGCGACGAGAAGTTGACGCTCGATGCCTCGCACATCCTCGTCGCCGCGGGCCGCGCCCCCAACCTCGCCGAGCTGAACCTCGAGGCGGCCAGGGTCCGCCGCACGCACGGGGCGGAGGGCGGGCTGGCGCTCGATGCCGCGCTACGCACCAGCAATCCGCGCGTCTTCGCGGTGGGCGAGGCCGCCGGCGAAGCGCCGGCCCCCCATATCGCCGCCATCGAGGCCGACCTCGTCGTGCGCGCCGCCCTGGGCGGCCGGCCCCTGCGCTACGATCCGGCCGCCGTGCCGCGGCTGACGCTGACCGACCCGCCCATCGGCGAGATCGGGCTCAGCGAGGCGCTGGCGCGCACCCGCTTCCGCACCGGCTTTTCCGTGCTGCGCGCCAGCTACGCCGACAGCGATCTGGCGCGCGCCCGGCGCGACGGCATGGGTGTGGTGAAGCTGATGGTCGCGCGCGACGGGCACCTGCTCGGCGCCGGCTGCGTCGGCGCGGGGGCGGGCGAGCTCGTGACGCTCTTCGGCCTCGTCCTCGCCGAGCGCATCCTCGTGGCGCGGCTGGCCGAGCTCGCCGTGCCCTATCCCGCCTATGCCGGGCTCCTCCGCGAGCTGGGCGAACGGGCCGCCGCTGCGGCCCCCGCGCGGCGCGGCGCGACGTGGCGCTTCGGCCGCAACCGCTTGTTGCGCTGAACGGTTTCGGCTAGCACACTGGCGGACATGAGCGAACCTCGCCGCATGCCCGGACCGTTCGCCGGGCTCTCGGTCAAACTCATCGCCACGATCACGCTGGTGATCCTTGCGGTCGAGATCGTGATCTATCTGCCCTCGGCGGGCAATTACCGCGCCGCCTGGCTCAACGACCGGCTGCGCATCGGCATCGTCGCGGCGCGCGTGCTCGACGTCGTGCCCGACGTCATGAACCTGCCGGCCATGCTGACCGACAATCTGCTCAACTCGGCCGGCGCCATCGCCATCGTCTATCGCCGCAACGGCCAGAGCCAGCTCATCGAGCTCGACGGCGGCGCGCTGCCGCACGAGGCGGTGACCGTGGACATGCGCGACACCGACTATGCGACGCTCATCATGGGAGCGCTCGATACCCTCCTGCATGGCGGCGAACGCACGCTGCGCGTCGTCGGCAATTCCAACGGCGCCGGCGATGCCGATGCCGAGGTGGAGGTGCTGATCGCCGAGGCACCGCTGCACCGCGACCTCGTCGCCTATTCGTGGAGCATCGTTCTGCTGTCGCTCCTGGTGGCGGTGCTGACCGCCGGCGTGCTCTACCTCTTGGTGAGTCGCCTGCTGATCGTGCCCATCCGCCGGCTCACCGCCAACATGGTGGCCTATCGCGAGGCGCCCGAGAACGCCGCGCTCATCATCGCCCCCACCGGCCGCAAGGACGAGCTCGGCATTCTCGAGAACGAGCTTGCCGCCATGGAGACCGATATCTTCTCCATGCTGCGTCAGCGCCGGCACCTCGCCGATCTCGGCCTCGCCGTCGCCAAGATCAACCACGACCTGCGCAACACGCTGACCTCGGCGCAGCTTTTGTCCGACCAGGTGGTGGCGCTCGACGACCCCAAGATCCAGCGGCTGGCGCCGCGACTGCTGCATTCCATCGACAAAGCCGTAGCTTTCGCCGAATCCGTGCTCGATTATGGCCGCCAGTCGGGCACGCCGCCCAAGCCGGTGCCGGTGGATTTGCGCGCCCTCGTCGATGAATCCGCCATTGACGCGGGCCTGCGCGGCCATCCGCGTATCGCCTGGGTCAACGCGGTGCCCGATGCGGTAACGCTGCGCGTTGATCCCGACCAGATGGGTCGCGTGCTGGTCAATCTGTTGAAGAACGGGCGCGAGGCGCTGGAGGGCGCCGGCGAGGCCATCGCCGCCCCGCGCCTCACGGTGAGCTTCGCCGCAGGCGCCGATACCTATACGATCTCGGTGGCCGACAACGGCCCCGGCCTCTTGCCGCGGGCCCGCGAGAACCTGTTCGTCGCCTTCGAGGGCTCGGCCCGCGCCGGCGGCACCGGCCTCGGCCTTGCCATCGCCCGCGAGCTGGTAGTGGCGCATGGCGGCACGCTCGCCTATGTGCCGCTCGACCCCGGCACCCGCTTCGACATCGCCCTGCCGACGGCGACCCGGCTCGGTTGACGCCGCTTGCCAAGCCGCCGGCCCCTGTGTATGGGAAGCGCTGCTTCCGGCCACCGCCGCCCCGAAGCCCGCGCGCCCGTAGCTCAGCTGGATAGAGCACCAGACTACGAATCTGGGGGTCAGGAGTTCGAATCTCTTCGGGCGCGCCATAAAACTCCAAGTAAAGTCAACGACTTACTGAAAAAGACCCTCCCGATCCATGTCGCACCGGTCGTTTTGGGACTTTCAGACTTTCCCATTGATTTACCTGCGATTTCCAAATTGTCCCCGCTGGTCCGTGCGACATGGATGCGACAAGGGTGCGACATGAAATGCCGGAAATTGCGAGGCGCTGCGGACCTTTGCAGACTCTCGCGGGGCGCCACCGTTAACCCTGAAGCGATGCCTGACGTCTCAAGAATCTTGCATTCTGCTCAGACGGGACGTTATGGCTTTGAACGTGTCGCGGAGACCACGCCATTCGGGCGGGCTACCCCCGAGCGTGCCGCGGCAGGACACCCGAACGGTTGTTGCGCAACCCATCGGCCAACCCCGCCACCAGTGGCGGAGCAAACCCCCGGCCTTTGTCTGCCGGGCGGGCCTCCTGAAGAGGGAGGTGGTTGACCCCTCGAAACGCGGCCCCCGGACCGAAAGCAGCGGTCCTTCCGAAACTCGTTTGGAAAGGGGTCCGTCATGTCGGAATCCACAACGTTGATATGGGGCGCCGCGAACATAGCCCGCGAGATTGGTCGGCCAGTGCGAGCCACATTCCACCTGCTTGAGAAGGGGCACCTGCCCGCCCGAAAAGTGGGGGGCCAATGGGTCGCCGACCGTGCGGTGCTGCGCGCGTTCTTCCGGGGCGAGGCGGCGTAGCCGAGGGTGTCGGCACGACGCCCATCAGCGCGTTACCGGTGCTGGTGCGCCAGTCCGGTTTTGCACCCATCGACGACATTCCATTCACAGCATTCACGAAGGAGTCTCTACATGAGCCCTCATCCGCATCTCGCCGACAGTCATGCCAATGGGCACACGCCGGTCGGTACACTCGACAGTAAAAATTCTGCTCGCCCCAAAGCGTCATTGCGCCGCCGAGCGACGGCTCCAACGCACACTGCGACTGTTAGTGAGCCACGTGCGTTCGATGGAGGAAGGCCCGGCGGCAAGCTGGACCCGAGCGTGGTGACGTCGCTCAGGAATGCCATTGTCGACCTTGTCCGCAGGGAACAGACGCCAACCCTGGCCGCCGTCGCAAGGTTGCCTGGCGCGAGCGGAACGACGAATTTGGTTATCACTGGGCGAAATGTTGTCCTCTGGGATGGGCTTTCGCAGGAAGCCATCAGTGCCATCGACGTGCTGCAACACGAGGGCACCGTGCGCCTGCTCCCCACGCACCCGCTCGTCTACATCATTGAAGGCGTAGTTCTGCATTTGCCGCTGGCAAATCAGGCGGCCGCAGTTGCTCGCGGCTACAAGCGTGCCCATTGGCTCCCAGTTGTCCTGGTGGCAAACGGCTAGAACAGCAATCTTGCCACTGCAGGTCTCCACAGCGGCTGTCACGAAATAGCAGGTGTCGATATGGCCAGTATCAAGACTTTGACTTTTCCGGCCTCGTGGCGTGACAGTGCCTCGGCGGTGGAATTCCTGAAGGTGCTGCGCTCGCAGGGGCCATGGACCTTGTGTGCCGCCTACGAGTCGGATTCCGCGAGGGTCGGGAACGACACCGGCCCATTCCATACCCGGACTTTTACCGAGCCCGAACCGCTGCGGCGCTGGATCGAACAGCGGAACGGCAAGGCCAACCTGTACTATCTTCCCAACCGTGCCGCCGGCATGCCCACGAAGAAGCCGACGAAAGCCGAAATGGTCGAGGGGCACGTCGTTCATGTTGATATCGATGAAATAGAAGGCGTTCATCTGGCTAGCGACCCAGCGCTGAAAGCCGCCACCGTTGCGAAATTGCAGGAATGGCAAGACCCAGCCCCGCCGTCCTTCATCATTGATTCAGGTGGCGGATTGCAGGCGCTTTGGGTGCTCTCAGACGTCGTAGAGCCGAGCGGCTTTGCTACCCTCGAGTCCTATAATCGCCACCTGGCCCAAGTCCTCGGTGGTGATGCTGGCACCTTCAACGTAGATCGTGTGCTGCGGCTGCCCGGCACCGTGAATCTGCCCGATGAAAAGAAGCGCGCCAAGGGCCGTAAGCCGGCGCCAGCGAAGCTGCTTCACTCTTCGGGGGATAGTTTCGACGCAACATGGGAATTTAAGGCGGCGGCCCCCGTCAGCGCGCCCGAGGATATGGATATCACCTTCGGAGACCCCGAGTCCGTGGAGGATCTGGAAACTTTCGCGGCAGATTTTATGCTCCCAAAGCAGTTGGTCACGATCATTAAGGAAGGCCGCCTTCCTAAGCCCAAGCACGGCGACGACTCACGCTCGGCGTGGGTCTTCGACGCGACGTGTCAGCTTATTCGAAAGAGCGTTCCCAACGAGAAGATCCTTGGCATTCTTACGGACCGCCGGTGGGCCATTTCGGAGTCCGTCTTCGAAAATTCCCGCGGCGCAGATGAATACGCCGCGCGCACGCTGCGTCGAGCGCATGCCAAAAATCGCGAATACGCGGCTGCCGACTTCGCAGGCGAGCCCATCGACTGGCAGAGCGAGGATGGGGATGAAATGATCAACGACGCCAGGAAGCAGGCCGCTGCGGCCTATTATGAGACGCTGGACAAGCTGGACCCTGAGACATGGGGGTCCGTGGAGCTTTTCGACCACAAGGACGATGCCGTCCAACTCCTCCACTTGGACGAGGCTGCCTTTGAAGGATTACTCATGCGCTGGCGGGAACGAAAAGTGCCACGCGTCACTGTATTCGAAAGAAGCGTCCGCTCCAGCCTCGCGAAGCAACTCCGTGCGGCAGCCCGCGAAGCCAAGGCGAAAGCTCGTTCGGCCGCATCGGCTGGTGTGACCGACAGCGCTCCGAAAAGTGGCGAGTGGCCGCGCACGCTCAATTATTCGAGCAAATTCGGCGCGGATTCGGTCAATGCCAAGCTGTTCCTCACGGCCCGGCCGGGAAAACTCATCACATCGTCCGGCACGCTCTATAGCCTCGAACCCGCCTGTACATGGGCGGAGGCGGACGAGGACGGGCTCCGCAGGGAGGTGCGCGAGACGGACACCGAGATGACGCTCGGCTCCTCGGCCATCAGCGCCATTATGCGAAGCGTACGGGACTTTACCTACACGCCAGCTGCGCCCTTCGAGTGGCTGGTACCAGGTGTCGATACGCCCGACCCAAAGAACCTCGTCCTCTTCCGCAATGGCGTTCTCGACCTGCGAACCGACGAGCTCTTGGAATTGGATGGCTCATATTTCGCGACCGGAACGCCGGCATTCGACTTCGACGCTCTGGCCGCCTGCCCGGCGTGGGACGACTGGCTCCACGAGCGTATCGACCACTCCTTCATTCCGACGCTGCAGGAGTGGGCGGGCTTCGTCATGGTTCCCGACACGACTGCCCATCGCTTCATGACTTTCATCGGCAAATCGCGCACGGGCAAGGGGACGGCCAAGAATGTGCTGGAGGCACTCGTGGGGACGGCTCATGTAGGCAGCATGGCAATGTCCGATTTCGCAGCGAACTTCGGGCTCATGGGCGCGCTCGACAAGCGGTTGATCGTCTTTCCCGACGCCAAGGACGCCCCGAGCGCCGCGCGGGGGCGGGCGCTGGAGCGGCTTCTCGCCATGACTGGTGGGGATCGTCTCCACATCGACCGCAAGAACAAGGCCCCCGTGGATGCCAAGCTCATGGCCCGGCTCCTTATCCTCGGTAACCAGCACCTTCACTGGGTTGATGAATCCGGAGCGCTCGCTGCCCGACAAATTATCATTACGTTCGACAAGACCTTCAAAGGCAAGGAGGACCAGCGGGTGGGCGATGGTCTCATGGCCGAATTGCCCGGCATCGCCAACTGGGCGCTTGAAGGACTGCGCCGGCTGAGGGCGAATAACTACCAGTTCACCATCGGGGAGGCGGGCAAAGCGGCCATCAAGGCTATCCGTCGTGCGTCGAGCCCAGCCCTTCGTTTCGCCGAGGACTGTCTCACCGTAACTCGCAATCCGGGGGATTTCGTGCTGCTGGATAATGTCTACGAGGCCTATGAGAATTGGGTCCGCCAAGAGGGATTGAGCGCCGGGCAACGCCGGAGCAAGACCGACTTCGCCGATGACATCACGGCGACCCTGGTTGGCGTAAAGATCACGCAACCGCGCAACGTCCCGCCTCCGTCCAGCTACACGGGCCTGCGCGAAAAATATCGACCGCGGGTGTTGTCGGGCGTGTCGGCGGTACGATACCCGTTTGCATAGGCTCCGGCACGGAGCTGGCACAGCGTAATCTATGACTGATTAGAATGCATTTCCAGCATCTTACTAGTCACAACACGGGATCGGCACAAGGCGCAGGAGCAAGTTCCGTCCCAGCCTATGGAAAAAGAAATGCACATGCCCCTGTAGGCGCTGCCTATGCGCGACACATGCGACGTTGTGCAATTCTTCCTAGGTGACTTAAACTACGATCCTATCCGTGCCAGAAGCAGGAAAAGAGAGGTAATAAACTGATACATAATGATTTTTCTGAGCCAGAAAGCCTGTGCCAATTCTGTGCCAGGGCATGAGCAATCCGGGCAAGCGGCTGATGTTGCAAGGGGAGTGGGCATTTGGCTGGCACGGAGCCGTCCGTGCCGGTCGTTTCTCTTGAGCATGGACGGAAGCCCGCCCCAGTCTTGTGGGGCGTGGGCGGGTGAACGGTTAGCGCGTTGTGGCTACAACTTGACGGGAGACGCAGAACCCCATTTGGCTTGGCGTCATCCGCCCACTCCCACAATCCAGCACCCGTCGCCAGGTGTGCGAAATTTCTCAGCAAAATCAAAAAGGTACTTCCAGAACGATGCTGCGATAAGGGGCGGCTTCAGCTTGTCCCGACTTCAGCTATAAACTTAAATTCGATTATTTATTATATTATCACGTGTCGGCACTGCTGACCTATCTGTCGGAGCCTCAACTGTGATCGGGTCTAAAGAATTCGGCCGTGTCTCCAAAAAGCGGCCGAGGAGGCCCCACCAGCGACTGATCGCCCTCCTCGACATCCACGCCACCAGCTATCCATATGCGGGCAGGCGCTGTCCGGCTGCACTGGACCTTGTTTGACCGGACGGTCGGCTTTTGGGTTTACGCACTGAGGCGCAGGAACTCGCGTGGTAAGCGGAACTTGAGCCCGGAGTGCGGCTGGACCTCACAATAGCCGTCGATCCATTCGGGCAGCAAGGCCAGGACGTTGGCGCGCAGAGGCGACATTCTGACCCGCCCCGATCCCTTGATTCCCACCGCCCCGACGACGATGGATGGGCTGTGGTCGAAGGAGGCATGCATGCTCCACCGTCCGAATGAAACTGATGCGCTTGCGCTCCGGTGGCAACGGGAGAGGGATGAGGGCGCTCGCGACCAACTCGTGCGGAACCACTGGCGCCTGATCAGAGCGGTCGGCGCGCGCCTCGGCAAGCTATACGGGATAGACCCCGAGGATGCGATCCAAGAGGCGTCTATCGCATTTCTGCGCGCCATCGAAACTTATGACCCTGCAGTCGGTGCGCTTTCTACATACTTCCACGAATGGGCACGCGCCAAGATTGGGCGGTTTCGCGACAACAATGACCCGATCCGAGTCCCGGTACATGTGCGTGAAATGGAACGGGCGGTACGTCGTGCCTCTGCCAAACTGCAAAGCTTCCACAGTAACCGCGCGCCCAGGGCGGCTGAGATTGCTGTAGAACTCGGGTGGACCGAAGCTCAGGTGGAGGCTACGCGGAAGACCGCGGCGGGCAGCGGGCTGCGTTCATGTATGGCCTGATCGTCACCGCCAAGCTCAACGACATCGATCCGCAGGCCTGGCTCGCCGACGTCCTCGCCCGCATAGGCGAGCACCCCAGTCATCGCCTCACCGAACTCTTGCCGTGGAATTGGGCGAAATCCGTCACCACAGAGCAAACCGCCTGATCGGCCTAAACTCAGTCACCCCACCGCCGCGGCGCTCACCGGAGGCTTACCGTTCGTCCGGCATTTCGCGCGATTCAAATGCCGGTCGGAGATCACCGTCTTCGTCACGGTCGAAGGCACAAAAAACGATCGGCTTTTCGCTTCCCTTCGACTGCGGAAGCTGGCCGGCGCCCGCAGCAAAGTTGAGAATACTTGCCATGATGCTATCGACTGCGCGTTTGTACCGGTAAAATCCTGCCTGCTAAAACGCTCCGGTGTTTCAAAGTAGTCGGTGCCCTCTAGTCACCCGAGCTTGACCACGTTGCGCTGTTCCGTCCGCTTCGTCGAGGGCGTTTCGAGATGAGGCTGGATTGTTTGCGATGGGCTGCCCTACGACGACCGCAACGTCATTCGCCGCCGGGCGCTCGCACTCGATCAGGTCAAGGCTCGTCAATGCCGCCTGCAACTGCGCCGTGCCGGCCGGCGACAATATTAGCGTCGTGCCCTTCGAGGGGCGCAGGTCAAGATACAATGCGAGGGTGTGGTAATCCTCATCGCTAGCGTGCTCATATAGCTGCTGAAACGTCGTTCTGAACCAGCGACACTCAGCCGAGTCGAACCCCTCGGCGAAACTGATCTTGGACCAGCCCATGGTTGCGCTCCGCTATGAGCCTACCAGCCCAGACGGTTTGTTCGCGATATGTTCACGATGCTGCCTTCCAATCCCGGAGTCAAATCAAGTAAGCCGCCATACCCCGCACCGTCACCGTTAGGGCGTGCCTGTGGTCCACGCTTGCGGGCGAGCGGGCCCGGAGGCACTGACCTGCATCTTCCCCGAATTCGACCTGACCGCCGCTGGCCCTATTGCCCTCATCACGGCGCGGGCCTGCTCGGCGCTAATGGGAGAGCCCGCCCTTCGCTCGTCCAGGATCATGATTCGTGCCAGTGACCGCACCTCTACGTCTATCATGTCAGCCAGCGATGGGCCGGCTGAGCGCATAACGCCATGAGTCGAGGGGTCTCACTCAGGAACGTTGGGGAAGAAAAGGCAATCATCGAGACCCTCGTCATAGAGCCAGTAGCCGTCATCAATTTTGCTGGGCCAGCTATGGGTGCTCCTTTCTTCCATGCACGCGGCATATTCCGGATCGTCGATGGTCGGCCCGCTCGCCGTGGCGCTGAGCACGCCGATGGAGCCGTTGAACAGATCGACGGCGCGGTTGCGCGGATCGTCCTGGCGGTGGCGCTCGATGAGCGACTTGCTGGGGCCGCCGAAATAGCCCTTGAGGCCCACGGTGACGGTGTAGTTGCCGCTGGCATGGAGCTTGGCATCGCCGGTGAGCGACATCGGCCAGGCCGGATTGTCGAACTGATATTCGGTGCTCAGATGCAGCGCGCTGTCGCCCAGCACATAGGAGCCGCCGACGGCGAAGCGGAGATTGTCGGTGGGGTAGTAGGCGATGTCGCCGAAGCCGAACACGCCGGTGTAGTCGGCCATCAGCGGATCGGCGTAATCGACGCCGGCGAGCCCCGCCCAGGCCTCGAGGCTCCAGCGGTCCATATAGAGCTCGCCCTCGACACCGACCGCGGCAAGCTTGGCGCCCGGCGCCACGACGACGCCGGCGGCGACGCCGAGCAGGTAACGCGACGGATCGCGCGTGAACAGGTGCCCGGCGCCCGCAAGATAAAGATCGCCGACGCCGGTGAGCACCGCCATCAGGTCGCCCTGCGCCCCGAAGCGCTCGCCGAGTGGCACGCTGATCGAGCCGGCGCCGCGCAGGCCCGCGCCACCCGGCGAGAACACGCCGCCATCGAGCTCCCATTTGCCGTTGACGCCGGACACGGCCGGCAGCATCAGATCCTGCTCGGCGATCGGCAGCGGCGACAAGAGCAGGTCGGCGGCATGGGCCCCGCCGCTCCAGGCACAGGCGGCGGCCGACCCTAGCAAAAAGATAGCAAAGCGTTGAAACCGCTGCATCATCATTCCCCCGAAGCCAGTATTCCTTTGATTGAAGGCCAACCACGCAAGAGAAGGCAAGGCCACCGCTGCGCTCTCGGTGGGAATGTTACCCATCCTCCGCTCCACCAGTAGAGTACAAGCTTTCATGTTCGAGACCATGCGACACTAGGCCCGTCTAGCGAGGGCGCCGCCGGGCTATAGGCTCGCCTTATGTCTCGTGATCCCAAGCTGCGTATGGTCGCACGCGCGATCCTATTGGGTGTGGTCCTTACCTTCGGCTTTGTGCTTCTCGCCCTTTTGGGTTGAGCGCCGCGGCAGCGTGACGACTTCCACCACCTTGCTGGTCGGTGGCTTGAGGAATGGGAGTCGCGCCAGATCGGCCTCGGGGCGTTCGCTATGGGCGCTCGCGGCTTTCGCGCTCGTGGGCGTACTGTGCCCGTGCCCCGAAAGGGGCAGGCCCCACCATTTGAAAAGATCCATCGTCGCAATCCCCAAAGTATGGAGGGCACCATAGGTCGAGCGTGCGCGCGTGGCCAGAGGAGGCGATGGAGGAGGGGATAGGTACGGCGGGGGTCGTCGCATATGGCCCACGCGACACGCTCGCAGGAAGCACGACCAACGCCCCACCGACGCCACTACCATCGGGCCGCGTGCCCCGCGTGGCAACCACGGCGCGCGGATGGCGGCGGGGAGCATAGGCTCTGGCAGACAGGGAAATGGGGCCTTGGGCCCACCGTCGCCGCCAGCGTTGCCCAACGGCACGAGTGCGGCAATACCCATCGAGCCCCTATGAACCGGAAATAGACGCCGCGCGATCCTAAGCCACCGTCCCAGCTGGTGTTATGGCGTTTAGTACAGTCCTGCGCACAACCTGGGTAAATCGACCGTGGCAACCTCGAAAGAACGGCAAATCCAACCACTAAGGTTAATAGGCTAGCGGAGAGGAAGATTCGAACCTTCGGGGTCCTTTAGAGGTCTGGACGCGTAGCAGGGGCGTGCCTTTGACCACTCGGCCACCCTCCCATCGCCGGCCTAAATTCTGCTTTGGATGGGTAAAGCAAGAGCGCGCCGCCTCCACCGCGCCGCCAACACGGTATCAGGGCATACCGGAAACCATGTCAGATCACGTCGATTTGACGCGTCGATTGCACCTTGTGCCGCGGAGGCGTCACAACGACCGGTAGGCAGGTCTGCGTCGAGAACATAGATGAAGCGTGAGGTGCCTCCACCCCTGCCGGCGCCAGATCGAATGGAGAATTTTTATGCGCAAATCTGCCATGGCGGCAGCCCTTGGGCTGCTCGCTGTCGTTTTGATCACTCCCGTAGTCGCCGCCGAATTCGAAGTCCACATGCTCAACAAGGGCGATGCGGGCACCATGGTGTTCGAACCGATGCTCACCCGTATCGCCGTGGGCGACACGGTGAAATTCGTGCCCACCGACAAGGGGCACAATGCCGAGATCATCGCCGGCTTCCTGCCCGAGGGGGCGGAGCCGTTCAAGGGCAAGATCGGTGAGGAAATCTCAGTGACCTTCACCGTCCCTGGTGTCTATGGCGTCAAGTGCCTGCCCCACTTCGCCATGGGCATGGTGGCGCTGATCGCAGTCGGCGACGAACTCCCGAACCTCGACGCGGCCAAGGCTATCTCGACGCCCACCAAGGCCAAAGCCCGCTTCGATACGGCCTTTGAAGAACTGGCCGCACAGTAATAGACAGCTAGCCCTACATCAGGTGCTATTTCACCTAGTGTCCCACGTGTACCTGCCCGCGGGACATTTTTCTCCGGCGCCGATGATTGCAAACGCAGGGGCTGTGCGCGCCTCGCCATGCTGCAGCATTCTGCGAGGCACTGCGTCTAGCAGGCTGTTGAAAAAGGGGCTCGTTCTGGCAGCCTGACCGTGATTCATTTGACCCGAGTTGCTCGGGGAGATGAAGGTGCGGGGCGGAGACGGTCGAACGGGTGCCCTGTTCAGCTATGTGGATATTGAGGCGCGGGTCCGTCAGGACCACCCGTTGCGGACGATTGGGGCGATCGTGAACGCAGCATTGGCGACGCTGGAACGCGAGTTCGCGTCGCTCTACTCGCCGATCGGAAGGCCAGCCTGCGCATCCGCAAGCGGATCGAGGAATCGTTCGGTTGGATGAAGACCATCGCAGGGCAGCGCAAGACCAGGTTCCGGGGCCTCGACCGCGTCAGATGGGCCTTCACCTTCTGCGCCGCAGCCTACAATCTGGCGCGGCTGCCCAAGCTCCTCGCAGAGGCTGGCTGATGACCAAGGTTCCCACATTCGCCAGGGCCTTCGCCGGCCGCTGGCGCATCGTCGAGATGGATGTCTGGGACAACGACTTCCTCGATCTCGTCGAACAGGCGCACTTCACGTTCACGGGCGCAGCGGATGGCGAAATCACCTTCGGCGCGCTGAGAGGCTTCCTCGACGTCCGCTACGGCTCGCGGGATGGCGCAGCCTGCGCCGAGTTCTCTTGGGAGGGGCACGACGAAAGCGATCTGGCATGCGGACGCGGTTGCGTCGCCATCGGCACCGCAGGCCGCCTCGTCGGTCACTTCTTCATCCATAACGGCGAGGACTCAGGCTTCGTATGCGAACCCGGATGACTTCTTCAACAGCCCGCTAGGTGCCTTGGTTGGGCGCATGCTGCTTCGGGGCCAGTCGTGGCCTGTTGCCCCTGCGCGTTCGAAGCATGGGCTGCCCCGACGGGCGTTGCGCAATTTCCTTCTCACCCAAATGTGCAAGTTGGCGCTGATGGGCGGCACCTTTGGCAGCGCTCCCTCTTGGTTCCGGCCGCGGGGTGGGTCACGCACCATGCTCGCACCGCCGGAAGAGGTGCCGCGCTTGCGCCCGCCCAGCCGCCCCGCAGTTTGCGGCGCCGCAAAGAGGGCGGGGCGGTTGCGGCATTAGATGGGCGCCGGAGGGACCGATGACCGAGGCCATATTGCTCCGGCACGGCGAGGCGCGGCTGCCCCGCTATACGAGCTATCCGACCGCGCCGGTGTTTTCGCCGGCGGTCGGCGCGTCCGTGCATGCGCGCTGGCTCGCGGGGCTGGCGCCGGACGAGCCGGTCTCGCTCTATGTGCATGTGCCGTTCTGCCGCTCCATGTGCTGGTACTGCGGCTGCCACACCACCATCACCGCGCGCGACGAGCCGATCGAGGCCTATCTCGCCGCGCTGCACGGCGAGCTGGCGCTGGTCGCCGGGCTGGCGCCGGCGCCGCTGCCGGTCGCCGCGCTGCATTTCGGCGGCGGTACGCCGACCATCATGGGGCCCGCGCGCTTTGCCGCCCTGATGGCGGCGCTGCGCCGGCATGTCCGCTTCACCGCCGACGCCGAGCTCGCCATCGAGATCGATCCGCGCACGCTGGACGAGCCGATGATCGCCGCGCTCGCAGAAGGCGGCATCACCCGCGCCAGCCTCGGCGTGCAGAGCTTCGATCCCCTTGTGCAGCAGGCCATCAACCGCGTGCAGAGCATCGACGAGACGGCGGCGGCGGCGAACGGCCTGCGCGCCGCCGGCGTCGCGCGCATCAATTTCGACCTCATCTACGGCCTGCCGCACCAGACCGTCGCCTCGTGCCTCGCAACCGTCGAGGCGGCGCTGGCGCTGGCGCCCGACCGTTTCGCGGTGTTCGGCTATGCCCATGTGCCGGGCTTCAAGAAGCACCAGCGGCTGATCGACGAGGCGGCGCTGCCCGGCGGCGGCGAGCGTATCGAAGAGGCGCTGGCCATCGGCGAGGTGCTGCAGGCCGCCGGCTACGTGCCGGTGGGGCTCGATCATTTCGCCCGCCCCGGCGACCCGCTAGCCGAGGCCGCCGGTGGCCGGCTGCACCGCAATTTCCAGGGCTACACCACCGATTCCTGCCCGACCCTCATCGGTCTCGGCGCCTCCGCCATCGGCCAGACGCGTGCCGGCTACGTGCAGAACGAGGTGCCCATCGGCCGCTATCAGCAGGCCATCGCCGTGGGGCATCTGGCGACGACGCGCGGCTATCGGCTCACCGCCGACGACCGGCTGCGCGCCGAGATCATCGAGCGGCTGATGTGCGACCTTGCCGCCGATGTCGGCGCCATCGCGGCGCGTCACGGCGCCGACGCCGCGGCGCTGCTCGACGGCAATGCGCGGCTCGCAGCGCTGCTCGCGGACGGCGTCGCCGAGCGCGCCGCGGGCGTCGTGCGCGTGCCGGCGCGCCACCGTTTCCTCGTGCGCACCGTCGCCGCCGCCTTCGACGCCTATCTCGATGCCACCCGGCGCCCCGGCAGCAAGGTCGCCTGAACATGGACGGCGCGCAGCAACTGCCCCAGCCGCCGGCTGAGACCCGGCCGTCGCCGCCCGTCAGGCGCGGGCTGATCTTCGGCACGGTGGCGCTGGCGCTGCTGATGATGTCGGTGGATTCGACCATCGTCGCCACGGTGCTGCACACGCTGGGCGCCGATCTGGGCGCCAGGGTCAACTGGACCGGCTGGACGCTGACCGCCTATTCCTTCGGCTTCGTGCTGATGCTGCCGCTCTCCGGCAAGCTCGCCACGCGCTACGGCCGGCGCCGCGTGTTCATCGGCTCCGTCCTCGTCTTCACGGTCGCCTCGCTGCTGTGCGGGCTGGCCGACAACATCTTCGTGCTGATCGCCCTGCGCGCCGTGCAGGCGGCGGGCGGGGCCGGCTTCACGCCCGCCGCGACGGGCATAATCGTCGATCATTTCGGCGACGCCCGCGACCGGGCCGTGGGCCTGTTCGGCGCCATCTTCCCCGTCGGCGCGATGATCGGGCCGATCCTCGGCGGCCTGTTCGTCACCCATCTGAGCTGGCGCGACGCCTTTCTCGTCAACGGCCCCATCGGCCTCGCGGTCATCCTGTTGGCGCTGCGCTGCATTCCGCGCGACCCGCCGCGCGCGGCAGCCGAGGCGAGCATGGACGTCGCCGGCATGGCCCTACTGGGCGGCGGGCTGCTCGCCGGCATGATGGGTGTGACCGGGCTGGGCGATGCCGGCGCGGCCCTCGGCCCCCTCGCCAGCGCCGCGCTGCTGGTGGTCGCGGCGCTCTGCACCGTTGCCTTCTTCCGTCACATCGGGCGCCGCCGCGAGCCGTTCGTCGCGCCCGCCTTCATCGGCGGACCCGGCTTCGGGCCAGTCAATCTGGTCAACATGATCTATACCGGCGTGCCCATCGGCGCTGCCGCCCTCATTCCGCTCTACGCCGCCAACCGCTACGGCATCGGCGCCTTCGAGGCCGGCATGCTGCTGGTCGGGCAGGGGCTCGCCACCGTGCTGTTCTCCGGTGCGGCGGTCGCGCTGCTGCGCCGCATCGGCTATCGTCGGCCGATCTATATGGGCGGCGCCAGCATCGTCGTCGGCCTCGTGCTGCTGGCGCTCGAGCCGCTCGCCGGCGTGCCGCCCTATCTGTGGCTGGCCGCCGCGGCGGTCTTCATCGGCGCCGGCAGCGGCACGCTCAATCCGGTGACGCGCAATGCCGGGCTGCAACTCGCTCCCGCCGCGGCAGCGACGCTCGCCGCGCTGCGCTCGCTGGCGCTGCAGATCGGCACCATCCTCACCATCTCGCTCACCACCGCCGCCGTCTCGGCGGCGAGCGCGCCCGGCACGGCGCAGGCCTGGGCCTACGCGGCCGCGGCGCTGGTCCTCGTCCTGGCGCTGCCGATCGTCTCGCGCGTCCCCGA
>Ga0206103_100255_pt1 | contig 35890 bp, 28 predicted proteins | sample 1B5Ametagenome_FD_148638 | JGI IMG/M metagenome (GOLD analysis project Ga0206103, IMG submission 148638) | Enriched microbial communities from leaf-cutter ant dump, University of Wisconsin, Madison, United States - 1B5A | ecosystem: Environmental > Terrestrial > Nest > Insects nest > Nest dump... | reverse complement strand
TCGTCGAGCGCAGCGAGCAGCTGCGCCTCCGTGACCAGTCCTTCTTCGAGCAGGACCTCGCCCAGCTGCTTCACGGCACCTCCCATGGCACACGACGACCGTCGTCGTCGTACCTATCGGCACCTCGCAGTCCGCTCCTGAGCAGAACCACCGCCCGGGGCGGACATGGTCCGACGGTGCGGAGGTCTCGTGCGCATGCCGGGCGAAGTTCCGGCAGCCGACTGCCGGGCGTCCGGCGCGCAGACGTATGCTCGCGACAGCCCGACGCCAGGAGCCCATCATCACCAGACCGTCCGACGACCCCGCGTCCGTCCTCGCCGCCGTCGACGGCCTGGGCGCCCCCGCTCGCCCGATCGTGCTCGTGCACGGGACGCGGACGTCGTCGGCCATCTGGGCACCCCAGGTCGCGGAGCTCGAGCGCCGCGGGCACGCGACGCACGCGATCGACCTGCCCGGGCACGGCGCGCGGGCGCACGAGCGGTTCACGCTCGAGGGCGCGCTCGCCGCTGTCGGTGCGGCGGTCGACGCGTGCACCGCTCCCCCGCTGCTCGTCGGGCTCTCGCTCGGCGGCTACGTCAGCCTCGCGTACGCGGGACGGCACGAGGAACGCGTCGCGGGTGTCGTCGCCGCGGGCTGCTCGACGCAGACCCGCGGGCCGCTCCTGCGCGCCTACGGTCGCGTCTCGACGTGGGTCACGCGCGCGTTCCACCTCGGGGGCGGGACGTGGCACGTCGTGACGGACATGCTGCAGGCCCTCGCCGCGTACTCGCCGCTGACCGACCTGCGTCGCCTCACGCTGCCCGTGTGGCTCGTGAACGGGCGCCACGACCCGCTGCGGCTCGAGGAGCGGCGCTACCTGCGCGCGCACGCGGGAGCGCGGCTCACCGTGGTCCCGCGTGCCGGTCACGACGTGAACACGCACGCGCCCGAGGCGTTCAACCGCGTCCTCGTCGACGCGCTCGGCGAGCTCGCCTGACACGCCCCGGCCCGTCGGCGGCACGCGCGTCGCGCCGACGACGAACGGGCCCGCCGCACCGGTCGCGGGGACCGGGCGGCGGGCCCGTCAGTGCACGCGGTCGAGCGTCAGGCGACGCGGTCCGACTCGTCGCCGATCTTGTGCACGACGATCGAGTTCGTCGAGCCGACGACGCCCACCGGGGCGCCCGAGACGACGACGACGTAGTCGCCCGCCTCCGCGAGGCCGTTGGCCTGCAGCGTCTTGTCGACCTGGCCGACCATCTCGTCGGTGCTCGCCACCTGCGGGACCTGGTACGTCTGCACGCCCCAGCTCAGCGACAGCACGTTGCGCACGCCGTCCACGGGCGTGAACGCGAGCAGCGGGATGGGCGAGCGCAGACGCGACATGCGGCGCGCCGAGTCACCGGACTGCGTGAACGTCACGAGGTACTTGACCCCGATGCGCTCGCCGATCTCCGCGGCGGCACGCGTGATCGCGCCACCGCGCGTGTGCGGCGTCGAGCCGAGCGGCGCGATGCGCTCGCGACCGAGCTGCTCGGTCGCCTCGATGATGCGCGCCATGGTGCGCACCGTCTCGATCGGGTAGTCGCCGACGCTCGTCTCGCCCGAGAGCATGACCGCGTCCGCGCCGTCGAGCACCGCGTTGGCGCAGTCGGACGCCTCGGCACGCGTCGGGCGCGGGTTCGTCGTCATCGACTCGAGGACCTGCGTCGCGACGATGACCGGCTTGGCGTTGCGGCGGGCGAGCTCGACCGCGCGCTTCTGGACGAGCGGGACCTGCTCGAGCGGCAGCTCGACGCCCAGGTCGCCGCGGGCGACCATGATGCCGTCGAAGGCCTGGACGATCTCCGCGAGGTTCTCGACGGCCTGCGGCTTCTCGATCTTGGCGACGACCGGGACGATCCGGCCCTCCTCCTCCATGATCTGGCGCACGCGGTCGTAGTCCGACGCGTTGCGGACGAAGGACAGCGCGATGTAGTCGCAGCCCTGCGCGAGACCCCAGCGGAGGTCGGCCTCGTCCTTGTCGCTCATCGCGGGGACGGAGACCGCGACGCCCGGCAGGTTCAGGCCCTTGTTGTTGGAGACCGCGCCCGGGACCTCGACGCGCGTGATCACGTCGTTGCCCTGGACCTCGACGACGCGCACGAGGACCTTGCCGTCGTCGATGAGGATCGGGTCGCCGGGCTTCACGTCGCCCGTGAGGCCCTTGAACGTGGTGGAGACGCGCTCCTTGGTGCCCTCGACGTCGTCGACCGTGATGGTGAACGTGTCGCCGACCGCGAGGTCGTGCTTGCCCTCGACGAACCGGCCGAGGCGGATCTTGGGGCCCTGCAGGTCGACGAGGACGGCGACCGACCGGCCCGATGCCTGCGCCGCGGCGCGGACGTTCTTGATGACCTTGGCGTGCTCCTCCGGCTCGCCGTGGCTCCGGTTGATCCGCGCGACATCCATGCCGGCGTCGACCAGCGCCTGGATCATGTCGAGCGACTCCGTGGCGGGGCCGAGAGTACAGACGATCTTTGCTCTACGCATGAAGGCGAGCCTATGCCTTTCGGGGATCACTGGCGGGTCCATACGTCCTGACAGGCCAGGACGTCCCACCGGTAGGGGGACCGGCGGGCCCGGATGACCCGCCGACGGGTCTCAGGGCTGCAGCGCCTTGGTGGACGCCGCGACGGGGCTGGGGAGCTCCGTCGAGCCGGACAGATAGGTGTCGACGGCGGCGGCCGCGGCGCGCCCTTCCGCGATGGCCCACACGACGAGCGACTGCCCGCGCCCGGCGTCGCCGGCGACGAACACGCCCGGCGCGGCGGTCGCGAAGGAGTCGTCCCGCGCGAACGCGCCGCGCTCGGTGAGCTCGAGCCCGAGTGCCTCGACGACCGTGCCCTGCTCGGGCCCGGAGAAGCCCATCGCCACGAGGACGAGGTCGGCAGGGATGGTCCGCTCGGTGCCCGCGGTGGGCACGCGTCGCCCGTCGGGCAGGTACTCGGTCGTCGCGAGCCGCAGCCCGGCGACGCGGGCCCCGGACTCGTCGGGCTCGAAGCCGACGGTCGAGGCGAGGTACGCGCGCTCGCCGCCCTCCTCGTGCGAGGACGAGACCTCGAACAGGATCGGGTCGGTGGGCCAGGGCTGGTGCGCGGGACGCTCGGTGGGCGGCTGCTTGCCGATCGCGAGCGTCGTGACGGACGCAGCACCCTGCCGCAGCGCCGTGCCGAGGCAGTCCGAGCCCGTGTCGCCGCCGCCGATGATGACGACGTGCTTGCCCTCGGCCGTCACCTGGCCCTCGGGCGCGCGCCCGGCCGCCGCCGCGTTCGCCGGGTGCAGGTAGTCCATGGCGAACATCACACCGTCGAGGTCGGCCCCCGGCACCCGCAGCTCGCGCGGGACGGTCGCCCCGGTCGCGAGCACGATCGCGTCGTACCGCGACTGCAGCTGGGACCACGTGACGTCCCGACCGATCTCCACCCCGGGCCGGAAGAGCGTGCCCTCGGCCTCCATCTGCGCCACGCGCCGGTCGATGTGGATCTTCTCGAGCTTGAAGTCGGGCACGCCGTAGCGCAGGAGACCGCCGATCGCGTCGTCCCGCTCGTACACGGCGACCGTGTGCCCCGCACGCGTGAGCTGCTGGGCTGCGGCGAGGCCCGCGGGGCCCGATCCGACGACCGCGACGGTGTGCCCCGTGAGGCGCTGCGGCACCTGCGGCGTGACGAGCCCGCGCGCGAACGCCTCGTCGATGATCGAGACCTCGACGTTCTTGATCGTGACGGGCGGCTGGTTGATGCCGAGCACGCACGACGACTCGCACGGTGCCGGGCAGATGCGGCCCGTGAACTCTGGGAAGTTGTTCGTCGCGTGCAGGCGCTCGATCGCGTCCGACCACTGGCCGCGCCAGACCAGGTCGTTCCACTCGGGGATGAGGTTCCCGAGCGGGCAGCCGTTGTGGCAGAACGGGACGCCGCAGTCCATGCAGCGGCCCGCCTGCTCGCGCAGGAACGGCTGGCCCTCCTCCAGGTGGGCGTGCACGTCCTTCCAGTCGCGCAGGCGCACCTCGACGGGGCGGTTCGGCGGGAGCTCGCGCTCGCGCACCTTCAGGAAGCCACGGTGGTCAGCCACGTGCCACCTCCAGGATCTGGTCCCACACGCCGGGCGCGGTCGGGTCGAGGCCGTCGGCCTCGGCCTGGGCGAGCGCGCCGCGGACGCGGGCGTACTCGGTGGGCAGGACACGGGTGAAGCGGCGGCGCCAGTCGCCTGCGAGCAGCTCCGCCGCGACGGGCGACGCCGTCTCGTCGGCGTACCGGCGCAGGATCGGTTCGAGCAGCGCCACGTCGTCGTCGTCGAGCGGGTCGAGCGCGAGCTCGCCTGCCCGCCGGGCCTCGACGTTGACGAGGTCGGGCTGCAGGTCGACGACGTACGCCGTCCCGCCCGACATGCCCGCGCCGAAGTTGCGGCCCGTGCGGCCGAGCACGACGACCGTCCCGCCCGTCATGTACTCGCACGCGTGGTCGCCCACGCCCTCGACGACGAGCGTCGCACCCGAGTTCCGGACCGCGAACCGCTCCCCCGTCAGGCCGCGCAGGAACGCCTCGCCCGACGTCGCGCCGTAGCCGATGACGTTGCCCGCGATGACGTTGTGCGACGACGAGAGCACCGAGCTGCGGTCCGGCCGCAGGACGATGCGCCCACCCGACAGGCCCTTCGCGACGTAGTCGTTCCCGTCGCCGAACAGCCGCAGCGTGATGCCCTTCGGCAGGAACGCGCCGAACGACTGCCCGCCGGACCCCGTGAGGGTCACGTCGATCGTGTCGTCCGGCAGGCCCGCGCCGCCGTAGCGCCGGGTCACCTCGTGGCCGAGCATCGTGCCGACCGTGCGGTTGACGTTGCGCACCGGCAGCTCGATGTGCACGCGCTCGCCGCGCTCGAGCGCGGGCTCGGCCAGCGCGATGAGCCGGTTGTCGAGGGCCCGGTCGAGGCCGTGGTCCTGGTCCTTGGTGTGGTGCAGCGCCGAGCCGGGCTTCGGCTGCGGGACGGCGAGGACGGGCGTGAGGTCGAGGCCCTGCGCCTTCCAGTGCTCGATCGCAGAGCGCGTCTCGAGCAGCTCGACGTGGCCCACGGCCTCCTCGATCGACCGGAAGCCCAGCTGCGCGAGGTACTCGCGCACCTCGGTCGCGATGAACTCCATGAACGCGACCACGAACTCGGGCTTGCCCGAGAACCGCGCGCGCAGCTCGGGGTTCTGCGTCGCGACGCCGACGGGGCACGTGTCGAGGTGGCAGACGCGCATCATGATGCAGCCCGAGACGACGAGCGGCGCGGTCGCGAAGCCGAACTCCTCGGCCCCGAGCAGCGCGCCGATCACGACGTCCCGCCCCGTCTTGAGCTGACCGTCGACCTGCACGACGACCCGGTCGCGCAGGTCGTTGAGCACGAGCGTCTGCTGCGTCTCCGCGAGCCCGATCTCCCACGGCGTGCCCGCGTGCTTGAGCGACGTCAGCGGCGAGGCGCCCGTGCCGCCGTCGTGGCCCGAGATGAGCACGACGTCCGAGTGCGCCTTGGCGACGCCCGCCGCGATGGTCCCGACGCCGAACTCCGAGACGAGCTTGGTGTGGATGCGTGCGCGGGGGTTGGCGTTCTTCGCGTCGTGGATGAGCTGCGCGAGGTCCTCGATCGAGTAGATGTCGTGGTGCGGCGGCGGCGAGATGAGGCCGACACCCGGCGTCGAGTGGCGGGTCTTCGCGACCCACGGGTACACCTTGTGGCCCGGCAGCTGACCGCCCTCGCCGGGCTTGGCACCCTGCGCGAGCTTGATCTGGATGTCGTCGGCGCACGTGAGGTACTCCGACGTCACGCCGAACCGGCCCGACGCGATCTGCTTGATCGCGGACCGGCGCTCCGGGTCGTGCAAGCGCTCCGGGTCCTCGCCGCCCTCACCGGTGTTCGACTTCGCCCCGAGCCGGTTCATCGCGATCGCGAGCGTCTCGTGCGCCTCGGCCGAGATCGAGCCGTAGGACATCGCGCCCGTGCTGAACCGCTTGACGATCTCGCTCACGGGCTCGACCTCGTCGAGCGGCACGGGCTCGCGCACGCCGTCCTTGAAGGTCAGCAGGCCGCGCAGCGTCATGAGCCGCGAGCTCTGCTCGTCGACCCGGTGCGTGTACTCGCGGAACACGTCCATCTGCCGCGTGCGCGTCGAGTGCTGCAGGCGGAACACCGTCTCGGGGTCGAACAGGTGGTCCTCGCCGTCCCGGCGCCACTGGTACTCGCCGCCCACCGCGAGCCGCTGGTGCGGCTGACGGTTGCCGGACGCCGGGTACGCGTCGGCGTGCCGCGCCGCGACCTCCGCCGCGACGACGTCCAGCCCGATCCCGCCCAGCCGGCTCGTCGTCCCCGTGAAGTACCGGTCGACGAGCGCCTGCGACAGCCCGATCGCCTCGAACACCTGCGCGCCGCGGTACGACGCGATCGTCGAGATGCCCATCTTCGACATGACCTTCAGGACGCCCTTGCCGAGCGCCTTGATGAGGTTCGCGACGGCCTTGGCGGGCGTGACGTCCCCGAGGTACCCGTTGCGCGCGAGCTCCTCCACGGACTCCATCGCGAGGTACGGGTTGACCGCCGCCGCGCCGAAGCCGACGAGCAGCGCGACGTGGTGCACCTCGCGCACGTCGCCCGCCTCGACGACGAGCGAGATCTGCGTGCGCGTGTGCTGGCGCAGCGTGTGGTGGTGCACGGCGCTCAGCAGCAGGAGCGACGGGATCGGGGCGAGCTCGGCGTCGGAGTTGCGGTCCGACAGCACGACGAAGCTCACGCCGTCCGCGACCGCCCGGTCGACCTCGGCGAAGATCTCCTCGAGCCGGGCCTCGAGCGCCGCGCCGCCCCCGGACGCGCGGTACAGGCCGCGGATCGTCGTGCCGCGGAACCCGCTGCCGGGCGCCTTGTGGACGTGCACGATCTTGGCGAGCTGGTCGTTGTCGAGCACCGGGAACGGCAGCATGAGCTTGCGCGCGTGCTCGGGCCCGTCGACGAGCAGGTTCGGCTCGGGGCCGATCGCGCCGCCGATCGCCGTGACGAGCTCCTCGCGGATCGCGTCGAGCGGCGGGTTCGTGACCTGCGCGAACATCTGGGTGAAGTAGTCGAACAGCAGCCGCGGCCGCTGCGAGAGCACGGCGACCGGCGTGTCGGAGCCCATCGCGCCGAGCGGCTCCGCGCCGTTCATGGCCATGGGCGTCAGCAGGACCTTGAGCTCCTCCTCCGTGTAGCCGAAGGCCCGCTGACGCCGCCGCACCGACGCCGGCGAGTGCGCCACGTGGTCCCGGTCGGGCAGCTGCTCGAGGAACACCGCGTTCTCCTGCACCCACTGCGCATACGGTCGCTGCGCCGCGAGCTGCGACATGACCTCGGAGTCCGCGATGATCCGGCCCTGGCCCGTGTCGACGAGGAAGAACAGCCCGGGCTCGAGGCGACCCTTCGCGACGACCGTCGCGGGGTCGATGTCGAGCACGCCCGCCTCCGACGCGCACACCACGAGCCCGTCCTCGGTCACCCAGTAGCGCCCGGGGCGCAGACCGTTGCGGTCCTGGACCGCGCCGATGAGCGTGCCGTCGGTGAACGTCATCGCCGCGGGGCCGTCCCACGGCTCCATGAGCGTCGAGTGGTACTGGAAGAACGCCCGCGTCGCGGGGTCCATCTGCGCGTGGTTCTCCCAGGGCTCCGGGATCATCATCATCACCGAGTGCGGCAACGACCGGCCCGCGAGGTGCAGGAGCTCGAGCACCTCGTCGAACGAGCCCGAGTCGGAGGCGCCGGGTGTACAGACCGGGAGCAGCGGCGCGAGGTCGCCCAGCTCCTCGGACGCGAGCATGCCCTCGCGCGCCGCCATCCAGTTCCGGTTGCCGCGCACCGTGTTGATCTCGCCGTTGTGCGCGATCATCCGGAACGGCTGCGCGAGCTCCCACGACGGGAACGTGTTCGTCGAGAACCGCGAGTGCACGAGCGCGATCTCGCTCGCGTAGCGCGGGTCGGACAGGTCCGCGAAGAACGGCTCGAGCTGGCCCGTCGTGAGCATGCCCTTGTACGTGATCGTGCGCGCCGACAGCGACGCGAAGTACACGCCGTGCTCGCGCTCGGCGCGCTTGCGCAGGCGGTACGCCCTGCGGTCGAGCGCGATCCCGGACAGCTCGCGCGAGGGGTCCGCGACGACGAGCTGGCGGAAGACCGGCATCGACGCGCGCGCCGTCGGGCCGACCAGGTCGGCGGTCACCACGACGTCGCGCCACGCGAGCACGTCGAGCTTCTCCTCGGCCGCGACCGCCTCGACGGCCCGCACGGCCGCGTCCCGCGCCACCTCGTCCTGCGGCAGGAAGGCCATCCCGATCGCGTACGAGCCGACCGGCGGGAGCTCGGCGTCGACGACGTCCCGGAAGAACGCGTCCGGGATCTGCGTGAGGATGCCGGCGCCGTCGCCGGAGTCCTCCTCGGCACCGACCGCGCCGCGGTGGTCGAGGTTGAGCAGCGCCGTGAGGCCGGCGTCGACGATGTCGCGGCCCGGGGTCCCGCGCAGCGTCGCGACGAACGCGAAGCCGCACGCGTCGTGCTCGGCCGACGGCGCGTAGAGCGGGTACGCCCGGGTGTCGGGCGACGTGCTCGGCGAAGCGCTGGGCGACGTCATTTCTACCGTCCTCACAGTTCCCCGACCGAAGGCCGGGGATCGCATGAACCTGGGGGTGTAGGGACGTCGTCGGCCCTGTGGTGGGGGTGACGATACAACCCCGTGGAGCCGGTGTGTATCGCCGCGCGGGTTCGGCTGCGCCGCTGTCAGCGGGACACGTGGCCGTCCTCGTCCCCTGCCGCGGGGGACGCCTCGTCGGCGCCCGCTCCCTGCGACCGGGGTACCTCGTGCGCGACGACCTCCGCCGCGTCGTCCGCGGGGGGTGCGGTGTCGCTGTCCTGCTCCGGACCGAGCAGGACGCTCGTCTCGCGGCCGGGGTGCCGGCGTCCGACGACGACGAACGCTACCAGCGCTCCGAGGCCGACCAGGATCGACGTCCAGACGTTGAGCCGCAGGCCCAGGAAGCCGTGCGCCGGGTCGATGCGCAGCGACTCGATCCAGAGCCGCCCGGTCGTGTACACGACCACGTACAGCCAGAACACCCGGCCGTGCCCGAGCCGGAACCGGCGGTCCGCCCACACCAGCAGCGCGGCGCCCGCGAGGTTCCACAGCAGCTCGTACAGGAACGTCGGGTGGAACAGCGTGCCCGCCGGGTAGCCCGCCTGGACCGCGACGGCGTCGTCGACGCGCAGGCCCCACGGCAGGGTCGTCGGACCGCCGAACAGCTCCTGGTTGAACCAGTTGCCGAGCCGACCGATCGCCTGCGCGACCAGGAGCCCGGGCGCGAGGGCGTCGGCGAAGACCGTCAGCCGCACGCCCTGCCTGCGGCACCCGATCCACGCACCGACGGCACCGAGCGCCACGGCGCCCCAGATGCCGAGCCCGCCCTCCCAGATGGCGAACGCCTTCCACGGGTCGCCGCCCTTGCCGAAGTACGCGTCGGGCGACGTGATGAGGTGGTAGATCCGTCCGCCGAGGATCCCGAACGGCACCGCCCAGAACGAGATCTCGACGACCTGGTCGCTGTTCCCGCCCCGCCCCTCCCACCGCCGCTGCGTGATGAGGACGGCGGCGACGATGCCGATGAGGATCGCGATGGCGTAGGCGCGCAGCGGGAACGGCCCGAGGTGCCACACGCCCTGGGACGGGCTGGGGATCGCCGCGGGAAGCAGCGCGCTCACGGCGCTCACCGCGTGCCCCACGCCGACCGGTCGGCCTGCCGGACTCCCGCGGCCAGCCCCGCGGTGACCTCGCCGAGCCGGTCCAGGCCGGTGCGCTCGTCGGGAGCGTCGAGCAGCGCCCGGACGAACGCGGACCCGACGATGACCCCGTCCGCGTACGACGCGACCTGCGCCGCCTGCTCGGGGCGCGACACGCCGAGACCGACGCACACCCTCGCGGCGCCCGCGGCACGCGTCTGCGCGACGAGCGTCTCGGCGCGCGTGCCGACCGTGGCCCGCTCCCCCGTGACACCCATGGTCGACGCGGCGTAGACGAAGCCGCGGGACGCGGCCGACGTGCTCGCGAGCCGCTCCGGCGTCGAGCTCGGCGCGACGAGGAACACGCGGTCGAGCCCGTGCGCGTCCGACGCGGCGATCCAGCCCTCCGCCTCGTCGGGCACGAGGTCCGGCGTGATGAGCCCGGCTCCCCCGGCGGCCGCGAGGTCGCGCGCGTACGCGTCGACGCCGTACCGGAGCACGAGGTTCCAGTAGGTCATCACCAGGATCGGCGCCCCCCGGCCCGCGAGCTGCTCGACTGCCGCGAGCGTGTCCCGCACGCGCGTCCCGCCGCGCAGCGCGTGGTCGACCGCGCGCTGGATCACCGGACCGTCCATGACGGGGTCCGTGTACGGCATCCCGAGCTCGATGACGTCCGCACCCGCGTCGATCATCGTGCGCACCGCGTCGACCGAGCCCGCGACCGACGGGTAGCCCACAGGTAGGTAGCCGACGAGCGCCGCCCGGCCCTCGTCCGCGAGCCGGTCGAGCAGCGGTCCCGTCGTCGCGCTCGTCCCCGCCGCTGCCTCCACCGCGCTCACCGGTCTCCCTCGCCGTCGCCCGCCTCGTCGAGCATCCCGAACCACCGGGCTGCCGTGGCCACGTCCTTGTCCCCGCGTCCCGACAGGTTGACCAGCAGCACGGGCTCGTCGGACCACTCGCGCACCCGGGCCCCGAGCTGCACCGCACCCGCCAGCGCGTGCGCCGACTCGATCGCGGGGATGATGCCCTCCGTCCGGCACAGCAGCCGGAACGCGTCCATCGCCTCGACGTCCGAGACCGGCAGGTACGTCGCCCGGCCGATGTCGTGCAACCACGAGTGCTCGGGTCCCACGCTCGGGTAGTCCAGTCCCGCCGAGACCGAGTGGCTCGGGATCGTCTGACCGTCCTCGTCCTGCAGCAGGTAGGACCGGGCGCCGTGCAGCACGCCAGGCGCCCCGCCCGAGAACCGCGCGGCGTGGTCGCCCGCCGACAGCCCGCGACCGCCCGCCTCGAAGCCGAACAGGCGCACGTCGGGGTCGTCGAGGAACGCGTTGAAGATGCCCATCGCGTTCGACCCGCCGCCCACGCACGCCGCGACGGCGTCCGGGAGGCGACCGACCTCCGCGAGGAGCTGCGCGCGCGCCTCCTCGCCGATGATCTTGTGGAAGTCGCGCACCATCTCCGGGAACGGGTGCGGACCGGTCACCGTGCCGAGCAGGTAGTGCGTCGACTCGACGTTCGCGACCCAGTCGCGCAGCGCCTCGTTGATCGCGTCCTTGAGCGTGCGCGTGCCGATGGTGACGGGCACGACCTCGGCGCCGAGCAGCCGCATGCGCGCGACGTTGAGCGCCTGGCGCTGCGTGTCCTCCTCGCCCATGTAGACCGTGCACTCGAGACCGAGCAGCGCCGCGGCCGTGGCCGTGGCGACGCCGTGCTGGCCCGCGCCCGTCTCGGCGATGACCCGGGTCTTGCCGAGCCGCTTCACGAGCAGCGCCTGGCCGAGGACGTTGTTGATCTTGTGCGACCCGGTGTGGTTGAGGTCCTCGCGCTTGAGGAAGACGCGCACCCCGGCGCCGACGTGCGCCGCGAACCGCGGGACCTCGGTCAGCGGGCTCGGGCGGCCCGTGTACGTGCGGTGCAGCCGCGCGAGCTCCGCACCGAACGCCGGGTCCGCCAGCGCCTTGTGGTACGCCGCGTCGAGCTCGTCGAGCGCCGCGATCAGGGCCTCCGGCACGTACCGGCCGCCGAACTCGCCCCAGTACGGCCCGACGTGCGTCGCGAGCGGGCCGCTGCGCTCCTGCAGGCCCGCGACGAGCGGGCGTCCGCCCAGGTCCGCGCTCACTGGCGCACCGCCCGCAGCGACGGGTGCGCACCCGCCGCGACGAGGTCCGCGACCGACTGCCGCGGCGCGTCGTCCGTGACGAGCGCCTCGCCGACGAGCACGGCGTCCGCTCCCGCCCGCGCGTAGTCCACGACGTCGTGCGGGCCCCGCACGCCCGACTCAGCGACCTTCACGACGTCCGACGGGATGCTCGGCGCGACCCGGGCGAACGTGCCGCGGTCGACCTCGAGCGAGCGCAGGTCGCGCGCGTTGACGCCGATCACCCGGGCGCCCGCGTCGACCGCCCGCGCGACCTCGTCCTCGTCGTGCACCTCGACGAGCGCCGTCATGCCCAGCGAGTGCACACGCTCGACGAGCGACTCGAGCACGGTCTGCTCAAGCGCCGCCACGATCAGCAGGCACAGGTCCGCGCCGTGCGCGCGCGCCTCCCACACCTGGTACGGCGTCACGACGAAGTCCTTGCGCAGCACCGGGATGTCCACCCGCGCGCGCACCGCGTCGAGGTCCTCGAGCGACCCCTTGAACCGGCGCTGCTCGGTGAGCACCGAGATCGCCGCCGCACCGCCCGTCTCGTACTCCGCGGCGAGCGCCGCCGGGTCGGAGATCGTCGCGAGCGCACCCTTCGACGGGCTCGAGCGCTTGACCTCGGCGATCACCGTCACGGCGTCCTCGACCCGCAGCCGGGCGACCGCGTCGATCGCCGAGGGACGACGGGCGGCCAGCTCCTTGACCTCGCCGAGCGGCGTGCGTGCTTCTCGGGCCGCGAGGTCCTCACGGACCCCCGCGACGATCTCGTCCAGCACCGTCATGGTCACTCCACCCCTCGCTCGCTTCGGCGGAGAGCCCGACGACCGCCCGATCCCGGCCCCCGCCGCGGCACGGCTCGACCGTCAGGTCGGTGGCGTCCGTGGCGGTCACCGGTGTCGGACCGGACCCTCACCCGGTCATCGTAGAGCGGCGCGTCGGTGACCCCGACCACAGCCCGCAGGCTGGACGACCGCGGACGGACCGGGTGCCGGCCTCAGCCGAGGCTCGACGACCACGTGCCCACGAAGCCTCCCACGACGATGAGCCCGAACCCGAGCACCGAGAACGCGATGGCGATCCAGCCCGTGACGATGCCGCCCGTCGCCAGCCCCTCGTTGTCCGCCAGGCCCGCGGCCGCGGCGCGCTTCGCGCTGCGGCCGACGATCACGGCCGGGATGCCCGTGATGAAGCCGCACAGCACGAGGCTCAGGATCCCGAGCACGAGGGACCACACCGCGAGGTTGTTCTTGGGCCGGGGTCCGCCGAAGCCGCCGGGGGCGTACCCCGGACCGTAGGGCGAGTGCTGCCCGTACGCGGGCGGTGCCGGGTACGGGTCCGCCGTGCCGTACGCCGGGACGTCGCCGTACGCCGGCGGCCGACCGTAGGCGGGCTGCTCGACGTACCCGGCGGGCTGGCCGTACGCCGGGGGCTGTCCGTACGCCGGGGGCTTGCCATAGGCGGGCGGCTGGTCCGACGGCACCTGGGCGCCGTCGCCGGCGGGCGGCGGTGCGTACGGCGAGCTCGGCTCGCTCGGGCGCTGCGGGTCGCTCGGGCTGTCGGGCGTGCTCATCCTGGGGTCTCCCGTCGTCGAAGGTGGTCCGGCCGTCCCGCGCGGTGCGTGAGCGCCCACTCTGCCAGGTCGGCGCGCCCGGGCCGCGCAGACGTCGCGCGCGCCGTGTCGCGTGACCCGTGCGCCGCACGTGCGCCGGGCGGCAGCGTCTGCCGGGTCACGGTGCGAGCGCCGCCAGCCCCGGCAGGTTGCGCAGCACGCCGAACGCGACGACCACGCCGAAGAACGCCCAGGCCGTCCACGCCGGCAGCGAGGGCCCGCGGCGGCCCCGCGCCGCGCGCACGCTCCACCACGCCCACAGCCCCACGAGGACCGGCACCGTCAGCACCCAGACCGGGTTGGCCGACCACGCCGACGCGAGGTCGCCGTGCGCGAGGTCGTGCGTCGCGCGCAGGCAGCCGCACGCCGGGCAGTACCACCCCGTCGCGGCGTAGAGCGGGCAGTAGCCGTAGCTGCCCGACACGTGCGGGTCGCGCAGCGCGACGACGAGCGTGCCGAGGCCCACGACGGCCGCGGTGACGGCCGGACCACGCCAGGCCTGCGCGACCGAAACTCGGTCGGCACTCGTACCGCGTCCGTCCGCGACGCTCATCGCGTCAGGACCTCCGGATCGCGAACGACACGAGCGTCACGACCGCGGCGAGCCCGACGCCGATCCAGCCGAGCACGACACCCGCGCGCGCCACGCCCGCGTTCGGCACCGGGTGCTGCAAATCGAGGGTCTTGACCCGGCTGCCGAGCACGATCGCCGGGATCGCCGCCGCGATGCCGAGCAGCTGGCACCCGCACGACAGCACGATCCCGAGGATGCCGAGCACGAGCGACCACGTCGCGCGCGAGCTCGCCGACCGCAGCGCCGGGTCCGGCGCGGCCCCGTACGGGCCGTACGGGTGGCCGCCGGGCGGGAGGGCTCCGTACGCACCCGACGGGGGCGGTCCACCGACGGGCGGTGAGCCGTACGCGGGAGGCGTCCCGTAGGCGGGCGACGTGCCGGGTGCCGACGGCACACCGTACGGCGACGGCTCCGCGACAGGCGACGGGTCGGCGACCGGCGGCGTGCCGTAGACCGGTGTCCCCGGCGGCGTCCCGCCGGTCGCGTCGGCTGACGGAGCGCCGTCGTCCGATGCCGATGCCGACTCCGATGCCTGCTCGGTGGCCGACTGCTCGCCCGTGGGCGTCCCGAACGTGGCAGGGGCCTGGTACGACGGTGGCGCGACGTAGCCGGGCGGCGGCACGTACGTCGGCGGGGCGTAGGCACGCGACGCGCCGTCCGGGCCGGGATCCGCACCGGCCGACGGCGGCACGGGGTCCTGCGGGGCCGACGGCTCGTCGGGGGCGTCAGGCACGTCCGGGGACGTGGGGGTGCTCATGTCGCGGACCTCGTCGTCTCGCTGGCGTGGCCGTGGTGTGCGGGCTCAGTGCCCGCCGCGCGCCTTCTGCCGTGCGAGGGTCGCGGCGCCACCCTGGCCGTAGCCGAGTACCTGGAGCACCTTGCCGAGCACGAGGCCGAGGAGGCAGACGCCCAGACCCGTCCAGACGAGAGCCACCTGCGCGAAGACCATGGAGAGCGCGGCGAAGAGGGCTCCGGCGACGACGACCCACGTGGTCGTCCAGGCCGCGATCGTGTGACCGTGGTTCTTGGGTGCGGCCGTCGGCGGCAGGTGCACCGCCTCGGTCACCGTCGGGTGCTGCGCGCGGTGCGCGAGGGTGTTGTCGGCCATCGTGACCCTTCCGTGCGTGGTTCTCGGCTCACCCTAGCGTGCGCGCGGCGGGCGGACCGGGCTCGTCCACAGCGCGTCGGCTGCGACGGCCGCCACACCGACCGCGACGACCCGCGACCGTTCCGCCACACCCGGCGGCGGTCAGCGGTCGGACGGGTCCGACGGGTCGCTCGGGTCGTCGCCGCGGGACAGCGCGTCCCACTGGTCCCGCTCGTCGACGACCTCGCGTCGTCCGGTCCGGGACGCGTCCCCAGCGCCGTGCGCGGACCGACGCGGCTCGTCGTACCGTCGGCCCGCCACCCAGGTCCCCGAGGCGCGCGCGAGCCACCCCGCCAGCACCACGTCGAGCACCCCCACGGCCACCGCGACCCACGGCCACGCCGTCACGCTCAGGTCGGCCACGACCCGCTCGACCCCGAGCGCGTCGACGACCGTCGACCGCGCCGCCGCCTGCGGATCCTGCAGCACGCCGACCGCGCCCGCGACGACGAGCACGCCCGCCAGTGCCACCGCGCCGACCACGAGCCACCGTCCCGCGCGGCCGACGAGCGCGACCGCCCCGACCGCGGCGAGCAGGACGAGCGCGGCCGCGACGAGCGAGGGTGCGGCACGGCCGCCCGAGACCTCGATCGTCGTGTCGACGCCGAGCACGGTGCGCTCCGTCGCGTGCAACCACGTCGGCAGCGCGCACGCGCCCGTGAGCGCCGCCGCGAGGACGAGCACCGCGGCGGCACGACCGCGGCCCGCACGCGCGGGCACGACGGCCGCCTGCGGGTCGCTCGCGCCGGTGTCGTCAGCCATCCGCCCGCCGCAGGCGCGAGGCGACCTGGATCGCGCGGACCGCGGCCTGCGCCTTGTTGCGCGACTCCTGGTACTCGAGCTCGGGCACCGAGTCCGCCACGATCCCGCCGCCCGCCTGCACCGAGGCGCGCCCGTCCCGGATGAGCGCCGTGCGGATCGCGATCGCCATGTCCATGTTGCCCGCGAAGTCGAAGTACCCGACCGTGCCGCCGTAGATGCCGCGCCGCGCCGGCTCGACCTCGTCGATGAGCGCGATCGCGCGCGTCTTGGGCGCGCCCGAGAGCGTGCCCGCAGGGAACGTCGCGGTGAGCGTCTGCAGCGCGGTGGCCCCGGCGCGCAGCCGCCCGACGACGGTCGACGTGATGTGCATGATGTGCGAGAACCGCCGCACCGCCATGAACTCGACGACGTCGACGCTCGTCGGCTCGCACACCTTGGCGAGGTCGTTGCGCGACAGGTCGACGAGCATGATGTGCTCGGCCCGCTCCTTCGGGTCGGCGAGCACCTCGTCGGCGAGCGCGCGGTCCTCCTCGGGCGTCGTGCCGCGCGGGCGCGAGCCCGCGATGGGGAACGTCGTCACGTGCCCGTCGTCGACCTTGACGAGGGTCTCGGGGCTCGACCCGACGACCGCGAAGTCGTGCCCGTCCGCGTCCTGCAGCTGGACGTAGTACATGTACGGGCTCGGGTTGATCGTGCGCAGCACGCGGTAGACGTCGAGCGGGTCCGCGGGGCAGTCGAGGTCGAGCCGCTGCGACATGACGACCTGGAAGACCTCGCCGTCGCGGATCGCGTCCTTGCCGAACCGCACGGTGTGGTCGAACTCCTCGCGCGTCGAGCGGAACCGCAGCTCGGGCTCGGGCGCGTCCGTGAGGACCGCGACGGCGGACGGTGCCGGATGGAGCAGCGCGGCCTGCATCGCGTCGAGCCGTGCCACGGCGTCCGCGTGCGCCTCGTCGACGCGCTCGTCGGTGTCGTCGAAGTTGATCGCGTTCGCGACGAGCCACACCGACCCGTCCTGGTGGTCGACGACCGCGAGGTCGGTGGCCAGCAGCAGCGTGAGCTCCGGGACGTCGAGCTCGTCGGGCGCCTTCTTCGGCAGCGTCGGCTCCCAGTGGTGGACGATGTCCCACCCCAGGGCACCGACGAGCCCGCCCGTGAGCGGCGGGAGCCCCGGCAGCACCGGGGTGCGCAGCACGTCGAGCGTCTCGCCGAGCACGTCCAGCACGTCCCCGGTCGTCGGGACCCCGACCGGGACGTCGCCCGTCCACGCCGCCACCCCGTCGCGCACGGTGAGCGTCGCGCGCGACCGGACGCCGACGAACGACCACCGCGCCCACGTCCCGTCCGACTCGGCCGACTCCAGGATGAACGTCCCCGGACGGCCGCCGCCGAGCGTGCGGTAGAGACCGACGGGCGTCACGTCGTCGGCCAGGAGCCGACGGACCACCGGGATGACCCGGCGGTCGCGCGCGAGCTCCCGGAACCCCTCGACCGACGGCCACGTGCCGCCCCAGGGCACCTGTCCCGTCGCGTCGGCAGCGTCGCGCGGCGCGCTCATCGCGCGTCCTGCGCCGCGTCGCCGGCCACGACGACCGGGAGCGGCCCGCCCGCCTCGAAGCACGTGTGCGTCCCGGTGTGGCACGCGGCGCCCACCTGGTCGACCTCCACGAGCAGCGCGTCGCCGTCGCAGTCGAGGCGCACGCTCCGGACGTGCTGCGTGTGCCCGGACGTGTCGCCCTTGCGCCAGTACTCCTGACGCGAGCGCGACCAGAACGTCACGCGTCCGGACGTCAGCGTGCGGCGCAGCGCCTCGTCGTCCATCCAGCCGAGCATGAGCACCTCACGCGTGTCGTGCTGCTGCACGATCGCTGCGACGAGGCCGTGGTCGTCACGCTTGAGACGTGACGCGACTGCGGGGTCCAGGGTGGGCACGCCAGAATCCTGCCACGCCCGTCACCCGGTCCTGCGGCCCTGTCCACCGCGGCTGCGCGCCCGACCCGGTGCGACGGCACCGCGCCCCTGTCCCGACGGCGAGCGCGCGTCACCGGGTCTGGGCCACCCACGCCGCGTGCATGCGCGCGTACAGCCCGTCCGCCGCCACGAGCTCGGTGTGGCGCCCGTGCTCGACGACGCGGCCGGCATCGACCACGACGACCGCGTCGGCGGCCTCGGCGGTCGACAGGCGGTGCGCGATCGTGATCGTCGTGCGCCCCGCGCTCAGGCCGGCCAGCGCACGCGCGAGCCGCACCTCGGTCGCGGGGTCGACCGCGGACGTCGCCTCGTCGAGCAGCAGCAGGTCCGCGTCCGCCAGGTAGGCGCGCGCGAGCGCGACGAGCTGCCGCTCGCCCGCCGACAGCGACTCGCCGCGCTGCCCCACCGGCGTGTCGAGCCCCGCGACGAGCTCGTCGACCCACGTCGTCAGCCCGAGCGCGTCGACGGCCTCGCGCACGCGCGGGTCGTCGTGCGGTGCGGTCCAGCTCGCGTCGACGTCGTGCCGCAGCCCGTACGCGATGTTCTGGCCGAGCGTGCCGTCGAAGAGGAAGCCCTCCTGCGGGACGAGGACCACGCGCCGACGCAGGTGCGCGTGCCGCACGGTCCGCAGGTCCGCACCGTCGAGCAGCACGGTGCCGCGCGTCGGGTCGACGAGCCGCGCCACGAGGCGCGCGATCGTGGTCTTGCCCGAGCCGGTCGCGCCGACGACCGCGACCGACGTCCCCGCGGGCACCACCACGTCGACGTCCTGCAGCACGGGCGGTCCGTCGGGGTACGCGAAGTGCACGCCACGCAGCTCGACGCGCGCCGGCGCGCGCTCGCTGACCACGCCCTGCTCCCCCGGGTCCGGGACGTCGACCGGCGTCTCGAGCACGCCCAGCACCCGGCGCCACCCGGCGACCGCGTTCTGGAGCTCGTTGAGGATCTCGGTCGCGAGCTGCACTGGACCCGTGAAGAGCTGCACGAGGAACAGGAACGCGAGCAGCCGACCGGGGCTCAGCTGCCCGTCGATCCCCAGGAACGTCCCGACGACCACGACGATCGCCAGCACGAGGTTCGCGGTCAGCGTCCCGCTCGAGAACACCGTCGCGACGAGGTTCTGCGCGCGGACCGTGGCGCGCCGCGTCGCGCGGATCGCGGCGTCCGTGGCGCGCTGCGTGCGTCCGGCCACGCCGTAGGCGCGGATCGTCTCGGCCCCGACGACCGACTCGGAGACCGCGCCGAGCATCGCGCCGTACCGCTCCCGGACCGCCGAGTACCGGTCGTTGACGCGCTTCTGCAGGCGCGGCAGCACGAGCACGAGCGGAACGAAGCCGAGCCACACGACGAGCGTGAGCTGCCACGAGTAGATCGCCATGAGCACGCTCGCGACCAGGATCTGCAGCACCGAGACGAGCAGCTGGATGCCGCCCCACTGGACGAACATCGAGATGGTGTCGACGTCGGACGTGACGCGCGAGACGAGGCTCCCCCGACGCTCCGTCCCGCGCGTCAGCACCGACAGGTCGTGCACGTGCCGGAACGCGCGCGTGCGCAGCTGGAGCAGGCCCGCCTCGCTCGAGCGGAACAGCCGGATGTTCACGGCGGCCGAGCAGAGCGCCCCGAGCAGCAGCCCGACCGCCGCCGCGCTCGCCAGGAGCACGACCCGCCGCACGTCCGGACCGCCCTCGGCCAGGATGCCGGTGTCCACGGTCTGCTGGACCGCGATCGGCACGAGCACCCGCCCGACCGCGGCGAGCACCGCGAGCCCGACCGTCAGGCCCAGCCCCTCGACGAGCCGCGGCGAGATCTCGATGCCGCGGCGCAGCGTCTCGCGCACGCCGAGCGTGCTCGCGGTCGCCATCGACGCACCGGAGCTCATCGGGCACCCACCTCCTCGTCGAGCGCGTCCGCGTCGGGGTCCGCCTCGTCGTCGGGCGCGTCCCAGTCGCGGCTCGCGCGCCGCTGGCTCTCCTGCTCGTACGCGGTCGCGAGCTCGCGGTACCCCGCGTCGCGGGCCAGCAGCTCCTCGTGCGTCCCGCGGTCGACGACGCGCCCGGCCTCGACGTGCACGACCTCGTCGGCCAGGAGCACCGACGACATCCGGTACGCGACCAGGAGCACCGTCGGTCCCGGCGCACCGTCCCCGCCGCGCAGCCCGCGCAAGATCTCCTGCTCGACGCGCGGGTCGACCGCCGAGGTCGCGTCGTCGAGCACGAGCACGCGCGGCCGTCGGACAAGGGCGCGTGCCAGGGCGACGCGCTGGCGCTGGCCGCCCGAGAGGTTCGCACCCCGTTCGCCGAGGTGGGAGTCGAGACCACCGGGCAGCGCCCGGACCACGTCGTCGACCCGCGCCACGCGCAGCGCGTCCCACACCGCGTCGTCGTCCGGTGCGCCCTCGTCGTCGGCGTCGGCGAGGGTGACGTTGCCGCGCACGGTGTCCTCGAACACGAACGCCTGCTGCGCGACGAGCGCCACGTGCCGGGCGAGGTCGGCCGGGTCGACGTCGCGCAGGTCGAGCCCGTCGACCTCGACCGCGCCGGCGTCGGGGTCCGCGAGCCGCGCGACGAGCGACACGAGGCTCGTCTTGCCCGCTCCCGTGGGACCGACGACCGCGACGACGCGACCGGGTGCGACATCCAGGTCCACGTCGTCGACGAGCGTGAGCACGCCCTGCGGCGTCTCGACGGTCCGCGAGGCGTGCACGAAGCGCACGCGCGCACCCGCGCCCCGCGGTGACCACCGCGTGGACCCGACGGGCAGCGCGCCCTCGGCGTCCACCACGCGCGCGACGCGCTCGTAGCCGACCAGTGCGCGCGGGATCTCGCCGAGCACCCAGCCGAACGCGCGGACCGGGACCGCGAGCAGCGTCAGCAGGTAGGCCGCGGCGACGACGTCGCCCGTCTGCACCCGGCCCGCGGACACCTGCCACGTCCCCACCACGAGCACCGCGAGCGTCCCCGCGCTCGGCAGCAGGTCGATCACGGGGTCGAAGAACGCGCGCACGACCCCGACCCGGACGTTGGCGTCCGCGAGCCGGCCGGACCGCTCGGCGAACCGCGCCTCCTCGCGCGCCTGCGTGCCGAGCGACGTCACGAGCAGCGCGGCCTCGAAGCTCTCGTGCGCGATGTCCGCGACCTGCGCACGCAGCTCCTGCGCGTGCGTGATCGCGGGCGACATGCGCTTCTGGAACCAGGCGTTCGCGACGATCGCGAGCGGCACGACCGCCAGCGCCGCGACCGCGAGCCAGACGTCCGTGCGCAGCAGGTTCACCGCCGCGACGACGAGCATCACGACGACCCCGAGCGCGAACGGCAGGGGGTTGAACACGGACGTCGCGGCCTCGACGTCGGCCCCCGCGTTCGACAGCAGCTGTCCGGCCGGGTGCCGACGGTGCCAGCTCATCGGCAGCCGCAGGTACTGGCGCGTGACGCGCAGCCGGTGGTCCTCCTGCACCTGGGCGAACCCGAGGCCCGCGAAGATCCGGCGGCCCGCGACGCTCAGCGCGAGCGTCACGGCCACGAGCGCGACGACGCCGCCCGCCCACCAGACCCGACCGCGTGCGACCTCGTCGCCCGCCAGCGCCGGCACGACCACCTCGTCGGTCGCCCAGCCGAGCGCGCGGCTCACGCCGACGGTCGCGATGCCGAACAGCGCCGACGAGCCGACCGCGAGCACGTACGTCCACGGGTGCGCACGCATGCCCCGCCAGATCAGCGTCGTCGCACGTCGCGGCGTCGGTCCGGACAGGCGCATCGCCCGCCGCTCGGACGACGGGGACGGGGGTACCGCGGGCATGGCTCGGAGGGCCTCTCTCGCGTCGGGGGGACGCCGTCATGGTCTCACGCGGCGCGCGAGCGACCGCAGCGCCGCCGTGCGGGTGCGACGATGGCGCCATGCCGTGGCATCCCCGTCTCCGTGCCGAGCTCGTCGACGCGCTGCGCGCCGTGCCGCCCGACGCCCCGACGCTGTGCGAGGGCTGGCAGGCCCGCCACCTCGCCGCACACGTCGCGCTGCGCGAGAGCTCGGCGCGCGTCAGCGCGGGCCTCGCGCTCCCCGCGCTCGCCGGTGTCGCGGAGCGTGCGATCGAGGAGCTCGCGGGCACCGCGACGGACGACGAGGGCTACGCCGCGCTCGTCGCGCGCGTCGCGGACGGACCCTCGCGCTGGCACCCGCTCGCGCTCGCGGGCGACGCCGCGAACCTCGTCGAGCTGTACGTGCACACCGAGGACGTCCGACGAGGCGCGGGTCCCGCTCCCGAGCGCACGCTCGAGCCGGGGCTCGTCGACGCGCTGTGGGACGACGTGCGGCGGTTCGCGCGCGCCCGGACGCTGCGGGTCCCGGTCGGGCTCGTCGTCGTGCGCGCGGACGGGGTCCGCGCGCGGGTCCGCGGCCCGAAGGACGGCCACGGCACGGTCGTCGTGCGCGGCGGCGCGGGCGAGCTGGTGCTGTGGCTCTCGGGCCGCGGCGCCGCGGCGCAGGTCGTCGCCCAGGGTGACCCGGCCGACGTCGCGGCGCTCGGCGTACGCCTGCCCCTGTCCTGACGCGCCGCGCGCGGGGACGTCAGCGGACCGTGACGCCCGCGTCGCGCAGCGCCTGCTTGACCTCGCCGACGGTGAGCGTGCCGAAGTGGAACACGCTCGCGGCCAGGACGGCGTCGGCCCCGGCGAGCGCGGCCTCGACGAAGTGCTGGGGCGTCCCGGCGCCGCCGCTCGCGATCAGGGGCACCCGCACCTCGGCGCGCACGTCGCGCAGCATCGCGAGGTCGAAGCCCGCCGTCGTGCCGTCGGCGTCCATCGAGTTCAGCAGGATCTCGCCGGCACCGAGCTCGGCGGCCCGCGCCGCCCACGCGACCGCGTCGATGCCCGTGCCCCGGCGCCCGCCGTGCGTCGTGACCTCGTAGCCCGAGTCCGTCGCGACCTCGCCCGTGACGCGCCGCGCGTCGACCGACAGCACCAGCACCTGCGACCCGAACCGGTCGGCGATCTCCGCGATGAGCTCGGGCCGCGCGATCGCCGCGGTGTTGACACCGACCTTGTCGGCACCCGCCCGCAGCAGGCGGTCGACGTCGTCGGCCGAGCGCACGCCGCCGCCGACCGTGAGCGGCACGAACACCTCCTCGGCGGTGCGCCGCACGACGTCGTACGTCGTCTCGCGGTTGCCCGACGACGCCGAGACGTCGAGGAACGTCAGCTCGTCGGCGCCCTCCGCGTCGTAGCGGTGCGCCAGCTCGACCGGGTCCCCCGCGTCCCGCAGGTTCTCGAAGTTGACGCCCTTGACGACGCGGCCCGCGTCGACGTCGAGGCACGGGATGACGCGCAGCGCGAGGCTCACGAGGTTCCTCCGGGGGTACGGGCGTCGAGGAGGTCGACGACGAAGACGACGGTCTGCCCCTGCAGCTCCTCGCTCTGCGTGACGCCGAGCGCGTACGAGGGGGGCACGACGAGCATGACGCGGCTGCCGACCGTCTGGTCGACCAGCCCCTCCTGCCAGGCGGGCACGTCCTGCAGCGAGAACGACGACGGCAGGCCCGACGACCACGTCGTGTCGAACTGCATGCCGTCGGTCCACGCCCAGCCGGTGAACTGCACCGTCACGGTGTCGGTCGCGACGACCTGACGGCCCGTGCCGCGCAGCACCGGCTGCACGCGCAGCGTGGCCGGCGGGCGCGACTCGACGGGCGTGAACGTCGGCGATCCGTCGGCGGCCTCGCCGACGGTCGGGAACCCCTCGAGCGGCGTGACGGGGTCGCCCTGCGCGCGCGTCGGGAGCACGTCGATGACGGTCGCCGTGGGGAACGGGTCGCCGTCCTGCGACGCGGGCACGACCTGCAGCAGCCGCGCACCGACGCGCTGGTCCTGCAGGGTCTGGTACAGCTCGGGCCCGAGGTCCGCCTCGGTCAGGAGCTGCGACGTCGGGCTGCCCGAGTAGCTGTCGCTCACGACCGTCGCCTCGGCCGCGTTCTCGAGCCAGTAGTCGAGCAGCACCGGCGCGCCGTCGACCAGCGGCGGGCCCGAACCCGTCCAGATCGTCTCCCGGACCTCGGACGAGACGTCCAGCGGCGCGACGTAGACGAGCGTCGGCGCGACGCCCGCGTCGCCCGAGACCGTGATGTCCAGCTCCGCGTCGTCGGTGTCGCCCGAGCACGCCACCAGGGACAGCACGAGCGCGACGACCGCCGCCGTGGCTCGTCCTGCTCGCGCTCGCACCCGCCGTCCTTCGTCTCGTCGACCCGTGGCAGCCCGTCGCTGCGGACCGCACTCTACGGGCCCGACCTGGCGACGCGACACCGCCCTACATCGACTCGATGAGCCGCTCGACGCGTTCGTCGACGTTGCGGAACGGGTCCTTGCACAGCACCGTGCGCTGCGCCTGGTCGTTGAGCTTGAGGTGCACCCAGTCGACCGTGTAGTCCCGGCGCGCCTCCTGCGCCGCACGCACGAAGTCCCCCCGCAGCTTCGCGCGCGTCGTCTGGGGCGGCACCGACGTCGCCTCGAACGTCTCGAGGTCCGTCGTGAGCCGCTCGACGAGCCCCTTGGCCGCCAGCAGGTTGTACAGGCCCTCGGTCCGCGAGATGTCGTGGTACGCGAGGTCGAGACGCTGCACGCGCACGTCCGACAGCGGCAGGTCGTGCTTGGCCCGGTAGCGCTCGATGAGGCGGTACTTGATGACCCAGTCGAGCTCGCGCTCGACGAGCGAGAGGTCACCCGTGCGCAGCGCGCGCAGCCCACGCTCCCACAGCTCGAGCACCTGCTTGTCCTGCGGCGAGCCGCCCCCGTGCTGCGCGACGAAGTCGCTCACGCGGGTGAGGTACTCCTCCTGGAGGTCGACGGCCGTGACCGTGCGCCCGTTCGCGAGCGTGACCGGCGCCGTGCCGGTCATGTCGTGGCTGATCTCACGGATCGCGCGGATGGGGTTCTCGAGCGACAGGTCACGCACCGGGATGCCGGCCTCGACGAGGCGCAGGAGCAGGTCCGTCGAGCCGACCTTGAGCATCGTCGTGGTCTCGGACATCGACGAGTCGCCCACGATCACGTGCAGGCGCCGGAAGTGCTCGGCGTCGGCGTGCGGCTCGTCGCGCGTGTTGATGATGGGCCGCGACCGCGTCGTCGCGCTCGAGACCGCCTCCCAGATGTGGTCGGCACGCTGCGAGAGGCAGTAGACCGCACCGCGCGGCGTCGTGAGCACCTTGCCCGCACCGGTCAGGACCTGGCGCGTGATGAGGAACGGCACCAGGACGTCCGAGAGCCGCGCGAAGTCGCCCTGGCGCCGCACGAGGTAGTTCTCGTGGCAGCCGTAGGAGTTGCCGGCCGAGTCGGTGTTGTTCTTGAACAGGTGGATCGTGCCCGCGAGGCCCTCGTGCTCGAGGCGCTGCTGCGCGTCCGCGACGAGCCCCTCGAGGATCCGCTCGCCCGCACGGTCGTGCGTGACGAGCTGACGCACGTCGTCGCACTCCGCGGTCGCGTACTCGGGGTGCGAGCCGACGTCGAGGTAGAGCCGCGAGCCGTTGCGCAGGAACACGTTCGACGAGCGTCCCCACGCGACGACCTTGCGGAACAGGTAGCGCGCGACCTCGTCGGCCGACAGGCCCCGGCCGTCCGTCGCGGCGCACGTGACGCCGTACTCCGTCTCGAGCCCGAAGATCCGCCTGTCCATCAGCCCTCCAGCAGGTCCTCGAGCACGGGGCCCGCGAGCCGTCGGAACGCGCGCCGGGGACGCGTGCGGTCCAGCACGGCGACCTCGAGCTGCGCCGCGGGGATCGTCCGCTGCTCGCCGCCCTCGTCGGACGGCGACCCCAGCGCACGCACGGCGAGCCGCAGGACGTCGCGCAGGCTCATGCCCGCGTGCCACGCCTCCTCGACGAGCCCCCCGAGCCGCTCGGCCTGACCGCCCATGACGACCCAGCCGTGCTCGTCGGCCACCGAGCCGTCGTACGTGAGCCGGTAGATCTGGTCACCGTCGGGCGTGCGGCCGACCTCGGCGACCACGAGCTCCACCTCGAGCGGCTTGGACTCGGTCGTGAACACGGTCCCGAGCGTCTGCGCGTACGCGTTCGCGAGCGCGCGTGCCGCGACGTCCTCGCGGTCGTAGGAGTAGCCGCGCAGGTCCGCGTACCGCACGCCCGCGACGCGCAGGTTCTCGAACTCGTTGTACTTGCCGACGGCCGCGAACGCGATCCGGTCGTAGATCTCGGAGACCTTGTGCAGCGCGCGCGACGCGTTCTCGGTCGCGAACGCGATGCCCTCGTCGTACTGCAGGACCACGACGCTGCGCCCGCGCGCGATGCCCTTGCGCGCGTAGTCCGCGCGGTCCTTCATGAGCTGCTCGGGCGAGACGTAGAACGGCATGCTCATGCGCGGTGGTCCCCTCGTGCGTGCTGCGCGCGGCGGTCCGCCACGACGGTCTCCACGACGACCTCGAGCTCGTCGTCGGGCACGCGCAGGTACCCGGCCTCCGTGACGGTCGCGACCACGGGCCAGATGCGTCGCGTGGTGTCCGGGCCGCCCGTCGCCGAGTCGTCGTCGGCCGCGTCGACGAGCGCCTCGACCGCGACCCGCACGGCGTCCTGCGGCGTGAGCCCGGGACACCACAGCTTCTTGAGCGAGCCGCGGGCGAACACCGAGCCCGAGCCGACGGCGTGGTGCTCGTGCTCCTCGTACCGGCCGCCGGTCACGTCGTACGAGAAGATCCGCCCCGCACCGCGGTCCAGGTCGTAGCCGCCGAACAGCGGGACGACCGCGAGCCCCTGCATCGCCAGCCCGAGGTTGCCGCGGATCATCGTCGAGAGGCGGTTCGCCTTGCCGTCGAGCGACAGCAGGCTGCCCTCGATCTTCTCGTAGTGCTCGAGCTCGAGCTGGAACAGCCGGACCAGCTCGACCGCGAGGCCGGCCGTGCCCGCGATCCCCACGGCCGAGAACTCGTCCGCGGGGAAGACCTTCTCGATCTCGCGGCTCGCGATCATCGAGCCCATCGTCGCGCGGCGGTCCCCCGCCATGACGACGCCGCCCGCGCACACGACCGCCACGATCGTCGTGCCGTGGGGTGCCGTGACCTGCTCGGCGCCGACCACCGGTCGGCTCCCGGGCAGCAGCGCGGGCGCGTGGGCCGCGAGGAACTCCACGAAGGACGACGAGCCCGGGGTCAGGAACGCGGCCGGCAGCCGGCCCGACGGGTGCGGGTCAGGGTGCGACATGGGCGCTCACTGACCGCCCTTCTGGACGAAGCCACGCACGAACTGCTCGGCGTTCTGCTCCAGCACGTCGTCGATCTCGTCGAGCAGGGCGTCGACCTCGGCGTCCCTCGCCTGGACCGACGGCGCGACGGGCTCCGGGGCGTCGTCGACCGGCTCCTCGTCGTCGCGGCGCGGGTTGACGCGTTCCTGACCTGCCATGTCGACCTCCTGGCCTCGCTCGTGCTCCTGCGCCCACCCTAAGGCCCATCCGCGACGCGGTCGCCTCGCGGCCCGCACGCCGAACCGGCCCCACGCAGGGGCCCGGCCTGCCAGGATGCCCCGCATGACCGGACCGCACGGCGTGAGCCCGATCGAGCACGCGCGACTCCTGCTCCTGGACCCGATGGTGTGCCCGGCGTGCGGCGGCAGGCTCGTCGGGCCGCGGTGCGCGACGTGCCGCCTCGACCTCGCCGGACCCGCGGGCGTGCGCGTGTGGGAGGCGTCCCGGGCCGCGGCCGACGCCCTCGCCCGACGAGCGCACGTCGTCGCCGAGGTGCGCGCTGCCCAGCAGCCCACGTCGGTACCGGCGGCCCCGCACCTGCCGCCGCAGCAGGCCGTCCCTCCGGCGCCGTGGGTCGCGCCCGAGCCGGGGCCGACGAGCGCGACGCCCATCGCGCGTCCCCGCCAGTCGTGGCGGGTCCAGACGGTGCTCGTCACGCTCGGCGCGTCGCTGCTCGCCCTCGCGAGCCTCGTCTTCCTCGTCTTCACGTGGGACCTGCTGACCCTCGCGGCCCGCGCCGCGGTGATCGCGCTCGGCACCGCGGCGGTCCTCGGGATCGCGGTCGTGCTGCGCCGTCGCGGCCTCGCGCAGTCCGCCGAGGCCGTCGCGGCGCTCGGCGCGGCCCTGCTCGTGCTCGACGTGTGGGCGGTGTGGGCGACGGGGGTCTCCGGGGGCCTGCCCGGCTGGCTCGTCGGCGGTCTCGGGATGCTCGTGAGCGGCGCCGTGCTCGCGGGGCTCGGCGTGCGGACCGGGCTGCGTACCGGCACGGTCGCGGCAGCCGCGCTCGTCGGGTGCGCGCCGCTGCCCGCCGTCGTCGCGGCGGTCGAGCCGTGGGGCACGGTCGCCGGGCTGCTCGCGGTCCTCGTCCTCACGTCCGTCCGGCACGCGGCGCGCGCCCGCGACCTGCGCGCCGAGCGCCGGCTCCTGGGCGCCCTCGCCCTCACGGCCGCCGCGGTGGCCACGCCGACGATCGTCGTGGCCACCGCGGTCGCGCGGCTGGACGCGCCCGGCGACCTCGTCGCGCTGCTCCCCCTCGCGCTGCTCACGACGCTCGTCGTCGGGGCCCAGGCGCTGCGGGTGCGGCCGCCCGCCGCGCAGGCCTGGGCGGCGGGGGCCGCGGTGCTCGGCGTGCTCGTCACGGGTGCCGCGGTCCCACCGCTGCCGGGCTCGTGGAGCGACGTCTGCGGCCTCGGCCCCGTGCTGCTCGCGACCGCCGCGGCCGAGCTCCTCGCGCGCCCGCGTACCCCGCGCGGGGGCCGCCGCCGGTGCGCCGCGTGGGCAGGCGTCGCGACCGCGGCGGCGCTCGCGTCGGTCGAGGTCTGCGCGCTCCTGGGCACCCTGCTGCTGTCCGTCGCGACGCCCGCGTGGGACGACACCGCGAGCGTCCCGGCCTCGCTCACCACCACCGCCGTCCTCGCCGCGTCGTGCCTCCTGCTCGCGCGACGGCTCGCCCGCACGCTGCGGCACGTCGCGGCGGCCCTGGCGAGCCTGCTGGTGCTCGCGGTGGCGATCCAGGTCCCCGGCGGGGTCGTCGTGCACGTCGGCGCGCTGTGCGCCGTCGCGCTCACCACGCTGCTCGTCCCGCTGCGCGCGCCGTGGCGCACGCACACGCGGGTCCTGTCGGTCGTCTCGGCGGCCGCGGCGGTGACCGCTGCGGGCACGGTCGACGACCCGGTCGCCGGGCGTGACGTCGTCCAGGTCGTCGCGCTCGTCGTCGCGACCGTCGTCACCGCCGCCAGCGGGCGCTGGACGACGACCGCGCGGGGCGGCGCGCGCCGGTTCCTCGGGCCGGTCGCCGCGACCGTGCTCGGCGCCACCACGCTCACGGTCGTCGGCAGCCTCGTCGGGCTCCCCGGGCCGAGCGCCACCGCCGTCGGAACGGCGACCGTCGCGGTCGTCGCCGTCACGCTCGTGCTCCACCTCGGGACGTCCCGCCGCCTCACGCGCGGCGAACGGCTCGCCGTCCCGACCACCGCGGCCGCCGTGCTCGCGCTCGCGTGGCTCGGGCGGCTCAGCGACGAGGTGAGCGGGGTGGTCGACACGGACGGGTCGACCGTCCTCGCCACGATCGCGCCGCCGGTCGTGGGTGCGCTGCTGCTCACCGCGCTCGCCGTGCTCGGGCGGCCCCGCCTCCGGCACGGCGTGGGTGTCCCGCTCGTGCTGCGCGCCGTCGCCGCGAGCCTCGTCGTCCCCGCCGCCGCCGCGACCACGGTCGCGCTGCACGTGTCCGCCGACCTGCCCACGAGCACGGCGTGCCTCGTCGCGACCGTGCTCGCGTGCGGCAGCGTCCTCGTCGCACGTGCGCTGCCCGACTTCCGCACCTGGCTCGAGACGAGCGGAGCCGCGGTCGCGGCGCTCGCGCTCGTGATCGCCGCGACGTCGACCTCGCGCGGGACGGTGTCGCTCGTGCTCGTGCTCGACGCGGCCGCTGCGGGGGCCGTCGCGCTCGCCCCCGACCGGCGGCCGCTGCGCTGGTGGGCGCTCGGGCTCGCGGTCCTCGCCTCGTGGACCGGGTTCGGCGCGCGCGACGTCGGCACGCCCGAGGCGTACACCGCACCGCTCGGGCTCGTGCTCGTGGCGGTCGCCGCCCGCCGCCTGCGTCGCGCTCCCGCCACGCCGTGGCCGACCGGCGCCGTCGGCCCGCTCTCGGCCGCCGCGGGTCTGCTCCTCGCCGGGGCCCTGCTCGTCGGGATCCCGCCGGCGGTCGTCGACGACCCCGCGACGATCGCGTCGGTGCACCTCGACCGGACCGTCCTGCTGACCGCGGGCGTCGTGCTCGTCGCGGCCGGTGCGGTGCTGCTCGCGAGGAAGGCCGTCGGGCAGGAGGCCGCGCTGGTCCTGGCCGGGTCCGCGACCGTGCTGGGCGTGCTGGGCCCGGCGCGTCGCTGCCTCGCCGCGCTGGCCGACGCTGCCGCTCCCGCTGCCGAGGCCTGGGGCTTCGCCGCCGCGCTCGTGCTCGGCCTCGCGACGCTCACGGTCGCGACCGCCGCCCGGTCCGCGCGCACGCTCGTCGTCGCCGGGCTGTGGGCGACGCTCGCCGTCGCGGCGCTGCCCTCGCTCGTCGTCGCCGCCACGCGGCTCGCCGACGGCGCCGCGAGCGGCCTGGTGCGGACGGGCGCGGTCGGGGTCCTCGGGACGGCCGTCGCGCTCGTCGGGATCTCCCGCGGTCACCGGGCGCTCGTCGCACCCGGCCTCACGCTGCTCGCGGCGGCGACCGCGGTGAGCCTCGCGGGCCCCGTCCCCGCCGACGCCGTGCTCGCGGCCGCGGGGATGCTCGCGGGGTGCGTCGGGGCGGTCGAGCTCGCCCGCCGGCCCCGGGTCCGGTCGCTGCGGGTCCTCGGCGGACCGTGCGCGCTCGTCCTGCTCCCGACGGTCGTCGGGCTCCAGGTCGACCCCGAGCCGTGGCGCTGGGGTGTCACGCTCGGCGGTGCGGTGCTCGCGCTCGTGCTCGGGGCCGCGCGGCGGCTCCAGGGGCCGTTCGTCGTCGGCGCGGGCGTGCTCGTCGTCGAGATCGTGCTCCAGCTCGTCGCCGCGGCCGCGTCGGTCGGCTCGCACGTCGGGTGGTGGCCGCTGCTGTTCGTCGGCGGCGGCGCGCTCACGCTCGTCGGCGTGACGTACGAGCGGCGTCTGCGCGACGCGCGCGAGGCGACCCGGTACGTCGCCCGCATGCGCTGAGGCGCGCTGAGCCGTCAGCCCCCGAGCGCCGCGAGGAGCGTCGCCGCGTCCGGGCTCGCGTCGAGCAGCGCACCCACGTGCGCCCGCGTGCCGCGCAGCGGGTCGCGCATGGGGACGCGCTGGAGCGTCGACGCGCCCGGCACGTCGAACACGACCGAGTCCCACGACGCGGCGGAGACCTGGTCGCCGTACCGCGCGACCGCCTCGCCGCGGAAGTACGCGCGCGTGTCGGTCGGCGCGTGCGCGACCGCACGCTCGACCTCGTCGGGCGTCACGAGGAGCTCGACCGCGCCCGCGGCGACCAGCCGGTGGTAGAGCCCGCGCTCCGGCCGCAGGTCCGACCACTGCAGGTCGACGGCCGCCAGCCGCGGGTGGTCCCAGGGCAGATTCTCGCGCCGCCGCATGCCGTCGAGCAGGCGCAGCTTGGCGAGCCACTCGACCTCGCGCGCGCATGACGACGGGTCCGAGCCGAGGCGGTCGAGCAGCGACGTCCACCGGTCGAGCACGTCGCGCGTCTGGTCGTCGAGCGGCTCGCCCGCGTGGTCGAGCCCGGTCCGCACCGCCTCGAGGTACTCGCGCTGCACCTCGAGCGCCGTGAGCCGACGACCGTCGGCGAGCTCGACCGTCGCGGTGAGCGTCGTGTCGTGGCTGATCCGGTGCACGGCCGAGACGGGGTCGCGCAGCGCGAGCCGGTCGATCGCGACGAGCGCGTCCCCGGCACCCCCTTCGTGCACCGCGCGCTCGATGAGCCACAGCACCAGCGACGTCGTGCCGAGCCGCAGGTACGTCGCGACCTCGAGCATCGTCGCGTCCCCGACGATCACGTGCAGACGGCGCCACCTCGCGGGGTCCGCGTGCGGCTCGTCGCGCGTGTTGACGATCGGTCGACGCAGCGTCGTCTCGAGGCCGATCTCCGCCTCGACGTAGTCCGCGCGCTGCGAGAGCTGGAAGCCCGCGTCCTGCCCGCGCTGCCCGATCCCCACGCGACCGGCACCCGTGAACACCTGCCGCGTGACGAAGAACGGGATGAGTCGCGCCGCGAGGTCCGCGAACGGCACGGCCCGGTCGACGAGGTAGTTCTCGTGCGTCCCGTACGTCGCACCCTTGCCGTCGACGTTGTTCTTGTACAGCACCACGTCGGGCAGCGCCGCGACCGAGGTCAGCGCCCGCACCGACGCGAGCATGACCTGCTCGCCCGCGCGGTCCCACACGACCGCGTCGCGCGGGTTCGTGACCTCGGGTGACGAGTACTCGGGGTGCGCGTGGTCGACGTACAGGCGCGCGCCGTTCGACAGGATGACGTTCGCGGCGCCCGGGTCCTCGTACTCCTCGACCTCGGGCCGCTCGAGCTCCTGCGGGCCGTCGCCCGACGGCGCCGGGCGCGTCGGGTCGTCCGTGAGCAGCGACGGGTGGGCCGCGGCGCGCTGCAGGTGGAACCCGCGCGCGTCCATGAGCGGGTCCTCGTCGTCGTAGTCCCACCGGGCCTTCGTACGCCCGCCGGGCCGGGCCGCGGCGTGCACCGCGACCACGTGGCTCGACAGCAGCATCGGGTTGGCCATCGGCCGCCCCGGCTGCAGCACGCCGTACTCGGTCTCGATCCCCATCACGCGGCGCACGGTCACGACGCCAACCCTACGAGGTCGCGCCGACCCGACGGGCTACAGGTACTGGCCCGTGCTCTGGACCGTCTCGATCGTGCGCGAGCCGTCGGTGCCCTTCTTGCCCTGCACGATCGTCCGGATGAAGACGATGCGCTCGCCCTTCTTGCCGGAGATCCGCGCCCAGTCGTCGGGGTTCGTGGTGTTGGGCAGGTCCTCGTTCTCCTTGAACTCGTCGACGCACGCCGCGAGCAGGTGGTCGACCCGGATGCCGCGCTGGCCCGTGGCCAGGAGGTCCTTGATCGCCTGCTTCTTGGCGCGGTCGACGACGTTCTGGATCATCGCGCCCGAGTTGAAGTCCTTGAAGTACAGGACCTCCTTGTCGCCCGACGCGTAGGTGACCTCGAGGAACTTGTTCTCGTCGGACTCCGAGTACATGCGCTCGACGACGCGCGCGACCATCGCGTCGACCGCGGCCGACTTCGAGTCGCCGTGCTCGCGCAGGTCGTCGGCATGGATCGGCAGGTCCGGCGTGAGGTACTTCGAGAAGATCTCCTTCGCGCCCTCGGCGTCGGGCCGCTCGATCTTGATCTTCACGTCGAGCCGGCCCGGCCGCAGGATCGCGGGGTCGATCATGTCCTCGCGGTTGGACGCACCGATCACGATGACGTTCTCGAGCCGCTCGACACCGTCGATCTCCGCGAGCAGCTGCGGCACGATCGTCGTCTCGACGTCCGACGAGACGCCCGTGCCGCGCGTGCGGAACAACGACTCCATCTCGTCGAAGAACACGACGACCGGGTGCCCCTGCGACGCCTTCTCGCGCGCCCGCGCGAAGATCAGCCGGATGTGCCGCTCGGTCTCGCCGACGTACTTGTTGAGCAGCTCGGGCCCCTTGACGTTGAGGAAGTAGCTCTTCGCCTCGCCGACCTCCTCGCCGCGCGCCTGGGCCGCCGTGGCGGCGAGCGAGTGCGCGACCGCCTTCGCGATGAGCGTCTTGCCGCACCCGGGCGGCCCGTACAGCAGCACGCCCTTGGGCGGCCGCAGGCCGTGCTCACGGAACAGCTCCGGGTGCAGGAACGGCAGCTCGACGGCGTCGCGGATCGCCTCGATCTGCGTCCCGAGGCCACCGATGTCCTCGTACTCGATGTCCGGGACCTCTTCGAGGACGAGCTCCTCGACCTCGGCGCGCGGGATCACCTCGAACACGAACCCGCTGCGCGAGTCGATCGTGAGCGCGTCGCCGACCCGGACGCCCGCGTCGGTCACCTGCCCCGCGAAGCGCACGACGCGCTCCTCGTCGCCGCGGCCCACCACGAGCGCACGGCCACGCCCCAGCAGCTCCTTGACAGTCACGAGCTCGCCGACGTTCTCGTAGCCGCCCGCCTCGACGACCGTGAGCGCCTCGTTGAGCATGACCTCCTGCCCGGGCCGCAGCCGGGTCAGGTCGACCGTCGGGCTCGCGCCGACGTGCATCTTGCGGCCGGCCGAGATGATGTCGACCGTGCCGTCGGGGCGGCTCGCGAGGAACACCGCGTACGTGCCCGGGGGCTTCGCGAGGTCGTCGACCTGACGCTTGAGCTCGACGATCTGCTCGCGCGCCGCCAGCAGCGCGTCGGACAGCCGCTCGTTCTTCGCCGCGAGCAGCGCGAGCTCGCGCTGCAGGTCACGGCCCGTCGGTGCCGGTTCGGTCATCGCGTCGGCCTCCTTCGCGTCGGTCCCCGGATCGCTCCGGGTTCGCCACCCTAGTCACCAGTCTGTGCCCTGGCCGCCGTGAATGCCGCCGTGTCCGTATGCCGTGACGCAACCGTTGCGTCCGGCGGCTGTCCCGGCGCCGTCAGGGACGCGGGCGCTCGGGGTGGGCGTCGCGCTGCGCGCGCCGCACCTTCTTGGCCGACGTCTCGCGCTCCCCCAGCGACTCCGAGGTCCACAGCTCGGGGTCCTCGACGGGCGCGCCGTCGTCCGCGACGGGGTACGAACCCTTGGCGGGCCGCCGTTTGCGCAGCGGCGCCTCGACGCCGTCCGCGAGCCGCCGCGTCGTCAGCAGGAAGCCCGTGTGCCCGATCATGCGGTGCTCGGGCCGCACCGCGAGGCCCTCGAGGTGCCAGCCGCGCACCATCGACTCCCACGCGACCGGCTCGGTGTAGCGACCGTCGGCGCGCACGTCCTCCGCGAGCCGCGACAGCTGTGTCGTCGTCGCGACGTAGCAGATCAGGACGCCGCCGGGGGCGAGCGCGTCCGCGGCCACCTCGAGGTTCTCCCACGGCGCGAGCATGTCGAGCACCACACGGTCGACCGACCCGCGCTCGGCGACCGTCGGCAGCACGTCGGCGAGGTCGCCGATGCTCAGGCGCCACGCGGGGTGCGGCCCGCCGAAGAAGCCTTCGACGTTGCCGCGCGCGATGTCCGCGAAGTCCTCGCGGCGTTCGATCGAGTGCAGCGAGCCCGCGTCGCCGACCGCACGCAGCAGCGACATCGTGAGCGCACCCGAGCCGACGCCCGCCTCGACGACGACCGCGCCCGGGTAGATGTCCGCCATCGCGACGATCTGCCCCGCGTCCTTGGGATACACCACCGCGGCACCGCGCGGCATCGACAGCACGTGGTCCGACAGCAGCGGGCGCAGCGCGAGGTACTCGGTGTTCCCCGTGCTCACGACGACCGTGCCCTCGGGCGCGCCGATGAGCTCCTCGTGCCGGAAGTAGCCGCGGTGCGTGTGGAACGTCCCACCGGGCGTGAGCGTGATGGTGTGGAGCCGACCGCGCGGGTCGGTGAGCTGGACACGGTCCCCGACCCGGAACGGCCCGCGCCGCTGGTCGGCACCGGTGGCGGTCGCGTGCGGGGCGGGTTCGGGCGTCGTGGTCACGACCGACGAGTCTAGGTGCCGCCGAGCGCTCGTCGGACGGCTCGTCGTGCTGGTCGTCCCCGCCTCAGCCCCGGATCAGGACCGCATCGCCGCGACGACGTCCGGCGCGTGCACGAGCCCGACGACCCGCCCGTCCACGAGCGCGACGACGACGGGCGACACCCGCGCAGTGCGCGCGAGCTCGCGCAGCAGCGGCGCCCCGACGAGCGCGCCGTCGACGGTCGCGCCGACGGGCAGCGGGATGCTCACGGCGGTGACCGGCGTCGACCCCGCAGCCTGCGCGGGGACGCTCGCGGCCGCCGCA
>Ga0206103_100251_pt1 | contig 36166 bp, 32 predicted proteins | sample 1B5Ametagenome_FD_148638 | JGI IMG/M metagenome (GOLD analysis project Ga0206103, IMG submission 148638) | Enriched microbial communities from leaf-cutter ant dump, University of Wisconsin, Madison, United States - 1B5A | ecosystem: Environmental > Terrestrial > Nest > Insects nest > Nest dump... | reverse complement strand
GATGGCGTGGGTCACCAGGGTGGCCTCGCCCTGGGCCAGGCGCGCGCTCCAGTCGGCGCTGTCGCCGACCTTTGGCGCACCGGCCACGCCGCCCGTATGGCAGCTGTGGCAGAGGTTGTCGTAGATAGTCTTGCCATCGGTGGTTCCGCCGTAGGCGACCTGCGAGGCGGCGGCCCTGGCGGCTTCTTCCTGGGCGGCCTGCATGGCGGCGCGACCGGTGTCGCCGGCGTAGACGCCGCCCACCGGGGCGATGCGCGCGGCCGTTTCCTTGCCGAGATCGGCATTCGGCAGCGAGGGATTCCGGTGGTTGATCGACCCCGCCAGCAGCGCGAGCAGGATCGCCACCACCACCAGCAAGCTGATCATGATCGCAAAGCGCTTCAGGAAGACGGCGTCGGTCTGATTGACTGGACTGCTCACGGAACCACCTCTGAGCTTGTGGAAGAATCGGCGATGGGCTGGGAGGAACCCCATGGGCGACACATCGGCGCGGCACGGCCGCACGGCCTGCCACACGCACCCTCGGACGGACGGCATACCCCAGCACCTGCCACGCCGTACCGGGCGCGCGAGCGCCCGGAAGGTCGCCGAAGTATAGCCGCCGTCTGAATGGCACGGAAGGCACGGTGTCGGATGACGCGGGTGCGGGCGCTTATTCCAGCGCGACTTCCGCGATCAGCGGCAGATGGTCGGAAGCGATGCGCGCGCTGCGGCTGCGGTGCGTGTGCACGGCGAGGCAGGCACGCGCGGGGTTCACCAGGATGCGGTCCAGCGCGGCCACCGGCAGCAGCGAGGGATAGGTGCGCGGCGGGCGTTCCCGCGCCATCGCCAGGCCATCCAGGCGGGGCGTGCGCCAGAGGTTGAAGTCGCCGAGCAGCACCCGCGCTTCGCCGGCAGGGCCGGCGGCCATCGCCGCAAGCTGGGCCAGTTGGGCACGCCGTTCCCGGCGCGCGAGGCCGAGGTGGGTGGCGATCAGGCGCAGGCTCCGGCCCTCGTGCTCGAGGTGCGCATCGATCGCGTTGCGCGGCTCGCCGCCGGTGCCGATGAGTGGCACGCAGGTGGCCGAGGCCACCGCGATGCGGCTCAGCAGCGCGTTCCCGAAGGCGCCGTGCCGGGTGCGACAGGCGGCCATGAAATGGAGTTCGCCCTGGCCGGCGTCGCGGAGCCAGGCGGGCACGTCGGAATCCGGATGGCCGGCGGCCACCTCCTGCAGGGCCAGCACGTCGGCATCCAGTTCCGCGATCACGCGCAGGATGCGTGCCGGCATGAAGCGCCCGTCGATACCCACGCCGGCGTGGATGTTCCAGGTGGCGATGCGCAGCCGGGCGCTTCCGGCCTGCGTCATGGCCCGTCCGCGCGGCGCGCGCTGCGGCGGCGGTGCCAGGCATGCAGCGCGAGGCTGCTGGCGACCAGCAGCGCCACGGCCGCGGCCAGGCCGATGAAGGCGAGCGGGTGCGGATCGAGCAATGCATCGCGGGCCCGCTCGGCGAAGATCCCGTAGAGGATCACGTCATGCACCATGCCCACCGCGCTGCCGATCAGGAAATCGCGCCGGATGAAGCGCGCCGCGCCGGCCAGCAGGCTCACCACGCTGTAGGGCGCGACCGGCAGCAGGCGCAGCACGATCATCGCGACCAGGCCGTGGCCGACCATCCGCGTGCGCAGCCGCCGGCCGCGCTCGCCGAACCAGCGGTCGAACAGGTCCGCCGGCAGCAGGCGGCCGAGCTCGTACACCAGCCAGGCATCCAGCAGGCCGCCGAGCATCGCCAGCGTGCCGCCCAGCCAGGGACCGAACACGATCAGGGTGGCGGTGGTCATCCAGGTGATCGGAACCATCACGAGGCCGCCGGCCATGAATGCCGCCAGCGCGACCAGCGGAGCGAACGGCGCGTCGCGCCAGCGCGCGGCGTCCTCCAGCCATGTGCTGGCCAGCGCGCCCCACCGCGGGCCGGCGGGCTCGTGCCAGGCGAGCAGCAACGCGACCAACGCCACCGCCGCGAGCAGCGCCAGCAGCAGAATGCGCCAGCGCGCGCCGCCGCTCACAGCAGCCCTTCGATCGGCAGCACGCGCCATAGCTGGAGTTCGATGCGCTTCCACATGGAAACGTCCGGTTCGTCGTCGTGGCAGACCGTGCGCCCTTCGTCGCTCGCGGTCCAGTGTGCCCGCGCCCGGCCGGCCGGCTGGCCCGGGCAGGGGCCGGGCTCGACGTGGAAGGCGTTGCGCGGACTGCTCGCCCGTTCGATGAACCCTTCGACGGCGCCGGCCAGCGCCGGACTGTCGACGATGACGCCCATCTCGGTGTTGAGCCAGCGTGATCGCGGATCGAAATTCATCGAACCGATGTACACCTCGTGCCCGTCCACCACCATCGCCTTGGCATGCAGGCTGAGCCCCGAGGAGCGGCCGTGGGCGGTGCCTGCGTTCCTGCCGCCGATCGGGCGGAACTCGTGGATCGATACGCCCGCTGCGAGCAGTGCCGGCCGGTAGCGGGCATAGCCGGCGTGGACCGCCGGCTCGTCGTTGGCGGCCAGCGAATTGGTCAGCACCGAGACCTTCACGCCGCGCGCGACCAGTCCTTCCAGCAGGGCCTCGCCACGGTCGCCCGGAATGAAATAGGGCGACACGATGGTGGCCCGGTGCTGCGCTGCGGCCAGCACCTCGCGCACCTCGCGCGCGATCCGCACGCCGCGCGTGGGCCTGTCGGGGTCCGCCTTGGCGGGTGCATCGACCACCAGCCGCGCGCGGCCCCACAGCCATGCGTCCGGATCCGGTTGGCGGGTGCGATCGCGCTGGAGGTCCTGCGCGAAGTCGCTGCGCCGAAATGCCGCCGCGCTTCGGGCAAGGTTCGCGCGCGTGCGCGCCAGATCGGCGCCGGTCGCCCGCCTCTGGTCGTAGGCGGTCACCGGATAGGCGGCGGGCGAGTTCCAGTAGGCGTCGAAGGCGCGGGCGGAGCTGGCAACCACCGGCCCGATGGCGCGCACGTCCAGATCGCGGAAATGGGTTTCGTCGCCGGCATCGAAGTACGCATCGCCGATGTTGCGGCCGCCGATGATCGCCTGCATGCCGTCGGCGATGAAGCACTTGTTGTGCATGCGACGGTTCAGGCGCGGTGCTTCGAACAGGAACTGGCTGGCCTTGGCGAGCAGCGAACGGGCGCGGAAGCGGAACGGGTTGAACAGGCGCACCTCGATGCGCGGGTGCGCGTCCAGCGCATCGAGCAGCCGGTCCCCGTCGGTGATGTCCAGGTCGTCGAGCAGGATCCTGACCCGCACGCCGCGATCGGCCGCGGCGAGCAGGCGGGAGGCCACCATCCGTCCGCTGATGTCGTTGGCGAAGATGTAGTACTGCAGGTCGATGGAGCGGTCGGCCGCATCGGCGAGTTCGAGGCGGCTCGCCAGCGCTTCGGTATTCAGCGCCAGCATGCGGAAGCCGGACTGGCCGGGATGCGCCGCGAGTCGTGTTTCCACTTGCCGTGCCAGCGGCGTGCCATGGGCGGGTGCAAGCGCGTACGAGGGCGGGCGTGGCTGGTCCGTACGCAGCGGGGCGCAGGCGCATGGCAGCACGAACAGCACCAGGGCGGCCAGGCGCAGGCGGCTCATGCGGTAAGGGCGGGTGCGTCCATGTCGCCGCCAGCGTGGGGGCGCGGCCGCGAACCGCGAATGAATGCGCTCGCGCCTGCCCGGCGGGCCGTGCCCGGAGTACCATGCGACGCCGTGCACATCGCCCTCGAACCACTCGTCGAGCAGTACGGACTCATCGTGGTGTTCCTGGGCTCGCTGGCCGAGGGCGAAACCGCGGCGATCGTCGGCGGACTTCTCGCCCACCAGAAGGTGTTCCTGCTCTGGCAGACCGTGGCGGCGGCCTTCGCGGGAGCAGCCATCGGCGACGGCCTGATGTTCCTGCTCGGCAGGCGCTGCGCCAGTCATCCGCGGGTGGAGGCGCTGCGTGCCAGGCCCGGTTTCGACCGCGCGTACCGGTTGCTCCAGGCGCATCCCGACGCGTTCGTGCTGGCGAACCGGTTCGTCTACGGCATGCGCCTGGTCGGTGGCTTGGCCGCCGGCCTGGCGGGCGTGTCGACCGCCCGCTTCGTCGTTCTCAACGGCATCGCCTCGATGGTCTGGGCGCTGGTGTTCACCGCGTTCGGCTACGGTTTCGGCGTGGGCATCGAACGCCTGCTCGGGCAGGAGCTGCTCCGCGAGCGGCACCTGCTGGTGGCGCTGGGCCTGGCGCTCATGCTGCTCGCCGCCGGCGTGGTGGTGGCGCGGCGCATGCGCGCGCGGAGCCGGACCCTGGCCGGGGCGGGCTGAGCGTCTTCAGCCGTCCGCCAGCAGCCGCGCGGCATGCCAGGCGGCAATCCATTCCTCGTTGGTCTTCTCCACGCCGACGGTCACGGCGCTTCCGGGCGCCGAAATCACGGCATCGTGGCCGTTGTTGGCCTCGGCGTCGATGCGCACGCCGAGCCATTCCAGCGCCGCGCAGGCCCGCGCGCGGATCACCGCGTTGTGTTCGCCTATACCCGCCGTGAACACGAGAAGGTCGAGGCCGCCGAGCACGGCGGCGAGCGCGCCGATCTCGCGCACGATGCGATGCACGTAGAGCTCCAGCGCGATGCGCACGCGCTCGTTGTCCTGCTCCAGGGGCAGCAGTTCGCGCGGGTCGGGCGACACGCCGGAGACGCCGTAGAGCCCGGAGTCGTGGTAGAGCATGCGCCCCACTTCCTCCAGCGAGAGTTTCTCGATCTCCATCAGATAGATCACCGCGCCCGGGTCCAGTGCGCCGCAGCGCGTGCCCATCACCAGTCCATCCAGGGCGGAAAAGCCCATGCTGGTGGCGACGCTTTCCAGGTTGCGCATCGCGCACAGGCTGGCACCGCTGCCGAGGTGGGCGACGATGGTGCGCCCGCGCGCGCCGTCGCCATGGCGTTCGGGCAGGGCGTGGCTCATGTATTCGTAGGACAGGCCGTGGAAGCCATAGCGGCGGATGCCTCGTTCCCACGCCGACCAGGGCAGCGCGAACATCTGCTCGGTGACCGCCTGCGTGCGATGGAAGGCGGTATCGAAGCAGGCTACCTGCGGCAGCTCGGGGTCGATGCGGAAGAGTTCCTCGATCGCCTCCAGCGCGAATGGCTGATGCAGCGGTGCCAGTGGGATGTAGCCCTTGAGATCCGCCAGCACCTTCGCGTCCATGCGCACGGGATCGGCGTAGTGGGTGCCGCCATGCACGACCCGATGCGCCACGGCGGCGATCCTCCGATCCGGTCCGACACGGGCCAGCACCCGCTCGCGAATGTGCGCCAGTGCGGCGTGGTAGGGCCGCTCCGGGTCCAGCCGCAATGGATGCGGCGCGACGCCGGTCTCGCCGAAATCCGGATGCGGCCCGGTGATGCCATCCACCTTGCCGTTCCACAGCGGCGTGCGCGGGATGGGCTGCGTGCCGCCGTCGAACAGGGCGAACTTGATGCTCGACGAGCCGCAGTTGAGGACCAGGATCAGGGGCGTCATGGCGGCGTTCCCGTGGCTCAGGGCGGGCTGGTGCGGTAATGGTGCGCCAGCATCAGGGCGATGGCGCAGGAAGCCAGCCGCGCCCGCCGCGAATCCGAGCGGCTGGTGAGGACGACCGGCACCCGCGCGCCCATCACGATGCCGGCGCTGTCGGCGTGGCCCATGTACTCGAGCTGCTTGGCCAGCATGTTGCCGCTTTCGAGATCCGGCACCACCAGCACGTCCGCGTGCCCGGCCACCGGCGAGACGATGCCCTTGACCCGCGCCGCCTCCGGCGACACCGCGTTGTCGAAGGCCAGCGGCCCATCCAGCACACCGCCGCTGATCTGGCCGCGGTCGGCCATCTTGCACAGCGCGGCGGCGTCCAGCGTGGCCGGCATGCGCGGGTTGACCGTCTCGACCGCAGCGAGGATGGCCACCTTCGGCGTGGCCACGCCGAGAAGATGGGCAAGGTCGATGGCGTTGCGCACGATGTCGGCCTTCTCCTCCAGCGTCGGCGCGATGTTGATGGCGGCATCGGTGATGATGAAGGGGCGCGGATAGGCCGGCGTCTCCATCACGAAGCAATGCGAGATCCGCCGCTTGGTGCGCAGCCCCGCTGCAGCCGGAACGATGGCTGCCATCAGCTCGTCGGAGTGCAGGCTGCCCTTCATCAGCGCCTCCACCTCGCCACGGCCGGCGAGCGCGGCCGCCGCCTCCGCCGCCGCGTGGCTGTGCGGCACATCGATGCGCTCGCAGCCGCCAAGGTCGGTCCCCGCCTCCGTGGCTGCCGCCTCCAGCTTCGCCGCCGGCGCCACCAGCACCGGCTCGATCATCCCCGCATCACGCGCGTCCATCGCCCCGGAAAGACTGAGCGGATCGCAGGGATGCACCACCGCCATGCGGATCGGCGCGAGCGTCCCGACGTGCGCGATCAGGCGGTCGACGCCCCGAAGCGGCGCGTCCGAGTGGGCATTCTCATGTCCGTCAGCCGTTTCCATAAGGGATTTCCGGTCCAGGGAGGCGGGTCACGAGGATAGGCGCATTCGGGCTCCCGCGTCTTGTGGGGTGGGCCACGTTCGACTCGGAACGTGCTGGTAGATGCGAACCTTGAGTCTGATTCCTTGAAGTCGAATACACGAATGCAACCGCTCTCGTCTTGCCGGGGTTGAAGCAAAAGCGTCAGCAGGGACAAGCCAAGCATCAAAAGTCATGAAGCGATCGCTTCACCAAATCCTGCCATCAGGTGTTGACGGAGGAGTTTATGCATGAATTGTCAGGCCACTCACGAGTGACCTGGATGGAAGCTGCCTTGTGTGGCAGAAGTTGGATCTTTGAACTCAACCCACAAAGACTCAATAATCTGCAACGCGGTTTCCGTAGAATCTGATCCATTTGCATCCTGCAGAGCATTGGCCACGTGCCGGATGACATCGGCTAGCATGATGCCCCAAGCGGCGGGCTCATCCTTACCCTGGGCTTGCCACATGCCCACGTTTAGAGTGCAGTGAAGCCCTTGCTCCGCAATCCACCCACTGATCATCTGGATGGAATTTTCATCTCGCTGTGCGGCGGGCGGAATTACGAGAGTCTTCACGGTGACCTAACGCTTGAGGTAAGTGGCTGATGCCACGGTGCATGTCAGATTACCGCGACACATCGCAGCCGTCCACTAGACCGAATAGTCAGGGCGCACGATTCGTGTGCATCGGGGTGCCAAGATAGAAGACCACGCACACCGCCGCGAAAGCAAACAACGCGATGCACACAACAGCAACGCATGCCGAAAATTTGCGCTGCATGCGGAAGAAGCCAAAAAGCCTGTGAAATCGCTCCAATGTGGCGAGAAAACCAAATGCTGAGACGATTGCTGCGAGCGTGTTGAGACCGGTTGCGAGAAAAGATAATACGACAAGCGCTGCGGCTACTGAGACAATGATTATAATCTTCGCTTCAGCGGAGACATTTACTTGCGGAACCGTGAGTGCTTTCACGAGAGAGCCCTGACGCTTGAATTAAGCCGAGCCAGGAAGCGGCTTCGGCTCGAATGATCGAATGGACTCCTCCTGCGCCTCACACGGCTTCGACGAGCCAGCCTGAGATCGTACCTTCAGGCACGGGATCACGAGGAGTCCGCCATGCACGCTACCACTGTATCCGTTTCTGCTGAACCTGTCGCCACCACCGTGGCCATTGACCTGGCCACGGTGGTGTTCGAACTGGCCTTTGCTGATGCCGCCGAGCTGCTGGAAACGGCGCGCTGCCGCGATATCCGCCGCTGTCAATCAAGACGCTTGGCTAGCAGGAGCGTGCGCCTGCGCGCCCTGTTGACCCACGATGCGCGCATATCACCGTAGCCCGGATGGAGCCGCGTAGCGGCGTGAATCCGGGATTGCGGGTGGTGAGGCGCGCCGGTTGGTGAAGGCAGCGAGGTGAAAGGCAGTCCCGGATTGCACTTCGCTTCATCCGGGCTACGGGCTGGATCGCAACCGGCCGTAGGAGCTGGCCGAGCGCAAGGGCGGATCTGCCCCACGACGTTGCAAGCCTCAACTCATGCAAGCGTGTCGGTCCCCGAAGCAGCCAAGCCGATAACAACTCTGGCCTTCGTGGTCGCTTGAACGTCTGGCCCTGCTTCGCGGATTCCATGATGGCTCGGGAAAACCCGCCACAAAGCCGAATACACGAATGCAACCGCTCCCGCCTTGCCGGAGTTGAAGCAAAAGCGTCAGCGGGGAGAAGTAGAGAACCAAAAGCTGTGAAGCTGTCGCTTCACCGAATCCTGCAGTCAGGGGTTGACGGAGGAGTCCATACACGAATTGTTAGCGCCCACTTGCGTGGGGTTACTCATAGACGATGACTGCATACGAGCATCCAACCTGAGCTAGTCTTTTTACTGCTGTGGGCGACAGATCCACAGCAAGACCTTGCACTGGCTCCCACACGTAAGAAGTAATGGATAGCTCCAAACCCTCGGCCGAAGCCAACTCTGCTATGGCTTCTGCGCGGGGAGTGAGCAACGCCAGAAGCTCTAGCAGCGGCTCCTCAGCGCTTGCAACCTGGCGTTTATCTAGGGTGTACGCCCACCATGAGTCCACAGAGGGGGCGGTGCCACGACGCTCGCCCCTCTGGGCAGCAGCATGCGGAGTGATGCCAAGTGCCTCCGTCCATCTAATGACGTCGGCGATCCGGCCGGGCGCGATTATGTGAAATGCGGTCTCGACGAGCATGGAATATGTTTATGAGCGCTAACGCTTGAATTTAGCGGCGCGCATAGCGCGTCCGCTGGAATGAACGAATGGCCTCCTCCTGCGCCTCACACGGCTTCGACGAGCCAGCCTGAGCTCGTACCTTCAGGCACGGGGTCACGAGGAGTCCGCCATGCAGGCTAACACCGTATCCGTTTCCGCTGAACCTGTCGCCACCACCGTGGCCATCGACCTGGCCAAGGAGGTGTTCGAACTGGCTTTGCTGAGGCGCCGAGCTGCTGGAAACGGCGCGCTGCCGCGATATCCGCCGCTGCCAATCAAGATGCTTGCCTAGCAGGAGCGTGCGCCTGCCCGCCCTGTTGACCTATACGGTATGCGCACATCACCGTAGCCCGGATGGAGCCGCGTAGCGGCGTGAATCCGGGATTGCAGATGGTGGGGAGTGCCGGTTGGTGAAGGCGGCGAGGTAAAAGGCAGTCCCGGATTACGCTTCGCTTCATCCGGGCTACGGGCTGGATCGCAGCCAGCGGTAGGCACTGGCCGAGCGCAAGGGCGGACCTGTCCCACGACGTTGCAAGCCTCAACTCATGCAAGCGTGTCGGTCCCCGAAGCAGTCAAGCCGATAACAATTCTGGTCTTCGTGGTCGCTTGAACGTCTGGCCCTGCTTCGCGGATTCCATGATGGCTCGGGGAAAACCCGCCGCAAAGCCGAATATACGAATGCAACCGCTCCCACCTTGCCGGAGTTGAAGCAAAAGCGTCAGCAGGGAAAGTCAAGAATCAAAAGCCGTGAGGCTGTCGCTTCACCGAATCCTGCTGCCAGGGGTTGACGGAGGAGTCCATACACGATGAGTTAGGCCACACGACCATTGCCAATCTCCCTGTGAAGATACTCGCGTGTATCCGCAATGAGAGCATCAAGATTGCCGTGGGTGTTTCTAGACTCCATCTCGGCGACGATTCGGTCGGCTCTAGCCTGGGCCTCCACTGACGGAATGCTCGAGTCATCGAGGAGCGCACGAAGGGACTGAATACGGATTGTGAGGAACGCCTGGAGCTCCGAGGCAGCACTCTCGCGCTCAGCTACTAGCCGCTTTCGAGCGAGTCGGCGCCAGATGGCGAAAGCCAAGACGATGATGGCGAATGGAGCTACGATAAGAGCAATGTCAGTTCCCATGATACGGCCTAACTACTATTCAATGACAATACGGGATGTAATCCCGCCGCCTAACACACAATTTCTTTCCTGCTCGCGCACAGCTTCCCCAGGAAAATCCGGGTCTTGCACGAATCCTGCAGTCTAACCCGGCAGCCTGATCTCACAGCCTTTCCCATCAGGATGGCCGTCCACGACGATCGTCCCATCGGCTGTTCCCGAATGCAAGCGGCGAGAACGAGCGTGGCTTTGGTAATACGGATCAGCGCATGGTCGCATGCGCTTCAGCGTGGCCGATTTTGATGCGGCATTGCATCAATTACGACGTGGTGGTGAGGAGGGCTTTTGCCGGGTCGTGCGTCGGAGCCGTCTTCATCCCGCTGGAAAGCACGCTGATTGCGGACTTGATGTGGACCGGTTCGATTGCCCGCATCGAACGACGGATTCATTACGCAGTCGAACGCTCGGGCTTCCGCTTCGCCAGTCAGGAAGCGCGCATACGAAAAAGCCCGACCGGGCAAGGCTCGATCGGGCCGATTCGATGATCTGGCGCGCCTGGCAGGATTCGAACCTGCGACCCCTGCCTTCGGAGGGCAGTACTCTATCCAGCTGAGCTACAGGCGCGGATGCCGCGGAAGGGGCGGCGTGGGGTGCGCGCCGAGTCCGGGCGCGCAGTATACCCGAGCGGGGGCGTGTTCTCGCGCCTGATCGTTGCGGATCAGCTGTCGGCGGGGTTGCGGCGGCGGCGTGGGGTCACCATGCCGTGCTTGCGCAGCAGGGCGCGGAGCTGGTGATAGCTGAGGCCGAGCAGGGCGGCGGCTTGCGGCTGGTGGTGGCGGGCTTGTGCCAGGGCCTGTTCGAGCAGGCGGGTTTCGAGGCGGGCCACCTCGTGCTTGAGATCGCAGGGCAGGGCTGGTTCCGGGTTCGTTGGCGCGGGTGGGTTGGATGCCGTGGGTGCGTCCGGTTCCGCAGCCGGGGTGACGGCTGGCGGTCGCCAGGCGGAGGCGAAGGGGTCGAACACGATGCGCTCCACGGGCTCTCCGGCGGGGGTGCGGTAGACCGAGCGCTCGATGGCGTTCTTGAGCTCGCGCACGTTGCCGGGCCACGCGTAGTCCAGCAGCGCAGCCCGCGCGGCGGGGGTGAAGCCGGGGAAGAACTCGCGATCGAGCTCGCGGGTGATCTCGACCGCGAAGTGCCCGGCCAGGGCCAGCACGTCTTCGCTGCGGCTGCGCAGTGGCGGCACGGTGAGCACGTCGAAGGCGAGCCGGTCGAGGAGGTCGGCGCGGAAGTGCCCGGCGCGCACCGCCGCCGGCAGGTCCACGTTGGTGGCGCCGACGATGCGGACGTCCACGCTGAGCGTCTGCGTGCCACCGACGCGCTGGAATTCCCCGTACTCCACCGCGCGCAGGATCTTCTCCTGCACACGCAGCGAGACGTTGGCCAGTTCGTCCAGGAACAGCGTGCCGCCGTCGGCCTGCTCGAAGCGGCCGATGTGGCGGCGGCTCGCGCCGGTGAAGGCGCCGGCCTCGTGGCCGAACAGTTCCGATTCCAGCAGCGATTCGGTAAGGGTCGCGCAGTTGAGCTTGACCAGCGGGCCCTGCCAGCGGGGCGACAGGTAATGCAGGCGCGCGGCGATCAGCTCCTTGCCGGTGCCGCGCTCGCCGATCACCAGCACCGGCTTGCTGATCGCGGCCACGCGCGAGGTCTCTTCCAGCAGGGCGAGGAACGCCGGCGATTCGCCGAGCATGGCGGTGCTTTCAGGGGATGGCGGCGACATCGGGCATCACGAAGGTTGAATTCGCTTCACGATAGCGTAAATGACCGCACAAGAGCGGAAACGACTTTCAGGCCGGACCGCCACCCCATCTGCCCTTGGCAGAGATGTCCTGTAGAAACAATGACATGCGAACGGTTCGCGAGGCTGGCACGCTCCCTGCAGAGACAGGCTCGTCAACCCACTCCGCGAGGCATCCGACCATGGGCATGTTTTCCAGACTCAGCGACATCATCAACTCCAACCTCAATGCCATGCTCGACAAGGCGGAAGACCCGCAGAAGGTCGTGCGGCTCATCATCCAGGAGATGGAGGACACGCTGGTCGAAGTGCGGACCGCTGCGGCGCGTGCGATCGCCGACCGCAAGGAACTGGAACGGCGCACTGCCGCGGGGCGACGGGAGGCGGACGAATGGCAGCGTCGCGCCGAGCTGGCCGTCAGCAAGGGACGCGACGACCTCGCCGTGGCCGCCCTCGCCGAGAAGCAGCACGCGGAGGACGAGCTGTCCACGCTGGAAGCCCAGCATCAGGAACTGGAAGCCGGCATGGCCAAGCTCAACGACGACATCGCGGCGCTGCAGGGCAAGCTGACCGATGCGCGCAATCGCCAGCAGTCGCTGGCCCGTCGCCACGACACCGCCGCGCAGCGCCTGGAAGTGCGCCGTCGCGTGCATGACGAGCGCGTCACCAGTGCGCTGGGCCGCATGGACTACTACGAGCGGCGCCTGGAGCAGCTGGAGGGCAAGGTCGAGAGTTACGACCTCGGCAAGGCGCAGGACCTGCATCGCGAATTCGCCGACCTCGAAGCCGACGACCGGGTGAAGGAGGAGCTGGCCGCACTCAAGGCACGCATGGCCGGCAAGCCCGCCGGTACGGAGTAACGGCCGATGGACGAGTTCATTCCCATCTTCGCGATCTTCTGCATCTTCATCGGGTTGCCATGGATCATCTTCCATTACACCACCCGCAACCGCACCGCCCAGGGCCTGAGCCGCGAGGACGAGAAGATGCTGGCCGACCTGTGGCAGATGGCGACCCGCATGGAACGCCGCCTCGAATCGCTGGAGACGATCCTCGACACGCGCGCCGCCGGCTGGAGGGAAAAACCATGATGCGTCGATATCGCAACACCACGCCGCGCCGCCTGTACCGCGATCCCGAGCGCGGCATCCTCCTCGGTGTCTGCGCCGGGGTGGCCGAAGCGGTGGCCTGTCCGGCCTGGCTGGTCCGCATCGCCGCGCTGGCGGCGCTGTGGTTCTACGTCGAGCCGACCGTCATCGCCTATGCGCTCGCGGCGCTGCTGCTGCCGGTGCGGCCACTCCGCTTCTGCGGACGCGGTGACGAGGCCAGCTTCTGGCGTTCCAACCGGCATGGAGAACGGGCATGAGAGACGATCACGACTGGCGCGCGCAGCGCTTCTACCGCGATCCCGCCAACGGCAAGCTGATGGGCGTGTGCGCCGGGATCGCCGACTATTTCGGATGGAACATCACCCTGGTGCGGGTGCTGGCGGTCGTGGCGCTGGTCTGGCTCAACATCGCCACCGTGATCGCCTACCTCGCGCTCGGCCTGTTGCTGCCGATCAAGCCCGAGCGCCCCTACGACTGGGACGATGGCGATGCCTACTGGCGCAGCGTGCGGCGGTCGGCCAACGCCACCTTCCGCGACGTGCGACAGCGGTTTCGCGAACTGGACCTGAGATTGCAGCGCATGGAAAGCTACGTCACCTCCAGGCATTACGATCTGGATCGGAAATTCCGCGACCTGGAGGGTTGAATGTCACCGTTCGTTTTCGTGCTCGGCATCATCGTCGTGACCGTGCTGGCGAATCTCTACCGCGAGCACATGCGGCTCAAGGCCAGCCAGATCGAGGGCGGCAGCGCGACCCAGGCCCGCATCGACGCGCTGGAAGAACGCGTGCGCACGCTGGAGAAGATCGTCACCGACGAGGGTTACGACCTCAAGCGCGAGTTCGATCGTCTCTGAGGTCCGGGGCGGCTCGGCGCCGCCCCGGTGCCCTTACTGGAAGCCGTCGCGGAATATGCCCGGCTTCCAGCCGGGACCGCCCTCGAACAGGATCGAGCGTGCGCTGGCCGGACGCCAGCTTCCGAATCCGCCACTCTCCAGCACCAGTTCCCATGTATCCGGCGCCACCTGCGTGGCCCGTGCATCGAAGGGGTGCCAGCCGATGCTGGCCGTATCGCCCGCCACCGCCGGTCCGAAGAAGCGGAACGTGCTGCCGGCTTCGAAGTGGGCATCGTGGAACTTCAGCGTCACCTTCGCTTCCTCGCAGTCGACGATCTCGAAGCGTGCGAGCTGGCGCGGGTAGTCGTAGGCATCGCCGTAGTCCGAGATGTCCGCGCCGTGGTAGGCGGCATACAGCGACTGCACGTCGACCACCTGCGTGCATTCACCCGCCAGCGCCTCGACGCTGAGCGTGAACCAGTCGCCGCCACCCAGGACGGCGGTGCCTGCGGCGCCATCCGCGACGGCGCTGGTCAGCGAGCCGACATGGGACTCCAGCGCATCGGGAACTCCGTTCGCATTGCCATCGCCGCCGTTGGGCGCGGCGTTCTCGACCTCGTCGGGTACGCCATCGCCGTCGGCATCGGGCAGCTGGGTAAGGCTCCATGCGCCGCTGCTGGTTCCGGCATACAGCACCCGGGGGTCGACCGGATCCAGTTCCAGTGCCAGCGCGGCATCCGCCGGCAGTCCGATGCTGATCGAGCGCCACGAAGCGCCACTGTCCGTGCTCTTGAAGATGCCGCCCGGGTTGCCCTCGGTGCCGCCTCCCGCCGCATACAGGGTCGAGGGTGAAGTCGGATCGACATGGATCGCACGGATGTCGATGCTGGACAGGCCGGCGCTGGAATTGCTCCAGTGCGCGCCGCCGTCGGTCGTGTGGTAGATCCCGCTCGAGGCAAGGCCGTCCATGGTGATGACGGAGCACCACAGCTCCTGCGGGTCGTGCGGGTTGATGGCAAGGCTCAGGACGTCATGCGCGGTGTCGGTCGACCCGTCGAAGCGCGGCAGCCCGTTGCTGCGGAAATCCCAGCTCGCACCGCCGTCACTGCTCTTGAAGACACCGCTCCGGATCGTCGGCACGGGCAGGTCCGTCGAGCTGAAGGACACCGAAGTGCCGACATAGAGCTCCTGTGAATCCTGCGGATTGACCACGATCGGCACCACCAGAACCGACTGGGCCTGGGGTGTCGCCGCGTCCAGCGGCTGCGGGATGCCGGTATCGCTGCTTACCCAGCTGGTCCCGCCGTCGACGCTCTTCAAGATGCGAAAGCTCGCCACGCCCGCATCCACATGCCCGGTGGCGGTCGCGTAAAGCGTCTGCAGCGGTCCGGAGCTGCAGGGACCGGTGGCGGGCGGTGCGGCGCAGGAACGCGGATCGAGGACCAGGTTGCGCACGAGGCCGACGAACGGCGCCGGCGGATCGCCCCAGGTCGGCAGGCCACCGTCGATGGTGCTCCACGTGCTGCCGCCGTCGAGGCTGCGGTAGAGGCCGCCGTTGCGCAGCGGGTTGTCCCAGATCATCGCACCGCCCCCGGCCGCATAGACGCGAGTCGCACCGATGCCGGCCGCGCGCGTGGTCGGGTCGATGATGATGCTGCGGATCTGGAAGGCCTCCAGGTTGCTGTTGGACGGCACCCATGAACCGAAAGGCTGGCCGGGCCCGGTGGTGTTGCCGCGGAACAACGCCGGTGCGGGCGAGAGCATGTCGCCGTAGCCGGCGAAGAGGCGGTGCGTGGCAGCGTCATGGAACATGGCCAGCGCGCGTATCTGCACGCTGGCGAGGCCCTCGCTGCGCGGGATCCAGTTGGCGCCGCCATCGGCGCTGAAGTACACGCCGCCACCGGTGGTGCCGAGCCAGAGCTGGGGCACGGCAGGCCAGGAGGGATGCGTCACGAGGGAGCCGGGCGTCGGTGCCTGTCCGGCAACGATGGCGAGGCCACCGTCCAGCGGCACGGCGGTGAAGCCACCGTCGCTGGAGCGGGCGGCGCCGTCCTGGGTGGTGAAGACCAGATGGTCGGCGATCGCGGGATCGGTGCGCAGCGAGTAGCCCGAGAGCGGCAGCTGGGTCCAGCTCGCACCGCGATCGTCGCTTCGGTGCAGCGTGCCGGAAACGCTGGCATAGACGCGGTTGCCGGCGCCGAAGGCGATGTCGCTGGTCATGCCATAGGACGGCGTGCCGCCGTCATCGAGCTCGAACACGCCGCTCCAGCTCGCGCCGCCATCCGTGCTGAGGTAGAGCGTTGCGGGGTGAAGCGGGTCGACCGTGGGTGCCCATTCGACCCCGGCGATCAGCCGCTGCGGGTCGAGCGGATCGACCGCCACGCGCGCGATCGGCACATTGGCGGGAAGCCCGTTGTTGATCGCGTGAAAGCTGGCGCCGCTGTCGTGGCTGACCAGGATGCCGCCGGTGCTCGTCGCCAGGTACAGCGTGCCGATGCCGGCGGGCGCGTCGGTGATCGCGTTCGGCCACTCGGTGCTGGCCGTGTCGAAACGGAAACCGGTCGGCAGCCAGTTCTCGCCGCCGTCGGTGCTGCGATTGAGGCGGCGAAGGCCGTCGAAGGCCCACAGCGTGTCGGGTGCTTCCGCGTCGAGCGCGAGCGTCTCGAAGTAATGCAGCGCGCCATTGAAGCCCGCCATCTTGCGCGTCCAGCTGACCCCGCCATCGCTGCTGCGGAAGATTCCGCCCGGAGTGCCGGCGTAGAGCACGCCGGGCCGAGAGGGGTCCGCGAGGAGTTTGCCCGACTCGCCGCCGTATGGCCCCTCGGACGTCCAGACGCCCGCACCGGCCCATGCTGCCCCGCTGCAAAGGGCCAGTGCAGCCATCAGCCACGAAGTATGCTTCATCGTTGTCCTCCTGCTGGCGTGCGGTCGCTCGGGCCGCGCCGGAAAATGGATCACGAAGTGTGACCGCATGCGGCGCTCATGGCCGTGAGCGGCTGCGCAGGGGGAGCGTGATGCAGGTCACGGTCGGAGGGATCGCGTGCCCTGCGTGCGCGCGATCCCTCCGACGTGACTTCACGCCCGCGCGCCGTGCCGGAGGTGCTGGGGTAAGCTTTCGCCTTTCCATCCGGGGGCCGCCCATGAGCGCCAGCACGCCGCTGCTCATCACCTTTGGCATCTACCTGCTCGCCATGGTCGGCATCGGCTTCGCCGCCTGGCGTTCCACGCGCAGCCTCGATGACTACATCCTGGGCGGACGATCACTGGGTGGCTATGTCACCGCGCTGTCGGCCGGCGCCTCGGACATGAGCGGCTGGTTGCTGATGGGCCTGCCGGGCGCGCTCTACCTCACCGGGCTGTCGGAGGCGTGGATCGCCATCGGCCTCAGCATCGGTGCGTGGCTCAACTGGCGCTTCGTGGCGGGGCCGCTCCGGGTCTATACCGAGCGCACCGACAACGCATTGACGTTGCCGGACTATTTCACCACCCGTTTCGCGGGCGACGGCCGCTTGCTGCGCATCGTGTCGGCGCTGGTGATCCTGGTGTTCTTCGCCATCTACTGCGCCAGCGGCGTGGTGGCGGGGGCGCGCCTGTTCGAGAGCGTGTTCGGCCTGCCCTACGCGCAGGCGCTGTGGTGGGGCGCGGCGGCGACGATCCTGTACACGCTGGTCGGCGGGTTCCTGGCGGTCAGCTGGACCGACACCGTGCAGGCCACGCTGATGATCTTCGCGCTGCTGCTGACACCGGTGATCGTGCTTGTCGGCATGGGCGGGCTCGGCGAGACCGCGCGGCTCATCGAACAGGTCGATCCGGCGCGCCTGGATTGGATCGGGAGTGGCGGCGTGGTCGCGGTGATCTCCGCCCTGGCGTGGGGACTCGGCTATTTCGGCCAGCCGCACATCCTCGCGCGCTTCATGGCGGCCGATTCGCTGGCGGTGATTCCGCAGGCGCGACGCATCGGCATGACCTGGATGGTGCTGTGCCTGCTTGGCGCGGTCACGGTGGGCCTGGCCGGCATCGCCTGGGCGGCCAGCCATCCGGAGCTGGCCGGGCCCCTGCACGAGAATCCCGAGCGCGTCTTCATCGTGCTGGCCGAAGTGCTGTTCAATCCGTGGATCGCGGGCGTGCTGCTGTCGGCGATCCTTGCCGCCATCATGAGCACCCTGAGCTGCCAGCTGCTGGTGTGTTCCAGCGCCCTCACCGAGGATTTCTACCACGGCTTCCTGCGGCCGGGCGCAGGACAGCGCGAACTGGTCTGGGTGGGCCGCGCGATGGTGCTGGCGGTGGCGCTGGTGGCGATCTGGATCGCCCGCGATCCGGACAGCCGCGTGCTCGGGCTGGTCAGCTACGCCTGGGCCGGTTTCGGTGCCGCGTTCGGTCCGGTGGTGCTGTTCTCGCTTGGCTGGGGTCGCATGACCCGCAGCGCCGCGCTGGCGGGCATCGTCGCAGGGGCGGTGGTCGTGGTGCTGTGGAAGCTGGTCGCGGTCGATCGCTTCGGCAGCGGTCTCTACGAAATGGTGCCCGGGTTCATCGTGGCGAGCCTTGCCATCGTGGTCGTCAGCCTGCTCTCGCCCGCGCCGGAGCCGCACGTGCAGGCGCGGCACCGCCAGGTGCGGCTGGCGCTGGAGGAAAGCGGCTACTGAGCCTGCGACCGGCCTGTCACGGGGCGGCCGGCGGCTCCGGCGGCGCCACCGGTGGCGGTTCCACCGCGATGTTGCCCTCGTGCCGGTCACGGTAGAGGGCGGCGCGGACCAGCAGCAGCAGCGCGACCGGCGTGGTGGCGAAAAGCGCGACGCCGAGCACCAGCTCGTGGAGCACCGGTCGGGATTCCTCGAACGAGGTGAGCAGCATCGAGGCGAGCAGTAGCGTGGTCGCGCCCAGCGTGCCCGCCAGGGTGGGCGCATGGACGCGCTCGTAGAAGCTGCCAAGGCGCAGCAGCCCCAGCGAGCCGAGGAAGGCCAGTCCGGCCCCGGCCAGCAGCAGCAGCGATACCACCACCGCGAGCCACAGCGGCAGGTCCGGCGCGTTCATTCGATCACCTCGCCGCGGAGCAGGAACTTGGCCAGCGCCACGGTGCCGACGAATCCCGTCAGCGCCATCGCCAAGGCGATCTCGAAGTACAGCGTGCCGCCGCTGCCGATGCCGAAGCAGACCACCAGCAGCACGGCATCCAGATACAGCGTATCGAAGGCCAGCACCCGGTCCTGCGCGCGCGGCCCGCGCACGAGGCGGATGACGGCGGGAATCATCGCCAGCGCCAGCACGACCTGGGCGATGGCCAGCGATACCGCAAGGATCAGCGCGCTCATTGGAATATCTCCAGCAGCGGTGCCTCGTAGCGCTCGCGGATCTCCCGCACCACTGCCGTTTCGTCGACGAGGTCGAGGACGTGGATCACCAGCACGCCGGGCACCGGATCCCACGACACCCAGATGGTGCCGGGCGTGGCCGTGATGATGCACGCCAGCGTCGCCAGCGCGTTGGGCTCGCGCAGTTCCAGCGGGATGCGCACGAATCCCGACTGGCGCGGCCTCGGGCGCGGTCGCGCCAGGATGGCCGCGACGGCCAGGTTGGAGCGGACGATGTCGTGGGCCACGCGCGCGGCCAGGCGCAGGATCGACAGTGGCTTGCGCGCGCCGCGCCGGCCATGCTCCAGCGCCACCGGCAGGAATCCCAGCATCCAGGCGACCAGCGCGCCGGTCAGGGCAGCACCCGGCGTGAATGCCGGCGCGAGCGGGATCCACATCAGCCACACGGCCAGCGCCATGCGGGGATAGGGCAGCCAGCGCCGCATCATGGCGCGGCCTCGCTCGCGGTGGCCGGCGGCAATACGCCCTCGACATAGGCCTGTGGCGCAGTCAGCGCGCGCGCCGCCGCCGCCGCGTAGTCCAGCGCCGGCCCCGCGGCCACGGTGAGGCCCGCGCAGGCGGCCAGCAGCAGCGCGACCGGCATCATCTCGATGATGCGGACACGCGGAACGCGCGCCTCCAGCGGCGCCCAGAATCGGTTGAGTCCGGCGCGGCTCATCGCGATCAGGGTGGCGAAGCTGGACAGCAGCAGCAGTGCCAGCAGCACCCAGGCGACCGGCGCGGCATCACCCGAGGCGGGCGTCAGGGCGGTGAACAGCGCATCCAGCAGCATGAACTTGCCGACGAAGCCCGCCAGCGGCGGCAACCCGGCCAGCAACAGTGCACAGCCGAGGAAGGCCAGCCCGAGCAGCGCCACCGCAGCCGGGATCGCAACGCCGATCTCGTCGTCGTCGGTTTCGTCTTCGTCCTCGCCGAAGGCCTCGCGCGTTACCGCCAGGATGTCCGCGGCGGCATGGCGCCCGCGGTCGGCCAGTTCCACCAGCAGGAAGAACGCGCCGAGGGTGAAGGTGGAAACGACCAGGTAGTAGAACGCCGCGCCGATGACCTGCGCGTCACCCACCGCGATCATGGCGATCAGGAGGCCCGAGGACACCAGTACCGAGTTGGCGGCGAGGCGTGCCATTTCCTGCGCCGCCAGCACGCCGAGCATGCCGAACACCAGGGTGGCGATCCCGGCCGCCAGCAACCAGTCGGCGCCGAGGCCCGCCGATGGCCCGGCGGCGACGCCGAACAGCAGCAGCCAGACGCGGGCGATGGCGTACACCCCGAGCTTGCTCATCATGGCGAACAGCGCCGCCACCGGGGCGCTGGCCGCGGCGTAGGTGTCTTCCAGCCAGAAGCCGAGCGGCCAGGCGGCGGCCTTGGTCAGGAAGGCGGTGCCGAGGAGGGCCGCGCCGGCTTCGAGCAGGGGCCGATCCGCGGCGGGGATCGTCGGCACGCGCAGGGCGAGGTCGGCCATGTTGAGCGTTCCGGCGACGCCGTAGATCAGACTGACGCCGAGCAGGAACAGCAACGACGCGGCAAGATTCACCGCGATGTAGTGCAGCCCCACCTGCACGCGCCGCGAGCCCGAGCCATGCATGGCCAGGCCATAGGAAGCGACCAGCAGCACCTCGAAGAACACGAAGAGGTTGAAGAGGTCGCCGGTCAGGAAGGCCCCGTTGAGGCCCATCAGCAGGAACTGGAACAACGGATGGAAGTGCACGCCGACGCGGTGCCAGCGGGCCAGCGAGAAGAGCAGCGAGCAGAACGCCAGCACCGAGGTCGCCAGCAGCATGATCGCCGCCAGCCGGTCGACCACCAGCACGATCGCGAACGGCGCCGGCCAGTCGCCGAGGCGGTAGACCTCCACCGATCCGGTCGCGGCGCGCATCGCCAGGGCCACCGCCACTGCCACCAGGGCAAGCGTGGAAGCCAGGTTGAGTGCGACCTTGAGCGGCCGCCTCGGCTCGCCGAGCGGCAGCATCAGCGCCGCCGCCACCAGCGGCAGCAGTATCGGCAGCATGGCCAGGTGGTCGACGGGATTCATGGCGATGGCTCCCGCCCGTCGACATGGTCGGTGCCGCTGAAGCCGCGGTTGGCGAGCAGCACCACGAGAAACAGCGCGGTGGTCGCGAAACCGATCACGATGGCCGTCAGCACCAGCGCCTGCGGCACCGGATCACTGTTGGCCGTGCCCGCCTCCAGCACCGGCGCGACGTCCACTTCCAGACGGCCCATGGCGAAGATGAACAGGTTCACCGCATACGAGAGCAGTGACAGCCCGATGATCACCTGGAAGGTGCGTGGGCGCAGCAACAGCCAGATGCCGGAGCCGGTGAGCACGCCGATGGCGATCGTCACGACCAGTTCCATCACGTGCCCTCCATGCCGGTCCGCGGTGCGCGGGGGGCGCGCAGCGACTGGTGCGCCAGCGCGATCAGGATCAGCGTGGTCGCCCCGACCACCAGCGCGAACACGCCAAGGTCGAAGAACAGCGCGCTGGCCAGCGGCACGCGGCCGATGCCGGGCAGCGCCGGTTCGAAGTGGTGCGAGGTCAGGAACGGATATCCCGCCAGCCAGGCGCCGGCACCGGTGGCGAACGCCACCAGCAGGCCGAAGCCCATCCAGCGCAGCGGATGCACGCGCAGGCGCGCCTCGACCCAGCGGATGCCGCCGCCCATGTACTGCACGATGAGCGCGATGGCCACCATCAGGCCGGCGACGAAACCGCCACCGGGCAGGTCATGGCCGCGCAGGAACAGGTGCAGCGCCATCGCCATCATCAGCGGGAACATCCAGCGCATCAGCACCGCCGGGATCGACAGGTACTTGGTGCGGCTGTCCCCGGCCTGGCGGTCGGGGTGGGCCTCGTCGTAGGCGTTCTGGATGCGCTGCTGCTCGGGTGCGTCGACGCTTTCCGTGGCCGGTCGGAAGCGGCGCAGCAGCGCGAACACGGTGATCGCGACCGCGCACAGCACCGAGATCTCGCCGAGCGTGTCGAAGCCGCGGAAATCGACCAGGATCACGTTGACGACGTTGCGGCCACCGCCGTCGGGCAGGGCGTGTTCGAGGAAGAACCGCGCGATGCTTGGCGGCGACGGGCGCGTCAGCACCGCCCAGGCCAGCGCCGCCACGCCGAGGCCACCGGCGACCGCCAGCAGGAAGTCGACGCCACGCCGGGCGCGGGCACGCGGGCGCGTGGATTCGTCGGTGCGCTCGAAGCGCTTGGGCAGCCAGCGAAGGCCGAGCAGCATCAGAACGGTCGTGACCACTTCGACCAGGAACTGGGTCAGCGCCAGGTCCGGCGCCGAGAACCACATGAAGGTGAGGCCGGTGGCGAGGCCCGCGCCGCCCATCAGGATCAGTGCCGCGAGGCGGTGGTACTTGGCCTGCCAGGCGGCGCCCAGCGCGCAGGCGCAGCCGACCAGCCATACCAGCGCGAGGGCGGGATCCGGGGCACTGGCGAACAGCGCCGGCACGCCGGACCCGTACGCCGCCAGCGGTGCGATGGCCACCACCAGCGCCACCGCGACCATGGCACGGAGCTGCCATTGCAGGCGGTGCGTGCCCATCCATGCTTCCGCCGTGCGCGCCCAGCGCCAGGACAGCGTGACCAGGATGCGTTCGAACACGCGCTGCCCGGCGATGTTGCGCAGCAGCGGCGGACCGTCCGGCGAGGTGGCCAGGTAGCGGCTCAGCAGCCGGTACAGCAGTGCACCGCCGGCCAGCGCCACCAGGCTCATCAGCACGGCGCGGTTGAAGCCGTGCCACACGGCAAGGTCGTATATCGGAGTGGAGGCACCGAGGATCGAGCGCGCCGCATCATCCAGGATCGAGCCGAGGGTGAACGCGGGCAGCACGCCGACCAGCAGGCACACCAGCACCAGCACATCCACCGGGAAGCGCATCCACCGCGGCGGTTCGTGCGGCGTGCGCGGCAGGTTCTCCGGCGGCGGCCCGAAGAACGCGCCATGGATGAAGCGCAGCGAATAGGCCACCGCGAAGGCGCCGGCGAGCACCGCGAGGTAGGGCAGGATCTCGCCGAGCACCGGCGCCGGCGTGGTTACGCGGATCGCTTCGGTGAAGAACATTTCCTTGGAGATGAAGCCGTTGAGCAGGGGCACGCCGGCCATCGCCGCGGCGGCCACCATCGCCAGCGTCGCCGTGTACGGCATCAGGCGGTAGAGCCCGCTGAGGCGACGGATGTCGCGGGTGCCCGCTTCGTGGTCGATGATGCCGGCGGCCATGAACAGCGAGGCCTTGAAGGTCGCGTGGTTCATGATGTGGAACACGGCCGCCACCGCGGCCAGCGGGCTGTTCAGGCCCAGCAGCAGGGTGATCAGGCCGAGGTTGCTGATCGTCGAATAGGCGAGCAACCCCTTGAGATCCTGCTGGAAGATCGCGCACCAGCCGCCGAGCAGCAGGGTGACCAGTCCGGCGCCGCCGACGAGCCAGAACCATGCATCGGTGCCCGCCAGAACCGGCCACAGCCGCGCCAGCAGGAATACGCCGGCCTTCACCATCGTTGCCGAATGCAGGTAGGCCGACACCGGCGTCGGCGCCGCCATCGCCTGCGGCAGCCAGAAATGGAACGGGAACTGCGCGCTCTTGGTGAAGGCGCCGAACAGCACCAGCACCAGGATCGGCAGGTACCAGCGATGGCCGCGGACCAGGTCCCCCGCGGCCAGCACCTCGCCGAGGTCGTAGCTGCCGACCACGCGTCCGATCAGCACCACCGCGCCGAACAGCGCCAGTCCGCCGAGTGCGGTCAGCGTCAGGGCCAGGCGCGCGCCGTCGCGGGCGGCCTGCTGGTGGTGCCAGTAGCCGATCAGCAGGAACGAAAAGAGGCTGGTCAGCTCCCAGAAGAAGACCAGCTGGATCAGGTTGCCGGACAGCACCAGCCCCAGCATCGAGCCCATGAAGGCGAGCAGGAAGGAGAAGAACCGCGGCACCGGATCCTGCGGCGACATGTAGTAGCGCGCGTACAGCACCACAAGCGCGCCGATGCCGGTGACCAGCAGCGCGAATAGCCAGGCGAAACCGTCCATGCGCAGGCTGAAGTCCGCACCCGGCAGGGGCAGCCAGGCGGCTGCGAAACGCACCACGCCGCCATCGTCCACCACGCCGTGAAGCAACAGCGTCACCACCACCCCGGCCATGGCCACGGCACCGGCCAGCCACGCCTCGGCGTTGCGCGCGTTGGCCGGCAGGAAGGCCGCGACCACGCTGCCGACGAAAGGCAGCGCGACCAGCGGGAGGAGAAGGAGCTCGTGCGCCATGCGGTCTGCGGAAATGGATGCCGGAGGGGCGGTCGCCACGCTCCGTGCCGTCGCTCCTGCGGGCAGCGACGGATCCCACGTATCCTAACGGGTCACGGCGTGAAACCGGGAGATTCCGTGATCGCCGCCAGTGCGATTGCCCGCGAGGCCGGGTGGCTACCCGTAGATTTCCGCCAGCGCCCGGACTTCCTCGGCCATGCGCTTGCGCAGCCGCACCGGCTTGACCACCTCCACGCTCGTGCCCAGGCTGCGCAGCCACCAGTAGAGCTGTTCGGTGGCATTGACCGTGGCGGTGACGCGGGATCGCCCGGCGTCGGCGCGAAGCGGGGTGATGGACTGGTCATCGGCCAGGCGGCGCTCCCCGAGATGGGTGGCCAGCCAGGCGTCCACTTTCAGTTCCAGCCGCACCGTCTCGCCATGCGGCCACTGGAAGGCGTGCTTCTCGTGGAGGTACGTGGCGAGGTCGAACCCCGCCGGTCGCTTCGCCGGCTGCTCCAGCACGATGGCATCGCGCATCCTCTGCAGTGCGAAATTGCGGATGTCCACGTAGTCGTCGACGGTGGCGACGAGGTAGAACACGCCGTCGCGGTGCACCAGGCCCAGCGGATGGAAGCGGAACGTGCGCCCGCGCGATTTGCCGAGCGCGCGGTAGCCCGCCTCCAGCTGCCGGCCGCGCAGCAGGGCCTCGCCGACCGCTTCCAGTACGCCGGCGGCTACTTCCGGCGGCGCCAGTGGCGGCCCGTCCGGTAGCACCGCCACGCTTTCGCTCCAGCGGCCTGGCGGGCTGTCGCCGAGAAACTCCAGGGTATGGCGCGCCTCCTCGAAGGGGCGTTGCATCTGTTTCAGGATGCCGGGCGGCAGGATGGTCGCGAGGTGGCGGCGCACCAGTTCCAGCATCAGTGCGTTGTCCGGCGACATCGGCGGGAAGCCCGGCATCCGGTGGCCCGTGCTCCACGACCAGCCTGCCGGGCGCCCGCCATCCTCGACCAGGCCGAAGCGCGACAGCTTGTGCAGATCGCGCTCGGTGCTGCGCAGGTGCACGTCGAAGCCCTGTGCAACCAGCGCCGCGTGCAGCTCCGGCGCGCTGCGCTTGCGCGGCAGCACCGGCACCAGCCCGAGCAGGGCGATATGGCGTTCGATGGTGTCCGACATGGTGTTCTCCCTTTCCCCGAGGCCGAGTGTAGCCGGATTCGACGCGACACATTCTGTCGTCTTGTCGACCGACAATGCACTCCGGTCCACTGCGGGAGACGCCATGTCCACTCGTCATCGCCACCGTGCCGGGAACGGGAAAGATCTCGATGTTCTCGATGAAGTCGATTCCGACGACCTGGACACCCGCCCTGGCCCGGTGTCCGGTCGCGGTGCCGCCTACCGCGTCATCCCGCTGAAAACTCCGGTCGCGCGGGAAGCGGCACTGATAGGCGCGCGCATGCTGGTCGGTACCGGATGGTACAGCCGTCTGTTCTCCGGTCGCCGGCTCCATGACGACGGCGTGCTGACCCTGCTCGGCCTCGAGGAAGCCGAACATGCAGAGGGTGACGTCGGGCCGCATGAGCTGCGCCGCGCGGTGGAGGCGCAGTTGCGTCGTCTCGAGCGGCGCCGGCCCCGCCGTGACCGGATCGGTGCCAATGTCGAACGCTTTGGTGAGCTGCTGCGTCTGGGCAAGACCGAACGTGCCCTGGTGCGGGCGATGGCGATCGCCAGCTGCGCCGACTACATGAGTGATCTATACCGTCTGCTGGTCACCTGCGAAGAGGATTTCCTGCGTGCCATGAGCCATGCCACGGGCTGTCGACGCTGCGACATCGCCTCTGCCTGGCGTTCCTCGGCGCGTCTGCGCAGCAGCGGTCTGGTCGAGGAGCAGATCCATGGCCTGAACTTCCCGCCCGGACTCGAGCGGACCGTTGCCGAGCGTCTGCTGGCCCCTTCCTTCGATGCCGATGCGCTGCTTCGCCATCTGGTGCGAGCGGCGCCTGCGCCGACCCTCTCTCCGGCCGATTTCGCCCATCTGCGCGATGCCGCGCTCATCATTCGCTACCTCGAGCGCGCCATCGGCGCCCGGCGGCGCGGCGTCAACGTGCTGATCCACGGTGCGCCGGGCACCGGCAAGACCGAGTTCGTGCGCATGCTGGCTGGACCGCTGCGTGTCGCCGTCAGCGAGGTGCCCAACGTCGACGACGATGGCGACCCGATTTCAGGCCGTCAGCGTTTCAGCGCCTATGCAACCTGCCAGAACCTTCTCGCCGGACGTCGTCGCCAGCTGCTGTTCTTCGATGAGGTGGAAGACGTGTTTGGCGTCGGTGGCGAGGGGCTGTTCGGTGCGCTGCTGCTCTCGTTGCGGCAGCGCGATCCGGAGTGCCTGCGCAAGAGCTGGGTCAACGAGATGCTGGAGAACAACCCGGTGCCGGCGATCTGGGCCTGCAACACCATCGGTGCAATGGACCCGGCCTTCCTGCGTCGTTTCGACATGGTGGTGGAGTTCCGCGCCCCGAGCGAAGCCGCACGGCGAGGCATGGTCCAGCGCTGCTTCGCGCGTGGCGAGCTGTCGCCGGCCTGCGTTGCCCGTCTTGCCGCGATCCGCGATCTCACGCCGGCCCAGGTCGAACGGGCCGCGCGCGTGGTCAAGGCGCTGCGCCTGCCGCATCAGGCCGAGCGTGATGCCGCCGTCGAGCGTCTCGTCGACACTTCGCTGCGTGCCATGGGCATCCGCACCACGCACGCGAGCGCGCTCCTGCCCGACCATTACGACCCCGCCTTCCTCAATGCCGACTGCGACCTCGACAGGCTGGCACGCGGCCTCGCCCGTGGCCACGGTGCGCGGCTGTGCCTGTATGGCCCGCCCGGCACCGGCAAGACCGCCTTCGCCCACCATCTGGGCCGCACGCTCGATCGTCCGGTGCTGGTGCGGCGCGCCTCGGACCTGCTCGACATGTACATCGGCCGTACCGAGCAGCGTATCCGTGCCGCCTTCGCCGAGGCCGCGGACACGGGGTCCATCCTGGTCATCGACGAGGCCGATGGCTTCCTGCGTGATCGCAGCGGCGCTGCGCGCTTGTGGGAAGTCACCCACGTCAACGAACTGCTGACCGGGATGGAAGCCTTCGATGGCCTCTTCATCGCCTCGACCAACCTGGTGGAAACCCTTGATGCGGCTTCGCTGCGTCGTTTCGACTTCAAGATCCGCTTCGATGCGATGAACCGGGAACAACGCCGTGCCATGTTGCTGTGTGTGCTGGCCGATGTCCGCGAGACGCCGGAGGTGCGTGATGACGCATTGCGTCGGCTGGACCGGCTTGAACACCTCACCCCCGGCGAGGTGCGGACGGCGAAGAAGGTGGTCGATCTGCTGGCCTGCGAGCAGAGCATGAAGCCTGTTGCGCGCCGGCGCGGGATCGGCTTCGTGGCCGGATGAGCCGTCCAGCCAGGCCGGCGCCGGTCGCGGCCCGTGCGACCTTCGATTCTCCATGGAGTGACGTCATGCCTGATTCCCGTGCGCGGCGACGCTTTCGCGAAATGGCACTGCGTGGCCGGATATCACCGGGATCTCGGCGCGCCGGATTCCAGCCGCACGGTCAAGCCGATCGAGCCGTGTCCTTTCCTGATGGACACGTTCGGCCGGGCGTTGGCGATCACCCCCGACCTTTCCTCCCGGCTCACGGAGTGGCTCGATCGCCTCGAACGGGAGCATCCGATCGTGCCGGGCGTCGACACGGTGCAGGACCGTCAGGATGCCATTGCCGCCTGGCTGCGCCGCCTGTGAACGTGGCTTCTTCCACGATCCCGATGCCGCGAGAGCACAGCGCAGCCACGACGGCGCAACCCTGCCGCGATCACGGAGCAGACATGGACAGGATGGAAGCCGATTGCCACGCCATTGCGGGCGTGCTGGTCATCACCGCGAGTCCCGCCGTGTGGCGCTGTCAGGCGCGTTCTTCCAGGCACAGCGCGAGCCCTGCCGACGCCGATGCGCGCAGGCGGAAGTCCGCGGCCCTGGACAGTTCCGTGTCTTCGGGATTGATCTCGATGATCGTGGCGCCCGCGCGTTGCGCGATCCGGGGCAGGCCCGCGGCCGGATGGACGACGCCGGAGGTGCCGACCACCAGCATCAGGTCGCAGCGGCCGGCGAGGGTGACGGCCCTGTTCCAGGCGGCATCGGGCAGCGACTCGCCGAACCACACCACGCCGGGGCGGACCCGTCCGCCGCAGTGGCCGCAGCGGGGAGGCTCGACGCGGCGTTCCGGCTGCGTGGCCTGCTCGGACGGGATGGCCACATCCGGGCACGGGCGTGCGCAGGCCGCGCAGCGGTGGGCGAACAGTTCGCCGTGCAGATGGATGACATCCCGCAGCCCTGCGCGTTCGTGCAGGTCGTCCACGTTCTGGGTGACGATGTGCAGTTCCGGCACCCGGCGGGCGAGTTCGGCCAGCGCGGCGTAACCCGCGTGCGGCTCGGCGGCGCGCACGCCCGCCATGCGCCAGAGATACCAGCCCCAGACCAGCGCCGGGTCGGCCTTCCATGCCTTGGGTGTCGCGAGCCGGGCGGGATCGAAGTCGGCCCACAGGCCGCCCTGCGTACCCCGGAAGGTGGCGATGCCGCTCTCGGCGGACATGCCGGCGCCGCTTAGCACCAGGATGGAACACGCGCCGCGGATTGCTTCGGCGAATCTGGACGGGAGGCTTGGGGTCATGGTCTCTCAGGTGCCTGGGCGTGGGTTCGGCGAACTTGCATCATCCTCGCTGGTGCCACGGACCGGAGACGCTGGTGCGACGGCCCGCACGGGCGCTCGTACGGCGTGCGCCGGCGAGGGGCGGGAGCATCCTTGGCCTGCGTTACCAGGGTGCGACGCGGCACAGGTGCCCAGCGTGCATGTTCCGCCGTCACGTGACGGTCGTTTTCAGGGCACCTATCCATCTCTTCACGTGTCGAACATACTGTGCGGCTCGAACTTTTGGGGTCGCTTTGTGAAAGCCACGCATGCTTGGGGGAACCCGTCACGGGTCGGTGACGGTGTACGGCGGCGCACGGACAAGGTGATCCTTCGCCTTGCGGCAATCGTCCTGTTCGCGGGACTGCCCGGATGGGCGAACGCCCAGGCGTTTACCGAGGATTTCGACGACGTCAGCCTTCTCACGGGCAGGGGCTGGTTCATGCAGAACAACAGCGATCCGATCGGGTCGATACCGACCTGGTTCCAGGGCACGCCCACCACCGCGACGCCGACGCCCGGCCCGTTCAATGCCTTCAACGGCGCTAACAATGCCTACATAGCGGCCAACTACAGCAATACCGCCGGCAGTGGCACGATCAGCAACTGGTTGGCAATGCCCAACAGGACGTTGCGCAATGGCGACGTTGTCCAGTTCTATACCCGCAAGCCCACCATCGGCGGGGGCATGACGGATTATCCCGATCGCCTCGAAGTGCGCCTCAGCACGAATGGCGCGAGCACGAACGTGGGCACGGGCCCTGGCGATGTTGGGGATTTCTCGACGCTGATGCTGTCGATCAATCCGACGCTTGTGCCGAACGTCTATCCGCAGGTGTGGACGCAATTCACGGTCACGGTAGCGGGGCTCCCCGCGCCCACCTCCGGTCGTATCGCCTTTCGTTACCACGTGACCAACGGCGGTCCGCTTGGTACCAGTTCCGACTACATCGGCGTCGACAATGCGGTGTACTCCCCCTATGTCTGCCCTGCGTTCACGATGACGCCGGGCGGTGCGCTGAGCGGCGGACTGTATGGCCAGGCCTACAGCACGACGCTCACGCAAACCGGTGCCCTGGGGGCACCCAACTTTGCCGTCACCGCAGGCGCCTTGCCTCCCGGACTCACGCTCGCAAGCTCCGGCGTCATATCCGGTACGCCTTATGTAACGGGGACTTTCAATTTTACCGTGACGGTCAGCGACGCAAGTGGCTGCAGCGGTTCGCAGTCCTACTCGATCACGCTTGGCGCGACTGTGCCGGGGGCGCCGCAGGACGTCGCCGCAACCGCCGGTGATGCACGAATCGACGTAACCTGGAACCCGCCCTCCAGTGACGGCGGCGACCCGATCATCGGCTACAACGTCACCTGCCAGGATGGCGTGATCGCTTCCAGTGCTACCGGTCCGGCGCCGCCGATCACCGTCACCGGGCTCACCAACGGCAACCCCCATACGTGCACCGTGGCCGCCTACAATGCCTCCGGCCCGGGCACCGCTTCCGCTCCCAGCAACAGCGCCACGCCGATGGGCGAGCAGACCATCACCTTTCCGCCGCAATCCGCACACAGCTACAGCGAGGGCGGCACGTTCCCCATCGATCCCCCGGCCACCGCGTCCAGCGGGCTGCCTGTCAGCTATGCCTCGCAGACAGCGAGCGTGTGCACGATCAGCGGCAGCACGGTGGCGATGCTTGCAGCCGGCACCTGCGTGATCGAAGCCAGCCAGCCCGGTGACGCGAGCTACCTGGCGGCGCCATTGGTCACGCAGCCCATCGACATCGGCCAGGCCAGCCAGACCATCGTCTTCCCTCCGCAGGCCGACCAGGCGTACAGCAGCGGCGGCACGTTCGCGATCGATCCGCCGGCTACCGCATCGAGCGGCCTGGCTGTTGCATACGCATCGCTGACGACCGACAGATGCACCGTGAGCGACAGCACGGTGACGATGATCGCCGCGGGCATCTGCACCATCGAGGCCAGCCAGCCCGGCGATGCAAACCACGAGGCCGCGACCGCGGTCAGCCAGGACATCTTCATCACCCAGGTGCAACTGAGCCTTGGAATCGACAACGGCCGCGCGTTCGCGAGCTACGGCCAGACGCTCGATTACGTGGTCACCCTCGGCAACAGCGGTAATGCGACCGCGCACGATGTCAGCGTCAGCAGCGTCCTGTCCGCAGGGCTGGATGCCGCCCACGCGCATTGGGCTTGCCTGGATGGCGGGAGCGGTGCCACGTGTACTGCCAACGGCGTCGGAGCACTGGTGGACACCGTGACGCTGCCCGCGGGCCGCAGCCTGACCTGGATCATCACGGTGCCGGTATCCGTCGACACCAGCGACGAGACCGTGACGGTGGAAGTGGCTGCCACCGGCGCCGCATCGGTCAGCGATGTCGACACGCTGGTGATCTTCCGTGAAGGCTTCGATGTGTCCGATGGCGATGGCGCAGGGGTGGTGGAGGCCGGAATGCTCGGCGGCGATTCCAGTGTGGCGTTCTCCCTGCCATCTGCCAATGGCGAGCTGGTCGACACGGTGAAGGTGGTGCGTGGCGGCGACATCGCGATCCATGTCGATCGCGTCGCACTGGATCGGGTCGAGCATGTGCGCTTGTCCCTGCACCCGCACAAGGGCGTGGAACATGCCAGCGCCTGGGCGCAGGTTGCAGCTGGTGCAATGCTCTCGATCGCCATCGTGGCCGGCCCGGACGGTCAAAATGCCGTGTTGCTCGAGGGTGCCGATGAGTCGTTGATGGTGGGCTACTGACAGAACGACCGGGCGGTGGTCAGGAGCCCGAGAGATGCCCGCGCTCCGGCTCTGTCCAGCACGCGTGCGGGCGCTGCAGCGGGGTCGAACCCGCTGGCCCGCGGTGCCCGGCGCTTGCGCGCTTCGTGGCGGGGAATCCGTCGCTACAATGCCGCAAAGCAGCATGGCCGCCTACGGAGCTTTCGACCCATGAGCGATTCCCGCATCCACCTGCGCCCCACGCCGGGCAGCAAGATCACCACGGCGCAGGGCACGCGTGCGATCCTCGACGGCATCAAGCCGAACGCGCAGAGTGCCCTGCCGGACGTGGGGCCGAAGCCGCCGTGGCTGCGCGTGCGCCTGCCGACCGGCGCGCGGTACCAGGAGGTCATGGACATCGTGCGCTCGCACCGGTTGTCCACGGTGTGCTCGGAATCGAAGTGCCCGAACCTCGCCGAGTGCTGGGGGCGCGGCACGGCCACGCTGATGCTCATGGGTTCGGTATGCACGCGCGCGTGTCGCTTCTGCTCGGTCAACACGGGCAATCCGCAGGGCTGGCTCGATGCCGGGGAGCCGGCGGGCGTGGCCGACGCGGTGGCGCTGATGGGCCTCAAGTACGTGGTGCTGACCTCGGTCGATCGCGACGACCTGCCCGATGGCGGGGCGGCGCACTACGCGGCCTGCATCCGCGCCATCCACGAGCGCATGCCCGATACCGCGGTGGAGGCGCTGACCCCGGACTTCGGCGGCGAGCATCGCCATGTCGCCACCGTCCTCGATGCCGGTCTTGCCACCTACGCGCAGAACATCGAAACGGTGCGCCGCCTGACCCATCCGGTGCGCGACCCCCGTGCCGGCTATGAGCGGACGCTCGGCATCCTCAGGTTCGCCAAGTCGCATGCGCCCGGCACCATCACCAAGACCAGCCTGATGCTGGGCCTCGGCGAGACGGACGCCGAGATCGACCGGACCCTGGATGACATCCGCGCTGCGGACGTGGACGTGGTGACCATGGGCCAGTACATGCGGCCGACCAAGAACCACCTGCCGGTGCAGCGGTTCGTGACGCCCGAGGAGTTCAACGGCTATCGCGAGCTGGCCCTGGCGAAGGGCTTTCTCGAAGTGGTGTCCGGGCCGCTGGTGCGCTCCAGCTACCGGGCCGAGCGCGTGCTGGAGCAGAACAATGTCGGCCTCGCTCCGGCCGCCGTCCTCGACGGCCTGCGCGAGGCGGCGGCGACGATGCGCTGCTGAGCCTTGCGGCGCAGGATGTCGCGGGATGCGCGATGATGGGCCGCTCCGCGCGGGTCCATGGAGGTGCCGTATGTCGTTGCGAATGTGCGTCCGTGCCGGCCTCGCGCTGGCGGCGGCCTGTGCCGCCGTTCCCGCGGCCGCGCTGACCGTCCATGAGGTCGATTACGCCTCCCAGGCCGACCTCAAGGTGTATCTCACCGGGCACGCCTCGGAGGCGGACCTGCGCATCCACTGGGTGGAGCATCCGTCCGAGGCCCGCGGCGACGCGCTATGGGCACGGGTGAAGTACGCCTCGCAGGCCGATCTGCGCATCATCTTCGTGCGCTACGCCTCGCAGGCGGATCTCAAGGTCCATGCCGTGCGCTACGCCTCGCAGGCCGGCTGGAACGGTCCGCCGAGAGGCCTCGCGCTGCACGGGAAGTGACCGCGCCCCTCAGTGACCGCCACCCGGCGCGCCGCGCGGCGAGAACGGCGGACGCGCCAGCCATACCACGGCGATCAGCATGATGAAGCCGAAGCCGAGGCCATCCATCACGTTGTTGAAGGAAACCTGCATCGCCTGCTGGCTGATGACCTGATTGACCATCCCCGCGTAACGGGGCAGGTCGCCGCCCATGGCGTGGATGCCTTCGCGCACCTCCGGATTGAACGGACTGATGTGTTCGGCGAGGGTGGCATGGCTGATCACGCCGCCGCGCGTCCACAGGTAGGTGACGATGGACACCGCGAAGCTCGCGCCCACCGTGCGCAGGAACGTCGCCGAGCCCGATCCTTCGGCGATTTCCGGTCCTTCCAGGTCCGAGAGCAGGATGGTCAGCACCGGCAGGAAGAACAGCGCGATGCCCGCGCCCATGATCAGCTCCGTGATCGCCACGCTGGCGAAGTCGGTATCGGTGTTGAAGCTGCCGAAGCGGAAACTGACGAAGCCCATCACGGCGAAGCTGATCGCGGCCAGCCAGCGCAGGTCGAAGCGATGCGCGTACTTGCCGACGAAGAACACGGTCAGGACCGGGATCACGCCTACCGGCGCGGTGGCCAGGCCCGACCACATCGCGGTGTAGCCGAGCGTGTTCTGCAGCCACAGCGGCAGCATCAGCGCGATGGAGAAGAACAGCGCGAAGGCCAGCACCAGGGCCAGCGTGCCGGCGGCGAAGTTGCGGTGGCGGAACAGGCGCAGGTCGACCAGCGGTTCGTTCTCGGTCAGCTCCCAGATGACGAAGATGGCGAGGGCGATGGCGGCCACGATGGCCAGCACGATGATGGTCGTGGAGTGGAACCAGTCCAGCTCGTTGCCCTTGTCGAGCAGGATCTGCAGCGCGCCGACGCCGATGATGAGGGTGGCGACGCCGACCCAGTCGATGCGCGACTTGCGCAACGCCTCCAGTCGCCCACGCATCTGCAGCCAGGCCACGAGGCCGGCGAACAGGCCGAACGGCACGTTGATGAAGAAGATCCAGCGCCATGAGTAGGAGTCGGTGATCCAGCCGCCGAGCAGCGGCCCGGCGATCGGTGCCACCACGGTGATCATGCTGATGATGGCCAGTGCCATGCCGCGCTGGTCGCGCGGGTAGATCGACACCATCAGGCTCTGCGTGATCGGATACATCGGCCCGCACACCGCGCCCTGCAGGGTACGGAACAGCACCAGCATGCCGAGGCTGGAAGCGAGTCCGCAGGCGAGCGAGAACAGCGAGAACAGCAGCACCGCGGCGACGAACAGCTTCACCTCGCCGATCCGCCGCGAGAGGAAGCCGGTCATCGGCAGGGTGATGGCCTGACAGACCGTGAACGAGGTGATGATCCAGGTCGACTGGTCCTGGCTCGCGCCGAGGTTGCCGGCGATGGTCGGCAGCGACACGTTGGCGATGGTCATGTCCAGCACCTGCATGAAGGTGCCGAGCGACAGGGCAACGGTGGCCAGCGCCAGGCTTGGCGGCCTGAACCGGTCGGCGTCGCCCTGCATCGTGGCAGCGGCCACGGCGGTCAGCGGAGGGTCGTGGCCGGCGCCCCGGCGGCGCCGCCATCCTCGCCCTCGTTGGCCGCGATGATGCGCGCGATGAGCGCATCGGCCTCGGCGCGGTCGTGGCGATAGACATCGGTGCTCAAGGCCACCTCGCGTGGCGCCTGGCTCGACAGCGTGGCCCCGGACCGGTCATGCAGGTCGACCTCCACCGCCATCGACAGCCCGATGCGCAGCGGGTGCTGCTCGAGCTCGCCGGGGTCCAGCGTGATGCGCACCGGCAACCGCTGCACCACCTTGATCCAGTTGCCGGATGCGTTCTGCGCCGGCAGCAGCGAGAACGCGCTGCCGGTGCCGATGCCCAGCCCGGCCACACGCCCGTGATAGACGACCCCGTCGCCGTAGAGATCGGCGGACAGCGTCACCGCCTGGCCGATGCGCATGTGCTCGAGCTGGGTTTCCTTGAAGTTCGCATCCACCCACACCTCGCGCAGCGGCACCACGGCCATCAGCGGCGTGCCCGGCTGGACGCGCTGACCGACCTGCACGCTGCGCTTGGCGACGTGGCCCGCCACCGGCGCCGGCAGCACGGTGCGGTGATCGTCCAGCCAGGCCGCGCGCACCCGCGCGGCGGCGGCAAGCACGTCGGGATGGGTGGCGATGTCGGTGCCGGAAACCTGCGCCGTGGCGGTGGCGAGCTGGGCGCGGGTCGCGGCAAGCGCGCTCTCGGCGCTGGTCAGCGCGTCGCGCGCGTGGGCCAGTTCCTCGGCCGAGATCGCGCCGGAAGCGGCCAGCCCCTGGCGGCGCCGGTAGTCCGCGCGTGCCTGGTCGGCCGCGGCCTGTCGCACGGCGACTTCCGCCTCCGAGCTGTGCGCCGCGCTGTAAAGGCCGCGCACCTTGCGCACCGCCTGTGCCAGCGCGGCTTCGGCCTGCGCCAGCGCCACGTCGGCATCGGCGGCATCCAGGGTCGCCAGCATCTGCCCGGCTTCCACGAAGTCGTTGTCGTCGGCGCCGATGCTCACCACCGTGCCGGGAATCTGCGGCGTGATCTGCACCACGTTGCCACCGACGTAGGCATCATCGGTGCTCTCGTGCCAGCGCCCGACCAGAAGGTGCCAGGCCGTCCAGCCGGCCCCGGCGAGGATCACGATGATGGCCAGGCCGCGCAGCAGCCAGCGTCGGCGATGTTGGCGCTTTCCCTGGAGAGCGGCCTGTCCGTCGCCGCCCGGGGTCGCTTCGGATGAGGTCATGGTTCCGGCCTGTCGGGAAGGGGTGAAACCTCCAGCGATGGCGCA
>Ga0206103_100244_pt1 | contig 37140 bp, 36 predicted proteins | sample 1B5Ametagenome_FD_148638 | JGI IMG/M metagenome (GOLD analysis project Ga0206103, IMG submission 148638) | Enriched microbial communities from leaf-cutter ant dump, University of Wisconsin, Madison, United States - 1B5A | ecosystem: Environmental > Terrestrial > Nest > Insects nest > Nest dump... | reverse complement strand
CCCGACCGCTCGACATCAGCCGGTACGCGCGCAATCCCCGGCTCGCTCGCGTGTGCTCAGACCTCGGCATCGCGCAGGAGCTCGGTGAAGGCATCCGACGCATCTACCGCGAGATGCGCGCGCGAGGCCTGACCGACCCCTTGTACACACAGACCGCAGCATCCGTGCAACTGACCCTCTTCTTCTCCGATGCGCTTCCACCCGAGGTCCGCAGCTCGCTCCCGTCAGGGGCCCTGAAGATCCTTGATCTCCTGCGGCGTGCGGGCCGACCACTGGGCACAGGTCAGATAGCCGACGCAGCAGGCATCACCCGGCCGACGGCCTCGCGACATCTCCAGCGACTCCAGGACGCCGGCCTCGTCGCTTGGGAGGGCCAATCACGCAAGGACCCCCGCGCAGCCTGGCGACTGACGTGACGAGCATGTACAGCATCTACTGCAACATCTACTGCAACACCCGCTTTGCAGTAGATGTTGCAGTAGGACTGCGCGACGGCGTCGGCCTTCCCGGCCTGGACAGCACCCTGGACGTCAGATGCCACGGTCCGGGCACTGGCCGCCACCTCGCCGCTTGACGCCGCGACGTGACGGGCCGCAACCACTGGCAACGCTCCGGATGTGCCCGCCCCGGTCCAGGTGGACCCGTTGATGTCAGACATGGGTAGTACCTTGTGCGCGTGAAGTCCGTCACGAAGCGTGAGCTCAACCAGCACACCGCCGCGACGCTCGCCCTGGTGACGGACGACGACGACGTGGTCATCACCGAGCGAGGGCTGCCGCGCTGGCGCGTCAGTGCTCTGCGCCACCACGACTCCGCACTGGCACGCCTTGAGCGCCACGGGACCTACTCGCCGCCGCTGAGCGACCCGAGCCCCTGGCCGCCCGCGGACTCCGGCCAGGAGTACACGTCCGCGCAGGTCGACGACCTGTTGAACGACGTGCGCGGGGACCATTGACCCGATGCGCCCCCGCCTCGTCTACCTGGACTCCTCTATCGCGCTGCGCACGATCCTCAACGTTCCCGAGCGCGACCGTCTGCGCACCTGGATGGACACCCCGGGGATGACGTTCGTGTCGTCGCGCATCCTGCGCACGGAAGTCATCCGCGTCCTGCGCCGCGAGGCTCGCCCGGTCGTCGACGCTACGCCCCTGCTGGAGCGGGTCGGCCTGATCGACGTGAGCCGCGAGACGCACGCGGTAGCGGAGTCCATCGAGCGCCACATCAGGACGCTCGATGCGCTTCACCTTGCGACAGCCATGCTCGTCGGCGACCCGGTGGTCGTCGCCTCCCATGACGCCGCGATGAAGGATGTCGCCACCCACCTCGGGCTGGCGGTGGTGGATCCCGTCGAGACCTGAGCTCACCCACCCGGCCGCGCGCAGCAGCGGAGTGCCGATCGAGCGGGATGTTCCAGGCAGCTCGCGACATGGACTCACGCCAGACCAAGCGCTCTCTCGAGGTCATCCTGGGTGACCTCCTGCGGCACGACCACAGCATCCTTGAGCGCGAGCTTGCTGCGGAGCAACCGGTCGAGGTTGACATCGAACGAGTCGATCGTGGGATGCAGAGCGATCGGGTAGTGCACGTGCACGGGCCGCTTCTGGCCGATGCGGTAGATGCGGTCGGTCGCCTGGGCCTCCTTGGCAGGGTTCCAGTGCCGTTCGAGGTGGATGGCGTGGTTGGCGCCGACAACCGTCAGACCGACACCCACCGCGAGCGGAGACATGACGATGACGTTGAACCCGGTCCGAGCCTCGAAGCCGCGGATCTTGGCCATGCGTGTGTCACCGGAGCCCGTGGCGGGTGTGTCGCCGTTGACGATCTCGACAGGCAAGTTGTAGATCTCTCGAAGCCAGAGCGAGAGCGCTCGCTGCATGTCCTTGCGCTTGGCGAAGACGATGGCCTTCTCACCTGCCTCCCGTACAGTCTCGAGCACGTCGCGGATCGCGACGAGGGTGCGTGCCGACGCCGCCACCTCCCGCCGGTCGCCATCGAGCCTGCCCGCCACCAGGCCGGGGTGTAGCGATGCATCCGCCAGATCGTGCAAGGTCTTGAGCGCAGCACCCTTCTGCCCGGCCCGGACGCGATGAGCAGCGAGCACACGGTCGTAAGCCTCCATCTGCACCTGGGGCATCGGCACGCGGTACTCGTGCAGGTGCTTAGGCGGCAGGTCCTCGAGGTGGTCCTCCTTGATGCGACGCAGCATGAACGGCCCGACCGCGTCGCGCAGGGCACGACCGAGCCGCTCGTGCTCGACCCCGTCTGCCTCCTGCATCGGGTGGACCCAGGTCTCCTGGAAGTCTGACCACCCGCCGAGGAGACCTGGCTGGGCGGTGTCGACGAGGGACCAGAAGTCGCGCAATGAGTTCTCCACCGGCGTGCCAGTGGCCAGGAGCTTGAAGCGGGCCTTGAGCCCCTTCGCGGCACGTGTCGCGAGGGTCTCCGGGTTCTTCGTCGCCTGCGCTTCATCGAGCACCACGACCCCCCACTCGGCGACACCAAGCGACACCTGGTAGCGGCGGAGCGTCTCGTACGTGGTGAGGACCAGGATCCCCGGACGGTCCAGTCGTCTCTCGCCCCAGCCCTCTCCGACGCGCAGTGCGGTGTGGATGCGGTCGCCCAGGACCATCCCGTCGGCGTCGAGGTCCTCGACCGAGGCGGCTGTCTCGCGGGCTGCACCAGCCACCCGAAACTGCTGAAGACCCGCACCTTGCAGTACGACGACGTCGTCGAACGGCCCGTTCCTCGTGCCGAAGGTCGACTCGATCTCAGCCAGCCAGTTGGCAAGCAGCGCGACCGGCATGACTCCGAGCGTCGGCAGGAGCGGGCGGCCCGCGTCCGCCTGCACGCGACGCGCCTCTCCAAGCGCTGCCAGTGTCATGAGGGTCTTGCCGAGGCCCATGTCGTCCGCGAGAAGTGCGCCCTGGATGCGGGGCCCATCATCGGGAGCCGACATCAGGGCCTCCTGCATGAGACCGGCCATCCACTCGATCCCCACACGTTGATGCGGGAACGGGTTCCGCTTGAGCCGGTCGTAGTCGACCGGCAGATGAGGCCGGGCGGCGGCGGCGCGCGCGCGGAGACGCCCCGCATCGTCCTCGGCATCGAGGATGTGGAGACCCACCGTGACTTGACGCCCCGTCGAGCTCGCCCTCAGGTCTGTACTGGGTCCGGGCGCGGGCTCAGTGCCGAGCGCCTCGAGGCGACGGCGTGACGCATCGAATGCTTCTCGCACCCGGTCACGGTCGGCGACATCAATGAGCTGATCACCGACGGGTACGACCGTCTCGCCACGTTCCCAGGACCCGGTGACCTGCCGCTCGAGCGACGCCTGCTCAGCGGGCGTGGACGCCAACGACTCGAGCACCCAGGGGTCACTCACCGCCTGCTGGGTCGCGAACCAGTCGATGCCGCTGGTCGCGGCCTCGTCGAAAGAGATCGGTGCGACGACGCCCAGCCCGGCGACACGGACGCTGAACGTGATGTCGACGTCGACAAGGTCCGGATCATAGAACGCGCCAGGCGCTTCGAAGAGCCTCCTCGCTTGGCTCGCCGGGATGCGGCGGCGGCGGCGGACCTCGCGGACGCCTGCGAGCTGCTCCGGTCCGAGCAAGACGAGTGTGTCGTCGACTCGGAGCACGGCGTCGCCACCCAGGTCGCCCGGAGGGGGCGTGCCGCCCTCCATCGGGAGGTGGTCAAGCTGATGCCAGCGGCGAGCGACGAGGTCGCGATTGACGGACGCCCCGAGGTCCGGTTCGACGATGAGCGAGCCGTCCGGCTGGGGTTCCACGAGAATCCCGACGGATGCCGGGCGAACGGTCGTGAACCGTTCCAGGGGCCCGAGCGCGAGCGAGAAGCCCTTGTCCCGCGCGGCCAACGCTCCGGATGTGGCGAGACGGCGTGCGTCCTGAAGCTCGGCGACCAGGCGCACGTTGTTCGCCTCGGTCCGCTCAGCCGGTGGGAGAGCGGCGTGGTCGTCCACCGCGCGCAGTGCGCGCAGCAGCGGGAGGCTCAACCGATAGACGGAACCGCCCAGCCGCACCGCGGGACCGCGGCGGCGCAGCGCCTCCGGATGCTGTCCGACCTGCAGGTCGATCTCGACCCGGAAGCCGGGCGACGCCGTCCACTTCTGGACCTTCGTGCGCAGCGCGCCCCTGAACCTCGGCGGTAGACCCAGCACCCGAGCGTCATCTTCCGCGAGGAGAGCGACCTCCTCGGCAGGGACCACGAACCCGCCGTCGACAAGGACTGCGCGCGCCTCGTCTGCGAGCGCATCGAGCACGTAGAACTGCTCCTGCGCGGTCCGCTGCGCGAGGCCGGCCCGCATGAGTGCAAACGTCTCTGAGTCGGTGATGAATCGCGTGTCCTCACCGAACTCGGCGCGGAACCCGGGCATCGGTGCGAAGTCATCGTCAGCGGTCGTCGCTGGACGCTGTTTGCGGATACGGCCGATGAGGCTCATCCCATCACCAGCCCGCGCGGCGCCGCGCGAGGTCGGCGTAGTCGTTGGGGGTCAGCAGCGCCCGCTCGTCGAGACGGATGCCCCGCGACCGTAGGAAGTCGAGCGACTTGCGGATCCACTCACCGCCCTGGTGCGCGACGCCCAGGTAGGCCCTCGGCCCGTGCACCTGAATATGCCTCGAGGGATACCTGTCGCGGAGGTCCGCCACGTCGTAGTGACGATAGCGACGGTCGGCGATCGGTGGCACGGGTCCGCCGATGTAGATGTGGAGCCTGAAGTTGTGGGAGCCCTCCACCAACGAGAAGTCGTCGCCGTGCACATAGACGATCGCAGTCTCCGCAGTGCTCGATCCGCCGAGGGTTGCGTAGTCGATCGACACCTCCGAGGTACGGGTGATCCATCGACGGATGTCGTCGCCGAGGATCAGGCGCACGTCGTGCACACGATCCTGTTCGTAGAGCCCTATCAGGAACCTCCGGCGCCGCTCGAGCATCCGCTGCATGTCCGTGTTCCCCGTTGCTCTGGCGTACTCGTCCACACCGTCGAGAAATGCCTTGAGGTTGACGCCCTGCATCCAGCGCACGGCGCGCTGCACCGCCTCGGGGGAGATGTGCGCCCACCATGTCTTCCACTGCGGGGTGTCCTTCATCCGAGGATCGCCGCCGATCGCGAGGACCGCCTCCAGCCAGGCGGCGCTCGGATGTCGTGTGTCCTTGGCCGCGAGCGCCTCGAGGACGTGGTGTCCGAAGTATCGGCCGTCCGTACCGGTGGTCTCCGTGCGCTGCCGAGCCACGACCTCGTCAGAGATCGTCTTCAGGTATGTCCCGTCCGCGGTGTTCGGATCGGCGGCAGTGATCCATGCGAGGAAGTACGCGTCGCGAGTCACGCGGCCGAAGCGCGAGTCGACGTACGGCCGGAGCCCTTGCGCACGCATCCACACCCCAGGCTCCGTGCCGAGGTCGACGAGCCAGCTCGCGAGACGCTGCGGACCGTCGGGGGCGAAGACCGCGAACTCGTTGGCTCGCAGCGACTCCACCAGGTCACGCCGGTCCCGGGTGGGCTGTGTCACCACCGAGTGCCGGACGACGTGGGCGGTAGCGCCGAACAGCCCTCGGTGCCAAGTGTCGAGCAGGTCGAAGTGCTCAAGAAGGAGCGATGCCGCACGTACGGATCCGAGCCGCGAGAAGGAGCCCTTCTCGGACACCCCCTGGAGGAGCTCAGGCGTCATGGTGTGCCGCGCCAGTGCCTCGTCGGACCATGCCGTGAACAGCGCGCGGACGAATCGGCGGTCGACGACCCGTGCTAGCAGGGTGGCCACGTCGTTCGCCATGAGGAGGGCGCGCGCCTCCGCAACGAGCACGCCAAAGTTCTTGCCGGTCCCCGCGCGAGCCGTGATCGTCGACGCCCGTCGGGCGTGACTTTCCCAGGTCGCGCTCGTTTCGGCGCTCCACACGGGGAGCTCGACGTCTGACACAGGCAGCTCGAGCAGCGAGGTCCTCACGAGTCATCTGCCTCCGCACGGATGTCAGCCAGTTCCTCCTGCGAGAAGCGATGCTCGGTGAAGCGGATGTCGATACGGCGGTTCGCCGCACGGTCCGCCTCGGATGCCTGGACGGCGGTCACCGGGCGGGTCTCGGCATACCCGGACACCGAAAACAGACGTTCTCCGGAGTGCCCAGTGAGCCCACCGAGGTCCATGGGCAGGCGGTCTTCCCACAACCGCCACAGGGAGATGGCACGGTTCGACGACAATCCCCAGTTGCCTCCGTAGAGGGAGTCCATCGGTACGTCGTCGGTGTGGCCCTCTACGAACACCGTGTCGAGCTCCTTGTAACGGTCGTCCTTCACGAGCGCGTCCGCGACGACCGCGCCGATCGTGATGGCGCTCTGCTGGTGCTGCGGTCGAATGTCGGAGGACCCGCTATCGAAGCCGAGGAGGTCGACGGGCACGCGGATCACGGTGTGAGCTGTGTCGATCTCGACCTGGATCCCACGTTGCGCAAGCGTGTCGCGGATCTCCGCGACCATCGCGGCCCGGGTCTGCTCACTCGTGCTGAGGCTGTTGAGCATCGTGTCGAACCTGTCGCCACGAGCCTTGGCGGCCTCGGCTGCGGCCTTCGCCTCCTCCGCCTCGACGCGCACCTCCTCGAGGGCGTCCTGCTCCTGCGTGAGCGAGTACACCAGCACGACGGCGGCAAGCATGAAGACCGTCAAGAGCGCGGTCATCAGGTCCGAGAACGAGATCCACACCGTCTCCTCGGTGCTCTCTGGCGCGCGCCGACCACGGAACATCCGGCCGCTCATGACCGGGCGCCCGCCTCACGACCGGGCGAAACCAGCTCGTCGACCGCGTCCGACAGCGCGCTCGTGGCCTGGATCATGTGCGAGGTGAATTCCTGCGTGTGCTTGTTCCACGCGTTCATCCTCTCCGCCGTCTGCGCCTCGACCTTCGAGCCGTACGCTGCCAGCCACCCGGCCATCGTGGACGAATGACGGTTGAGCTGCTGCTCGAGGTCTTCCAAGAATGTCGCCTGCGTGGCACGCATCGCGTCGAACCCGCCATGCAGGGTTCGTGACGCCTCCACGAGTCGGTCCGCCGCCTCAGTCGATCGTTCGACGAGATTCGACACGACCTCACGCTGACCATCGAGCGACCGAGCCACCTCCCCGGTGCGGTTCGCCATCTCGTCGAGCGTCCCGACCGTACTCGCGAGAGTCGTCGTCAGCGTCATCCCCACATCACCCAGGCCAGCGGCCACCGTCTGGAGGTTCGCGGTCGCGACCTCCATGCCGGTCGCCGCCTCGCCGACGAGCGTCGCGGTCCTGTCGAGGTCGGCGATCACCTTCGGAAGCGCTTGATCGAGCATCTCGACCTGCCGAGTCGCCGCCTCCGTGATCGCAGCGATCTGCTCGGAGGTGGACGCCTGGATCTCCGCCATGTGCTGCAGGTGCTGGTCGGCCTGGCGCGCGAGCTGCGCGCCCATGTACTCGAGCGTGGCCCGCATACCTTCTGCAGAGGCTCTCAGCTCCTCGGCGAGCGACGTCCCGATCTCCGCGAACGACGCCGTGAGCTGACCCGAGATCTCCCTGAACACATCCGCCGACTGGTTCGCCGCGCGGTTAGCGAGGTCCAGCATGATCGGCGCGATCGTGTCCTGGATGGCGGCACTCACGGCCGCGCTCGTGTCCGCACCGACGGTCTTGACCGTCTCCTGCAGTGCGCTGCCGATCTTCTCGTGCAGAACCTGGAGCGCTTCCATCGACTCCCGCGACGCCGAGGCGATGTCCGACAGCGACTGCTCCGGCGAGCGCATCTTGAAGAGCCTGTCGATGCGCGTCTGCACTGCCTGCGCCTTCTTCACGACGCGGCGCTCCTGGTACCTCTCGAACACGTTCACCACAAGGCTCATCAGGACGCCCCACAGCGAGGCCGTGAAGCCGAGCGAGGCGCCGTGAACCAGCGTCTGGATGCCGCTGCGGAGCTGTTCGCCGGACGCACCGAGGTCCAGGCCACGCAGACCGACAGTGAGGCCGATGAATGTCCCGAGGAGTCCGAGCATCGTGAGCGCCGTGGGCGCTACGTGCAGCAGTCGGTTGCCGACGAGCCGCGGTGCGAACGCGTGCTCGTTGAAGAACTCGGCCGCCTCGACGGTGTTGTAGAGCTGCCGGTCATCGCTGACGAGGGTCTCGTTGAACTCGTGCCAGGCGTGCGCGACCGGTTCTGAGCACGCGGCCGCCGCGTCCGCGATCTCCGCCCGCCGGCCCCACAACTCCTCCTGCGCGACTCCTTCGACGGGTAGGCGCGCCTCCTCCAGGAGCCGGACGGCGCTCCGGGCCTCACGCCAGGCGTACACACCGACCCCGAACGAGATGGTAAGGATCAGCACGACAAGCAGCGGAGTGACAGCTTCGACCGATCCGCTGAAGATCTTGCCGAAGTCGGGGAGCACGAACTTCACGATTCCCCCGAGGCCGGGCTCGTCCATGTCACATCACTTTCATCGCAGAGTTTCACCGGTGCGGCCTGCGGCACACGCGTCCGTCAAGACGATCGGTGCTTCGGCCTGTCGGCTTGAGGGCTCCGCTCGGCTTGAGGGCTCGCCACGCCGGAGCGGGGCTGGGAACTGGCAGCATGCGGCGCACGCTGCCAGCCGGTCGAGCCGGAAGCGTGCTCAGGTCGAGAGAAGGGTTGACTGGTCACTTGTTTTTTGCAAGTGTGGTCGATGTCCACCGGAGCGAGGGAGCCCGACCATGACCGCGATGTTCGTCAACCTGCCTGTGACCGACCTCGACCGCGCCAAGGCGTTCTACGAGGCGCTGGGGTTCCGCATCAACCCCCAGTTCACCGACCACAACGCCGCATGCGTGGTGGTCGACGACGACCACTGCTACTTCATGCTCCTGGTCCGCGAGTACTTCCAGACGTTCACCGACCTGCCGCTCGGCGACCCGAAGGTGGCGCCCTCCGTCTCGACCGCGATCTTCCTGGACAGCCGCGAGGACGTGGACGCCACCATCACCAGCGGGCTGGGCGCCGGCGGGGCCGAGCCGCGACCGGCGGCGGACTACGGCTTCATGTACCAGCGCCAGCTCACCGACCCGGACGGCAACGTGCTCGAGTTCGGCTGGATGGACCCGGTCGCGGCCGAGCAGGGACCCGACGCCCTCTCGGCCCAGCAGGCCTGAGGCCGATGGCCGCACGCGACTACGGGCAGTACTGCGGCGTGACCCGGGCCCTCGAGCTCGTCGGAGAACGCTGGGCGCTGCTGATCGTGCGCGACCTGCTCGTCGGACCCCGCCGTTACGGCGAGCTCGCGGCAGGTCTGCCCCGCATCCCCAGCAACGTCCTCGCCGCGCGGCTCAAGGAGCTGCAGGCCGCCGGGGTGATCCGGCGCGCTCCGCGCTCACGTATCGTGCTGTACGAGCTGACGCCGTATGGGCGCGAGCTCGAGCCCCTCGTCCTCGGCCTCGGCGCGTGGGGGTTCAAGGCCATGGGCGAGCCGCGCGAGGAGCAGGTCGTCACACCCGACTCGATGACGATCGCCCTGCGGACCGCGTTCCGCGGCGACGTCGCGGCCACGCTCCCGACGACCGCGTACGCGGCGCGCATCGGACCCGCCGAGCTCTTCGTGCGGGTCGACGGGCCCGCGCTCGAGGTGTCGCGCGGCGACGGACCCGCCGACCTCGCGTTCACGGCGGGACCGGGCATCCGCAAGCTCATCTCCGGCGAGCTGACCCCGGACGCCGCGATCGCGACCGGCGTCGTCGAGGTGCTGCACGGCCCGGCCGACCTGCTCGCCCGGTTCGCCAGCACGTTCCACCTCGCCGCCTGAGCGCCGTCACGCGGCACCCAGGGTAGACGGTCGCTTCCACCACGGTAGACTCGCCGCGTGTCGCTGAACATCAAGAACGAGCGGACCCATGCCCTCGTCCGGCGCCTCGCCGACCTCACCGGCCAGTCCCAGACGGCGGCGGTCGAGGACGCGGTGACACGGCGGCTGGCCGAGGTGGAGGCCACGGTCTCGGCTGCGCGGATCGACACCCGGTGGGACGAGGTCGAGCGGCTTCTCGTCGAGTACCGCTCGGCGCTGACGCCCGACGAGCGCACCCGGCTGCGCGGGGCCGAGGCGGACCTCTACGACGAGCTCGGCCTGCCCCGATGATCGTCGACACGTCCGCGATCGTCGCGATCCTGCTGGGCGAGCCCGGATCCGACGACCTCGTGCGTGCGCTGCTGGCAGACCCGCACCCCCGCATGTCCGCAGCCACGTTCGTCGAGCTCGCAGCCGTCGCCGCGCAGCGGACCACGCCCGAGCAGCGGCGCCGGTTCGAGTCGCTGCTCGACCGCCTGGGCATCGAGGTCGTGGCGATGACCCCCGAGCACGCGCGCATCGCCGCCGACGCCTACCGCGACTTCGGCAGGGGCAGCGGCCACCCGGCACGGCTCAACCTCGGCGACTGCTTCTCCTACGCCCTCGCATCCGCCGAGGACGCGCCGCTGCTCCACGTCGGCGACGACTTCCGCCACACGGACATCCGCACCGCCTCACCTCCTGCCTGACGACGAGGTCGCCACCGACGATCGGACGTCGCGCCCCGAGCGGCTCCCGATGATCGGAACGACACAACAGCGGGCCGGGCTTCAGAACGAGCTCACTCGTCGCCCTGAGCGCCGAACGACGGCGCGCTCCTGATCTTGCGCCCGAAGGCGAAGCCGATCAGGAACGGGACGACGGCGAGGAGCGCAGCGCGCAGCACCGCGCCCAGACGATGCCCCACACGACGAACGCCAGCGGCGTCGCGACCAACGACGTCGCGTCCGCGATCGACATGGCGGCCCCCTCTCGTGCAGCAGTGCTGGCTGGATCCATCGATCGACGATGTCCCAGCATGTGCGCTTCTGGTGCTGGACGCGACCTCGGGTGATGGTGGGCCGACCCGCGGTGCGTCCGGGCGGCACCGGGAGCGGCATAACCGATTTGGAGTCCGACGAGGGACGCCGCACTGGGCTCAGCACCCGACGGTGAGGTGAACACTCGGGGCGACCCGTCGCTCGTCGGAAGGTGCTGCCATGTCCACGCAAGGGAAGGTCCGGTGGAGCCGCGTGCTCGCGCTGGTGCTCGCGGGTGCGGGCCTGGTCGCGGTGCAGGGCCCCGCGCACGCGATCACGCCGGGCGGTGAGCCCACCCCGGTCACCGGCAACGCGACGTGGTTCGACAACCTCGGCGCACCCTACGGGGGCTGCGGCCTGCCGCAGGACCAGCTCGAGACGCAGAGTTGGATCGCGCTCAACGTGTTCGACACGCCCGGCGACTACGCGATGTACCCGCGGCCCATGGCCGCGAACGACCCGAAGGTCGGCATGTGGGACAACGGGCGCAACTGCGGCCGGTGGGTCCGCGTGTCGATCGGCGACTACTGCACGGGCCTCAACGACGGCGCGCCGGGGCAGGCGTTCTGCCGCAACGGCTCGTGGGTCGCGGACAAGTACAACGGTGCGACGCTCGACATGCTCGTCGCGGACAGCTGCGGCGACCCGAACGCGTGGTGCCGCGACGACCCGTACCACCTGGACCTCGCGCACCAGGCGATCAACCAGTTCGTGAAGAACGGTGCGCCCGTCGGTGACCTCGAGCCCGCGCACTGGGGCAACCGCCACGTGACGTGGGAGTTCATCGAGGCGCCGAACTACACCGGCGACATCGAGATCGGCTTCATCCAGGGTTCCGAGAAGTGGTGGGCGGGGGTCTCGATCAACCACCTGCCGAACGGCATCCACGGCGTCGAGCACTTCACGGGCGGCGCGTGGGTCACGACCCCGATGAACACCGACATGGGCCAGTCGTTCCTGGTCCAGCCGACGACCCCGGGCGGCACCGACTACCGGATCCGGGTCAAGGACGTCACGGACGCGTACCTGTTCGGCGGGCGCGAGTACTCCTTCTCCCTGCCGACGAGCTGCGGCGGCAAGTGCTCGGCGCCGCGCACGGTCGTGCCCTACACGACGACGGGCGGCGACAACCCGACGCCGACGCCGACCCCCACGCCCACGCCCACGCCCACGCCCACTGTCACGCCGACGCCCACCCCGACGCCCACCCCGACCGCGACGCCCACGCCCACCCCGACGCCGAATCCGACCGTCACCCCCACGCCGTCGCCCACCCCGACGAGCGGCGGGTCCGGCGCCTGCACGGCGACGTACAAGACGGTGAGCTCGTGGCCCGGCGGCTATCAGGCTGAGGTGACGGTCACGGCCGGCGACGCGGCGATCTCGTCGTGGCACGTGTCCGGCCTGTCGGTCACCGGTCCCTGGAACGCGGTCGTGACGGGCTCGACCGTGAGCAACGCGCCCTACAACGGCACGATCGCCGCCCACGGCTCGACGAGCTTCGGGTTCCTCGGCAGCGGCACGCCCGGCACGCCCGTCCTGACCTGCTCGGCGGCGTAGCCGCCCGCCGACCCCGCACCGGCCCCGTCCGACGTCACCGTCCGGACGGGGCCGGCGTCGTCGGCGGCGTCCGGCCGACCCGCGCGCGACAGCACCCTTGCGGCGGCCCCGGGCCGCTGCCACGGTGGAGGTCCCGCGCGGCTGGAGGACCCATGGGCAAGCTGATCTACGCAGCGAACACGTCGCTCGACGGCTACCTCGAGGACGCGTCCGGGGCGTTCGACTTCTCGGTGCCCGACGAACAGGTGCACGCGTTCTGGAACGAGCACGAACGGCACATCGGGACGTCGCTCTACGGGCGGCGCATGTACGAGACGATGCGCGTCTGGGAGGACGACGACTGGCTGGCCGACGAGCCCGCGGTCGTCCAGGAGTACGCGCAGATCTGGCGCGACGCCGACAAGATCGTCTACTCCACGACGCTCGACGCGGTGTCGACCGCCCGGACGACGCTCGAGCGGCGTCTCGACCCCGACGCGGTCCGGCGGCTCAAGGCCTCGTCGGACGCCGACCTCAGCGTGGGCGGCGCGACGCTCGGCGCGGCGGCGTTCCGGCTCGGGCTCGTCGACGAGTGCGTGCTGCTCCTGTGCCCGGTGATCGTCGGCGGCGGCAAGCCCGCGCTCCCGCTCGGCGTGCGCCTGGACCTCGAGCTGCTCGACGAGCGTCGGTTCGCCAACGGTACGGTCGCCGTGCACTACGCGGTCCGGGCCTGAACCGCGCAGGACGGAGGGTCCCGTGGAGGTGCCGCTCATCGGGGTCACCGGTGCGACGGGGCAGGTCGGTCGGCTCGTCGCCCGGCACCTCGCCGCGGCCGGACGCCGTCACCGGTTGCTGGTCCGCGACCCGACGAGCCCGCGCGTGCCGTCCTCGCCCGCGACGGTCGACGTCCGGCGCGTCGACTACGCCGACCACGACCTGTGCCGCGACGCGCTGCGCGGGGTCGACGTGCTGCTCATGGTCTCGGCGCACGAGAGCCCGACGCGCGTCGCCGACCAGGCGACGTTCGTCGACGCGGCCGCGGCGGCGGGGGTCCGGCACGTCGTCTACACGTCCTTCGCGGCGGCGGCCCCCGACGCGACGTTCACGCTCGCGCGCGACCATCACGCGACCGAGACGCACCTCGCCGCGTCGGGCGTGCGGTGGACCGCGCTGCGGGACACGCTCTACCTCGACTTCCTCGAGGACCTCGTCGGCGCGGACGGCGTGATCCGCGGACCCGCAGGCGACGGGCGGTGCGCGGTCGTCGCGCGGGCCGACGTCGCGCGCGTCGCGGCGACCGTCCTGCAGCAGCCCGACGAGCACGTGGACCGCACGTACGACCTGACGGGCCCGCAGTCGCTGTCGCTGGCCGACGTCGCGCGGATCCTCAGCGACGTGCGCGGTCGGCACGTCGCGTTCCACGACGAGACGATCGACGAGGCGTACGCGTCACGCGCGGTCTACGGCGCGCCGCGGTGGCAGGTCGACGCGTGGGTCAGCACCTACACGGCGATCGCGACGAACGTCATGGCCACGCCGACCGACACCGTCGCACGACTCACGGGCACACCCCCGACGACCCTCGAGGCCCACCTGCGCTCGACGCCACCGGCCACGGCCTAGCGGCGGACCGGTGACCGCACGCACGCGTCAGGGCACGAGGCCCGTGCGGTAGGCGTGGACGACGGCCTGGACGCGGTCGCGCAGGTCGAGCTTGGTGAGCAGGCGCGAGACGTACGTCTTGACGGTCTCGGGGCTGAGGACGAGCTCGGCGGCGATCTCGCTGTTCGACAGCCCGGCCGCGACGAGCCGCAGCACCTCGAGCTCCCGGGGGCTGAGCACGTCGTCGGCGCGCGCGGTCTCGGGCGGCGCGATGCGGCTCGCATACCGTCCGACGAGCCTGCGCGTCACCTCGGGTGCGAGCAGCGCGGCCCCGGTCGCGACGGTCCGGATCCCGGCGAGCAGCTGGTCCGCGGGCGCGTCCTTGAGCAGGAACCCGCTCGCCCCGGCGCGCAGCGCCTCGTACACGTGCTCGTCGAGGTTGAACGTCGTGACGACGAGCACGCGCACCGGGTCGACGACGCCCGGCCCGGCCAGCAGGCGCGTGGCCTCGATGCCGTCGAGCACGGGCATGCGGACGTCCATGACGACGACGTCGGGCCGCACCTGCCGCGCGAGGTCGACCGCGGCGCGCCCGTCCCCGCACGAGCCGACGACCTCGAGGTCGGGCTGCGCGTCGATGATCGTCGTGAACCCCGTGCGGATGAGCGCCTGGTCGTCGCACACGAGCACGCGCGTCGGCGCCGTCACCGGACGGGTCCCACGGGGATGCGGGCGTGCACGACGAACGTGCCGTCCGGCTGCGGCCCCGCGCCGAGCTCACCGCCCAGCAGCTCGACGCGCTCGCGCAGGCCGACGAGCCCGCGCCCGCTCCCGGGTGCGGCCGCGGAGGCGCCCGCGGTCCCGGCGGTCGTCGTGACGGACACGTCGAGCGCGGAGTCACCGTGCCGGACGCGCACGAGCGTGCGCCCACCGAGCGCGTGCTTGAGCGCGTTCGTCAGGGCCTCTTGGACCACCCGGTACGCGGCGGCTTCGGCGCTGCCCGGGGTCGCGGGCACGGCGCCCTCGAGCACGTACTCGACGGGCTGGCCCGCGCGCCGGGCCTGGACCACGAGGTCGTCGACCGCCCCGACCGCGGGGGCCCGATCCGATCGCACCCCGTCGCCGGCCGTCGCGCCGACGCGCGCCGGATCCAGGACGTCGAGCAGGTTGCGCAGGTCCTCGATCGCCCGCCGGCCCGTGTCGGTGACCGCCCCGAGCGACTGCTCGAGGCGCTCGGGGTCACCCGTGAGATAGCGCGCGGCCTCGGCCTGCACGACCATCGCGGTCACGTGGTGGGTCACGACGTCGTGCAGCTCGCGCGCCAGCCGCGTGCGCTCGGCGACGCGCGTCGTCTCCGCGAGGTGGCGCCGCCGCTCGGCCTCCGTCGCGCGCGTCTGCCGCAGCCACGCGCCCACGCCCCACGCGAACGCCGTGAGCAGGTAGAACGTCACGAACCCGGAGACGCCCTCGCTGCCGCCGCGCCGCGAGAGCGCGACGGCCAGCACGACGTACCCGGCGGACGCGGCCGCGGCGGTGACCCACCGCCGCCGCACCAGGTGCGCGCCCACGCTGAACAGCGCGACCGGCACCGCGACGCCCGCGACGGAGTGGTAGCCGCGGAGCTGGTCGAGCGCGAAGCCCGCACCGACGAGCGCGAGGCACGCCGCGGGCCAGCGACGACGCGCGGCGAGCGGCAGCGCCTGCAGCGCGACGGCCGCGACCGCGAGCGCGTCGGACGGCCGGTCGGCGACGTCCCCGAGCCGGGTCCCCTGGCTCTGCACCGCGGGCAGGTACGCGACGACGAGCACCGCGAGCGCGAGCGGGAGGTCGCGGAGCACCACGCCGCACGCGTCCCACCGCGCGCGCACCCGCCCGACATCGACCACGCTCAGACCGTAACGGTCGCGTCGGGCTGCGCAGCGGCGGCGTCCGACGAGCGGCGCGGCACGATGTGCCCCCGGCGCCGGGCCACGACCAGCAGGATCGTCGTGACCGCCGCCCCGACGAGCACGGCGGGCACGCTCGCCTCGGGCCCGAAGCCCCCGCCCGACAGGAACGCCGGCCCGGACGTCACGCCGTGCAGCAGCCCGTCGGACGCGCCGGACCCGGACACCTCGGTGCCGAACAGCGCCCCCTGCGCGGCGTTCCAGCCGACGTGGATGCCGATCGGCAGCCACAGCGACCGCGTCGCGACGTACGCGGCGGCGAGCATGCCGCCCGCCTCGAGCGCGATGGCCAGCGCACCCCAGACCGTGGCGTGCGGGTTCCCGAGGTGCATCCCGCCGAACAGCACGGCCGTCGCGACGAGCGCGACCCACGTGCCGAACCGTTCCTCGACGATGCGGAACAGCACGCCGCGGAACATGAGCTCCTCGGTCACGCCCGCCGCGAGCGCGACCGCGAGCAGCCCCACCGCACCCCCGACCGACCCCCACCCGTCGACGCGGTACGCACCCGAGAGCGCGAGGCTCGCGATCACGACCGCGAACATCCCCGCACCGACCGCGAGCCCCCGGCCGACCCCGCGCACCGGACCCCGCGCGCCGCGGCCGAGCGCGAGCTCGTCGACCGACCGCGCCTCGGTCCGCCGCACGACCCACCGGTACGCGAGGACCGCGAGCACGCTCGTCGCGACCCCGAGGACCAGCGCGACGACCCCGTTGCCGTCCGTCGCGTCATCCGCCGCACTCATCGCACGACTCCCCACGAGCGCGACGAGCACGACCGCCGCGAGCTGCTTGACCAGACGCATCCTTGACTCCCTCCGAGTGCCCCGACCGGTGCGCCGCGGCTCGTCCAGGACGCTACGGACGCGGGCACCCGCGCCGCGTCCCCGCCTGGCGGACACTTCGCCGTAGCTCCCCCGGGGGACACGTCGCGATCGTGCGAAGGAATGGTCGTGGAGAGCAGCCGATTCTTCGCACGATCGTGGCGGGGTCAGGCGGTCGTGATGCGGGTGACCGCTTCCTCGACCTCTGTCGGCGGGCGCGGTTCGACGTCGAGCGCGCGGTGGATCGTCAGGCCCTCGATGAGCGCGTCCAGGAGCCGCGCGGTCGTCGGGTCGAAGTGGCGTTCGAGCGCGCGGCGGCTGCGCGCCATCCACGCGTGCGTGAGCCGGCGGTAGCCGGGGTCGCGCGCCGCGAGCGTGTAGAGCTCGTGGGTCACGACGAGCTCGTGCGGGTCCGCCAGCACGTCGTGCACGACGAGCGCGACGACCGCCCGCCGCGCCTCGTCGGCGTCGTGCGCCTGCGCGAGGGCGGCGTCGAACCGGTCGCTCACGCGGTGCGCGAAGCGCGTGAACGCCTCGCGCAGGAGCTCGTCGGTGTCGGCGAAGTGGTAGGTCATCGAGCCGAGCGGGACGTCCGCGGCCGCGGCGATGCGGCGGTTCGACGCACCCGCGACGCCGACCTCGCCGACGACCCGCAGGCACGCCTCGACGATCCGGTCGCGGCGGTCCGGGTCGTACCGGCGTCGCGGCCGGCCCGCACGCTCGTCGGCCACGTCAGTCCTGCGCGTCGAGCTCACGCACGACGCGTGCGGGGTCGCCCACCGCGACGACGTTCGCGGGCAGGTCCCGCGTGACGACCGCACCGGCCCCGACGACCGTGTTGTCGCCGATCGTCACGCCCGGGCACACGATGACGCCGCCGCCGAGCCACACGTTGTCGCCGATCGTGATGGGCCGGGCCGCCTCGAGCTTGTCCCGACGAGGCTGCGGGTCGAGCGGGTGCGTCGGCGTCAGGAGCTGCACGTTCGGGCCGAGCTGGCAGTCCTCGCCGATCGTGATGGCCGCGACGTCGAGCGCCGTGAGGTTGTAGTTGACGAACGTGCGGGCACCGATGTGCAGGTTCTCGCCGTAGTCGACGAACAGCGGCGGCTTGACGTAGGCGCCGTCGCCGAGCGTGCCGACGAGCGCGACGAGGTGCTCGCGCGCGTCCGGCTCGCCCGCGACCTCGGCGCGGTGGTACGTGTCCGCGAGCCGCAGCGCCTCGCGGGCGATGCGGTGGCTGTCCGGGTCGTCGGCGATGTAGAGGTCCCCGGCGAGCATGCGCTCGCGGTTGGTCCGGGGGTCGCCCGCGAAGTAGTCGGTCATGTCGCGAGCCTAGCCGCCGATATGTACGTTCGTACACTGGCGCGTACACTCGCGGCAGCCTCCCGCCCACCCCCCGATCGGAGCCCCGTGTCGTCGACCGCTCCCGACGTCTCATCCGTCGCCCGCCGCGCCCGCGTCGCCGTGTCCACGGTGTTCCTCGTCAACGCCGTGCTGTACGCCAACCTCGTCCCGCGCCTGCCCGAGGTGAAGGACCGCCTCGACCTGACGAACGCCGCGCTCGGCTCGGCGATCGCGGCGATGCCGTTCGGTGCGCTGCTCGCCGGGCTGCTCGCTCCGGTGCTCATCCAGCGGCTCGGGTCCGCGGCCGTCGCGTCGTTCGGGCTCGTCGCGCTCGCGGCCGCCGTCGCGGCCGTCCCGCTCGCCGGGAGCTGGGCCGTGCTCGCGGTGCTGTTCATGGTCGCGGGCGCGCTCGACGCGATCATCGACGTCGCGCAGAACGCGCACGGGTTCCGCGTGCAGCGGCTCTACGGGCGCTCGATCGTCAACGCGTTCCACGGGCTGTGGAGCGTCGGCGCGGTGCTCGGCGGGCTGCTCGGCTCGGCCGCGGCGGGGCTCGGCATCCCGCTGCGCGGGCACGTCGCGACGACGTCCGCCGTGTTCGCGGTCGTCGCGGTCGTCGCGTACCGGTTCCTGCTGCGCGGCCCCGAGGACGCCGAGCGCCCGGACGGGCGGGCCGACGAGCACGACGACCCGGCCCCCGGCACCCCGCCCGCCCGGCGCCCGCTGCGCGCCGTCACGCGCAGCGCCGTGCTGATGCTCGCGGCGCTCGGCGTGCTCGCCGCGTGCGGCGCGTTCGTCGAGGACGCGGGCTCGTCGTGGGGCGCGCTCTACCTGCGCGGCGAGGTCGGCGTGGGCGCGGCGGCCGCCGGGCTCGCGTTCGTCGCGCTGCAGCTCGCGATGACCGTCGGACGGCTCACGGGCGACCGGGTCGTCGACCGGTTCGGGCAGCGGCGCGTCGCACGCGTCGGCGGCGTCGCGATCGCCCTCGGGATGGGGCTCGCGCTCGGGCTGCCGTCGCTCGCGACGACGCTCGTCGGGTTCGTGCTCGCCGGGCTCGGCGTCGCGACGCTCATCCCGGCCGCGATGCACACCGCCGACGAGCTGCCCGGGCTCCCGGCGGGCGTGGGGCTGACCGTCGTGAGCTGGTTGCTGCGCGTCGGGTTCCTCGTGTCGCCGATGCTCGTCGGGCTCGTCGCGGACGCCACGAGCCTGCGGGTCGCGCTGCTCGGCGTGGTCGGCGCGGGCGTCGTCGTCGCGGTCCTGGGCCGGGTCCTGCTGGCGGGCCCGTCGGACCACGCCGACCTCCCGCCGGCCCCGTCCGGCCCGGCCGCTCCCCCGCTCTGACCCCGCTCTGACCCCACCACCCCCGGACCGTCGCGATCGTGCGAAGTTCTGGTCGCTGAGAGTGACCAGAACTTCGCACGATCGGGTGGGTTCCCCGGGCCGGCCGCGGGCCGACGGAGGATGCTGGGACGCGGGCGCCGGCGTGGTGCCGGCGAGCGACGAGTGGGAGACACCGTGCGTGGTGTGGTGATGCATGCGGCCGGGGACGTCCGGGTCGAGGACCGGCCGGAGCCGACGATCGTCGAGCCGACCGACGCGGTCATCCGGCTCGCGGCGACCTGCATCTGCGGGTCGGACCTGTGGCCGTACCGCGGGGTCGTGCCCGTGCACGGGCAGGCGATGGGCCACGAGTACGTCGGGATCGTCGAGGAGGTCGGCGCCGACGTGCGCACGCTGTCCGTCGGCGACTTCGTCGTCGGCTCGTTCATGCTGTCCGACAACACGTGCGAGATCTGCGCGTCCGGGTTCCAGGCGCGGTGCGCCCACCCGCAGGCGGGCGGCATCGGCGGCATGCAGGCGCAGCGGGCGCGCGTCCCGCTCGCCGACGGCACGCTCGTCGCGACCCCCGGCCCGCCCGACCCGGACCTCGTGCCCGCGCTGCTCGCCGCGTCCGACGTGCTCGGCACCGGCTGGTTCGCGGCCGTCGCCGCGCAGGCCGGTCCGGGCCGCACCGTCGCGGTCGTCGGCGACGGTGCCGTGGGCCTCATGTCCGTGCTCGCCGCGCGCGAGCTCGGCGCCGAGCGGATCATCGCGATGTCCCGGCACCCCGAACGTCAGGCGCTCGCGCGTCACTACGGCGCGACCGACGTCGTCGAGGAGCGCGGCGACGCGGGCGTCGCGCGGGTCAAGGAGCTCACGAACGGGCTCGGCGCGCACGGCGTCGTCGAGGCCGTCGGCACGCAGGAGGCCTTCCTGCAGGCCATCGGCATGACCCGGCCCGGCGGTCACCTCGGCTACGTCGGGGTCGCGCACGAGGTGCAGATCCCCGGCATCCGGCTGTTCCACGCCGAGATCCACATGCTCGGCGGCCCCGCCCCCGTGCGCCGCTTCCTGCCGGACCTCATCCGCCTGATCTGGGACCGGAAGATCGACCCCGGCAAGGTCTTCGACCTGACGCTGCCGCTCGAGCAGGCCGCCGACGGCTACCGCGCGATGCACGAGCGCCGCGCGACGAAGGTGCTCCTGACGGTCTAGGAACCGTGCGCCGCGAGCAGGCGGTGCGCGGCCGAGCCGGCCGGGACGGCGATCCGGGTCGCGTCCCGGCCGGCGACGAACGTCACGACGACCGCGTCCGGGTACCGCTCGTGCGGCACGAGCCGGACCGCGTCGAGCGCGGACCAGGGCACGACGAGGCGCGACGACGAGCTCACGGGCGTCCGCCCGCGGACGAGCCACTCGTGCCGGCCGAGGACCTCGAGGGCCGTCCCGTCCGCCGCGAGCACGGCGCCGTGCAGCGTCATGGGCGACTGCACCACCCGCTGCACGAGCGTCGCGAACCCGCCGCCGACCGGGCGCAGCACGACGCGGCCGTGCCCGGTCCAGGGCACGACGTGCGGCTGCGTGCGACGGACGGCGGCGAGGTCGGCCAGGAGGCCGCCGTCGGACCCGCCGGTGTCCAGCAGCCGCTCGCTCGCGACGAGCTCGGACCCCGCTCGCTGCAGGGCGAGCGCCAGCGGTGTGGGCTGCGCCCCGACCACGGCGCCGCGGAGCTCGTCGACCAGCCGAGTGACGTGCTCGCGCGCCGAGCCGTTGTACGGGACGGTGACCGACGTGCCGTCGCGCGACGCGACGGTCAGGTGCGCGTCGAGCAGGCTCACGACGTCCCGCACCGACGCGAGGCCGTCGAGCGCGAGCGTGCGGACCGTGAACGTCCCGGGCTCGGCGGGGCGACGGCTGAGGACCGTGAGGTCGCGGTCGTCGACGACGAGCAGGTGGTCGTACAGGTCCGCCCCCGCGCGCACGTCCCGGCGGGCGACGTTGCGCGGCACCTTGAGCACGAGGCGGGCCGTCGAGAGGTCGAGCGGGTGGCTGCGGAACAGGCGAGGCACCTCGCCGGGCGTGGTGACCTCGTCGATCCACGGCCCGAACCGCTCGTACTCGTCGGCGACCTCGTCCGCGACCGTCATGCGCGCATCCTCGCGCGTCAGGCCGACGGGTACGCGAACACGACGCGCCCCGTCGCGTCCGTGATCGTGGCGCGCGGGGTCGTCGTCGTGTCCAGGGTGACGTGCAGCTCGTCGTCGGACGTCGTCGAGCGGGCCGTGTACGCCAGGCGCGTGTGGGTCACCTCGGTGCGGTGCGTCGTCGCGCAGACCAGCCACGGGTGGCGGCGGCGCAGCCCGACGAGCTCCCGGTGCAGCCGGAACGTCTCGGCACCCCACGGTGCGAGGTCGGCGGGCGTCGGCGGCATGCGCGGGCGCACGTCGTCGTCCCCGCCGAGCCGGTCCTCCTTGACGCCCGTGTACGCCTCCTCGTCGCCGTAGTAGACCGACGGCACGCCCGCGACGGTCAGGAGCACGACGAGCGCGAGCACCGCACCCTCGGGCCCGACGCGCGACGCGATGCGCGTGACGTCGTGGTTCCCGACGAACGTCGCGGGCAGCACCGCGCGCGCGATGTCGTCGTGCCGTGTGAGCGCCCAGTCGAGCTCGAAGAAGTTGCGGTCGACGAGGCTGCTCCAGATCGCCTTCCACAGCTCGTACTGCGTCACCGAGTCGACCGTCGACGCCGCCGCGAACGCGCCGTAGTCGCCGTGGATGACCTCCGCGACGAACCACGCGTCGGGGTGCCGCTCGCGCACGCGCGGCAGGACGCGCGCCCAGAAGCTCGTCGGGACCGCGTAGGCGGCGTCGAGGCGCCACCCGTCGATCCCGCGGTCGAGCCACGTCGTCATGACGTCGACGACGAGGTCCGCGACGCGGGGGTCCTCGTGGTCGAGCGCGACGAGCGACGCGTGGCCCTCGAAGTCCGCGGGCCGCGGTGCCGCCGGGTCCGACCAGTCGATGCGGAACAGGCCCGCGAGCTCGCCGTCGGGCCCCTCGGCGAGCGCACGCCGGACCCACGGGTGGCCCGCCCCGACGTGGTTGAACACGCCGTCGAGCACGATCCGCAGGCCGCGCTCCCGGCAGGCCGCGACCAGCGCGTCGAGGTCGGCGTCGTCGCCGAGACGCTCGTCGACGTGGAAGTGGTCCGTCGTGTCGTAGCCGTGCGTCTGCGACGCGAACACCGGCCCCAGCAGCAGCCCCGACGCCCCGAGCTCGACCGCGTGGTCGAGCCATGCGACGACGTGGCCGAGGCGGTGCGCCTCGTCGTGCGCCTCACGGATCGGCGCACCCGTGAAGCCCAACGGGTACACGTGCCACCAGACGGTGCTCTCGACCCAGGTCATCGCGGTCCTCTCGTCGACACGTCGCCCGCCGACGCTATGCCGTCGCGCCCACCACGGCGAGCAGCCCGGCCGTGCGCCGCTCGACGACGTCCCACGCGTCGTCCGTCGCGAACGAGGCGACGGGTCGGCCGGGGCACGGGGCTCCCGGCCGACCCGTCGTCGTGCGGGCGGCAGCGGCCGTCAGCGGCGGTGGTGGCCGCCGCCGTGGTGGTGCGTCGCGTAGGACAGGCCGAAGCCGCGGTCGAACAGCGGGTCGGCGGAGTCGTCGGCGACGTCGGAGAGCTGCGCCTCGACGGCCGCCATGGACGACGGCAGCTCGAACGGGAGCTTCCCGCCCGGGGAGCGCTGCCCGAGGATCGTCTCGACGAGCACGTCGTCGGACACGCCGTAGCTCGCGAGCACCGCGGCCGCCCGGTCGACGACGTCGGTGAGGACGAGCGGCCGGTCGAGCTTCGGCACGGCCACCGTCGGCACGCCCGCGTCGGTCGCGGCGAGGAACGCCTGGTAGTCGGCCTCGTCACCGGTCCACTCGAGACCCGTGAGGTCGTCGCCCGCACGCGGGTCGGAGAGCCGGACGATCGCCAGGTCGGCCTGCGTCAGGTCGGTCGTCACGTCGAGCCCGTGCGCGCGTGCGACGTCCGCGGACACCCCCGAGAGGTACACGGTCGTCGTGTGCTTCCCGGGCTTGCCGCTGCCGTGGCGCGCCACCTGGTCACCGTGCGGGTGGTGCCCGACGGTGCGCGTCGCGACCGGCAGGATCCCGTCCTCGTCGGACAGCAGCGTCAGGGACTGCGCCTGCGCCGCGTCGCCGACCTTCTGGAACTTCGCGCTGCCCGCGACCTTCGCGGCCGTCCGCTCGGACACGTAGGGGTTCTCGAACAGCCCCAGCTCGAACTTCTGCTCGAGGATCCGCTGTGCGGACTCGTCCACGCGCGCCTCGGTCAGCAGACCCGCGGACACGGCGTCGAGCACGTTGACGGGCTCGTTCGACCCGCCGATCTGGTCGACGCCCGCGGTCAGCGCGAGCGCGAACCGCTCGACGACCGTCTTGTCCTCGACGCCCCACGGCATCCCGACGCCCCACGGACCGACGAACGACGCCGGCGGCCGCGTCTGCTGGCACTGCTCCGGGCAGCTGCCCGTGATGCCCCAGTCGGACACGATGACGCCGTCGAACCCGTACGTGCCGCGCAGCAGGTCCTGCAGCAGGAACGTCGAGTACCCCGCACCGGTCTGCTCGACCGCGGTGCCCTGGTAGACGAGGTCCTGCAGGATCGAGTAGGTCGGCATGATGCCCGAGCCGTGCGCGTCGAACGCGCCCTGGAACGGGACGAGGTGCTCGGCGAAGTTGTCGCCCGGGAACGTCGCGTAGCGGCCGTAGTAGTAGTGGCTGTCGTAGCCGTTCGCCTGCGCGCCGTACCCGACCCAGTGCTTCGTCACGGTCGCGACGCTCGACGGCGTGAGCCCGTGCTCACCGCCCTGCAGCCCGGCGACGTACGCCTCGACGTGCTGCCGGGCGGCCTTCGACGACGAGCCGAACGTGCCGTCGATGCGCGTCCAGCGCGGTTCGGTGGCGAGGTCGGCCTGCGGCGAGAGCGCCTCGTGGATGCCGACCGCCCGGTACTCCCGACGCACGATGTCCGCGAGCTGCCGCGTCAGCCGCGGCGAGTGCGCGGCGGCCCACCCGATCGCGTCCGGCATGGCCGTGACGCCCTGCCGCGCCACGGTCTGGCCCTCGGTCTGCGAGAAGCCGTTGCGCGGGTCGGACGAGACGACGACCGGGATCCCGAACGGCTGCTGCTCGGCGAGCTCCTGCACCGCGTTGTTCGCCGCCGCGATCTGCGCCGGGAGCGCCGACAGGCGCGTGATGTAGGTCGTGATGTGCCGGTCGGCGAGGAGCGTGCGGACGCCGGGGCTCGTCGTGTCGTCGAACCGGTAGCCGGTGCCCGACGTGGGGAGCGTGCCGTGCACGAGCAGGCCCGCCTTCTCGTCGAGCGACAGCCGTCCGACGAGGTCCGCCGCCCGGTCCTGCGCCGGACGCCGCCAGTCCTCGTACGGCGTGAGCGCACCGTCGCGGTCGAGGTCGCGGAACCTGCGATGGTCCACGGTCAGGATCGGGACGCCGCGCGTGCCGAGCACGGGCTGCCGGACGTGCGCGCCGCGCCCGTGGTGCTGGTCACCGTGGTGGTCGTCGTGCCGGCCGCCCGCGTGCGCGGGTGCGGCCGCGAGGCCGACGAGCGCGCCGACGAGCGCACCCGTCACGATCACGCCCGTCGCCGCCGTCCGCCGGTGCCACCGGCGCGGGGCGCGAGCTGCTGTCCTGCTGGTCGTCGGGATCATCGGACCTCCCAGGTCGAGGCCGGCCGGCTCACCTCCGAACGCGGCCGACCGGACCACACTCGTCCCGTGGGGGACGGGCCGCAACCGCCCGCGGACGAGTGCCCGGAGCACCTGACGCCTGCATCCATGGGGTGAAGTACGCACGTATCCAGACCCGATCGCTGTCGCCGTGGCCGGGACCTGTCGATACACCCGGGGACGAGTCCGTCGACGGGCGACGGGCGCACGCCCGGTCGCCCGGTGACCACCCCGACGCACGCGCGGGGCCGCTCGGAGGGATGACGTGGTTCGGACGACGGCGCTGCTGTACGCGGTGGGCGGGCTCGCCGCTGCCCTGCTGGCCGCGAGCGCGCTCGACGAGTACCCCCGGCGCGCGGGCGTGCTCCTCGTCGTCGCGCTCCTCGCGGTCGTGCTGAGCCCCGTGCTCCTGCGGCTCGGGCCGCGCCTGCCCGACCGTGCGGTGCGCGGCAGCCTCGTCGCCGCGTCGGTGTTCCTGGCCGTGGGGACGGCGCTGTGCCCGAGCCCCGTGCTCGCCGGTGCCGCGTCCATGCTCACGACGCTCGTCGTCATCACCGCGATGGGGTTCTACGGCCGCCGCAGCGGTTCGTGGCACGCGCTGCTCGCGACCGCGCTCCAGCTCGTCGCGCTCCTCGCCGTGCACCGCATCTCGGTGCTCGTGTGCGCGTCCCTCGCGACGATCTGGTGGGGTGCGGCGATGGTCGCGGACTCGCTCGCCCGGCAGGCCGCGAGCTCGCTCGTCGACAGCCTGACCGGGCTGCCCAACCGACGCGGCTGGGACACGGCCCTCGACGCGGCGCTCGACCGCGCGTCCCGGCGGCCCGGCCCCGTCTCCGTCGCGCTCGTCGACATCGACCACTTCAAGTCCATCAACGACCGGCTCGGGCACGCCGCGGGTGACGCGCTCCTCGTCTCGATCGCCGAGGCGTGGCGCGGCTTCCCGGCCGACGACGCCGTGCTCGCCCGACGCGGCGGCGACGAGTTCGCGCTGCTGCTGCCGGGTCGGGACGCGGCCGCAGCCCGGACGGTCGTCGAGGCCCTGTCGCGCGTGACGCCCGCGGAGGCGTCGTGCGGGGTCGCGCAGTACGTCGTCGGCGAGTCCGCCTCGGACCTCCTGCGCCGTGCGGACCACGCGCTGTACGTCGCGAAGGCGTCGGGCCGCGGTCAGGTCCGGGTCGCGACGAGCCCCGACGTGTCGTTGATCCGTGACCTCACCGAGTCGCTCGGCAACGACGACCTGCAGGTGCACCTGCAGCCGGTGTTCGAGCTGGACACGGGCTTCGTGCACGGGTTCGAGGCGCTCGCGCGCTGGACGCACCCGACGCACGGCGCGGTGCCGCCGAACGTGTTCATCCCCGCGGCGGAGGAGGCCGGGATCATCGTCGCGCTCGGCCGTGCGGTGCTGCGCCGCGCGTGCGCCGACGTCGACGCGATCTCGCAGCGCTGGGGCTACGAGCTGCACCTCGGCGTCAACGTCTCGGGCCGCGAGCTCGTGTTCCCGGGCTTCGCCGACTACCTGCTCGAGTCGCTCGAGGCCGCCGGCTGGGACCCGCACCGGCTCGTCATGGAGGTCACCGAGAGCCTGTTCGAGGCGTCGTCGCCCACCGCGCTCGAGACGGTCGCGACGCTGCGGTCGCACGGCGTGCGGATCTCGATCGACGACTTCGGGACCGGCTGGTCGTCGCTCAGCAGGCTCGACAAGCTGCCCGTCGACTACCTCAAGCTCGACCGCTCGATCGTCGAGACCGCGGCCGAGGGACGGCCCGCGATCCTGCGCGCGGTCGTCGCGCTGTGCCGGGACCTCGGCATCCAGGTCGTCGCGGAGGGGGTCGAGACCGCCGAGCAGCACGACCTGGTCCGCGCGCTCGGCTGCGAGATGGCCCAGGGCTTCCACCTCGCGCGGCCCATGCCCGCGGCGGACTTCGCTCCGCACCCGCCGGTCGAGCCCGCACAGCGCGGTGCCGAGCGCCCCGCCCGCGGCGCGGTGAGCTGCCCGTAGCGTCCGCGGGCTCGTGGCACCTGCGACGACGCGCGTGCAGGTGCGGGGGGCGGGAGCGCGTGCCTAGCGTGGACGTCCCACCCACGAGGAGGACACCATGCCTGGACGACGCGACCCCGGACCCTCCGTCAAGGACAAGCACCTCTACGAGGAGCTGCGCGACGAGGGCAACAGCAAGGAGAAGTCGGCCCGCATCGCGAACGCGGCCGCGGCGCGCGGACGGTCGTCCGTGAGCCGGTCGGGCGGCAGGTCCGGCTCCTACGAGGACTGGACCGTCAAGCACCTGCGCGAGCGGGCCGGCGAGCTCGACATCCACGGCCGGTCGTCGATGTCGAAGGCGGAGCTGGTCGACGCGCTGCGCCACCACTGATCCGGCTCGTCGGACCCGCCGAACGTACCCGTTCGGCGGGTCCCGCAACCGGTCCCGTTCCTTCCGAAACGGTTCATCGACCGAAAGTGTCGTCGCCGATCTCGAACGTGAAGGGCAGACTTCTTCGCTAGCGGTTCCGAGCGCCTGACACGGAAAGGGCGCTCGGAACCGTGCTCGGTCACCCGACCTGAGCCCGGCCACCGCGCGCACCAGGGCGAGCGCCGGCCGGAGGAACTCGCACGAAGGAGTGCTCGATGTCCGAAACTATCGTCGCGCGGCGACCGCAACGCCGGTCGCTGCGTGCCTGGGTGGCACTCGGTGCCGCGGCCGTCATGGTCGCCGCCGGGCTCGCCACCGCGGCACCCGCATCGGCGGTCTCGTCGAACGACACCGGCGACAACAACGGCTACTTCTGGTCGTTCTGGACCGACTCCCCCGGCACCGTCTCGATGAACCTCGGGGCCGGCGGCAACTACTCGACGCAGTGGTCCAACACCGGCAACTTCGTCACCGGCAAGGGCTGGCGCCAGGGCGCACGGCGCGCGGTGACGTACTCGGGGCAGTTCAACCCGTCCGGCAACGCGTACCTCACGCTCTACGGCTGGACCACGAGCCCGCTCATCGAGTACTACATCGTCGACTCGTGGGGCACGTACCGGCCCACGGGCACGTTCATGGGCACCGTGAACTCCGACGGCGGGACGTACGACATCTACCGCACGCAGCGCGTCAACCAGCCCTCGATCCAGGGCACCGCGACCTTCTACCAGTACTGGTCGGTGCGGCAGCAGAAGCGCGTTGGCGGCACCATCACCGCGGGCAACCACTTCGACGCGTGGGCGTCCAAGGGCATGAACCTCGGGACGCACGACTACCAGATCCTCGCGACCGAGGGCTACCAGTCCTCGGGCAGCTCGAACATCACCGTCGGCCAGGCGCCCGGCGGCGACACCGGTGGCAACACGGGCGGGAACACCGGTGGCAACACCGGGGGGAACACGGGTGGCAACACCGGCTCGTGCACGGTCACCGCGACGCGCACCGACTCGTGGTCCGACCGGTTCAACGTGAACTACACCGTCTCGGGCGCCTCGAGCTGGAGCGTCACCGTGAACCCGGGCTCCGGCCAGTCGATCCAGAACTCGTGGAACGCGAACCGTCAGGGCAACACGTTCACCTCGAACGGCAACAACACGTTCGGTGTCACGTACTACTCGGGCGGCAACACCACCATCCCGTCGGCCACGTGCTCGGGCTCCGGCTCGACGGGCGGTAACACCGGCGGCAACACGGGTGGCAACACCGGTGGGAACACGGGCGGAAACACCGGGGGGAACACCGGTGGCAACACGGGCGGGAACAGCAGCGGCTGGACCTGCACCGCGGGCTACGTCGGCCTGACCTTCGACGACGGCCCCAACGCCGGGACGTCCACGCAGCTCATCAACACCCTCCGGGGCAACGGCGCGACCGCGACGGTCTTCCCGACCGGCCAGAACGCGCAGAACAACGCGTCGCTCATGCAGGCCTACAAGAACGCGGGCCTGACGATCGGGAACCACTCGTGGGACCACCCGCACCTCGTGAACATGAGCTACGCGGACATCCAGTCGCAGCTCCAGCGCACGCAGCAGACGATCCAGCAGACGGCCGGCGTCTCGCCGCAGCTGTTCCGCCCGCCGTACGGCGAGACGAACGCCAACCTCAAGGCGATCGAGCAGTCCATGGGCCTGCGCGAGATCATCTGGGACGTCGACTCGCAGGACTGGAACAACGCGAGCTCGGCGCAGATCCGCCAGGCGGCGAGCCAGCTGCGTGACGGTCAGATCATCCTCATGCACGACTGGCCGGCGGCGACGATCCAGGCCCTGCCGGGCATCCTGCAGGACCTCAAGTCCCGCAACCTGTGCCCGGGCACGATCTCGCCGAGCACGGGCCGCGCGGTGGCGCCGGGCACGACCGGTGGGAACACGGGTGGCAACACCGGTGGGAACACGGGTGGGAACACCGGTGGCAACACCGGCGGGTCCTGCACCGTGAGCGTCCAGAAGGCCGACGAGTGGGGCGACCGGTTCAACGTGAACCTGTCGGTCAGCGGCTCGAGCTCGTGGACCGTGACGGTCCGCCTCAACGGCGGTCAGTCGCTGCAGAACTCGTGGAACGCGAGCGTCACGAGCGGCAACGGCACGCTCACCGCCCGCCCGAACGGTGCCGGCAACAACTTCGGCATCACGCTCTACAAGAACGGGAACAGCACGACACCGACGGCCACCTGCTCAGCCTGACGTGACGACCGCTGGGGCAGGGACGCGCACCGCGTCCCTGCCCCAGCGACGTCTCCGGGTGGGGCTGGTCGCGCTGAGGACGACGAGCTCCACCCGCAAGCGGTGACCGTCCGATCAGCGGTGCTGGTCCGTCGCCGTTCGGGCGAGCAGGCGGCGGGTCGTCAGGTCCGCGCCCGTCAGGACGCCCGCGCGGCCCAGCAGGCGGCCGTGCTCCCAGTTGGACAGGCCCAGCTCGGGCTGCTGCAGCGCGTACTGACCGTCGACCCACCGGGTGAACCCGTCGCCGACGAACGGCGCGTCGACCGCCCCGACGAACGCGTCCCACGCCTGCGGGTCGGTCCCGACGAGCGACGCGACGAACCGCGGCGAGTGCGCGTTGAACAGGGCCACGGCCTGCGCGACGTCGTCGACGACGACGACGCTCAGCTCGGGCGAGTTCTCCCACTCCCACTCGTGCCCGAGGTCGTCGGCCTCGAGCAGGCTCGCGCGGGGCTCGACGACGACGCCCTCGGCGCGGTGCACCTCGATCTCGCGCTCGAGCTCGCCCGCGGGAAGCCACTGCTCGCTCCCGCGCACCACGTGCACGCGCGCGACGGTCCCGCGCGCGGCGGCGGCCTCGTCGGCGGCGGCGAGCAGCACGGGCACGAGCTCGGCGGCCCGGTCCCGCGTCACGACCGCGACGTTGAGCGTGTTGCACACCTTGCGGTCGAGCGAGTGCCGCACGACCGCCGCGAACCGCGTCGCGTCCGCGCTGGGGTCCGCGACGAGCCACGCACCGCCCGTGCCGTGCGCGCTGACCGGAGTCCCGGCCTGCCGCGCGACCGCCGCGAGCTGCGCGACCGCCGCCCCCGAGCCGCGCACGACCGCGAGCGAGAGCCGACGGTCGGAGAACAGCGCCCAGCCCGCGGCGCGCTCGCGGCTCGTGACGAGGCTGATCGCGCCGTCGGGCAGTCCCGACGAGCGCAGCGCCGGGGCCAGCGCGTGCTCGACGATCGCGCTCGCCGTCCCGAGCGCGTCGCCGCCGATCCGCAGGACCGCGGTGTTGCCGGTCGCGAGCACGCCCGCGGCATCCGCCAGCACGTTGGGCCGCCCCTCGAACACGAACCCGACGACCCCGAGCGGCGCCGTCACGACGTCGACGTGCCAGTCCTCGTGCGTCACGCGCGGCGGCGGCGCGTCCTGCGCCGCGTCGCGCTCGACCACGTCCGCCCAGCCGCGCAGGCCGTCGGCCATCTGGTCGCGCACGCGCTCGTCGACGCGCAGCCGCGTCGTGGAGCGACCGAGCCCCTCGGCGCGCGCGACGTCCTGCGCGTTCGCCTCGGCGACGGCCGACCACGCGCCGACGAGCCCGTCGGCGAACGCCCGGTAGAACGCCGCGACGGCGGCCGGCGCCACGGTCCGCATCGCCTCCGCCGCCGCGACCGCCGCGTCCACGCTCGTCGTGACCGCCGCCGAGACCGCCGCGGGGACGTGCAGGAGCGCACCGTCGTCGTGCACGACGTACAGCCGGTCACCTGCCCGGAACGCCGCCGCGAGCTCGTCGCCCACGGTTGTGAACCGGTCGCCGCCGAACGGCACGAGCGTGCCGGCGGTGAGCTGGGTGAGCTGTCCTGCGGTCGTGGTCATGGCTCCGGCCTCGTCGTCGTCGGTGATCGGCTGGGTGCGTCCCGTGGCGCACCACGGCGGCACGGCACGGCGCCAGCCTGCCGCGGATCCGGTGCGCGGGTCGAGGTGTCCCATTGTGCGGCGCGCACGCGGGCTCCGACGAGGGTCGACGAGCGGACGGCGCGACCGCCATCCGGTCCGGATCGGTCATTTCGCAACCGATCGGGCTAGGGTCGAAACGTGGTGCCGGACCTCAACGCCCGAACCCGTCGCGCGACGACGGCGGAGCGACGGGCCCTGCTCTCCCTGCTCGCGGCGTCCGGCCGCGCCGTCCCGCTCGAGCGCCCGCTCGTCGTGCTCGCCTATCCGGGCGTCGGGGTCGGCGAGCGGCACCCGACGCTCGCGGGCTGCACGGACCAGCTCGCCGTGGTCGCCGCGACCCGGCCGCAGCTCGCGGCCGTCGACGTCGACCTCGTCGCGATCAGCACGCGCCCGCCCGCGGCACCCGACCCCGCGCTGCGCGGTGCCCTGCTCACCGTCGACCCGACGACCGCACAGGACCTGCCGCACGTCGACCTCGACGGCGAGCGCTACCTGACGCGCGCGACGACACTGCTCGGACCGCGGCTCGGCGGTGCGCTCGACGGCCTCGTGCTCGACGAGATCGCGGACGCCGCGACGCACACGCGCGCGCTCGTCGGGCTCGTCGTCGCGAGCCGTCGCCGCGTGCTCGAGCAGGACCGACGCCGCGAACCGCAGCAGGCTGCAGCACCGGACCACGACCATCACGGGCGCCGGGGTCTGCACCGCGAGCGCTGGCACACCGTGGACGGTCCCGGCCCGCTCGACGACGACCGGCCCGACCGCCGCACGCACCCGTCCTGAGGGCTACCGCACCGTCGACGCGCCTGCCGGGCGCCGGGCTCGTCGGGATCACGAGCCGACCGCGACCCCCGCCCACGCCGCCGCGACGCTCACGACGAGCATCCCGCCCGCATGCAGCACCGCCGCCCGCACGCGCCCCGCACGCACGAGCCGCGCACCCTCGACGCTCGCCGTCGAGAACGTCGAGTACCCGCCCAGGAACCCGACGCCCAGCACCGCACCCACCCGGTCCGCGCCGACGTGGTGCGCGACCCAGCCGGTGACCACCCCGAGCAGGAAGCACGCGGTCACGTTCACGAGGACCGTGCCCACCGGGACGCTCAGCCGGTGGTGCCGCGCGACGAACGAGTCGAGCTCGAACCGCGCGACCGCCCCGAGCCCGCCCGCGAGCGCCACGAGCAGCCCCGTCATCGGGCGACCTCCGCGTCGCTCGTCGGGACCGGACCGTCGTCTGTCGTCACCAGGCCGTCGCCTGTCGTCACCGGGCCGTCGCGCGTCGGGACCCGCCGACGCGACGCGAGCCACATGCCGGCGACCGCGCACACCACCCCCAGCACGACGCTCACGAGCGGGTACACCACCGCCGTCGCGACCTCGCCCGCGGTCTCGAGCCGGTGCACCTCGAGCACGAACGTGCTGTAGGTCGTGAACCCGCCGAGCACGCCCGTGCCGCAACCGAGCCGCACGGCCCGACGCCGGCCCTCGTCGGGCCCGCCGCGCACGAGGCTCTCGAGGAGCAGACCCAGCAGGAACGACCCCACGAGGTTGATCGCGAACGTCACCCACGGCCAGCCGCTCGGCTGCCCCCACGTGTCCTCGAGCCACGAGCGCAGGCTCGTCCCGAGCGCCCCGCCGACGAGCACGAGGCCGACGAGCCGAGCGTGCGTGCCGCGGGCCCCGCGTGCCGCCGGGCTCACCAGGGCGACCTCGTGGCCGACCAGTCGACGACGTCGAGCGGCACGGTGAGGACCGGACGGTGCTGGTGGTGGGCGAGGTGCACCGCGACGGAACCCTCGAGCAGCGAGCGCACGCGCGCACCGGTGCCGGGCGCGCGGGTCCCGACGACGATCGCGGCGGCGTCGACCGCGCGCGCCAGGTGGGTCAGCGCCCGGTCCGGGCGACCCGCGAGGTAGTGCAGCGTCCAGGCGACCGACGACCCCGCGGTCGCGAGCGCCGTGCCGACCTGCTCCCGCAGCTCCCGCTCGACGCGCTGCCAGGCGTCGTCGGCGGTGTCCGGGTCGAGCGCGCCGTGCCGGACCGTGCCGTCGGCGTGCTCCTCGACGACGTACCGCGCGGTGTCGGCGTACGCGACGTGCAGGTGCGCGCCCGTCACCGCCGCCCAGCGCGCCGCCGTCAGCACGACGAGCGCCGGCTGGCCCGGGACGACCCCGACGACCAGCGCGTGCCCACCGGGCTCGACGATGCGGTCGACCGTCGGCTGCGGCACGCTCGCGTGCCGCGGGTCGCGACCGTCGCGGTGACCTGGCCTCACGGGACGCTCCTCGCTCGCGGGCAGCACCTGCCCGCGGTCGTGCTCGACCGGGCAGGAACCATCAGCCTCACGGCGGTTCGGGTGCGGGTGCACACCCCGGCGGGATCCATCGCCGGGGCCACCCTAGCGGCCCGCCCGGCTCGTCGGCTCGTCGGCGGGTTCGTCGGGCGCCTCCACCGCCGCACGGTGCCACGGTCGCGCGGGGTCCGTGGCCACGGGGTGCGCGGCGACCCGCACCGCGTACGTGCGCACCGCGTCGTCGGCCTGCGGCACGCCGCCGGGCTCGTCGACGGGCCCCAGGTACTCGTGCCCCGTCATGCGACACCACACGGGCAGGTCGATCGGCGCGACGGGGTCCGAGGTCGACAGGTGCACGACCGTGCCGGCGCGCAGCGTGGCGACCTGGTCGCGCAGCAGCACCAGCAGCCGGGCGCAGCCGAGGTCCCCGCCGTCGATCACCACGGGCTCGTCGGACACGTGCCGATCCTCCCACCTCGACCCGCGCACACCTTCCCGTGCGGGCCGTGCCACCGCGATACTGGCGCGCATGAGGGAGCCGCGGGAGGTCGGCCCGTCGCGCTGGTGGGCCGCGGCGGTCGTCGGCGGCCTGCTGCTCGTCGGCGGCGGCGCGTGGCTCGTGTGGCGCTCGGCGCACGTCGCGACCTTCGGCTGGTTCGCGTACGCACCGCTGCAGGGAGCGACCGTCTCCTGGTCGGCGTCGCGGCCGGGGCTGGTCGTCGGGATCGTCCTCGCGGCGCTCGGGCTGCTGCTGCTGGGCGGGGTGAGCGGCTGGCTGCTGTCCCGCCGACGACCCTGAGCCGCCCGGCGCGCGGGTCCCCGCGTGGGCGAGACTGTCCGACATGACCTCGTTGCCGATCGGCGTGATCCTGCCGCGCGACCTGCCCGCCGACCAGGTGCTGCCGTTCGCGCGCCGCGTCGAGGAGCTCGGGTTCGACGAGCTGTGGGTCGTCGAGGACCTGGCGTTCCGGGGCGGGTTCGCGCAGGCTGCGGCGGTGCTCGCGACGACGAGCCGCGTGCACGTCGGGATCGGCATCCTGCCCGCCGCGGTGCGCAACGTCGCGTTCGCCGCGATGGAGGCCGCGACGCTCGCGCAGCTCTTCGGCGGGCGCGTGACGATCGGCGTGGGGCACGGCATGCCCGCGTGGCTGCGGTCGGTCGGTGCGTGGCCCGCGCAGCCGCTGACGTTCCTGTCCGCCGCGACGCGTGCGCTGCGCACGCTCCTGCGGGGCGGCACGGTGTCCGACGAGCTGCTCGGCCTGGTCGGGTTCGCGCTCGAGCCGTCGTCGGTCCCGTCGGTCGCGCCCGACGTGCTGCTCGGCGTGCGCGGGCCCCGCTCGTTGCGCGCGTCGGGTGAGGTCGCCGACGGCACGGTCCTCGCGGAGCCGACGACCCCCGAGTACGTGCGGGCCGCGCTCGCGCACGTCGCGCCCGAGCGCGCGCACCGGCTCGTCGCCTACAACGTGGGCTCCGTGGCCGACGACGAGCGGGTCGCGCTGGCCGCCGCGCGGGACGGGCTCGCGTGGATCGGCGAGCCCGACTGGGCGCCGCACCTCGTCGGGCTGCCGTTCGCCGAGGACCTCGCGGTCCTGCACGCCCGTACCGGGTCCGGACCGGCGTTCGCGGCCGCGCTGCCCGACGCGTGGGTGGCCCGGCTGGCGGTCGCCGGCACGCCCTCGCAGGCCCGCGCGCGTGTGGCCGGGCTCGCCGCGGCGGGGGTCACGTCCGCCGTCCTGTTCCCCGCCGGCGACCCGTTCGCCGCGCTCGAACCGCTCGCGACGCTCGTCGGGACGGTCGACGCCGCCCGCGCGACGGACCGCTGAGGCCACGCGACATGGGTCACGACCACCACCACGGCGCCGACGCGGCGAACCGCACGCGGCTCGCCGTCGCGTTCGGCATCACGAGCGCGATCCTCGTCGCGCAGGCCGTCGGAGCGCTCGTCACGGGCTCGCTCGCGCTGCTGGTCGACACCGCGCACATGCTGGTCGACGCCGCGGGTCTGGCGATCGCGCTCACCGCGGCCACGCTCGCGACCCGCGCCCCGACCGCCCGCCGGACGTGGGGCCTGCGCCGCGCCGAGGTGCTCGCGGCGCTCGCACAGTCCGCGATCCTGCTGGCGGTCGGCGTGTACGTGCTGGTCGAGGGCGTGCGGCGGCTGGTCGCGCCACCGCAGGTGCCGGCCGGCGAGCTCGTCGTGTTCGGCGCGATCGGGCTCGTCGGGAACGTCGTGTCCCTCGCGGTCCTGGCGCGCGGGCGGCACGGCAGCCTCAACCTGCGCGCGGCGTTCCTCGAGGTGCTCAACGATGCGCTCGGGTCGGTGGGTGTGATCGTCGCCGCCGTCGTCATCGCGACCACCGGCTGGCAGCGCGCCGACGCCCTCGCCGCCCTGCTCATCGGCGCGCTGATCCTGCCCCGCGCGCTGACGATCCTGCGCGAGGCGACCGCCGTGCTGCTCGAGGGCACCCCACCCGGGCTCGACCTCGACGCCGTGCGCGGTCATCTGCTCGAGGTCGAGCACGTGCGCGAGGTGCACGACCTGCACGCGTCCCTCATCGCCACGGGCCTGCCGGTGCTGTCCGCGCACGTCGTCGTCGACGAGGGCTGCTTCCGCACCGGCCACGTGCCGCACATCCTCGACACGCTGCAGGAGTGCGTGGCCCACCACTTCGACGTCGCGGTCGAGCACTCGACGTTCCAGATCGAGCCGGCGGCCCACGCCACCCACGAGTCGCCCCAACACCCCTGACCCTCCCCACCCCCCAACACCCCGGACCCACCCCCCTCCCTCCCCACCGGCATTCCACCCGCGAGCTCACCAGCACCCCTCACCCACCTACTGACTTCGCGACTCCCACACGAGTTCGCGGGTCCGGCATCGACCTCGCGGGCCATGGGCCGCGAACCCATGACGGCGCCCGCGAACTCACCAGCGTCGCCAAGGCCGGGGTCGGCCTGGGCTTGGTGGGGGGTGGGGTGGACGGGGGCGTCGCCTACGGCGAGGAGGACGCCACGGGGCCAGTGAAGCGGGGTGGGTGAGGTGGGGGCGGCTCAGCACCGCCCCCACCCGGCCCAGGGGCGCACTGACTTCGCGACTCCCACACGAGTTCGCGGGCCCGGCATCGACCTCGCGGGCCATGGGCCGCGAACCGCTCACCCCACCCGCGAACTCACCAACGCCGTCACGGCAGGGCTTGGCCCGGGGCCCGGTCAGAGCCGACTGAACCGCCCCTGGGTTGCTTGATGCACCGCCCTGGGTTCGGACCGAGGCCCGGGCGGCGCCGGGCG
>Ga0206103_100238_pt1 | contig 37846 bp, 32 predicted proteins | sample 1B5Ametagenome_FD_148638 | JGI IMG/M metagenome (GOLD analysis project Ga0206103, IMG submission 148638) | Enriched microbial communities from leaf-cutter ant dump, University of Wisconsin, Madison, United States - 1B5A | ecosystem: Environmental > Terrestrial > Nest > Insects nest > Nest dump... | reverse complement strand
CGGCGGCATGTTCGGCGCGGGCGCGTCGGGCGGCGGCGGGGGTCGGGTCCGGTACTCGTCGGGCGGCGGCGGTGGCTTCGAGGACATCCTCGGCGGGATGTTCGGCGGCGGGTTCCAGCGTGGACCCCAGCCGGGCGTCGACCTGTCGGCGGCGGTCGAGCTGCCGTTCCGGCAGGCCGTCGAGGGGTCGACCGTCTCGTTGCAGGTCGAGGGGCGCACGGTCAACGCGCGCATCCCGGCCGGCGTGCGCGACGGGCAGAAGATCCGGCTGCGCGGCAAGGGCCGTCCCGGTCAGCCGGGGGCTCCGGCGGGCGACCTCGTCGTGACCGTGCACGTGCGGCCGCACCCCGTGTTCACGCTCGACGGGCGCAACCTGCGGCTCACGGTCCCGGTCGCGTTCGACGAGGCCGCGCTGGGCGCGACGATCGACGTGCCGACCCTGGGCGGCGACACGGTCCGGGTCAAGGTGCCCGCGGGCACGCCCTCGGGCCGCACGCTGCGCGTCAAGGGCCGCGGCGTGCCGGGCAAGGACACGGCGGACCCGACGAAGGACGCGGGCGACCTCCTGGTCGCCGTGCAGGTCGTCGTCCCGCAGAAGCTGTCCGCGGCGGCCCGTGAGGCCGTGCAGGCGTTCGGCATCGCCACGAGCGGGGACAACCCCCGCGCGGACCTGCTCGACCAGGCGAAGAAGTGACCCCGCTCGCGCACGCGCCGGACGCGCTCCACCGGGAGCCGCGTCCGGCGCGTGCGCGCGTCCGGGAGGGGGCGGCGTGAACGAGGACACCCCCACGTTCCTCATCTCGCGCGCTGCGGAGCTCGCGGGCATGCACCCGCAGACGCTGCGGCAGTACGACCGGCTCGGCCTCGTGTCCCCGCGCCGCACCGCCGGGCGCGGGCGGCGCTACTCGCTGCGCGACGTCGCGACGCTGCGCGAGGTGCAGCGGCTCTCGCACGACGAGGGCATCAACCTCGCCGGCATCAAGCGCATCCTCGAGCTCGAGGCGCAGGTGGACCGGCTCGCGCGGCAGGTCGAGTACCTGCGCGCGTTCGTCGAACCCGGTCGGCGCGTGTTCACGGCCGACCCGCGCGGCGACGTCGTGGCGACCCGTCGCGGGCCGCGCTCGCCGCGGCCCCAGCAGGCACCGCGGGCGATCACCGCCTCGCGTGCCGTGGTCCTGTGGCGCCCCGGCCGGGACTGACGCGCCCCGGCTCCGCATCCCCGGCGGCCTCCTGCGCGTCGTCGTCCGAGTCCCGCCCGACGGGGACGAACGCGATCGCGACGAGCGCGACGACCGCCACGAGCCCCGGGAGCGCGACGCTGGGCCGCTGCACGACCGCGACGACCGGCCCGACCCGCGGGATCGACGTGATCGGCACGAGCGCGCGGGTCACGACGTAGGGGATCGGGTCCTCGTCGTCGTTCGCGTCGCCGCGCATGACGACGGTCACGACGCCCTCGGCGGTCGGCGTGGACGCGGAGACCACGCGGTGCGTGATGAGACGGTCGTCGGCCGAGCGCAGCGTCGCGATGTCGCCGGGCGCCAGCTCGGTCGCGTCGACGGCACGCGACACGACGAGCGTGCCGATCTCGTAGGTGGGCCGCATCGACCCGGAGGTCACGACGAGCGGCTGCACGACACCGAGCCGGACGAGCACGAACAGCCCGAACCCGAGCACGCCGACGAGCGCCGCGACCGTGAGCAGCGCGTCCGCTCCCCGCCGCGCGACCCGACGAGGCGCGCTGCCCGCCCGACCCGCGGGGCCGCTCGTCGTGCCGGAGGGACGTCCCGGGCCGGTCACGGTGCCCACGTCGCGGTCACCGGGACGGTCGGGGCCATGGTCTGCACCTGGCCGGGCCCGGTGCCGAGCGTTCCCGCCGCACCCCAGCAGTAGACGGCGCCCGTGGTCGTCGTCGCACACGCGTGCCGATCGCCGACGGTGACGGCGGTGAACGTCACGCCGCTGGGTCGGGACACGAGGACGGGCGTCGGCCACGCCTGGTACTGCGTCGCGCTCGGTGAGCCGAGCTGACCGTCGGAGTTGGTCCCCCAGCAGTAGACGTCACCGGTCGAGACCACCGCGCACGACGACCACCTGCCGGTGCTCACATCGGTCGCGGTCAGTGCGGACAGGGCGGTCACGCGCGACGGCACGACCTGGCTCAGGCTCGTGAGGTTGCCGTCGCCGACGGCACCGGCGGAGCGCTGGCCCCAGCAGTAGACCTGTCCCGCGCTGAGCGCGCACGAGTGGTACTCGCCGACGCTGATCTTGTCGACCACGGCACCGGCGGGGAGGTCACCCGCGCCCGACACCGCCACCGGAGCGGACCTGGCGGACCCCGTGGTGCCGATCCCGAGCTGGCCCTCGGTGTTGACGCCCCAGCAGTACGGCCAGCCGTCGGCGAGCACGCAGGCGTTCTCGAACCGCGACGACGTGGCCGTCACCCGGGCGCCGACGGGCAGCTCGCTGGTGGGGTCGGTGGCCGAGTCGGGGACCACGATCGGTGCGTTCGGTCGGCTCAGCGGGCCGCTCGAGGGCCGGGTCAGGCGCACGACCGACCCCCAGCACCCGGCACCACCCTCGGCGCCCGATGCGCACGCGATGAAGTTGCCGGCTGCGACCGACGTGACGGTCTGCCCGGCGAGCGGTGAACGGTAGTCGTTCGGCCCCGGTCCCTCCGGCGCCGCGTACACCTTGACCGGGAGCGGCGACGTGTACGGGTTCGTGGGGTCCGTGGGGAAGTTGCCGAGCAGGCCACCGTTGACGCCCCAGCACCAGGCCGCGCCGCTCGTCGCGGCGCACGCGGACTCGACGCCCGCGGACACGTCCGTCACGGTGCCGGACATCGAGCGCGTGTCGACCGCGACGGGGACGTTCGCGGCCGCGGCGGAGCCGGTGCCGAGCTTGCCGTTGTCCCCGGCTCCCCAGCACCACGCCTTGCCGAAGACCACCGCGCACGTGAAGTCCTTGCCCGCCGAGATCGGGTCGGGGGTCAGCACGTCCGCGACGAGCGTCCCGCCCAGGTGCACGCGGTCCTGCCACGCGGCGGAAGTCCCCCGCGTGAGCGCCCCAACGGCGACCAGGGACGCCAGGAGCCCGACGAGCCCGACGAGCGCGCCGACCCGCCACCTCGCCGCGCGCGTCATGCCGTGTCCTCGGGCGACTCGGTCGCGCCGACGCGCGCGGTCGCGCCGCGGTGCCGTGCCGACTGGCGCAGCGTGAGGCCGAGCGCGGTGAGCGCGAGCGCCGCGAGCGCCGTGGCGAGGACGTCGGCGCCGGTGACGGCCAGCGACCCCGGGTGCGGTGGCCGGGCGGACGGCGCGCCGCCCGGGGGCGCCGACGAGCCGGGTTCGGGACGCGGGTCGGGCGAGCGGGAGGAGCCCGAGACCGGCGACTCGTCGGGACCGGGTGACGGCGCGGTCGTCGGCCCGGCAGGTCCGGTCGGTCCGGCGGGCGTCGGGGTGCGTGTCGCTCCGGGAGTCGGGGCGGGGTCCGGCGACGGCGTGGGGGACGGCGCCGGCGACGGGTCGGGGGCGAGGTCGTCGCCGACGAGCGTGAGCAGGTACGTGATGCTCGCTGACGAGCGCGCGGGCGCGCCGGGACGGACGCTGACACCGACCCGCAAGTACGCCGAGCCGGACGCGGGCACGGCGACGTCGAGCACGTCCGGGGTGCCGCCGGCGGTGACGGGGGTGTCGACGAGCGTCGTCGGGCCGCTCGTGCACGCCCCTGCCGACCACGGCACGGCGCACCACTGCACGCTCGTCGTGAGGTACGGCGTGAGGCTGCCGGTCCCGTACGCACCCGCCGCGACGAGCGCGGGTCCAGCGTCGGGGTCGGCGCGCAGCACGGTCTCGCGGTAGACGGTGTCGCCGGGCGCGACCTCGCCGAACGTGAGCACCGCGGGGTCCACGTCGGACCCCGGCGCCGCGGCCGCCGGGGGCGCGGCCGTGAGCCCCGCGGCGAGCGCTCCCGCCAGCACGACGAGCCCGCGCGTCACGAGGACGGCGGGCTGCGTCGGGCCGGGGGGTCGGGTGCGTCGCGGGGTCACGGGCGCAGGGCTCTCCGCGTCCGGTCGGGTCGGCGCGTCAGGGGGCGCCGACGTAGTCGACGGACTCGCCGTCGACCTGCACGACGAACGCGGCGTCGGCGGCACCGGCCTCGACCGTCTCGTCGGCCACGACGACGACCTCGAGCGCGGCAGTGTCGCCAGGCTCCAGGCCGGTGGTGTCGGTGCCGTCGACCCAGTCGACGCTCGCCGTCACGCCGTCCGGCCAGTCGGGCGCCCCGACGAAGTCGATGGCCGTGAGGTCGCCGGTCCAGCTGCTGTCGGGGTCGACGCGCACGTAGCCCGTCACCGTGGTGGTCTCGTCGGGGGCGTACCCGATCGTGCCGAAGTCCAGCTCGACCGAGGTCTCGTCGTCGGACTCCTTCCACGCCGAGTCGTCCGTCGGAGCGGCTGGTGCGGCCTGGTCCGCGGGGAGCGCGCCCTGCAGGTTGAAGCTGCCGGTCGTGACGTTTCCCTTGAAGAACACCTGGTCGGTCCACGCGGCGCTCGTGAGCGCGGCGCCGAGGCCGAGGACGGCGAGGCCGGCCAGTCCGATCTTGATCCGTCGTGCTCGTCGTGCTTCCACAGTCGTCTCCCCGGGGATCTGGACAACAGTCCAACTGAAGGTCCCCGACCCATCGAGCGTCCGACGAGGAAGTTGAGCACCGTGGGAGGGTGATCTTCATGGGCGACGGGGTGAGGTCTGCGCTGGGCGTCGACGTCGGGACGACGCACACCAAGGTCGCGCTCGTCGACGTCGAGCGGGCGCGGACCCTCGCGGTCGCGGCGGCGCCCACACCCGGTCCGGACCGCCTGGAGGCCGTGGTCGCGGACCTCGTGGGGCAGGTGCTGGCCGCCGCGCCCCGGGCCGTCCCGGCCGCGGTCGGGATCGCGTCGATGGCCGAGACGGGCGTCCCGGTCGGGCCCGACGACGAGCCGCGCGGCGACTGGCTGCGCTGGGACGGCCACCGCGCCGGCACCCAGTCCGACGAGCTCGCACGACGACTCGGCCGCGACGCACTGTTCGCCGCGACGGGCGTCCGGGCGTCGGCGAAGGTGCCGCTCGCGACGTGGGCGTGGCTGCGCGACGAGCACGGTGCCGCCAGCCCGCTGCACGACGGCGGACGCTGGGCCGGGGCCGCCGACCTGCTCGCGCTCGCACTGACCGGTGAGCTCGTCACCGACCACACGCTCGCGGGCCGCACCATGGCCTACCGGCTCGGCGCGCCCGGCGCGCTCCCGGACGCGTTCGACGCCGACCTGCTGGCCGAGGTCGGCCTCGTCGCGCGCAACGTGCCGCGTGTCCTGTGGCCCGGCGAGACGCTCGCGCTGCGGCCCGGTCCGCTCACCGACGCGGGGCTGCGTGTCGGCACGCCGGTGACCGTCGCGGGGCACGACCACCCCGTCGGGGCGTTCGGCGCGGGGGTGCGCGCGCCGGGGGACGTCGCGGACTCCGTCGGCACGGCCGAGGTCGTCGCGACCGTGCTCGCCGAGGATCCCGACCCCGCACCCGTCGCGGCGGCCGGGATGAGCCTCGTGCGGACCGTGCGTAGCGACCTGCCCGCGCTCGTCGCGGGGTCGTCGAGCGCGGGCGGCGCCGTCGCCGCGTGGCTCGCCGAACTCGAACCGACCGACGCCGCGGCGCGGGACCGGCTGCTCGCACGCTCGTCGGACGTGGACGACGACCTCCTGGCGCTGTTGGCCGACCCGAGCGGGTTCGTCGTGCTGCCGTACGTGCACGGACGCCAGACCCCGCGACCGGACCCGGCCGCGACGCTGCGCGCCGTGGGCGACGTGCCCGCGGACCCGGTCGCCGCGCTGCGCGGCGTGCTGCTCGGTGCGACGCTGCAGGCGCGCTGGATGCTCGACGTGCAGTCCGCGCTCGCGGGGGCTGCTCCGCGACGTGTGCTCGCGCTCGGCGGGCCGATGGTCGCGAGCCCCGCGTGGGCGGCGCTCAAGGCGTGGTGCACACCCGTCCCGCTCGACGTCGTGACCGACGAGCAGGCGGTCGCTGCGGGTGCCGCGCTCCTCGCGGCCGAGCGCGCGGGCCTCGTCGCGCCCGCACCCCCGCTCGCCACCCACCGCCCACCCGCCCCGCCCCGCCCCCCGCGCGCCGACACCCTCACAGAACGCCTCACCACCTTCACCCACCCCACCCCCTGACCCCACCCCCCTTTCCGCGAGCGCCACACATCGGTCGCGAACGCCACGCTCGTTGGTGTCGCGCTCGCCGCGGATGTGTGGCGCTCGCGGGAGGGGGCGGGGCGTGTCAGGGGGGTGTCGGTCGCGTGTCGGTGGCGTGTCAGGCGGGCGGCGCAGGGTCGGGGGCATGAACACAGACCTGGTGATCGAGGCCGAAGGCCTGGTGAAGCACTTCGGCGAGACGACGGCCCTGCAGGGCGTCGACCTCGTCGTCCCCCGAGGCACCGTGCTCGGTGTCCTCGGCCCCAACGGCGCCGGCAAGACGACGACCGTGCGCATCCTGTCCACGCTGCTCACCCCCGACGCGGGGCACGCCCGGATCGCGGGGCTCGACGTCGTGCGCGACGCCGAGAAGGTCCGGCACCGGATCGGCCTGACGGGGCAGTACGCGTCGGTCGACGAGGACCTCACGGGCCGGCAGAACCTCGTGCTGTTCGGCACGCTGCTCGAGCTGGGGCGCGCGGGCGCCCGGGCGCGCGCCGACGAGCTGCTCGAGTGGTTCGACCTCACGGACGCCGCCGACCGGCCCGCGAAGACGTACTCGGGCGGCATGCGTCGCCGTCTCGACCTGGCCGCGAGCCTCGTCGGACGGCCCGAGGTGATCTTCCTCGACGAGCCGACCACGGGCCTCGACCCCGCCAAGCGCGAGGCGATGTGGGACGTGGTGCGCTCGCTCGTCGCGGACGGCTCGACGGTGCTGCTGACGACGCAGTACCTCGAGGAGGCGGACGCGCTCGCCGACGAGATCACGGTCGTCGACCACGGGCGCGTCATCGCGCACGACACCCCCGACGGGCTCAAGCGCGTCGTCGGCGGCCAGACGCTCGAGGTCCGCCCGGCGGACGCCGCACGGCTCGCCGAGACCGCCCAGATCCTGTCGCAGGTGAGCACGGGCGCCCCCGCGGACGAGATCCGCAAGGGCATGCTCGCCGTCCCGGTCGCGGACGACGAGGCGCTGGCCGCCACGGTCGCGCGGCTCGGCGCCGCGGGCATCGCGGTGACCGAGCTGTCCCTGCACCTGCCGAGCCTCGACGAGGTCTTCTTCACGCTCACGGGGCGTCCCGCGTCCGACGAGACGTCCGGCAGCCCGACGACCGCCCGCACGCCGGGCTCGACCGACCAGGAGGTGGCGGCATGACCACCACGACCGTCGCACGACCCACCGCCCCGACCGCGCCGCGTCCCGCCGCCGTGCGCCAGGCACGTCCGTTCCCGCTGGTCCGCCACGCGGCGGCCCTCACCAAGCGCTCGCTCATCAAGACGTGGCGCACGCCCGAGGCGCTCATCGACGTCACGCTGCAGCCGATCATCTTCCTCGCGATCTTCGCGACGATCTTCGGCAACGCGGTCGCGGGCAGCACGGGTGACTACCTGCAGTTCCTGCTGCCCGGCATCCTCGCGCAGACGATCGCGCAGGGTGCGATCGCGATCGGCGTCAACCTCAACACGGACCTGACGAAGGGCATCTTCGACCGGTTCAAGTCGATGCCGATCCCGCGTTCGGCGCCCCTGCTCGGCGCGGTGCTCGGGGACGTGGTGCGCTACGTGATCGTCGCGGTCGTGACGCTCGCGACCGGGTACGCGATGGGCTTCCGGATCCAGACGGACCCGCTGCAGGCGTTCGCGGGCTGCCTCCTCGCGGTGCTGTTCGCGGTGTGCCTGAGCTGGGTCAGCGTGTGGATCGGCATGAAGGTCCGCACGTCCGGCGCGGTGCAGGGCGTCATGTTCCTCATCGTCATGCCGCTGAGCTTCGGCTCGAACGTGTTCGTGCAGACCGGCGACCTGCCGACGTGGATGCAGGGCTTCGTCGACGTGAACCCGCTGACGCACCTGGTCGACTCGATGCGCGGCCTGTTCCTGGGCGCGCCGCTGGGCGACCACGTCTGGTGGACGCTGGCCTGGTGCGTCGGCCTGGTCGCGGTCTTCATGCCCCTGGCCCTGCGCGCCTACCGCCGCAACCTCTGACCCACCACCGACCCCCCCACCTGCCCCACCCACCCCAAGACCGCGAGCGCCACACATCCGCGTCGAGCGCCACAGCAACAAGCGTGGCGCTCGCGGTCGTTGTGTGGCGCTCGCGGGGTAGGTGGGGCCGGTGCGCGGGGTCGAGGGTGGCTCGGTATAGTCGTCGGGCGGGTAATAAACTGAGGTTCACGTCGGGTCGACCTCAGTTCAGGACGTCGTGCGAGCCAGAGTGTGGACGGGAGGGGAGCGGTGAGCCCGTTCGTCGTGCAGACCTGGACGCCCGCCGCGACCGACGGGCTGCCGCGGCGATACACCCGCAGCGGGACGTACCGCGCGTTCGTGCCCGAGCGGCTGACCGGTCGCGCGGTCAGCCTGAGCCGCGCGACCCGGATTCGCACGGACGAGGCGCACGAGCGCGCCCGCGGTGCCCTGGACGCGCTGCGCAGCTCGGGCCTCGGGCTCGTCGGTGACCTGCTGGTCCGCTCCGAGTCCTCGGCGTCCTCGTTGATCGAGGGCTACGAGCCCACGCTGCGCGCGGTCGCTCTCGCGGAGTTCGTCGACCGGGGCCGACCCGTCGCCCTCACCGTCGCACGCAACCTCCGCGCAGTCCGGGCGTCGCTCGAGAGGTCGGCGCGGACGGGCGGGTCGCTCGTGGCGGAGATGTGCGACCTGCACGCCGTGATCTCGCCGCGCGACGCCGGAGTGCGGCAGGAACCGGTGTGGATCGGTGGTGCGACGCCGCTCGAGGCGCACTACGTGGCTCCTCCCGCCGACCGGGTCGTCGAGCTGCTCGACGACCTCGACTCGTACCTCGACGTGCACCCGCACACGCCGGTCGTCGCGGCGGCCCTCGCGCACGCCCAGCTCGAGACCATCCACCCGTTCACCGACGGCAACGGTCGCGCGGGTCGCGTGCTGCTGGGCATGGTGCTGTCGCGCGACGGGCTGGTCCCGGGGCTCGCCCTGCCCGTGAGCACCGAGCTGTTCCGGGACCGCGACAGGTACTACGCCGCGCTGGACGCCTACCGCGAGGGCGACGACGACGCGATCGTCGCGGTCGTCGCCGATGCCGTCTGCGTCGCTTCCGACGAGGCTGTTCGGCTCTCGTCGGACGTCCTCGCCTGGCAGCGCGCACAGACCTCGGTGCTCGACGACCATCTCGCCGCGCGCTCTGCGACGGGTCGGGTCAGGCACGGGAGCGCGCACCGCGTGATCGCCGCCCTCCCGCACACGCCGGTGCTGGACGTCGCCCACGTGCGGGAGCTGTGCGGCGTGAGCGACAACGCGGCTCGTTCGGCGCTCGAGACGCTGGCCGAGGCGGGGATCGTGCGCCGCGACCGCAAGACCGACCGCACCCGCACCCTCTACGTCGCCGCGACCCTCCTCTCCCTCCTCGCCCCTTGACCGCCCCTCCACCCCGCGAGCGCCACACATCCGCGTCGAGCGCCACAGCAACAAGCGTGGCGCTCGCGGTCGTTGTGGGGCGCTCGCGGGGGTGGGGTGATTTGTGGGGTGGGGGCGCTCGGGGGGTGGGATGCGGGGATGCAGCGTCGGGGCGGGCCGCTAGCCTGCGGGCGTGGCGAGCCAGATGATCTCCTCCGCGGACCTCGAGCGTGCCGGGCAGCTCCTGCAGCAGGTCGACGCCGTCGTCCGGCAGCGCGTCGTCGGCCAGCAGGCGCTGCGGCGCTCCATGGTCGCGGCGCTCGTGTGCGGCGGCCACATCCTCCTGGAGTCCGTGCCGGGTCTCGCGAAGACCACGGCGGCGCAGGCGCTGGCGTCCGCGATCTCGGGCAGCTTCCACCGCATCCAGTGCACGCCGGACCTCATGCCGAACGACATCGTCGGCTCGCAGGTGTTCAACTACGGCACGTCGACGTTCACGACGCAGCTCGGCCCGGTGCACGCCAACGTCGTGCTGCTCGACGAGATCAACCGCTCGTCGGCGAAGACGCAGTCCGCGATGCTCGAGGCGATGCAGGAGCGCCAGACGTCGATCGCGGGCGAGGTGCACCACCTGCCGGACCCGTTCATGGTGCTCGCGACGCAGAACCCCATCGAGGAGGAGGGCACGTACGTGCTCCCCGAGGCGCAGATGGACCGGTTCCTGCTCAAGGAGGTCGTGGACTACCCCGAGCGCACCGAGGAGCTCGAGATCCTCGCGCGCATCTCCGACGGTCGGATGACCAGCCCGCTGTCGGGTCAGCCGCTGACCCTCGACGACGTGCGGTTCCTGCAGGTGCTCGTCGACCGGGTGTACGTGGACGCGTCGGTGCGCGGGTACATCGTCGACGTCGTCGCGACCACGCGCCTGCGCGGACCGCAGCCCGTGCCGGGACTCGACCGGCTCGTGCGCGTCGGGGCCAGCCCGCGCGGGTCGATCTCGCTGCTGCGCGTCGCGCAGGCCGTCGCGCTCATGGACGGTCGTGCGCACGTGACGCCCGACGACGTGCGCGCGCTGCGGCACCAGGTGCTGCGGCACCGGGTCGTGCGCACGTTCGACGCGCTCGCCGACGGCGTGACGCCCGAGTCGATCGTGGACTCCGTGTTCGACGTCGTCCCGGTGCCCTGACCCGACGAGCCTGACGCCCGCATGTTCCGCCACCGCGCCCCCGCCGCGCCGACGACCGTGTCGACGAGCGCGTCGACGAGCGTGCCGGCGGCGCCGTCGGCGGCGCGGTTGCCGTCCGCGGGCGCGCGCCTGGCCGCGGTGCGCTCGCGGCTGTCCCTGCCGCTGGTCCGACGAGCGACGGGTCTGCTCGAGGGGCAGCACCGGTCGGTCTACCGCGGGCACGGGCAGGACTTCGACGACCTGCGGCTGTACGCGCCCGGGGACGACGTCGGGGACATCGACTGGCGCGCGTCGGCGACCAACGGCTCGCCCGTGGTCAAGCGGTACGTCGCGACGTCCAACGTCGCCGCGGTGCTCGTCGTCGACACGGGACGGCACATGACGGGGCTCGCGGCGCGCGGCGAGCCCAAGTCGCACGTCGCGCAGTACGTCGCGTCGATCGTCGCGGAGCTCGCGCACCAGCGCGGGGACCGGGTCGCGCTCGTCGCGGGCGACGCCGGCCGCGTCGAGCACCTGCCCGCGCGGGCGGGGCGCACGCACGTCGAGGTGGTGCTGCGCCGCCTCGAGCGCACGTTCGACGAGCACGCGCCGCCCGGCGACCTGCCGCTCCTGCTGGACCGGGCGTTCCGGCAGACGCCGCGCCGCTCGCTCGTGGTCGTCATCACCGACGAGGCCCGGCCCGACGACGCCGCCGCGCTGGCCCTGCGGCGGCTGCGGTCGCGGCACGCGGTGCTCGTCGTGCAGGTCGCGGACGCCGACGCGTTCGCGGCGGACGTCGCCGCGGGCCCGCCCGGGCAGCTCGTCGGGGCGTCGTCGGCGCGCGAGCGCGGTCGGCCGACGCGCGTCGAGCGCGGGCCCGTCGCGGACGCCGACTCGGGGAGCCTCGTGCCGGGGTTCCTGCGCGGTCGTCGGCGCGCGGTCGAGGCGGCCCACCGCGCGCGCGTCGCGCGGCACGAGCGCACGGTCGCCGTCATGACGCCGCTCGGGATCCCGTGGGTCGTGGTCGAGGGGACGTACGACGCGCTCGACGAGTTCGTCGCCCTGCTCGAGAGGCACCGCCGTGCCGGTCTCTGAGATCGCCGACCCCGTGGCGTACGGCTGGTGGTGGCTGCCGCTGGGCATCGTGCTGGTGTCGTCGGTCGTGTGGCTGCCCGTGCTGATCGTCGTGCTGACGCGCCGGAAGAAGGGTTCCGCGCCGCCCGCGCCGCCGCGCGACGTGCCGACCGCGCCCGCGAGCCGGCGTGACCCGTTCGCGGCGGCGCGCGCCGCGCACCTCGCGCGCATCGACACGCTCGAGCAGCGGCTCGCGGCCGGTGAGATCGACGTGCGCGGCCTCGCGCTCGGGCTGCGCGACGTGCTGCGCGACTTCGCGTCCGTGCGCACGGGGGTGCCGACCGCGGCGATGACGGAGTCCGACGCGCGCGCCGAACCGCAGGTCAGGAAGATCGTGACGCTCCTGGAGCGCACCACCAACCCCGCGTTCGGCCGGTCGCCGCGCGGCACCGGGACGGTCGCGCTGCGCGACGCGCGCAAGGTCGTGAGCACGTGGTGACGCCTCCGACGAGCGTGCTGGTGGCCCTGCCGACGTGGGACACGGTGAGCACGACGACGGTCCGGCCGTGGGTGCTCCCGGCGGTGGGCGCGCTCGTGCTCGTCGCGGTCGTCGTCGGGCTGCTGTGGCGCGGTCGTCGGGCGCTGCGGGTCGCGAACGTCGACGCCCTGCTGCGCGAGCCCGCGCTGCGGCCGTGGCTCGTCGCGCACCGGGTGCTGCGCGTGCTCGTCGTGCTCGTGGTGCTGGGCGGCGCGACGGCCGCCGCCGTGGTCGCGGCGCAGCCGCAGCGCGTCGAGACGCGGCCGCAGGTGCTCGCGAACCGCGACATCGTGCTGTGCCTCGACGTGTCCGGCTCGATGCTCCAGTACGGCGAGCAGGTCGTCGCGACGTTCGAGAAGGCCGTCGAGGAGTTCCGCGGCGAGCGGATCGCGCTCACGGTGTGGAACTCCACGTCCCGCACGGTGTTCCCGCTGACCGACGACTACGACCTGGTGCGCCGCGAGCTCGAGACGGCGCGCGTCGCGATGGGCGGGATCGCGCGCCTGCTCGACGGTGACGACGTCGCGGACCCGCAGGCCGTGCTCGACTTCTTCACGGGTACGGACGGGCTCGAGGGGCAGACGTCGCTCATCGGTGACGGCCTCGCGACGTGCGCGCTGCAGCTCGACCAGGTTGCGGTCGACCGGTCCCGCTCGATCCTGCTCGCGACCGACAACGAGCTCGCCGGGACCCCCGTCTACACGCTCGACCAGGCGGCGCAGCTCGCGCGCTCGCGCGGCGCCGAGGTGTACGCGCTGTACCCCGGGGGCACGTGGCGCCAGGGTCCCGGCGCGCAGCTGCGGGTCGTCGCGCAGGACACGGGCGGGCGGCTGTTCGTCGCGGACGACCCGTCCTCCGTCGACGACGTGGTCGCGGACGTCCAGGCGCACCAGCAGGTGCAGATGGACGCCGACCCGCAGCGGTTCGTCGTGGACGACGAGGACGGGTGGGTGCTCGCGCTCGTCGTGCTGGCCACGGTCGTCGTGCTCCTCGCGGTCGTCGCGGGCGGGAGGTCGCGGTCGTGACGTGGCGCCAGGTGGTCCCGCTGTGGCTCGTGCTGCTGGTCGGCACCCCGCTGCTCGTGGCGTGCGTCGTGCGGGCGGTGCGTGCGGGCGGCTCGCAGGCGTTGGCGTGGGTGCGGCGCGCGCTGCTCGTCGGGGTGGTCGCGGTCGTCGCGCTCACGCCCGCGACGCTCGTCACGCAGCAGGTCGCGGGCTCCGGACCGGACGTCGAGGTCTACCTCGTCGTCGACCGGACCGGGTCCATGGCGGCCGAGGACTGGGGCCCCGGGCCGGAGCTCCCGCGCCCGCCCGGCACGCGCGACGTCCCGACGACCCGGCGGCTCGACGGCGCGCGCCTCGACGCCGCGGGGCTCACGCGCGAGGTGCCGGGCGCGGCGTACTCGGTCGTGGGTTTCGCGTCGCAGTCCTCGACCGAGCTGCCGCTCACGACCGACGGCGACGCCGTCGTCGCGTGGGCCGCGACCGTGACGCAGGAGATCACGGCGGGCTCGACGGGGTCGTCGCTCGCGACGCCCGTCGCGGTGCTCGAACGCGTCCTGACGAACGCGCGCGAGCGTTCGCCGCACGCGCGCCGGTACGTCGTGCTGCTGTCCGACGGCGAGAGCACCGACGGTCAGGAGGCCGGCGACTGGTCGACCGTCGCGGGGCTCGTCGACGGCGGCGCGGTGCTCGGCTACGGCACGCCGGGCGGTGCGACCATGCGCCAGTTCGACGGCACCGACGACCCCGGTGCGCCGCTCATCGTCGACCCCGCGACGGGCGCCCCGGCGGTCTCGCGGATCGACGAGGACGCGCTGCGCAGCGTCGCGAGCACGCTCGGCGTGCCGTACCAGCACCGCACGGTCGCGACCGACGACGCGATCCTGCCGGGCGTCGTCGCGGGCGGCGCGGTGGCCGACGAGATCACGACGACGCACGACGTCGTCTGGCCGTTCGCGCTCGCCGCGGCCGTGCTGCTCGCGGGCGAGGCGCTCGCGTGGGCGCGCGGCGTGCGGTGGCCGGGCCGACGAGCGGCGCGCGCGCGGTGGTCGGCGTGGGCCGCACGGCCTCGCACGCGAGGACAGGAGCAGGCATGAGCCCGACGAGCACGCGCCCCGGGACGAAGCCGCGCCGTCGGCTGACCCGCCGTCAGGTCGTCCGGCGGGTGCTGCTGTGGTGCTGCCCCGTGCCCATCATCGTCGCGATCGTCTACGGCGCGATGATGATCCAGGTCGGCCCGACGTTCCGCAACGGCATGGCCGCCTATGCCGACGAGCAGTGGCGCGACTCCTGGCACACGTTCCGCAGCCTGCGCGGCAACGCGATCGAGGAGTGGAAGGGCGACTTCGCGGCCGGGACGGCGGCGCTGCGCTACGAGCTGTACCAGGGGGCGGTGAACGACCTGGACCGCGCGCTCGCCCGCGTGCCCGACGAGCACCGCTGCCTGGTCCAGACCAACCGCGCGATCGCCTACGAGGCGCTCGGCGACGAGCGCACGCAGGAAGCGCAGGAGGAGCTCGACGCCGCGCTCGCGCTCGCGGAGGCCGAGGCGGCCCGCGCCGCGGGCGAGCCGTACGACGCGACGCTGTTCGAGCCGCCCTACGAGGGCGCCGACGAGCCGACGAGCGCCGACGGGCTGTGGAGCGCGACGTTCCAGATGCAGGACGCGCGCGACGCGTACGCGTTCGCGATCGAGGCGTCGCAGGACGAGGCGTGCGGGTCGTCGTCGGACGGCGACGGTGACGACCAGGACCCGCAGCCGTCGTCGTCGGGCGGCGAGGGCGACGAGTCCGACGACCAGTCGGACGACCAGCAGTCCGACGATCAGCAGAGCGACGATCAGCAGTCGGACGACCAGCAGTCGGACGACCAGCAGAGCGACGACCAGCAGTCCGACGACCAGCAGTCCGACGACCAGCAGTCGGACGATCAGCAGCCCGACGACCAGCAGTCCGACGACCAGCAGGGCGAGGACGAGCAGCAGAGCCCGGACGAACAGCCCGGCGACGAACAGGGCTCGGGCGACGAGCAGGGCGACCAGCAGGGTCCCGGGGACCGGCCGGGCGGCCAGCAGGGCGGCGGCCAGGGACAGGACCCGGGCGGCCAGGGTGGCGAAGGCCAGGACGACCGGTCGCCGTCCGCGGGGAGCCTGCGGGAGAAGATGGCCGCCGCCGACGAGCTCGCGCAGCTCGCCGAACAGCTCGCGCACCGCGCCGAGGGCGACGGGGACGAGATGACGGCACCCCAGCCGCAGACGGAGTCGGGCCGCCAGGAGGCGCTCGCGGAGCGCAACCGGCAGGCGGGCGGGGACGGCGGGTCGGGTGACGGCACGGGCTCGGGCGAGGGCGGCGGAGCACCGGGCTGGGGCCCGGGCGGTCAGGGCTCGGGCGGGGGCATCCGCTCCGGCTGGTGAGGCGGTGTCGCGAGGTACGCCAGGGTCGTCGTGACGGCGTCGCGGGACACGACGCCCGCGGTCCGCGTGCGCAGCTCGGCGAGCCGCACGTCGCCGGCCTCGCCGGCCCGCTCGCCCGCGAGCGACCGCTGCTGACCGAGCTGCAGCGCGACGCTCGCGAGGTTCGCACCGAGCCGCGTGCCGAGCGCCCAGAGCTCGGTCGCGGTCTCGTCGTCCCCGCGCCACGCCGCGAGCTCGGCGGCGCCGAGCGCGTACGAGCCGATGACGGGCACGTCGGACGTCTCGGCGACCTCGTCGGCCGCGGAGCACAGCACCTCGACGACGTGCGCGTCGATCGCGGCGCGCCGCTGCGCGTCGGGCTCCTCGAGCCCGGCCTGCACGAGCAGGACGGCCGCCGCGACGCGGAACACGATGCGTGCCTGCGGCGCGTCGGCGGGCGGTGAGGTCGCGACGGTCCGCACGGCGGCACGCGCGTGGTCGACGGCCGCGCGCTGGTCGTGGTGCAGCAGCGCGACGAGCCCGAGGCCGAGCTGCGCCTGCGCGCGGTCCATCGGCTCGGCCTGCGGGGACGCGACGACGTCGTGGAGCGCGGCGAGCCCGTCGGCGACGCCGTCGACCGCGCGCTGCACGTCCAGCAGCACGCGCAGCGAGCTGGCGTCCTGCGCGGCCCCGACGAGCTCGAGGTGGTGCACGCCGCGCTCGAGCCACGTCACGGCGTCCGGCGAGCCGTACGTCGCGGACCACTGCGCGACGCCCTGCGCGGCCATGCCCATGCCCCAGTGGTCGCCGATCTGCTCGAACAGCGCGAACGCCGCGCGTGCGTCCTGGGCGGACGTGACGGTCTCGCCGCGGTTCTCGCGCATCGCCGCGCGCATGAAGATGCCGAGCGCGCGCACGTACTCGTCGGGGTGCCGCGCGAGCTCGTCCGACGCGCGTTCGACGGCCTCGGGGTCGTCGAACGTCAGCACGGGCAGAGCGGCGGCGAGCGCGGTGTTGCGCGCGCCGACCTCGTCGGCCTGCTCGCGGCGGACGCGCGCGACGACGCGGGTCGCGAGCGCGGGCAGCCGCAGCGACCCCGTGACGCCGCCGGTCACGACGCTGTGCAGCATCACGGCGGTCGTGCTGTCCCCGTCGGGGACCGTCCCCGTGCCCGCGCGGCCCACGTACAGCGGTGAGCGGCGCCGCGCCGCGGGCGTGTCGTCGTGCAGCAGGCGGCCCGCCCAGCCCGCGACCTCGAGGTGCAGGCCGCGCACGGTCCACCACTGGAACAGCGCTGCGGCGATGCGGACCGCGGCGGCCTCGTCGTCGTGCTCGAGCGCCCAGCGCAGCGACGCCACGAGCGTCTCCTGCTCGTCGGCGCACCGCGCGAACGCCGCGAGCTGGCCGCCGCCGACCATGCGCGGCGCGAGGTCGGCGGCCTCGCGCGCCGCCCACGCGACGAGCCCGGCCATCGCCGCGTCGCGTCCGCCGTCGGCGGCCAGGCGGGCGTCGGCGTACTCGCGGACCGTCTCGAGCATGCGGTAGCGCGCCGTCCCGGCCGCGTCGTCGAGCACGAGCAGCGACTGGTCGACGAGGTCCGCGAGGCCGCGCCGGACGTCGGCGGGGTCGCCGTCCGCGACGCTCGCGGCGAGCGCGCCCGGGAACGAGCCGGGGACGACCGCGAGCCGCTGCAGCAGCGCGCGCTCGTCGGCGGGGAGCAGCGCGTGGCTCCAGTCGACGAGCGCCCACAGGCTCGCGTGCCGTTCGGGCAGCCCGCGCAGCGCGTCGTCGAGCAGCGCGAACCGGTCCTCGAGCCCGTCGAGGAGGTCCTGCACGGGCATGGACCGCAGGCGCGCGGCGGCGAGCTCGATCGCGAGCGGCAGGTTGTCGAGGCGGTGGCACAGCGCGTGCGCGGCCTCGTCGTCGAGCGCGAGGTCGGGCCGCGCCGCGTGCGCCCGGGCGCGCAGGAGCGCGAGGGCGTCGGCGTCGGGCAGCGCGCGCAGGCGGTGCACGCGCTCGCCGACGAGGCCCAGCGGCGCGCGGGACGTCGCGAGCACGGCGACGTCGGCGGGGACCACGTCGAGCAGGTCCGCGACGACCGCGGCGGCGTCCGCGAGCACGTGCTCGCAGTTGTCCAGCACGACGAGCCCGCTCAGCTCGGCCACCGCGGCACGGACGCGCTCCCGGCGCGGCAGCCCGGCGCGCTCGGTCGCGAGGTCGAGCGTCGCGTCGGGGCCGCCGAGCTCGCCGAGCACGGCCGGGAGCACGTCGTCGCCCGAGCGCAGGCCCGCGAGCTCGACGACGTGCACGGACGTCCCCGCCTCGGCGGTGCGCCGTGCGACCTCCGCGGCGAGCCGCGTCTTGCCCGCGCCGCCGGTGGCGACCACCGTGACGACGGGCGCCTCGCGCAGCGCGGCGGTGACCGCTGCGACGTCGTCGTCGCGGCCCAGCAGCGGCGTCGCGGGTCGGCGCCACGCCGCGGGCAGGCGCGTCGTGGCGGGGGCACGGCGGACGGTGCCCGTGCGGACCGCGAGCCCGTCGTGCTCGGCGGACGGGCCGCTCGTGCCGTCCGGTTCGACCGCCGCGCTCGTCGGGTGCGTGGGCACGCTCGTCGGACCCAGCTCGCCGCGCAGGAGCGCGAGGTGGACGTCCCGGACGACGGTCGACGGGTCGGTGCCGTAGCGGTCGGCGAGCTCGCGGCGCAGCGCCTCGACGACCTCGTGCGCCTCGGCGTCGCGGCCCTGCGCGGCGAGGACGCGCACGAGGAGGGCGACCGAGGGCTCGTCGGGCGGGGTGCGCGTCGCGAGGCGGCGCAGGTCGGTCTCGTCGTACGGTCCGCCGGTCGCGAGCGCGGCGCGCGCCGCGGCGTCGGCCGCGTCGGCGAGCAGGTGCACGGCCGCGGGGTCGTCCGGGGCGGCCGGCAGGAGCGCGCGGGCGCGCGCGGCGAGGTCGGCCGCGGTCGTCGGGTCGCCGTGGGTGAGCGCGGACCGCGCGGCGCCGACGAGCGTGCGGGCCTCGTCGGCGTCGACCTCGAGCCCGTCGGCGGGCAGCCGGTACCCGCCGGGCACGGACCGGACGTCGAGGCCGAGCCGCCGCACGCGCGAGACGAGGGCCTGCACGGCGCCGGTCGCGTCGTCGGGCGGCTCGCCGTCCCACACCGCGTCGACGAGCGCGCCGACGGACACCGCGTGCCCGCGTGCGCCGACGAGCTCGCGGACGACGGCGGCCAGCCGCTCGCCGCGGACGGGCCGACCGTCGATCGCGAGCGGGCCGAGCGTGGTCACGTGCACGCGCCCAGCATTCCCTACCGACCTGTCGGCCGACGCCCCGGCGGCGCCGATCCGGACATCTGGGCACCGATCCGGACAGACCGGCTGTGGACGGTCCTGGGGACGACACGGCCCCGGATGTGGACGGTCTGTGGGTGGCCTGTGGGCCGAACCACACCGGTGTCGTTCGCGCGCCGCAAACCTGCAGGCCAGGGGCTCTGTCAGAGGTCGCAGGTACTGTGGAGAAGTCATGCACCGGGTGAAAAACGACAGGCGTGTAACACAACACCTAGTGGTTGGTTGCGGTGTCGGACACTAGGTGTAGTGTCGTCAGCACGCGGTCGGCCGGGGCGTCGAGCAGTCGCCAGGAGCCCTCAGCGGGGCTCTCGCGGACGCTCGGTCAGGGCGTCCGGGACCTTCGCAGGACCACCGCACAGAACACCGATCTTTGAGCCTCCGGGAGAGCCACGATGTCGATCACGGTCTACAGCAAGCCCGCGTGCGTGCAGTGCAACGCGACGTACCGTGCCCTCGACAAGCTCGGCGCGGAGTACACCGTCGTGGACATCTCCGAGGACGCGGACGCCCGTGACTACGTGATGTCGCTCGGTCACCTCCAGGCCCCGGTGGTCATCGTCGACGGCGAGCACTGGTCGGGCTACCGCCCCGACCGCATCAAGGCGCTCGAGCAGCGCCTGCAGGCCGTCACGGTCGCCTGACCCGCTCCTGATCGCCGCCCGCCAGCCGGGCGGCCACGCGGGTCCGTCAGGACCCGCCACCAGCGTCCGAACCGGTGGGAGGGCAGCGATGAGCGCGCTCGTCTACTTCTCCTCGGTCTCGAACAACACGCACCGCTTCGTGGAGAAGCTGGGCCTGCCGGCCCGGCGGATCCCGCTGCGTCCCACCGAGGCCTTCCTGCACGTCACAGAGCCGTACGTGCTCGTGGTGCCGACGTACGGGGGCGGCAACGAGGGCGGTGCCGTGCCCCGCCAGGTCGTGAAGTTCCTCAACGACGCGGGCAACCGGGCACTCGTCCGCGGCGTCATCGCCGCGGGCAACACGAACTTCGGTGAGGCGTACTGCCTCGCAGGGGCGATCGTGGCGGCCAAGTGCCACGTCCCCTACCTGTACGGCTTCGAGCTCATGGGAACGAACGAGGACGTGCTCCGCGTCCGCGAAGGATTGGAACGGTTTTGGCAGCGACAGTCACTGATTTCCGCGTAGACACGTCGGGGATGGACTACCACGCCCTGAACGCGATGCTGAACCTGTACGGCGCGGACGGGAAGATCCAGTTCGACAAGGACCGCGAGGCGGCCCGTGCGTACTTCCTGCAGCACGTCAACCAGAACACGGTGTTCTTCCACAACCTCGACGAGAAGCTCGACTACCTCATCGAGAACAAGTACTACGACCCGGCGGTGATCGCGCAGTACGACCGCGCGTTCATCAAGTCGCTGTACGACTACGCGTACTCGAAGAAGTTCCGCTTCCAGACGTTCCTCGGCGCGTTCAAGTACTACACGTCGTACACGCTCAAGACGTTCGACGGCAAGCGCTACCTCGAGCGCTTCGAGGACCGCGTGTGCATGGTCGCCCTGGCGCTCGCCGAGGGTGACGAGGACTTCGCGACCTCGCTCGTCGACGAGATCATCTCGGGCCGCTTCCAGCCGGCGACCCCGACGTTCCTCAACCTCGGCAAGGCGCAGCGCGGCGAGCCCGTGTCCTGCTTCCTGCTGCGCATCGAGGACAACATGGAGTCGATCGCGCGCGGCATCAACTCCGCGCTGCAGCTCTCCAAGCGCGGCGGCGGCGTGGCGCTGCTGCTGTCGAACATCCGCGAGCACGGTGCGCCGATCAAGCACATCGAGAACCAGAGCTCGGGCGTCATCCCCGTCATGAAGCTGCTCGAGGACTCGTTCTCCTACGCCAACCAGCTCGGTGCGCGCCAGGGCGCCGGTGCGGTGTACCTGCACGCCCACCACCCGGACATCTACCGGTTCCTCGACACCAAGCGCGAGAACGCGGACGAGAAGATCCGCATCAAGACGCTGTCGCTCGGCGTCGTGATCCCGGACATCACGTTCGAGCTCGCGAAGAAGAACGAGCCGATGTACCTGTTCTCGCCGTACGACGTCGAGCGGGTCTACGGCGTGCCGTTCGCGGACGTCAACGTGACCGAGAAGTACTACGAGATGGTCGACAACGCGTCGATCCGCAAGACCAAGATCAGCGCGCGCGAGTTCTTCCAGACCCTCGCCGAGATCCAGTTCGAGTCCGGCTACCCGTACGTCATGTTCGAGGACACGGTGAACCGGGCCAACCCGATCGAGGGCAAGATCACGCACTCGAACCTGTGCTCGGAGATCCTGCAGGTCTCGACGCCGTCGACGTTCAACGAGGACCTGTCCTACGACCACGTGGGCCGCGACATCTCGTGCAACCTCGGCTCGATGAACATCGCGCTGTCGATGGACTCGCCGGACCTCGGCAAGACGGTCGAGACCGCGATCCGCGCGCTCACGGCCGTGTCCGACCAGACCGACATCGAGTCGGTCCCGTCGATCAAGCGCGCCAACCGCGGCGGTCACGCGATCGGCCTGGGCCAGATGAACCTGCACGGGTACCTGGCGCGCGAGCGGATCTTCTACGGCTCCGACGAGGGCCTCGACTTCACGAACATCTACTTCTACACGGTCGCCTACCACGCGATCCGGGCGTCGAACCTCCTCGCTCAGGAGCGCGGCTCGTCGTTCTACGGCTTCGAGAAGTCGAAGTACGCGACCGGTGAGTACTTCACGAAGTACACGGAGCAGGAGTGGGCGCCGCGCACCGAGCGCGTGCGCGAGCTGTTCGCCGAGGCCGGCGTGCACATCCCGACGCAGGACGACTGGCGCGAGCTGTCGACGCTCGTCCAGGAGCACGGCCTCTACAACCAGAACCTGCAGGCCGTCCCGCCGACCGGCTCGATCTCCTACATCAACCACTCGACGAGCTCGATCCACCCGATCGCGTCGAAGATCGAGATCCGCAAGGAAGGCAAGATCGGCCGCGTCTACTACCCGGCGCCGTTCATGACGAACGAGAACCTGGAGTACTACCAGGACGCGTACGAGATCGGCTTCGAGAAGATCATCGACACCTACGCCGAGGCCACGCAGCACGTGGACCAGGGCCTGTCGCTCACGCTGTTCTTCAAGGACACCGCCACGACGCGCGACCTGAACAAGGCCCAGATCTACGCCTGGCGCAAGGGCATCAAGACGCTCTACTACATCCGCCTCCGCCAGATGGCGCTGGAGGGAACTGAAGTGGAGGGCTGCGTCAGCTGCATGCTGTGACGCTCTGACCTGCGGTTTTGAACATCTCTTGACGAAGTGCGAGTGACGACATGAGCCCCACGGGGAAGCTGAAGCTGGTCGACCGGGTCTCGGCGATCAACTGGAACCGGCTGCAGGACGACAAGGACCTCGAGGTCTGGGACCGCCTGACCGGCAACTTCTGGCTGCCGGAGAAGGTCCCGGTGTCCAACGACATCCAGTCGTGGGCGACGTTGACCGAGTCCGAGAAGACGATGACGACGCGCGTCTTCACGGGCCTCACGCTCCTGGACACCATCCAGGGCACGGTGGGCGCGGTCAGCCTCATCCCCGATGCGCTCACGCCGCACGAGGAGGCCGTCTACACGAACATCGCGTTCATGGAGTCGGTCCACGCGAAGTCGTACTCGTCGATCTTCTCGACGCTGATCTCCACCAAGGAGATCGACGAGGCGTTCCGCTGGTCGGAGGAGAACACCAACCTCCAGCGCAAGGCGGAGATCGTCCTCAACTACTACCGGGGTGACGAGCCGCTCAAGCGCAAGGTCGCCTCGACCATGCTCGAGTCGTTCCTCTTCTACTCGGGCTTCTACGCGCCGATGTACTGGGCCTCGCGCGCCAAGCTCACCAACACGGCCGACCTCATCCGCCTGATCATCCGCGACGAGGCCGTGCACGGCTACTACATCGGCTACAAGTTCCAGAAGGGTCTGGAGCAGGTCACCGAGCAGGAGCGTGCCGAGCTCAAGGACTACACGTTCGAGCTCCTCTTCGAGCTCTACGACAACGAGGTCGAGTACACCCAGGACCTCTACGACGAGCTCGGCCTCACCGAGGACGTCAAGAAGTTCCTGCGCTACAACGCCAACAAGGCCCTCATGAACCTGGGCTACGAGGCGCTCTTCCCGCGCGACGAGACCGACGTCAACCCCGCGATCCTCTCCGCGCTCTCCCCGAACGCGGACGAGAACCACGACTTCTTCTCCGGCTCCGGCTCGTCCTACGTGATCGGCAAGGCCGTCAACACGGAAGACGAGGACTGGGACTTCTAGGACCGTCCACCGGCCCAGACCCCCCGAAGCGGCTGATCAAGGAGGTCCGGAACCCGCAGGCTCCTGCGGTTCCGGACCTCTTTGCGTGCCCCGAGCGCGATCCAGGAGGACGGAGCCGTGGACGCGACGGTGGTCGCTCGGTCGGGTGTGGTCAGCGCAGACAGCTCGCTCGGCCGTGGGACCCGGTCCGTCATGGCGCCACGGAGCGTTGCCAGGTAGCCTCATCTGCGTACGTTCCGTATCGGAGGAGGATCATGCGCACCCTCACGCCCTCGGCCGCCGGGCACGGTCGCAGCGCGCTCTACCGAGGCGCGCGAAGGGGGACCTGGTCCAGGATCGCGCGAGGCGTGTACCTCCCCGCTGACGCTCCGGCGTCGGACTGGGACGCGCTCGAGGCGGTCACGCGTCGCCCGGAGGCTACGGTGTGCCTCGTCTCGGCTCTCGCACTCCACGAGCTCACCGACGTGATTCCCGATGCGCTCAACGTCGCGATCCCCCGCGGCGAGCGCGCACCCGTCGTCGACGGTGCCATCCGGTGGCACCGCTTCGATCGCGGCACCTTCGACGTCGGGCGAGAGGTGATGCAGATCGCGGGCAGCGATCACGAGATCGGGATCTACAGCCCTGAGCGGGCGATCGCCGACTGCTTTCGGCTCCGGGCCTTCATCGGATACGAGATCGCGCGCGACGCGACCAAGGAATGGTTGCGCCGAGGCGGCAAGCCCGCTGTGCTCATCCAGGTCGCGGCACAGCTGCCACGCGCGAAGTCCCCGGTCCTCCAGACGCTGGAGATCCTTGCGTGAGGGATGACGAGACCTATCGGAGGATCCAGTCGCTCGCGCGGTCACATGCTGCTCGGACCGGCACGCCCGTGGCCACGCAGGGATACCTGATCCGGCACTCGCTCGAGTCGTTCCTCGATCGGCTGTCGCAGACGCGGCACGCGCGTGGATTCGTGCTCAAGGGAGGCATCCTGCTCGGCGCCTATGGCGTGCGTCGGCCGACGAAGGACGCCGACTCGAACGCGTTGTCCGCCGATGTTGCTCCCGAGCATCTGCGGCAGGTGATGAGCGACATCGCTCAGGTACCCGCGATGGACGGCGTCGAGTTCCGGGTGGAGAAGCTCGAGATCATCGAGATCCGTGAAGGTGCCGACTACCCCGGGATGCGCCTCAGGGTTCCGGTCCTGATCGGGTCGTGGCGAGGTGTTGTCGTCTGGGACGTGTCAACGGGGGATCCCGTGGTACCCGCGCCGCGAGAAGTCACGCTCGATCGTCTGATCGGTGAGCCGATCAGGCTCATCGGATATGCGGCGGAGTCGACCGTCGCTGAGAAGGGCGTGACGATCCTCGAACGAGGGGTGACGAGCACGCGCTGGCGGGACTACGTGGACATCGTCGCGCTGGGTGAGGCTGGGCTCGACCGTGATGCCCTTCTACGCGCGTCGCGCGCCGTCGCGGACTACCGCGGCGTGAGACTGCAGCCGATCGCTCCCCTGTTGGAAGGTTACGGCGCGATCGGGCAAGCGAAGTGGGCCGCATGGCGGCGCAGGGAAGGCCTCGGTGAGGTCTGCGAAGTCGAGCTCGAGGATCAGATCGCGCGGGTTGCTGCTGTGCTCGACCCCGTGTTCGGCGCGCCGCGCTGAGCGTGCGGGCACCGGACGATCACGGGGTGTCGGTGACCGTGGGGTGGAAGTAGTCGAAGAGGGCGGTCTGCACGGGTGTCGGGAAGCGCAGCACCATGCGGACGACGCTGAGGGGCTCTCCCGTCGCGCGGGGCATCGTGGTCTGCTCGGGGGCGGTCGCGGTGGGCTGGCCGAGGTAGTAGAACTCGGTGCCCTCGGCGTCGTCCTTCTTGACGAAGAAGTGCAGGTCGACCTCGTTGCGCACGATGGGCGTCACCTCGGCGCTGTCGAGCGTCAGTCGGCTGCGGGTGTACCAGAGCGCGGACGACGGATCGAGGAGTGCGTCCTCGTAGGCCGTGCTCGCGGAGACGTCGTCGGACTTGTGCAGGGTGACGAAGATCGGGCAGACCTTGCGGACGCGATCGACCTTGTAGCCGTACACGGTGGACGTCCACTTGCGCGGCAGGCACAGCAGGCGCATGGCCTCCTTGCGCGAGTACTGCCGCCCTACGGTGAACGGTGCCGTGAGGTCGTAGTCGCGGTCCACGATCGCGAGGCCGGTCTCGACGACGTCGTCGACCTCGTCGGCGAAGCGGGCTCCGCGCCGGTACTCGGCGAACACCTCGGGGTCGAGCACGACACGGCCGTCCGGTGTGCGCGTCGCGACGGGTCGCCCGTAGCGCTTGTCGTCGGCCTCGGCGTAGCCCGTCAGGGTCAGCGTGTCGATCGCGCTGTCGACCTGTGCGGCGGTCGTCGGCACCCCGTCGTCGGCGAGACGTGCACCCACTCGGTCGGGTGTCGTTCGTCCGTCGGCGAGGAGTTCGCGCAGGAGCACGAACTCGTGCGGGCGCTTCGCGGTGAGGACCTCGTGCGAGAGCTGACGCAGGGCGGCGCTCGCGCGTGGTGACAGCTCCTGGTCGACCTTGAGCACCCGTTCGACGAGCGCCGGGTAGTGCTCGCGCTTCGTGGCGAGCAGCACCGGGTCGACCGACTCGAAGCGGAAGAAGTCCCACAGCTTCGGTGCGGCCCCGACGCGGTTGCGCATGGCGAGGACCGCGGCCTTGAGGCGCGCGTGGTCGTCGAGCCGCGTGTCGCGGATGGAGCGCAGGACCCGCTCCTGCGCGATCTTGTCGAAGTGCACGCTCGACAGACCGGGGAGCGCCCCGGCTTCCTCGGCGGCGATGAGGTTCTTGCGCAGCGACTCCTTGTTGAGCGAGTCGTCGCCGAACAGAGCGACCGGGATGAGGAAGTTGTTCGTGTAGTTGCCGATGAAGTCGATGACGACGAGGTAGTCCTTGTCCGGGGACTTGCGCAGCCCTCGACCGAGCTGCTGGACGAACACGATCGCTGACTCGGTCTGGCGCAGCATGACGACCTGGTTCACCGACGGGATGTCCACGCCCTCGTTGAACACGTCCACCGTGAGGATGTAGTCGAGCTCACCGCGTTCGAGCCGGTCGACCGCCGCCTCACGCAGAGCGATGGGGTCGTCGCCCGTGAGCGCGACGCACCGCAGGGGCGCCCCGCGCAGCGCGCGTTCGTTGAGCGCGGCGGCGAGCTGGTGCGCCTCGTCCTTCCGGCTGCAGAACATCAGACCTCGCGGCGGGATGCCCGCCTGCCCGTAGGTCTCGAGCGCCCAGATCAGGTGATCGAGCCGCTCGGGGGAGACGAGCCGACGCAGGTCGCTCGCGGCGTCGATCGTCGTGTCGTCGTCGAAGACCGCCTCGGAGATCCCGTAGTAGTGGAACGGCGCGAGCATGTCCTCCTCGAGGGCGTGCGTCAGCCGGATCTCGTACGGCACGTTGTAGTCGAAGAGCTCGAAGACGTTGCGTCCGTCGGTGCGTTCGGGCGTCGCGGTCATCCCGAGCATGAACACGGGGTCGAAGTGCTCGAGGACCCGCTGGTGCGTGGCGGCACCGGCACGGTGCGCCTCGTCGATGATCACGTAGTCGAAGACGTCGGCCGGGAACGTCGACAGGACGTCGGGCCGCGACAGCGTCTGCACCGTCGCGAACAGGTAGCGCGCGTGCACGTCCTTCGACGAGCCCGTCAGCTTGCCGAAGTCGGAGCGCGGTCCGCCCAGCACGCGCTGGTACTCGGCGATGGTCCGGTCGAGGATCTGCTCGCGGTGCACGACGAACAGCAACCTGCGCGGGGCGACCGCCCGCACGTCGAGCGCCGACAGGATCGTCTTGCCCGTCCCCGTCGCGGAGATGATGATCGCGCGCTTCTCGCCGCTCGCCCGGACGTCGGCGAGCGCCTTGAGCGCGGCCTGCTGCATCGCGTTCGGTACGACGAGGGTCGTCGACGGTTCGGGAGCGGGCCGCGCACCAGGAGCGCGTGGTGCCTGCCTCGGTGCGTGCGGCAGCTCCACGGGCGCGGCCAGCCCGGAGGCGTCCCGCGGCACGCGTGGCGGCCGTGCTGAGGGCCGCACGTAGGTCGCGGCATACTGCGCGACCCACTCCGCCGTGATCGGTGTCGACTCGACGAGCTGTCGCTCCATCAGCGCCGACAGCTGCGCGGCGAGGTCGCTGCCCCGCGTGGCTGAGACCTTGAGGTTCCACTCGTGGTTGCGCAGGAGCGCGCTCGGGGTGAGATTCGAGCTGCCCATCATCGCGGTCACGGTGTCGGTGTGCTCGAACACGTACCCCTTGGGGTGGAAGCCGTCCGCGCTGTGCAGCCGGACGTCGATCCCGAGGGCCTCCAGGGCGCGCAGCTCCTCGAACGCTTCCGGGGAGTTGAAGCCCAGGTAGTCCGAGGTGACGACGCGACCCGACCCGGCAAAGTCGAGGAGATCCTGCTTGAGCAGCGCGATCGCACCCGCTGAGACGAACGCGACCGAGAACGTGAACGACGAGCACCGGGCCAGCTCGGTGCGGATCGCGCGCAGCACGGTCCCCTCGTCGTCGTTCACGACGACCTTCGGGTTGTGCTGCCGGGGCGCGTTCGGTGTGTGGTGGTTGAGGAACCCGTAGTCGACGTCGAGCTGGAACTCGCGCGGCCAGGAGTACTCGATGCTCATGACCGCAGTGCGCCCCGGATCAGCTCGACGGCCGGGACGTCCGCCGGCGCCCAGGCGAGTCGCGGCAGCTCGTCGGGAGCGAGCCACGTGACGTCGGCGTGCTCGGTGAGGGTCGGCACGCCCTCGACGAGCTCGCAGTAGAACGTGGTCAGGGTGACGATGCCGAAGTCGTACTCGTGGCTCGTCGTCGTCACCTCGTCGCCGACGGTCACGGTGCACCGCAGCTCCTCGGTGATCTCCCGCTCCAGCGCGTCACGCGGAGTCTCACCAGGCTCGATCTTGCCGCCCGGGAACTCCCACATCCCGGCCAGGCTCCCGTGCGGACCGCGCTGTGCGCACAGGACCTGACCGTCCTTGACGATCACCGCACCGACGACATCGATCTGCTTGACCACGTGCGCAGCTTCCCACAGCCCTTTGCCGGTGGGCCGGAGCGGATGGCGTGCAGGGCTGTGTCTGACGATGCATCGTCCACGATCAGATTTCTCATAGACATGTTGCGAGAGGTTCATATGGACGCGGCGGCCGCACGGGGCTCCTGCGTCGCGGTCATATGATGGTTTCATCATGCCGTTCAGTCAGGGCGAGCTGCCCCTCTACTCCGTCAAGGCCGGGCTCTTCAAGGGTCTGTCCCATCCCCTGCGCATCCGGGTGCTCGAGCTGCTCGCGGACGGTGCGGAGCACGCCGTCGCCGAGCTGCAGGAGCAGACCGGGCTCGAGGCGTCGCACCTCTCGCAGCACCTGTCGGTGCTGCGTCGCCACCGGCTCGTGCGGTCGGACCGGCGCGCGAGCCACGTGTACTACCGGCTCGCGTACCCGGAGGTCGCGGAGCTGCTCGCGGTCGCGCGGCGCCTGCTCGTGCACATCGTCACGGACGACGGCGAACGGCTCGCCGAGCTCGCGGCGCTGCCGCGGATCGAGACCCGGACCGAGATCCGGCCCGAGGTCCGGCCCGAGCACCCGGCCGAGCACCGGTGAGCGTCGGGCACGTGCGCGCCCTGCTGCCGGGGCGCGCGGACCTCGACGGCCTGCGCGGCTCGTGGCGCGGCGACCTGCTCGCCGGCCTGACGGTCGGGATCGTCGCGCTGCCGCTCGCGCTGGGCTTCGGGATCTCGTCGGGCGCCGGGCCCGAGGCGGGGCTCGTGACGGCGATCGTCGCGGGCTTCGTCGCGGCGGTGTTCGGCGGGTCGAACGTGCAGGTCTCGGGGCCGACGGGCGCCATGGTCGTCGTCCTCGCACCGATCGTCGCGTCGCACGGGCTCGGTGCGGTGGCGGTCGTGTCGCTGCTCGGCGGCATCGTCGTGGTGCTCGCGGGCGTCCTGCGCATCGGGCGTGCGGTGTCCTTCATCCCGTGGCCCGTGATGGAGGGGTTCACCGTCGGGATCGCGGTGATCATCTTCCTGCAGCAGGTCCCGGCGCTGACCGGGTCGCCCGCGCACAGCGGTCCGCACACCAACGTCGTCGTGTCCGCGCTGACGTCGCTGCGGGACGCGGACGCGACGTACCTGCTGTGGGCGCTCGGCGCGGTCGCGGTCGTCGCCGCGAGCATGGTCGGGCTGCCGCGCGTGCACCCCGCGATCCCGGGCTCGCTCGTCGGGATCGTGCTCGTCGTCGCGGGTGCCGCGCTCCTGCCGTCGCCGCTGCACACCATCGGTGCGCTGCCGCACGCGCTGCCCGCGCCGACGTTCCCGCACCTCGACGCCGCGACGCTCGGCGACCTCGCGCCCGCCGCGCTCACGGTCGCCGCGCTCGCCGCGGTCGAGTCGCTGCTGTCCGCGCGCGTCGCCGCGACCATGGCGGACACGGGCCCGTACGACCCGGACCGCGAGCTCGTCGGGCAAGGGCTCGCGTCGGTCGCCGCGGGGCTGTTCGGCGGCATGCCCGCCACGGGCGCCATCGCGCGGACCGCCGTCAACATCCGCTCGGGCGGCCGCACGCGCCTCGCCGCCGCGTCGCACGCGGTGGTGCTGCTGCTCGTCGTCGCGGTCGCCGCCGGGCCCGTCGGGCACATCCCGCTCGCCGCGCTCTCGGGCGTCCTCATGCTGACGGCCGTGCGGATGGTGCACCTGACCACGGTGCGCTCGATCCTGCGGTCGACGAAGGCGGACGCGGTCGCGTTCGCCGTCACGGCCGTCATCACGGTGTCGGTCGACCTCATCGTCGCGGTGGGGATCGGGGTCGCGGTCGCGAGCCTCCTCGCCCTGCGCGGGCTGTCCCGCGCAGTCGGGGTGCGCCGCGAGCCGATCCTCGGCGAGCCGGTCCCGGGCGACGAGCGCATCGCGATCGTGCGGCTCGACGGCCCGCTGTTCTTCGCTGCGGCCGACCGGGTCCTCGACACCGTCACCGCGCTCGACGGCGTCGAGGTCGTCGTGCTGCGCATGTCGCAGCTCGAGCTCGTCGACGCGACCGGCGCGCGGACGCTGAGCGAGATCGTGACCCGGCTCGAGCGGCGCGGCGTGACCGTGCTGATCAAGGGCGTGCGTGAGGGGCACGTCGAGCTGTTCCGGACCGTCGGCGTGCTCGCGGCGCTGCGGCACCACAGCCACCTGTTCGGCGACCTGCCGTCGGCGGTGGCGCACGCGCGCGACCACGTCGCCCGCGCCGCCTGACGACCGCGACGCCGACGACCGCGACGCCCGCGGTCGTCGGACCGCTACTTCACCGCGCCCATCGTGAGGCCCGACGACAGCAACCGGAAGCTCGCGACGTACACGACGAGCACGGGCACCGCGGACACGACGGCGAACGCCATCATCGCAGGCCAGTCGACGCCGTACGCGCCGGCCTGCACGGCGATGAGCGAGGACAGCGGGTACTTCTCGGGCGACAGCATGAACGTGATGCCGTAGAGGAACTCGCCCCAGGACACCAGGAAGATCACCGCGGACACCGTGAGGAAACCGTTGCGCGCGAGCGGCAGCACGACGGACCAGAACGTCCGCAGGGTCGCGGCGCCGTCGATGCGCGCGGCCTCCTCGATCGCGACGGGCACCTGCCCGAAGAACGGCCGCAGGAGCAGCACGGCCCACGGCAGGAACATCGCGGCGTCGGCGAGCACGAGGCCGAAGGTCGTGTCGATGAGCCCCCACCGGGACAGCAGCCAGAACAGCGGGATGAGGTTCGCGGTCTGCGGCACCATCTGCAGCACGACGAGCAGCGTGAGGGCCGGCACGACGATCACGCCGCGCACCCGGGCGAGCGCGTACGCGGCGGGCGTGGCGAACGTGAGGCACAGCGCGGTCGTGCCGAGCGCGACGACCGCGGACTGCCGCAGCGCACCGCCGAGCGCGGGGTCGGCGATCGCCGCGCGGTACGCGTCGAGGGTCGGGTGGAACACGACCGAGGCCTGGCTCGTCAGCACCTCGCCCTGGCTCTTGAGCGACGTGAGGACGATCCACACGAGCGGCAGCCCGTAGACCACGTAGAGCAGGGTGCGGAACGAGAACGCGAGCGGCTCGCGGCGGTGGCGGGTCATGCGGTCTCCTCGTTGCGGCGGACGTCGCGTGCGTAGACGACGGCGAGGACCACGACGACGACGAGCGAGAGCAGCGCGGTCGCTGCGCCGCGCCCGTAGTCGAGCGTGAGGAACGCCTGCGCGTACGCGAGGTACGGCAGGGTCGTCGACGACGTCCCGGGCCCGCCCGACGTCATGACGTAGATGAAGTCGAAGCTGCGGAACGCGTAGACGATCGTGAGGATCGTCAGGACCGTGGCCGCGGAGCGCGCGGTCGGCACGAGCACGTACCAGACCCGCTGGTAGGGCCGCGCGCCGTCGATCTCGGCGGCCTCGATGACCTGCGGGTCGACGCCGAGGAGCGCGGCGCGCAGGACGAGCGCGTTGAACGGGACCACGGCCCACGCGTTGACGAGCGCGACGGACCACAGCGCGTAGCGCGGGTCGTACAGGAACCCGACGCCCTCGCCGCCGAGCGCGCGGACCGCCTGGTTGACGAGCCCCTGGTCGGCGAGCAGGAACTTCCAGATCGACCCGTTGACCACGGGCGGCAGCGCCCAGACGAACACCATGGTCGCGAGCAGGAACGTCCCGCCCTTCGTGGACGACGAGACCGCGACGGCGACCGCGAAGCCGCCCACCATGCCCAGCACGGTCACCACCACGACGAACGTGAGGGTGTTCGCCACGACGCGCCCGAACTCCGGGTCGTGCAGCATCGCGGTGTAGTTGTCGAGGCCGATGCGCTCCCATGTGCCGTTGAGCGTGGCGGCGCTGACGGCGTGCAGGCTCATGCGCCCGAGCTGGACGAGCGGCCACACGGCCAGCGCGGCGAGCAGCGCGCCGGCGGGCAGCGCGAGGGCGAGTCGGCGGTCGGGTGCGCGCCGGGAGCGCCGGCCCCGCCCCGCCCGGACGGGCGAGGTGGGACCGGCGGCCCGCGTCGGCACTGCGGCCTCAGGGGTGCGCGACGTCATCGTCCGGGGTCAGCCCTTCAGCAGCGGGTCGAGCTGGGCGATGAGCTGGTTCGCGAGGTCGTCGGGCTCGCCCTGGCCGGACACCGCCTTGCTCCAGTAGTCGCCGACGAGCGTCTCGACCTTGTCGACGTTCTTCGACGGCACCTGCGGGCTGGGCGACGGGCGGCCCTGGTCCTGGACGATCTGGCCGAACACGCTCAGGATCGGGTCGGAGCTGATCTTCGAGGACGCGGCCGCGTCCGCGCGGGCCGGGATCGAGCCGAACGAGTCGAGCAGCGTGAGCTCACCGTCGACGGAGAAGAACGAGTCCTCGAGGAACTCCTTCGCCAGGTCGGGGTGCTCGGAGAAGGCGCCGACGTTCTGCACCTCGCCGCCGAGCAGCACGCCGCCGTCGGCCGACAGGGGCAGCGGCGCGACGCCGTACTGGAACGTCGCCTCCTTCGCGGCGGCGATCTGCCAGTTGCCGTTGACGGCGAAGACCGACGAGCCCGCGGCGAACTGCTGGAACGGGACGGTCTGGTCCCAGGTCGCGGCCTCCTTGGACAGGTACTTCGCGGCGACCCAGTCCTGCAGCATCGTGAACGTCTTCGCCATGGGCTCGGCCTGCGGGTCGCCGTAGCTGAAGCCCTGCGACGTGAACCACGGGAAGCCCTGCCACTGGCTCTCGAGCCCGGGCTTGCCGGTGAGGGTGATGCCCTGCTTGCCCGCGGCGGCGGCCTTCGCCATGACGTCCTCCAGCTCGGGGATCGTCGTGGGCACGCTCGCCCCGAGCTCGTCGAGCAGGTCCTGGTTGTACCAGAGGCCGAGCAGGTTGACGTAGCCCTGGACGCCGTAGAGCTTGCCGTCGATCTTCTGCAGCACCCCCTGGGGGAACTGGTCGGCGTCGGCGTACTGCGCCCACCAGTCGTCCATCGAGGCGATGGCGCCGGACTCGGCGAGCGGGTAGGTCCCGGAGGCGCCGAAGACGAGCACGTCGGGCCCCTTCTTCGCGCCGGCCGCGGTGACGGCCTTCGTCGTCATCTGCTCGACGGGGACGTACTGGAACTGGACGTCGACCTCGGGGTGCTTGGTCTCGAACGCGCTCGCGAGCTGTTCGAGGCCGGCGACCTGACCGTCGGTGTTGTAGTAGTGCCAGACGGTGAGCGTGACCTTCTCGCCGTCCTTGCTGCCGGACGTCGGGGTGTCGCTGGACCCGCTCGTCGACCCGCCGGTGCCTCCGGGGTCGTCGGACGATCCCGACGAGCAGGCCGTCAGCGCGAGCATCGCGGCGCCCGCCAGCGCGACGAGCGCGCGGGTGCGGCGTGTGTTCCTCATGAGCTCTCCTCGTGTCGTCATTGACCGTGCCGTCGGCCTCTCGATTTCATCGATGAAGCCGACGCTCGGCAGGGACTCTGCTCGCCGAAAGGGCTTTCGTCAAGGGGTTCACGCGGGTTCGTTCGAAGAGTTCCCGGATCGTTGTGCCGTGTTGACACCCTCGCGGCCGGTGCCTAGTTTCATCGATGAATCGATCGGAAGGTGGATCCAGTGGCAGACCCTGACGTGGCTCCCGTGCTCGTGAGCCTCCGCCTCGGACGTCGTGTCGGCACCGCGGGCCGGCGCCTGTTCGGCTCGTTCGTCGAGCATCTCGGTCGGGGCGTCTACGGCGGTCTCTACGCGCCCGACGAGCCCACCGCGTCACCCGACGGGTTCCGCACCGACGTCCTCGCGCTCGTCCGCGAGCTCGGCGTCACGACCGTGCGCTACCCCGGCGGCAACTTCGTCTCGGGGTACGACTGGCGCGACGGCGTCGGCCCGCGCGAGCGGCGGCCGCGACGCCTGGACCTCGCGTGGAAGACCGTCGAGCCCAACACCTTCGGCACCGACGAGTTCGTCGCGTGGTGCCGCGAGGCGGACGTCGAGCCGATGCTCGCGCTCAACCTCGGTCTCGGTGACACGCGCGACGCGCTCGCGCTGCTCGAGTACACCAACCACCCGGGCGGCACGGCGCTGTCCGACGAGCGCGCGGCCAACGGCTCGCCGGAGCCGCACGACGTGCGTCTGTGGTGCCTGGGCAACGAGGCCGACGGGCCGTGGCAGCTCGGGCACCGCTCGGCTGCCGACTACGCCGAGAAGGCCGCGATCACGGCGTCCGCGATGCGCCGCTTCGACCAGACGCTGGAGCTCGTCGTCGTCGGCAGCTCGAACGACCGGATGCCGACGTTCGGCGCGTGGGAGCGCGAGGTGCTCACCCGCACGATCGACCTCGTCGACCACCTGTCCTGCCACATCTACTTCTACGACCAGGGCGACCGCGCGCAGTTCCTGCGCTCCGCGGACCGGCTCGACGCGTTCCTCGAGGACGTCGCCGCGACGATCGCACACGTCAAGGCGACGACCCGCAGCACGCGCGACGTGCGGATCAGCCTCGACGAGTGGAACGTCTGGGACTTCACGTCGTACGACGACCTCGAGCCGCACCGCGTGTTCGAGGAGGCGCCGCGCATCCTCGAGCAGGAGTACACGCTCGCCGACGCGGTCGTCGTCGGGACGCTGCTGCAGAGCATCCTGCGGCACGCCGACGTGGTCGCGATCGCCGCGCTCGCGCAGCTCGTCAACGTGATCGGCCCGATCCGCGCCGAACCCGGACGCCCCGCGTGGCGGCAGACGACCTTCCACCCGTTCGCGGCCGTCGCGCGCAGCGCGGGCCACACGGTCGTCGACACCGTGGCGGCGTCGGGGTCGCCCGACGCGTCCGCCGACGTCACCGCGGTCGTCACGCTGTCGCCGGACTCACATGCAGCCACTGACCCAGCCGCTGACCCAGCCGCCGACCCGCACGCGCTCGTGCACGTCGCGAACCGCTCGACGACGACGCCCGCGCGCCTGCGCCTCGACCTGCACGAGCTCGCGCCGACGGGCGTCGACCGGGCCGAGCTCCTGTGGGCGCCGGACCCGGGCGCGACGAACACGGTCGACGACCCGGACCTCGTCGTGCCGCAGCCGCTCGACGCACGGCTCGTGGACGGGCACCTGGTCCTCGACCTGCCGCCCGTATCGTGGGCGACCGTCCGGGTCGCACGCCGCATCGCACCCCGGACGGAGGAGGGCTGACCGTGGCACGCTCGAGCGACAACGTGACCATGGCGGACGTCGGCGCCCGCGCCGGGGTCACGGCCCGCACCGTCTCCAACGTGCTCTCGGGGCACACCGCGGTCCGCCCCGAGACGCGCGAGCGCGTGCTGCGTGCGGTCGACGAGCTCGGCTACCGGCTGAACACGTCCGCGCGCAGCCTGCGCACGGGCCGCACGGGCACCATCACGCTCGCGATCCCGGACCTGGGGATCGACTACTTCACGGACCTCGCGCGCCGCATCATGGCCGAGGCGCAGCGGCACGACTGGACGGTCGTCATCCAGCAGACCGGCGCGCAGCGGGACCACGAGCTCGCGATCCTGTCGGGTGCGCGCCGCCAGCACTCCGACGGCCTGATCTTCCAGCCGCACGCGCTCGGCCCGGGCGACGAGCGTCACCTCACCGGCAACGACCGGCTCGTCATCCTCGGCGACCGGATCTTCCGCGGCCCCGTCGACCACGTCGCGATGGCGAACACCGACGCTGCTCGGCTCGCGACGCAGTACCTCGTCGACCGGGGGTACCGGCGCATCGCCGCGATCGGCGCGAACCCGCGCGTCGCGACGACGTCGGCCGCCTCGCTGCGCCTCGAGGCGTTCCGCGAGACGCTCGCCGCGAACGGTCTGCCCTGGCGCGACGAGCTCGTGGTCACCGCCGAGGAGTGGCACCTGCGCGACGGTGCCGCGGGCATGGCGCGCCTGCTCGGGCTGCCGGAGCGGCCCGACGCCGTGTTCTGCTTCAACGACACGATGGCGTTCGGGGCGCTGCACGCGCTCGCCGCCCGGGGCCTGCGGGCGCCCGACGACGTCGCGGTCATCGGCTTCGACAACGTCCCCATGTCGGAGTTCACGACGCCGCCGCTCACGACGATCGAGCCCGGCACTGCGCAGATCGCCAAGCAGGCCGTGGACCTCCTCGCGGCGCGCGTCGCGGGCGGCGACACGCCGCCGACCGAGGTGTTCGCCGAGTGCTCGCTCGTCGTGCGCCGGTCCGCCTGACGCCTCGCCTACGCGCCCGCTCGCAGCGCCCGCAGCGCCTCGACGACGAGCGCGTGGTCGTCCTCCTGCGCGAGCCCCGAGACCGTGACCGTGCCGACCATGCCGACGCCCTCGACGACGATCGGCACGCAGCCGCCCGCGGCGGCGTACAGCAGCGGGTCGAGACCGCGGTCCTCGAGCCGGTCGCCCTTGACCGCGAGCCGCCGTCCGACGAGGTACGACGCCGTCTCGGTGCGTCGCACGAGCCGCTCCTTGCGGGCGATCCACGCGTCGTTGTCCGCCGAGGTGCCGGGCCGGGCCGCGTGGAACAGCAGCTGTTCACCGCGCCGCACGGAGATCGCCACCGACAGCCCGCGCTCGCGCGCGGTCTGCCACAGCCGGCTCCCGAGCGCCCACGCGTCGTCGTTCGTGAACCGCGTGAGCACCAGCCCGCGCGCCTCGTCCTCGAGCGCCGCCACCAGCCCGACGAGCGCGTCCTGATCCACCACCACACACCTCCACGCCCCGACCGCCCCTGCCCACCCCCGACGATACGCACCACCCCACCCCGCCCCGGCTTCCACCCGCCCACCGCCCGGAGGCGATCGTTCGAAGAATTGGTCGTGATCAGCGACCAGAACTTCGAACGATCCGCCTGGTGGCGGGAGGGAGAGGGTGCCGGGGCGGGGCGGGGCGGGGCGGGGCGGGGCGGGGCGGGGTGGCGGGCGCGGCGGGGGTGGGGTGGGGGTCAGCCGACGAGGGTGTCGATGGCTGTCGGGGACAGGACGTGCTCCGCGGCCATGGCGCTCGCGCCCAGGACGCCGGCCTCGGTGCCGGTGCGCGTGGGGACGATGCGCAGGTGCTGCGTCGCGAGCGGCAGGGACCGGTGGTAGACGACCTCGCGGATGCCCGCGACGAGGTGCTCGCCCGCTCCGGCGACCTGTCCGCCGACGACGATCACGGACGGGTTGAGCATGCTCACGCACGCGGCGAGCACGCCGCCGATGCTGCGGCCCGCGGCGCGCACCGCGTGGCTCGCCTCGAGGTTCCCGGCGCGCACGAGCGCGACGACGTCGCTGCTGCTCGTCGCGTCGACGCCGGCCTCGCGCAGGGTCGTCGCGATCGCGGGGCCGCTCGCGACGGCTTCCAGGCAGCCGGTGTTGCCGCACCGGCACGGCCGGTCGACACCACCGGGGACGGCGATGTGCCCGAGGTCGCCCGCGGCACCCTGCGCGCCGCGGCGCAGCGACCCGTCGAGGATGATGCCCGCACCGA
>Ga0206103_100230_pt1 | contig 38824 bp, 30 predicted proteins | sample 1B5Ametagenome_FD_148638 | JGI IMG/M metagenome (GOLD analysis project Ga0206103, IMG submission 148638) | Enriched microbial communities from leaf-cutter ant dump, University of Wisconsin, Madison, United States - 1B5A | ecosystem: Environmental > Terrestrial > Nest > Insects nest > Nest dump... | reverse complement strand
GCGACGCCATGCGGTCGGGGTGGAACACCTCGAAGTCCGTGAGCTTCTCGCCCGTGGACGCGTACATGATCGGGCGGCCCGTGACCGACGCGACCGACAGCGCGGCACCACCGCGCGCGTCGCCGTCCAGCTTCGAGAGCACGACGCCCGTGAAGCCGACGCCGTCCGCGAACGCCTGCGCGGTCGTCACGGCGTCCTGGCCGATCATCGCGTCGATGACGAACAGGATCTCGTCGGGCTCGACCGCGTCCCGGATGTCCGCGGCCTGCGCCATGAGGTCGGCGTCGACGCCGAGCCGACCCGCGGTGTCGACGATCAGCACGTCGTGCTGCCGGGCGCGGGCGTTCTCGAGGCCCGCGCGCGCGACCGCGACGGGGTCGGCACCCGCGGGCAGCACGTCGTCGGAGCCCTGGTTGCCCGGGTGCGGTGCGAACACCGGGACGCCCGCGCGCTCGCCGACGACCTGCAGCTGGGTGACCGCGTTGGGTCGCTGGAGGTCGGCCGCGACGAGCAGCGGCGTGTGCCCCTCGTTCTTGAGCTGCAGCGCGAGCTTGCCCGCGAGCGTCGTCTTGCCCGCACCCTGCAGACCCGCGAGCAGGATGACGGTCGGCGGGTTCTTCGCGAACCGCAGCGCACGCGTCTCGCCGCCCAGGATCGCGACGAGCTCGTCGTTGACGATCTTGACGACCTGCTGCGCCGGGTTGAGCGCCTGCGAGACCTCGGCCGAGAGCGCGCGCTCGCGGACGGCACCGGTGAACTGCCGGACGACCGGGACCGCGACGTCCGCGTCGAGCAGGGCACGACGGATCTCGCGCACCGTGGCGTCGACGTCCGCCTCGGACAGGCGGCCCTTGGTGCGCAGGTTCTTGAACGTCGACGTCAGGCGGTCGGACAGGGTGGCGAACACGTGCGTCCTCGCGGGAGAGGGATCAGGGTCGCCCCAGGGTACCCGGGGCACCGGGCGCAGGACCCGCCGCGCGGCTCGCCGCGAGCTCCGCACGCGCCCGGGCGACGAGGTCGTCGACGAGCCGAGCGCGCCACGCGCTCCACGCGGTCGGCCCCGCCGCGACCGCGTCCGCCTCGGTGAGCACGCGCAGCGCCGTCAGCAGGTCCGCGCGGTGGTCCACCGCGTCGAGCAGGTGCCGCACGGTCGCCGGGTCCTGCGGGTCCGCACCCGTCGCGAGCCCGACGAGCGTGAGGTGCTCGCGCACGAGCCGCACGACGTCCGCGACGACCGCGGGCCCGAACCCTGCGCGCGCCACCGCCGGACCAGCGAGGCGGGCCCCCTCGACCGCGTGGTCCCCCGCGCCCGCGCGCTTGCCGATGTCGTGCAGGAGCGCCGCGAGCAGCAGCGTCCCGCCGGGTGCGTCGCCCGCGGGGCGCGTGCTCGCCTCGACCACGGTCTCCACGAGGTGGCGGTCGACCGTGTGCCGGTGCACCGGGGAGCGCTGCGGCCGGTTGCGCACGGCCGCCCACTCGGGGAACCACGTGGTCACGACGCCCGCGAGGTCGAGCGCCTCCCAGACCGGCACCTGGGCACGTCCCGAGGCGAGCAGGTGCAGCAGGTGGGTGCGCGCCGCGCGGGGCCACGGCTCGGGCAGCGGCGGGCTCGCCGTGAGGTTCTGGACCGTGACGGGCGACAGCTGCAGTCCGGTGCGCGCGGCCGTCGCGGCGGCGCGCAGCGCGAGCAGCGGGTCGCGCTGCGGAGCGGCCCCGGCGGCCAGGACGATCTCGTCGTCGTGCCGCACGAGCCCGTCGGCGAGCGGGCGCAGGCGCGGCGGCAGGCGCCGTCCGCGCACGAACCGCGCACCGCGCGACGGACGTTCGAGCGCCTGCCGCGCGTGGCGCACCGTCGTGTCGAGCGCGTACGACAGCACGCGCGCGGCCTCCGCGACGCTCGCGAGCAGGTCGTCCCGGTCCTCGAAGCCGACGAGCTCGGCGACCTCGTCCTGGTCCGCGAGCAGCAGGCGGCTGGTCGCGCGGCCCGTCGTGACCTGCAGCGCGTCGCGCACGTCGAGCAGGTGCGCCCACGCCTGGTCGACCGCGCCGTGCGGCCGGTCCGTGAGCCACGTCGCCGCGAGCGCGCACAGCACGACCGCGTCCCGGATGCCGCCGCGCGCCTCCTTGAGGTCGGGCTCGACGAGGTACGCGAGCTCGCCGTGCCGCTCGGCGCGCACGCGCGTCGACGCGAGCAGCTCGGGCAGGCGCCGCCGCGCCGCCGCGCGCCAGTCCTCGAGCAGCGCGGACGTCGCGCGTGCGACGACCGCGCGGTCGCCCGCGACGTGCTGCAGGTCGAGCAGGCCCACCGCGGCGGGCAGGTCCTGCGCCGCGACCTGGCGGCACTGCGCGACCGAGCGCACCGCATGGTCGAGCTCGAGGCCGGCGTCCCAGATCGGGTACCACAGCCGCTGTGCGAGCTCGTGCCGCTCGGCACCCACCTGACCGCGACCCTCGTGCACGAGCAGGAGGTCGAGGTCGGAGACCGGGCTCGCGTCGCCCCGGCCGACCGAGCCGACGACGGCGAGCGCCACGCCCGGCGGCGGTCGCCCGTCGGTCGCGGTGTCCCACAGCTCGACGAGCCGACGCCGCACGAGGTCGGTGAGGGCGCGTCGGCGGGCGACCCCGTCGCTCGTCGGACCCGAGAGCGCCGCCGCGAGCGCGAGCCGCTCGCCGCGCAGGTCCCGCACCCCCGCGGGGGTCGGGACCTGCGCGGCCGCGTCCGACGTGCCGTCCACCATCGTCGAGCCGCCCCCTGCGCCGACGCGCCCTAGAGGGCGGCGTCCCCGTGCTCGCCGGTCCGGACGCGCGCGACGTCCTCGACCGGGACCACCCAGACCTTGCCGTCGCCGATCCGGCCCGTCTGCGCCGCCTGGACGACGACCTGCACGACCTCGGCCACGTCCTCGTCGGCGACCAGGACGTCGATCCTGACCTTCGGCACGAGGTCCACGGTGTACTCCGCACCGCGGTAGACCTCGGTGTGGCCGCGCTGCCGGCCGTAGCCGCTGGCCTCGCTCACGGTCAGGCCGCGCACCCCGGCGGCCTCGAGGGCCGACTTCACGTCGTCCAGCCGGTGCGGCTGGACGACCGCCGTCACGAGCTTCGTCATCACTTCACCTCCGTCACGACGCGGGCACCCGCCAGCGTCTCGTACGCCGTCTCACCGTGCTCACCCAGGTCGATGCCGCTCGCCTCGACCTCGGTCGGCACCCGCCAGCCCATGGTGGCGCGCAGCGCGAGCCCGATCACCAGGGTGCCGACACCCGACCACACCACCGCGACGAGCGCGACCAGGACCTGCACGACGAGCTGGCGACCGCCGCCGCCGTAGAACAGGCCGGTCGAGGTCGAGAACAGGCCGATCAGGACCGTGCCGACGAGCCCACCGACCAGGTGGACCCCGACGACGTCGAGCGAGTCGTCGTACCCGAACCGGTACTTCAGGCCGACGGCGAGCGCGCACAGGACGCCCGCGACCGCGCCGAGGAAGATCGAGCCGACCGGGCTCAGCGCACCCGCCGCGGGCGTGATCGCGACGAGCCCCGCGACGACGCCCGACGCGGCACCCAGCGACGTCGCGTGCCCGTCGCGCACGCGCTCGGTGACGAGCCAGCCGAGCATCGCGGCGCACGTCGCGACCGTGGTGTTGACCCACGCGAGACCAGCGAGACCGTCCGCGGCGCCCGACGACCCCGCGTTGAACCCGAACCAGCCGAACCACAGGAGCGCCGCCCCGAGCATGACGAACGGCAGGTTGTGCGGCCGCATGGGCTCCTTGCCGAAGCCCTTGCGCCGCCCGATGAGCAGCGCGAGCACGAGACCCGCGACGCCCGCGTTGATGTGCACGACGGTGCCGCCCGCGAAGTCGACCGGGGCGACGTCCGCCACCCCTGCCGCGGCGTCCCAGCCGAACAGCCGCGCGGCGAGACCGTCCTCGGCGGCGCCCGACAGGAACCCGCCGCCCCACACCATGTGCGCGAGCGGGAAGTAGGACACCGTGACCCAGATCGCCGTGAACACGAGCCACGTCGAGAACTTCGTGCGGTCCGCGATCGCCCCCGAGACGAGCGCGACCGTGATGATCGCGAACGTCGCCTGGAACGCCACGCCGACGAGCGCGGGGACGCCCGCCCACGCGAGGATGCCCTGGTCGTCGGTGAGGTCCTGCAGACCGAACCAGTCGGTCGGGTCGCCGAAGAAGCCGCCGACGTCGGCGCCGAACGACATCGAGTAGCCCCACAGGACGTACACGATGCCGACGACGCCCATCGCGCCGAAGCTCATCATCATCATGTTGAGCACGCTCTTGCCGCGCACCATGCCGCCGTAGAAGAACGCCAGCCCGGGCGTCATGAGCAGCACGAGCGACGCGGACGTCAGCAGCCACGCCGTGTTGCCGCTGTCCAGCGTGAAGTCCATCGAGATCGCCTCCCCTCGCCGGCCTGGCGGCCGGTCGGTCGGGGACAACGTTCGGGGAGCGGCGTTTCACGAGGTCGCTGCGCGCGTTACGACGGTGTGACGAGCGCACCCGCCTCGTAAACGTTCGGTTTCCGGGCGGGCGCGCGCCGCCGGGCAGGGCTACTGCAGCAGGCCGTCGACGAACGCCTCGGGGTCGAACGGTGCGAGGTCGTCGGGTCCCTCGCCCAGCCCGACGAGCTTGACCGGGACGCCGAGCTCGCGCTGCACGGCCACGACGATGCCGCCCTTGGCGGTCCCGTCGAGCTTGGTGAGCACGATGCCGGTCACGCCCGCGACCTCGCCGAACACGCGCGCCTGGTTGAGGCCGTTCTGCCCGGTCGTCGCGTCGAGCACGAGGAGGACCTCGGTCAGCGGCGCCTCCTTGGTGATGACGCGCGTGATCTTGCCGAGCTCGTCCATGAGGCCGGCCTTGTTCTGCAGGCGGCCCGCGGTGTCGACGACGACCACGTCGACCTGCGCCTCGCGACCCGTGCGGACCGCGTCGAACGCGACCGACGCCGGGTCGGCGCCCTCGCGGTCCGAGCGCACCGTCGGCACCCCGACGCGCGACCCCCAGGTCTCGAGCTGGTCGGCCGCCGCCGCGCGGAACGTGTCCGCCGCGCCGAGCACCACCGAGCGGTCCTGCGCGACCAGCAGGCGCGTGAGCTTGCCGATCGTCGTCGTCTTGCCCGTGCCGTTGACGCCGACGACGAGCACGACGGCCGGGGTACGCGCGCCGTCGTCGGCGACCGTCGGCGCGGTCGCGAGCGAGCGGTCGAGCTCGGGGTCGACGAGCGCGAGCAGCTGGGCGCGCAGCAGCGCGCGGACCTGGGCCGGGTCCTTGAGGCCGTCGACCCGCACGCGCGTGCGCAGCGCATCGATGAGCTCGCCCGTGGGGCCCGCGCCGACGTCGGCGAGCAGGAGGGTCTCCTCGAGCTCGTCCCAGTCGTCCTCCGACAGGTGGTCGCGCGACAGGACCTGCAGCAAACGCGTGCCGAGCGGGGAGCCCGACCGCGACAGACGGTCCCGCAGCCGCGCGAGCCGACCCGTCGCGGGTGCGGGGACGTCGAGCGCGGGCAGGTCGGGAGCCTCGGTCGACAGCGCCTCGGGCGCGACGTCCTCGAGGGGCGGCGCCTGCGTCGGCGGTGCGACGAGCGTGCCCGGGGCCGGGCTCGGCGCGGAGGCCGGCGCACCGTCGTCGGGCGCGGGCGTCGGCGTCGGCACCTGGCCGAGCGTCGGACCAGTCGTCGGCCCCGACGTGCGCTCGTCGTCCCGCGGGCGACGGCGCGACACGAACAGGGCGGCGACGACCACGACGAGCGCGATCGGGACGCCGGCGGCGAGAAGGGTGGTCAGTGCGTCGGAGCTCACGCGCACAGTCTGACGGCGCGCACGGCCCGCGCGCGAACCGCGCGCACCCGGCGGCGGGTCGCGACGGTGTCAGCCCGTCCGCGGACCGCCGGGGAGCGGCACGTCAGCCGTGGCGACGCAGGGGGTTGGCGCGCACCGCCTTGTCGCGCGCCCGCTGCAACCCGACCTGCAGGTCGTCGACCTGCAGGTAGCCCTCGCCCTGCTCGGCGGTCGCGCGCAGGAACTCGGCGAGCGAGAGGTCCACGGGCTCGGCCTGGGCGGCCCGGGCCGCCGCGACCTGGTCGGGGCCCGGGTCGCGCCGCGCGCGCCAGCCCCGGCGGAACGCCTGCAGGGGCGACTCGTCGTCGCGGCGGTCGTCGGCGTCCGACGCGCTCGCGACGAGCAGCACGACACCGGCGACGACGAGGGCCACGAGGACGGCGACGATCACGGGGAGCACGGCACCAGTGTCGTCGTCGGACCTCGGCACCGCCTCGTCCACAGCGGGTTCCCACGGACTCCCACACATGATCTTCACGCCCGGCGCGCGCGACGTCCGCCGCGTCCCGCGCCGGTACCCGCACGCTGTGAGCGGGCTCACGCGCGGTCGCTCCGTGCGACGCGTCAGGCCGTCTCGCGCATGCGCTGGCTGACGACGGTCGTCACGCCGTCACCCCGCATCGTCACGCCGTACAGCGCGTCGGCGATCTCCATCGTGCGCTTCTGGTGCGTCACGACGATGAGCTGCGAGTCCTCCTGCAGCTCACGGAAGATCTCGAGCAGGCGACCCAGGTTGGCGTCGTCGAGCGCCGCCTCGACCTCGTCCATGACGTAGAACGGGCTGGGGCGCGCCTTGAAGATCGCGACGAGCAGGGCGACGGCGGTCAGCGACCGTTCGCCGCCCGAGAGCAGCGACAGCCGCTTGACCTTCTTGCCCGCCGGACGCGCCTCGACCTCGATGCCCGTGGTCAGCATGTCGTCGGGGTCGGTCAGGACGAGGCGGCCCTCGCCGCCCGGGAACAGCCGCGGGAAGACCACGTCGAACGCCGCCGCCGTGTCGCGGTACGCCTCGGCGAAGACCTGCTCGACGCGCTCGTCGATCTCCTTGACGATCTCGAGCAGGTCCGCGCGCGACTTCTTGAGGTCCGCGAGCTGGTCGACGAGGAACTTGTGCCGCTCCTCGAGCGCCGCGAACTCCTCGAGCGCGAGCGGGTTGACGCGGCCGAGCAGGGACAGCGCACGTTCGGCGGCGCGCAGCCGCTTCTCCTGCTGCTCGCGCACGTACGGCACGTGCGTCGCCGCGTCCGGGTCCGGCTCGGTGCCCGGTGGCACGACGACCGGGACGTCCTGGTGCGGGCCGAACTCCTCGACGAGGATCGCCGGGTCCAGGCCGAGCTCCTCGACCGCGCGCGTCTCGAGCTGCTCGATGCGCAGCCGCTGCTGCGTGCGTGCGACCTCGTCGCGGTGCGCGACGTCGGTGAGGCGACCGAGCTCGGCGGCGCGCTGCTCCGCCTCGGCACGCGTCGCGGCGATCGTCTCGTCGCGCCGCGAGCGGGCCGCCTCGGCCTGCTCGCGCTCGTCGGACGCGCGGCGCAGCGACTCGTCGAGCAGCGCGAGCGCGCGCTCGGCCCCCGCCCGCACGGCCGCGGCGACCGCCGACTGCCGCGCCCGCGCGCGCTCACGTTCGGCGGCCCGCTCGCGCGCGACGCGCTCGGCCTGCGCCGCCCGCTCGAGCGACTCGGCGCGACCGGCGAGCGCACGCGCCCGCTCCTCGGCGGTGCGCAGCGTGAGCCGCGCCTCGGTCTCCCGCTGCCGGGCCGCGGTCGCGGCCTCGACGAGCGCGTCGCGGCGCCGGGTGCCCTCGGCGATCTGCGCCTCGGACTCCACGGGCTCGACCTCGGCCGCCGCGAGCCGCGCCGTGAGCTCCGCGAGCTGGGCCGTGTCGTCCTCGAGCGTGCGCGACGCCGCCTCGAGGCTCGTCTGCACGCGCTCCGCCTCCGCGCGCGCCGCACGGGCCGCCGAACCGAGGCTGCCGAGCTGCTCCGCGACGGCCGCGAGCTGGGCGTCGGACTCGTTGAGGCGCTCGAGCGTCGCGTCGTGCTCGGCGCGCGCGGCCTGCTTCGCCTCCGTCGCGGTCGCGACCTCGAAGCGCAGGCGCTCGGCCTGCGCCGTCGCGGCCTGCGCCGCCTGGCGCGCCTGGTCGAGCGCGGCCTGCAGGTGCAGCGCGCTCGGCGCGGCCGCGGAGCCGCCCGACGCGCGCGTGCGCGAGAGCACGTCACCCGTACGCGTCGCGACGACCGCGTCGGGTCGTCGCGCGAGCAGCGCGCGGGCCGCCGCGAGGTCGTCGACGACGAGCACGCCCGCGAGCAGCGACTCGACCGCACCCCGCACGTGCTCGGGAGCACGCACGAGGTCGACGGCCCGGTCGGCGCCCGACGTCGCGTCGCTCGTCGCGTCGGCCGTCGCGCCGACCTGCCGGGAGGCGGGTCCGGTGGCACCGGGCGACGCCACGACGAGGCTCGCGCGCCCGGCATCCTGCGTCCGCAGCCACCGGATCGCGTCGACCGCCGACTCGACGGACTCGACCGCGACGGCGTCGGCGCTCGCGCCGAGAGCCGCGACGATCGCCTCCTCGTCGCGCGCGTCCACGCCGAGCAGCGCGGCGACCGAGCCGATCGTCCCCGGGAGGTCGTCGGCCGCGAGCAGCGCACCCGCACCGTCCTTGCGCGTCAGGCTGAGCTCGAGCGTCTCGGCGCGCGACTCCTGCGTCGCGCGCTCGCGCTCGGCGGTCGCGAGCGCCTCGGTGAGCTCGGCGAGCCGGCTCGTCGCGGTCTCGAGGGCCTCGACCGCCGCCTCGTGCGCCGCGTCGAGCCCCTCCTCCCCCTCCTCGGCACCCGCGACCTGCGACTCGAGCGCCGCGAACTGCGCGGTGGCCTCGGCGCCGCGCTGCTCCGCCGCCGCGAGCGACTCGCGCAGCCGACCGAGCTCGGCCTGGGTCGCCTCGACCCGGCTGCGGCGGGCCGCGACCTGACCCGCGAGCCGAGCGACGCCCTCGCGCCGGTCCGCGGCACCGCGCAGCGCGGTCGCGAGCTCCTTCTCCGCGGCGCCCGCGTCCTGCTCGACCTCCTGCCGCGCCGTGACCGCGGCCTCGAGCGCCGCACGCGCCACGTCGACCTCGGCGCCGAGCTCGGCCTCGGCCTGGCGCACGCGCTCGGCCTGCGCCGCGAGGTCGTCGGGGTCCCGCCCGTCCGTCCGCTCGGGCGCGGCCGAGCCCAGCAGGCGCACCCGGTCGGCGGCGAGCGTCGCGGTCCCGCGCAGCCGCTCGCGCAGCGACGACAGGCGGTACCAGACCTCGCTGATCTCGGTGAGCGCCGGGGCGGCTTCCGCGGCCTCGCGCTCGAGCGTCGCGAGCCGGGCGCGCGTCTGCGCGAGCGCCTCCTCCACCTGCGTGCGCTGGGCCGCGAGCGCGGTCTCGTCGGCGATCTCCTGCTCGAGCTGCGACGTGAGCTGGGCCAGGTCGTCGGCCAGCAGCCGGGCGCGCGCGTCGCGCAGGTCCGCCTGCACGACCGCGGCCTTGCGCGCGACCTCCGCCTGGCGCCCGAGCGGGCCGAGCTGGCGCCGGATCTCCGCGGTGAGGTCGCCCAGGCGCGTGAGGTTGGCCTGCATCGCGTCGAGCTTGCGCAGCGCCTTCTCCTTGCGCTTGCGGTGCTTGAGGACGCCCGCGGCCTCCTCGATGAAGCCCCGGCGCTCCTCGGGCGTCGCGCGCAGCACCGCGTCGAGCTGACCCTGCCCGACGATGACGTGCATCTCGCGGCCCAGGCCCGAGTCCGAGAGCAGGTCCTGGATGTCGAGCAGGCGGCAGCCCTGGCCGTTGATCGCGTACTCCGAGCCGCCGTTGCGGAACAGCGTGCGCGAGATCGTCACCTCGGAGTACTCGATCGGCAGCGCGCCGTCGGCGTTGTCGATCGTGAGCGAGACCTCGGCGCGGCCCAGGGGCGGCCGCCCCGCGGTGCCCGCGAAGATGACGTCCTCCATCTTGCCGCCGCGCAGCGACTTGGCGCCCTGCTCGCCCATGACCCACGCGAGCGCGTCGACGACGTTGGACTTGCCCGAGCCGTTCGGTCCGACGACGCACGTGACCCCCGGCTCGAAGCTCAAGGTCGTCGCCGAGGCGAACGACTTGAACCCGCGCAGGGTCAGCGTCTTGAGGTGCACGTCCGCGAGTGTAGGTGCGCGGTCGGCCGGACCCGGGGATCTGCGCCGCGGACCGACGTCACAGCGCGGGGAACCACAGCCCGATCTCGCGCGCGGCCGACTCGGGCGAGTCCGAGCCGTGCACGATGTTCTCGATGACCTTCGTGCCCCAGTCGCGCGCGAGGTCGCCGCGGATCGTGCCCGGCGCGGCGAGGGTCGGGTCGGTCGCACCCGCGAGCGAGCGGAAGCCCTCGATCACGCGGTGCCCCTCGACGACCGCGGCGACCACCGGGCCGGACAGCATGAACTCGATCAGGGGCGCGAGGAACGGCTTGCCGGTGTGCTCGGCGTAGTGCTCGGCGAGCAGCGCCTCGTCGGCGTGCCGCAGCTCGAGCGCGACGATCGTGTAGCCCTTGGCCTCGATGCGCCGCAGGACCTCGCCCGTGGTGCCGCGGGCGACGCCGTCGGGCTTGACGAGGACGAGGGTGCGCTGCAGGTCGCTCATGGCGCTCACCCTAGTGTCCGGACCCGGCAGCCCGGACCGGCGGTCCACGGCGCAGCGCCGGGTGCGGGCGGGGTCCGACCTCGCGTGCCCGACCCCCGGTCAGGTGCCGAGCGGGTGCCTCGCGTCGTACTCCGCGCGCTCGCGGTCGATGCGGCCGCCGATGCGCAGCGCCGCGAACCACAGCCCGACGAACACGAGGACGACGATCACCGCGATGTCCCGTGCGACCGCGGGCAGGACGATCGCGGCCGCGAGGAGCCAGCCCTGCAGCACCCAGCCCACGGCGTACCCGCCGCGCCGGCCGACGAGGCCCGACGCGAGCACGAGCACCAGCGCGAGGGTGCCGCCGACGGCCCACACGACGCCCGTCGACGCCACGCGCAGGCCGTACGCCACGAGCGTCGCGAAGAGCACCAGGCACGCCTCGAGCACGAGGATCGTCTGGGAGAACTGCGGCTTCGCGGGTCGCTTGCGGCGCACGGCCGGCGCGGTGGTCGTCACCGCTCCAGGCTACCGGCGCGGTCGTCGACCAGGTCGACCGGCTCGAGCGCGTCGTCGTCCGCGGCGTCCGCCGCGGGCGCGGCGCCCGCACCTTCGTCGTTCGAGCCACCGTCGGCGGCCACGGCCTCGCCGCGCGCCACCATGCCGGCGACGTCGGAGAGCTTGACCTCCTTAAGGTAGAGCGCGAGGACCAGGCCGACGAGCACGAGCGGCACGAAGTACCAGAACGACGGGGCGAGCGTGCTCGCGAACGCGTCGATCACCCCGCTCTTGTACGGCTCGGGCAGCTGCTGGACGAGCTCGGGGGTGACCCCCGCGGCCGCGTCGCCGCCGCCGGGGGCGCCCTGGAAGACGTCCGAGAGCTTCGCGTACAGCGCCGTGGTGAAGATCGTCGAGAAGATCGCCGTGCCGACGGCTGCACCGATCTCGCGGAAGAAGTTGTTCGCGCTCGTCGCCGTCCCGAGCTCGTGCGGGTCGACCGCGTTCTGCACCGCGAGCACGATCGTCTGCATCACGAGGCCCATGCCCGCGCCGAGCACGAAGATCATCGCGCCGAACAGCACGAGCGACATGTTCCCGGTGATCCGGGTGAGCCACACCAGGCCCAGCGCGGTGATGAGCAGGCCCGCGACCGGGTAGATCTTGTAGCGCCCGGTCTTGGTGATCGCGATACCCGAGCCGATGGCCGTGATCATGACGCCGACCATCATGGGCAGCATGAGGAAGCCGGACTGCGTCACGCCGACCCCGGTCGACATCTGCAGGAAGGTCGGCAGGAACGCGAGCGCGGCGAACATGCCCGCGCCCAGGATGAAGCCGATGAGCGTCGCGATCGTGAACGTCGAGTTCTTGAACAGGCGCAGCGGCAGGATGGGGTCCGTGACGCGCAGCTCGACGAGCACGAACAGGCCGATCGCGACGAGCGTGCCGACGACGAGCGCGAGGAGCTTCGGGTCCGACCAGTCGTAGTCACGCTGGCCCGAGAACGAGGTCCACGAGCTCGCGAGGACGAGACCCGAGGTCGCGAGGACCATGAAGAGGATGCCCCACAGGTCGATCGGGCGCTCCGAGCGGTGCGACGGCAGCTTGAGCGTGAACCACGCGGTCGCGAAGGCCGCGATGCCGATCGGGATGTTGATCCAGAAGCACCAGCGCCAGTCGGCGTGCTGCGTGAACACGCCGCCGAGCAGCGGGCCGACGACCGCCGCGATGCCGAACAGCGCCCCCATCGGACCCATGTACTTGCCGCGGTCCCGCGCGGGCACGATGTCCGCGATGATCGCCTGCGACAGGATCATGAGACCACCGCCGCCGAGGCCCTGGATACCGCGCCACGCGACGAGCTCGCCGAACGACTGCGCGAAGCCGGCGCCCGCGGACGCGACCGTGAACAGGCCGATCGCGACGAGGAACGGCCAGCGCCGGCCCCAGATGTCGCCGAACTTGCCGTACAGCGGCATGACGACCGCGATCGCCAGGATGTAGGCCGTCACGACCCAGCCCTGGTGGGCCACGCCGTCGAGCTCGCCGACGATCGTGGGCATCGCGGTGCCGACGATCGACTGGTCGAGCGAGGACAGGAACATGCTCGCCATGAGCGCGCCGAAGATCAGCCAGACGGTGCGCGGCGTGAGCACGACGAGCGGCTTGTCGCTCGTCTGCTCGGGGGTGGTGGCCAGAGCCATGGGGACCTCATTCGGTGGTGCGGCCCGGACCGCGCGGCGGCCCGGGAGCTCAGGGGTGGTGCAGGGGGGCAGTTTCAGGTGGGGCAGCTTCAGGGGGTCAGTGCTGAGGGGCCGACGCGCCGAACAGCGTGCGCAGCTCGGCGACCACGGCCGCGAGGTGCTGGCGCGCGTCGGTCCGCGGTCCGGCCGCCTCCCAGCGCATGACGGTCGCGTGGATGAGCAGGAGCGCGAGGCTCGCGACGGTGTCGGGGGCGACGTGCGCACCGCCGTCCGCAGCGGCGTCGCGGCGGCCCGTCGCCGTGGCGAGCCGCTGCGTGACCAGCTCGGCGAGCGTGGCCTTGTGCGTCTCGACCCACGCGAGGTGGCACGCGAGCAGCCGCGGCTCGGTCGCCGCGAGCTCGAGCGCCTGCCGGAACCTTTCCTCGCCCATGGGCGGCACGGCGAGCACCGAGCCGAGCAGCTCCTGCAGGTCGGCGAGCAGGTCGCCCGTCGGGCCGCCGGCGACGAACCGCGCGGAGACCGCCGCGGGCACGGGCCACGGGCCGTGGCCGAGCACCGCATCGTCCTTCGACTCGAAGTAGTTGAAGAACGTACGCGTGGAGACCCCGGCCTCCTCGCAGATCGCGTCGACCGTCACGGCGTCGAGCCCGTGCCGCTCGACGAGCCGGTGCGTGGCGTCGATGAGCGCCTCGCGCCGCGCGCGCTTCTTGCGCTCACGCAGCCCGAGCGCGTGCTCGTCGGGCGTGAGCGCGGCGGCGAGCTCCGCGAGCGACGGCTCGTCGGCGTGCGCACGCGCGGCGGCACCCGGGGTCACGATCACCCCGGAACAGTACAGCGAGTGCAACTTTGCATGCCATGCAATAACCTGCGACGAACGTCACAGGGCGATGCCCTCAGGCGCGCTCCCCCGCGCCCGCGCGCTCAGAGCTCGCCGAAGCCCGCGTCGATCGCGGTCGTCAGCGCGGTCACGGCGTCCTGCGCCTGGTCGCCCGTCGCCTCGATCCGCAGCTGCGCCCCCTGCGTCGCGCCGAGCTTCATGAGCTCCAGCACGCTCGCGGCGTTGACACCGTTGACGGTGACCGACGCGTCGTACCCGGCGAGCATGCGCGCGACGACCGCGGCGGGCCGCGCGTGCAGGCCGAGCGGGTTGAGCAGCGTGCGCGTGGCGCGCACGACACCGTCGTCGTGCTGCTCGTCGGACGGCGCAGCGACGGCCGCGTCGGGCGACCCGGCGGGCACCCCGAACAGCGAGCCGGCGTGCTCGGCCGACGCGAGCACCTCGTCGAGCCCCGCGCCGCCGTGCGCGGTGACGGCCGCCGCCACCGCACCCTCCACGAACGGCGCGTCCGCGAGCCGCACGCGCTCCACGAGGTCGGGCTCGGCGAGCTCGAGCACCGACTCGGTCGTCAGCACGGCCGAGCCGAGGTCGGTGAGCACGACGACCGACCGGCCGTCCGCTGCGGCCTGCTCGAGCGACTGCTCGACGAGCGCGAAGTCCGTGCCCAGCGTGCCGTCGGCGAGCCCGCCCGCGGCGAGCATGAGCACGCCGGGCGCCATCTGGCTCGCGAGCTCGACGGTGCCCGCCGCGAGCGCGGCCGAGTGGGAGACGAGCACGAGCGCCACGCGGGCGACCTCGCGCTCCTGCGCCGCCGTCACGAGGCGGAGCCCGCGGCGGACGCGGCGGCGACCGCCGCCTCGAGCAGGAGCTGGGACGAGCGCGCCCCCGGGTCGAGGTGCCCGGCGGACCGTTCGCCCAGGTAGCTCGCCCGCCCCTTGGTGGCGACGAGCGGGACGGTCGACTGCGCGCCCTGCGCGGCGGCCTGCGCGGCCGCGGAGAGCACGCCGACGGGGTCGCTCCCGGCGGACGCGGCCGCTGCGGCGGCCTCCGCGGCGGGCGACCACGCGTCCACCATGGTCTTCTCCCCCGTGGTGGCCTTGCCGCGCGCGACGATGCCGTCGAGGCCCGCCTCGAGCAGCGCGACGACCCCCGCCGCGTCGAGCGACTCCACCGCGCAGGCCTTCGCGGCGCGCAGGTACGCCGTGCCGTAGAGCGGTCCGGCGGCACCGCCGACGGTCGACATGAGCGTGGTCGCGACGAGCTTGAGCACGTCCCCCACCGTGGCGGGCGGCGCCTCGAGCGCGTCGAGCTTCGCCACCACGGCCGTGAACCCGCGTCGCAGGTTCTCCCCGTGGTCGCCGTCGCCGATCTGCCGGTCGAGCTCGACCAGCTCGTCCCGGTGCTCGACGACCGTCCGGGCGCTCTCGCGCACCCATGCCACGGCCCACGCCACGTCCAGCGTCATGCCACCTCCTTCGTCGACCCCTGCTCGTCGTCCTCGCGCATCCTGCCTCACCCGGGCGCGATCACCACCGCAGGGCGGTCGTGTGGACGGGCGCGTCCCACAGGGCGGTGAGCTCGTCGTCGAGCCGCAGGACCGTGATCGACGCACCCTGCATCTCGAGCGACGTCACGTAGTTCCCGACGAGCGAGCGCGTCACGTGCACGCCCCGCGCCTCGAGCAGCGCGCGGGCGTGGCGGTAGACGATGTAGAGCTCGGACGCCGGCGTGCCGCCCATGCCGTTGACGAACAGCAGGACGTCCTCGCCGTCCGCGAGGCCGAGGTCCTCCACGACGGGCGTGAGCAGCATCTGCGTGATCGCGTCGGCCCCCGCGAGCGGGATGCGGTGGCGTCCGGGCTCGCCGTGGATGCCGATGCCGATCTCGATCTCGTCGTCGGGCAGGTCGAACGACGGCTTGCCCGCGTGCGGGACCGTGCACGCCGACAGCGCGACGCCCATCGACCGCACGTTCGCGATCACCTTGTTCGCGACGGCCTCGACCGCGTCCAGGCCGTCGCCGCGGGCCGCCGCGGCGCCCGCGATCTTCTCGACCGCGACCGTGCCCGCCACGCCGCGCCGACCCGCGGTGTAGAGCGAGTCCTCGACCGCGACGTCGTCGTTCACGACGACCGTGCGGACCGTGACGTCCTCGGCCTCCGCGAGCTCGACGGCCGTCTCGAAGTTCAGCACGTCGCCCGTGTAGTTCTTGACGATCGCGAGCACGCCCGCGCCGCCGTCCGCGGCCTGCAGGGCCGGCAGGATCTGGTCGGGGGTCGGGCTCGTGAACACCGCGCCGGGGACGGCGGCGTCGAGCATGCCGAGCCCCACGAACCCGGCGTGCAGCGGCTCGTGCCCGCTGCCGCCGCCGCTGACGAGGCCGACCTTGCCGCTGGTCGCGCCGCCCGCGCGCGTCACGAAGTCGGGGTCGTGGTGCACCGCCACGAGGTCCGCGTGCGCCGCGCCGAACCCGTCGAGCGTCTCGCTGACCACGTCCACCGGGTCGTTGATGAGCTTCTTCACTCCCGCCGTCCCTCCTCGCGAGGCCACGACGGGCCCCGCATGCCTGTGTGTGCGCCCCCGTCGTGCTCACCTTCGCCGCGCGGCAGCGGGTCGGCAAGTGGCAGGCGTGCACGAGTCCTGCACGTTTGTGCACAGACCGCCCGTGGCGTGGGACGACGCGCGCGTCAGGGCCGGCCGAGCAGGATCCGGGCCTCCGCGACGAGCAGGATCGAACCCGTCACGAGCACCGCGGCACCGCGCTCGACCTCGGACTCGGCACGTTCGACCGCGAGCGCGACGGCCTCGTCGAGCCGTTCGACGACGTGCACGCGGTCCTCGCCGAACACCTCGACGGCCAGCTCGCCGAGCTCGTCGGCCGCCATGGCGCGCGCGTTGCCGGCCTGCGTGACGACGATCTCCGCGAGCTCCGGCTCGAGCACCGACAGGATGCCCTCGGGGTCCTTGTCCGCCATGACGCCGACGACGCCGACGACGCGCTGGAACGCGAACGCCTCGTCGAGCGACGTGACGAGCGCCGAGGCCCCCGCGGGGTTGTGCGCGCCGTCGACCAGGACGGTCGGGCTCGAGCGCACGACCTCGAGCCGCCCGGGCGAGGTCACGTCCGCGAACGCCGCGCCCACGAGGTCGCCGTCGAGCGCGGCGCCGCCCGTGAGCAGCGCCTCGGCCGCGACGAGCGCGAGCAGCGCGTTGTGCGCCTGGAACTCGCCGTGCAGCGGCAGGAACACGTCCGCGTACACGCCGCCCAGCCCGCGCAGCGTGAGCAGCTGGCCGCCGACGGCGACCTGCCGCTCGACGACCGCGATGTCGACGCCCTCGCGCACGACGCGCGCGCCGCGCTCGGCGGCCGCGTCGAGGATCACGGGGACGACCTCGTCGGGCTGCTCGGCGAGCACGAGCGTCGCACCGTCCTTGACGATGCCCGCCTTGACGGCCGCGATGTCGACGATCGTGTCCCCGAGCCAGCGCTCGTGGTCCAGGCCGATCGGCGTGACGACCGCGACCTCGCCGTCGGCGACGTTGGTCGCGTCCCACGCGCCGCCCATGCCGACCTCGACGACCGCGACGTCGACCGGCGCGTCCGCGAACGCCGCGAACGCCATGACGACGAACACCTCGAAGAACGACAGCCGGGGCTCGCCGCGCTCGGCCGAGCGCGCGTCGACCAGCTCGACGTACGGCAGCACGTCGCGGTACGTCGCGACGAACGTCTCGTCGTCGATCGGCTCGCCGTCGACCGCGATGCGCTCGTTGACGCGCGTGAGGTGCGGCGACGTGAACCGCCCGGTGCGCAGGCCGTGCTCGCGCAGCAGGCGCTCGACCATGCGGCTCGTCGACGTCTTGCCGTTGGTGCCCGTGAGGTGCACCACGCGGTAGGCGTGCTGCGGGTCGCCCAGCAGCTCGCACACCTCCTGCACGCGGCGGAACGACGGGTTGATCTCGTGCTCGGGCGTGCGGCGCAGGATCTCGCGGTAGACCTCGTCGGCCTCGGCACGTGCGGCCGCGGCCCGCTCGGCCGCGCGGCCCGCCGCCCGGCGGTCCGCCGCGCTGTTGCGGGACGGCGTCACGAGGCCGACCCGTCGACCTTGCGCACGACCGCGTCGATCGCGTCGGCCGCGCCGTCGGCGGCCGCCGTGACGGTCACCTCGAGCGCGAGCGTCTCGTCGGCCACGAACGCGCGGTGCGCCTCGACGTCGGCGACGTGCGCGGCGGGGACCGTGAGCGCGAGCGCGATGCGGTCGGTGACGTGCAGGCCGGCGGCCTTGCGCGCGTCCTGCACGGCCCGGACCACGTCGCGCGCGTAGCCCTCGGCGCGCAGCTCGTCGTCCAGCGCGATGTCGAGCACGACGAACCCGCGTCCCGGGAGCACGGCGGCGGCGACCTGGTCGCCCACCTCGTCGCGCACCGCCGTCACGAGGCTGTACTCGCTCTCGACGAGCGTGACGTCCCCCTCGGGCGTGCGCACGACGACGCCGTCGTCCGTCTGGGACCACTCGCCCGCCTTCGCGGCCCGGATCACGCCCTGCACGGCCTTGCCGAGCCGGGGACCGGCCGCGCGCGCGTTGACGTCGAGGCGCGTCCACACGCCGAACTCGGACGCTGCCGCATCGTCGACCGACAGCAGCGTGACGGTGCGGACGTTGACCTCGGACGCGACGAGCCCGACGAACGGGCGCGCGAGGTCGGGGGACGGGATCGCGACCCGCAGCTCGCGCAGCGGCTGCCGCACGCGCAGGCCCTCGGCCTTGCGCAGCCCGTGGGCCGTCGAGACGATCTCGCGCACGCGGTCCATCGCGGCGACGAGCTCGGCGTCGGTGAACGCCTCGCCGCTCACCGCGTCGGTCGCGTCGGCCGCGCCGCGACCCTCGACAGTGACGAGCTCGGCGGTCGTCGGCCAGTCCTGCAGGTGCACGCTGCGCCCGCCCGTCAGGCCGCGCCAGATCTCCTCGGTGACCAGCGGCGCGAGCGGGGCCATGAGGCGCGTGAGCGTCTCGAGCGCCGTGAACAGCGTGTCGAACGCCGCCTGGTCCTCGTCCCAGAACCGCTGCCGCTGCGTGCGCACGTACCAGTTCGTGAGCACGTCGAGGTGCTGGCGGACCGACTCGCACGCGCCCGACACGTCGTACGCGTCGAGCTGCGCGGTGAGCACCGTGACGAGCTCGCGCGTGCGCGCCAGCAGGTCGCGGTCGGCCGTCGTCAGGCCCGGGGCGCTCGTCGCGTCGACCCGCTGCGCGGTCAGCCCCGCGCCGTCGCGGGCCGCACCCGCGTACAGCGTGAAGAAGTAGTACGTGCTCCACAGCGGGAGCAGCACCTGGCGCACGCCGTCGCGGATGCCGTCCTCGGTCACGATGAGGTTCCCGCCGCGCAGGATCGGGCTCGACATGAGCGACCAGCGCACGGCGTCGGAGCCGTACACGTCCCACATCTCGACGGGGTCGGGGAAGTTGCGCAGCGACTTCGACGCCTTGCGGCCGTCGTCGCCCAGCACGATGCCGTGGCACATGACGTTGCGGAACGCGGGTCGGTCGAAGATCGCCGTCGCGAGCACGTGCATGACGTAGAACCAGCCGCGCGTCTGCCCGATGTACTCGACGACGAAGTCGCCCGGGTAGTGGTGCTCGAACCAGTCGCCGTTCTCGAACGGGTAGTGCACCTGCGCGAACGGCATCGACCCCGAGTCGAACCACACGTCGAGCACGTCGGGGATGCGGCGCATCGTCGAGCGACCCGTCGGGTCGTCCGGGTTGGGGCGCGTCAGCTCGTCGATGTACGGGCGGTGCAGGTCCGGCTCGCCCTGCTCGTTCGTCGGGACGCGGCCGAAGTCGCGCTCGAGCTCGGCGAGCGAGCCGTACGCGTCGACACGCGGGTACGTCGGGTCGTCGGACACCCACACCGGGATGGGCGTGCCCCAGTAGCGGTTGCGGCTGATCGACCAGTCGCGCGCGCCCGCGAGCCACTTGCCGAACTGGCCGTCCTGGATGTGCTCGGGGATCCAGGTGATCTCCTGGTTGAGGTCGACCATGCGGTCGCGGAAGTCCGTGACCCGCACGAACCACGACGACACGGCCTTGTAGATCAGGGGGTTCCGGCAGCGCCAGCAGTGCGGGTAGGAGTGCTCGTACGTCTCGTGCCGCACGACGACCGCGCGCCGGTCCGCGGGCACGCGCGCGAGCGGGCCGGTGCCCGCCTTGAGGTCCGCGATGATCGGCTTGTTGCCCTCGAACACCTGCACGCCCGCGTAGTCGCTCACGAGCGACGTGAAGCGGCCCTTCTCGTCGACCGGGACCACCGCCGCGATGCCCGCCGCGTCGCACGTCGCCATGTCGTCCTCGCCGAACGCGGGCGCGAGGTGCACCAGGCCCGAGCCGTCCTCGGTCGTGACGAAGTCGCCCAGCAGGACCTGGTGCGCGTTCTCGTGCCCGGCGAAGTAGTCGAACGGGGGCGTGTACCGGCGGCCCGCGAGCTCGCGGCCCGTGGTCGTCGCGACGACCGTCGCCTCACCCAGCTCGCGCGCGTACGCCGTGAGCCGCGCCGCGGCGAGCAGCACCCGCTCGCCCGGGTGCGCCTGCGCGAACGGCGAGTCCGGCGCGGGCTCGACCGTCACGTACTCGACGTCGGGGCCGACCGCGACGCCGAGGTTGCTCGGCAGCGTCCACGGGGTCGTCGTCCAGACGAGCGCGAGCTCCCCGGACTCGAGCCGCAGCCCGACCGTGAGGGCCGGGTCCTGCCGGCTCGCGTAGACGTCGTCGTCCATGCGCAGCTCGTGGTTCGACAGCGGCGTCTCGTCGACCCAGCAGTACGGCAGGACGCGGTACCCCTCGTACGCGAGACCCTTGTCGTAGAGCTGCTTGAAGCCCCAGATCACGGACTCCATGAACGTGACGTCGAGCGTCTTGTAGTCGTGGTCGAAGTCCACCCAGCGCGCCTGGCGCGTGACGTAGTCGCGCCACTCCCGCGTGTACTTCAGGACCGACTCGCGGCACGCCGCGTTGAACGCCGCGAGGCCCATCTCCTCGATCTGCGCCTTGTCGGTGATGCCGAGCAGGCGCTGCGCCTCGAGCTCGGCGGGCAGGCCGTGCGTGTCCCAGCCGAACCGCCGCTCCACGCGGCGGCCCTGCATCGTCTGGTACCGCGGCACGACGTCCTTCGCGTACCCCGTGAGCAGGTGGCCGTAGTGCGGCAGGCCGTTCGCGAACGGCGGGCCGTCGTAGAAGACGTACTCGTTGCTGCCGGCCTCACCCGCGTCACGCTGGTCGATCGACGCCTGGAACGTCCCGTCCGCGTCCCAGTGCGCGAGCACGTCACGCTCGAGCGCGGGCAGGTCCGGGGACGGGGCGACGGGCTCGTCGCGGTGCAGCGGGTAGTGACGATCGGTCACCGGGCGTCTCCTGTGGTCGGCTCCCGCGGGTGCGCGGGGAGCGTCGCTACGGCCGCGAGGACGACAGCCCCGGACCGGCCGGGACCACCGCGGTACCACCTCGCTTGCCGGCTCGCGTCGCGTCCCTCGCGGGTCCGACGAGCGCGTGTCGACCACTCGTGACGGCTGTGACGGGCCTTCCCGTCCGGTTCTACTGCGGTCCGACGAGCGCCGGGCCGGTTCTTCCGGAGGCTCCCCGGTGATGGCCGGATCGGTGCCTGTGCGCCCAGGGTAGCCCAGCGTCCCGGCAGCGGCCGCGGCGGTCCGTGCCGCACGACCGTGGGCACGTCGGCGCCGCGGCGCTCGGCTCGGGCACAGTGGTCGCCGTGACGACACCCGGACCACGACCCGCACCCGGCCGACCCGTCGTGCTGCTCGACCTCGACGGCACGCTGTCGCAGTCCGCGCCCGGCATCACCGCGTGCGTCGCGGCCGCGTACCGCGAGCACGGGCTGCCCGTGCCGGACGCGGCGACGCTGCGCTCGTTCGTCGGACCGCCGCTCACCGCGAGCCTGCGTGCGCACGGCGTGCCCGACGACCTCGTCGCGGACGTGCTCGCGGCCTACCGGCGCCATTACGACGCGGGCGGGCTGCGCGACACGCGCGTGTACCCGGGCGTCGTCGACGCGCTCACCGCGTGGCGCGCGGCGGGCTGCACGCTGCTCGTCGCGACGTCCAAGCCGCGCTCACGCGCCGTGCCGGTGTGCGCCCACCTCGGCCTCGACGCGCTCGTCGACGGGATCCACAGCGCACCCGACGACAGCGACACGCACTCCAAGGCGGACGTCGTCGCCGCCGCGCTCGCGTCCGTCCCCGACCGCGGTCCGGCCGTCATGGTCGGCGACCGCGTGTTCGATGTCGACGGCGCCCACGCGCACGACATCCCGTGCGTCGCCGTCGCGTGGGGCTACGCGTGCGACGACGAGCTCGCGCACGCCGACGCCTACGTCACGGACCCGGCTGCCCTCACGACCACGGTCCTCACCCTGCTCGGCGTCCCCGACGCTCCCTGACGGCCCGCGACGACGACATCCGCCCCCCGGATCAGCCGCTCGGGGTGAGCTCGGTCGTGAAGCGGCGGGGCTTGCCGGGGCCGAGGTCGCGGGCGTCGGTCGTGGTCGTGACCGTGACGGGGCGGCCGAGCCACGCCTCGAGCGCCCGCGCGGCCTCGTCGGCAGCGTGCGCACCGCGGCCGGGCGGGGGCACCGCCGTGAGCCGGACGCCGCCGTCCGCGTCCTGGTGCAGGTGCCACGCGAGCAGGCCCGCGGCCTGGAGCACCTGGACCGCGTCGACCGACGGACGCCACGCACCGGACGCGTCGCGGTAGCGCACGGGCGTGCGGCCCTCGAGGTCGACCAGCACCGTGCCGCGCTCGTCGTGCACGAGCACGGCCGTGTCGCCCGTGCGGTAGCGCAGCAGCGGCAGGTACGGGTTCTCGTCGACCGTCACGACGACCTCGCCGCGCTCGCCGTCCGGGAGCGCGCGACCCTCGTCGTCGAGCACCTCGACGTGCACGCGTCGCCCGACGACCACGTGCCCGCGTCCGTCGAGCGACGCCGCGACCGGACCCGTCTCGCGCAGGGCGTAGACGTCGACGAGCGGAGCGCCCCACGTCGCCGCGACGCGCTCGCGCACCGCGGGCGTGACGTGCGTGGCACCCGTGACGACCGCGAGCGGGTGGATCGTCAGGCCCGCGTCCGCCAGGTCGAGCAGGTGCAGCAGCGGGAGCGTCATCGTCGAGATCACCTGCGGGTCGTGCGCCTCGAACCACCGCTCGCGGTCCCCCGCCTCGCGCCACGCGGCGTCGTCGAGGTTGACGCGCGCCATGAGCGGAGCGGGCACGCCGTCCGCGCGCGGGAAGGCCGAGAGCGCCGACACGTAGGTGAACGCCGCGCGCTGGTCGACGACGTTCGCGAGCGCGAGCATCCCCGGGTCGCGCGCCCACGAGATCCCGGCGGCCTCGACGAGCGCGTGCACGACGAGCAGGTCGCTCGCGACGGTCCGCGGGTGCAGCGGGACGACGAGCGCCGCGCCCGTGCTACCCGAGCTCGACCCCTCGAGCACGCGGTCGAGCGGCACGTCGAGCGGCACGTGGGCCGCGAGGTCGGCGACGAGGTCGGCACGCGTCACCGGTGCGAGCTCGTGCAGGGGCGACGTCGGGCCGGACGTGCCTGCGCGGGCCGCGGCGCGGTAGCGCGGGACGGTCGCGTGCGCGCGGCGGACGAGGTCGTCGACCCAGCTCGGCGTGGGCGCGGGACCGACGGGCGTGCGGGCGGACCGTGCCGTGCGCGACGACCGCGGGGGCTCGCTCAGGGCCGGGCAGGGCGTCGGCAGCGCGAACGGCAGGTACACGCGCTCGCGCAGCGCACGCAGGTCGTCGGCGTCGAGCCGGTCCCCCGTCTCGTGCTCCCACACGGGCGCGTGCTCGCCGGCCCGCACCTCCGCGACGCGGGCGAGCTCGTCCGACGACAGCGTGGGCCAGCGCTCGGCGTCGGTGAGCGCGACCGAGCCGAGGCGGGCGTAGTCGGTCAGCAGCGGGTCGGCGAGCGCCGCGGCGCGCTCGTCGGCGGCCGGGTCGGCCGTCGGCTCGGGCGCGGGGACCTGCTCACGGTCACGAGGGGACATACTGCGCCGCCGCCTCCTTCGCCCGCTTCTCGGCGAGCCGTCGTGCGAGCTCCTCCGCACGCTGCCGCTCGATCGCCATCGCGGCGACCACCGCCCGCCGGTGCCGGGTGCTCACGGCGGCCCACGCGTCGGCGGCCCGCTCGTCGTGCTCCCCCGCCGCCCGCAGGCCGGCGACCGCGAGCACCGCGCGCACGAGCTCCTCGCGGGCCTCGGGATCGGCGACCCACTCGTCCGCCGGGCGCAGGCCCGCGAGCGCGTCGGGCACGACCTCGACCGCGCGCAGCACGAGCGTCGCCGCACCGCCCGCGGCGCCCGCCGCGGCGACCGTGCCCGCATGCGTCCGCACCTCGTCGGCACCCAGGAGCCAGGCCGTGAGCAGCGCGAGCGCGCGTCGGTCGGTCCGGGCGGCCGTCGCGTCGACGCCCGGTGCGTCGCCCGGACGACGCGTCTCGCCCCGGAGCGCACCCTCGCCGAGGAACGCGTCGAGCCGGTCCAGCGACGGACCGTCGAGCACGCTGCCGTCGAGCGCGACCGCGAGGTCGGCGAGCGCCGCGCTCGCGCTCACCGCGTCGTCGAGCAGGTCGGCGGGCGTCTGCGCGACGCGGTGCAGGAGGACCGCGAGGGGTGGACCCTCGCGGCTCGGGCCGCGCACCGCCGCGGCGGGCAGGCGGTCGGTCATCGCACACCTCCGGTCGGGGACCCCGTCGTCGATCGGTCGAGGCCGGTCTCGCCCCACGTGCGGGCCGCGAAGGCCCGCGCGAAGTCCACGAGCGACTGCGCCGAGTCGACCCAGTACACGTCGTACCCGGGCGGCGGCACGACGCGCGAGCGCCACCGCTCGGCGACGTCCAGCAGGAGCGAGCCGCCCCCGCCGGCGACCTCGAGCACGCGTCCGGCGAGCCCGACGAGCTCCGGGTCGCGTGCCTGCTGCGCGTCCGGCCACATCGTCGTCACGCCGTCGTCGGACACGACCGCGACGTGCGTCGGACCCGTCGCCGTCGGCGCGTGCGTCCCGTCGCCGAGATAGGTGCGTCGCAGCAGGTCGAGCGGGAACGCGGTGCCGCCGCCGAAGTGCGCGACGATCGCCGCGAGCACGCGGTCCGGGTCGCGCGTGAAGCCGTCGGTGCCCGCGACCTGACCGGGTCCCGACCACGTGGTCGCCTGCACGCGCGCGCCGACGCGCAGCGCGGACAGGGCGAGCACCGCGCCCGCGAGCGCGACCCACGAGAACACCTTCGGGTCGGGCATCGAGCCCGACGAGTCGAGGTAGAGGTCGAGGTCGACCGGCCGGGGCGCGGGCGGCTGCGCCGGGTCGTCGAGCCACTGCCGCCGCACGGTCGTCATGCCGGGGACCACCACGGGCGACGTCGTCACGGTGCCCGTCCAGTCGACGTCCGCGAGGTCCTCGCCGACCTGCCACGGCTCGAGCCCGCCGAGCAGCGGGTCGGGCTGCGCCGCGCGCCGACGCACGGGGAACGGCACGAGCGACGCCGCAGCACGCTCGCGGTACCACGCGACGGCGACCTCCTGCGCGCTCGACGGGTCGCCGAGCGCCTGCAGGACGTCGTGCAGCGCGGAGGGCAGCAGCCCGCTCGGCACGTCGCCGAGCGAACCCGACGTCGTCGCGTCGAACACCGGCCCCGCCTGCGCCGACGCGTCCGCGGGCGGGATGCCGTCGCGCCCGACGACCGCCGGGTCGAGCGACGGGTGCAGCACGGGTGCGTCGAGCCCGGCGTCGGTCGCGACGCCGTACGGCAGACCGCGCTCCTGCCCGCCGTCCCGGCACGTCACGCGCCGCACCGCGGGCACCGCGGCCGCGAGCTCGTCGGACGTCAGGCTCGTGCGGACGAGGCTCGCGAAGCCGGCCGCGCCGCCCACGGGGTCGCGCGCGTAGGCGCGTACGAGGCGGCTGCACAGCAGGGCCGCGGACTCGTCGACGCGCGCCGCGGAGCCCGCGAGCGAACCGCGCGGCTGGTCCCACAGCAGCTCGCACGCGCGCAGCACGAGCGCCATGAGCGGGTCGGTCGGCGTGCCGAGCGCGTGCCACACGCCGACGAGGTCCGCGGCGCCCGAACGTTGCAGGCGGTCGTTGACGAGCAGGTCGTTCCACAGGTTCGCGACCGGTCCGACGAGCTCGTCGGCGTCCACGAGCCCCGCACGCACGCGCGCCGCGATGCGCACCCCCGTGCGCCGGTCGCCGGGCGCGAGCAGGTGGTGGCCGATCTCGTGCGCGAGGACCGCGACCGCGTGGTCGGTCAGGCCGCGCGCGACCGCGTCGGCGACGTCGATGTGCACCTCGACGCGGGCACCGTCGTACCAGGCGAACGAGCCCGCGTCCGGCACGCGCTCGGCGTGCAGGACCGGCGGGTGCACGCGCGTCGCGCGGCCCCACGCCGCGAGCGCCGCGGGCCACGCGGCGCGCCAGCGCTCGAGCTCGTCCGTCGGGGCCGTCATGCGGCCGCCACGCGGACGACGTCGAGCACGTACGAGTGCGCCCGGCTCACGAGCACGACGTCGGACGCGTCGGCCGCGGGCGCCCAGCCCGTCACACGGTCCGTCCAGGGCACCGCGAGCGCCGGACCGCTCGTCGGGACCGGGAGGTCGGCGAGGCCGGGCTCGTCCGTGGCGACGAACGCCGCACCGTGCACGTCGGCCACGACGCGCCACGCTCCGCCGTCCGCGACGACCGTCCACCCCGAGCCGCCGCCCGGCACGACCCGCGGCAGCGCCGTCCAGCGTCCGCCCCACGGCCGGAACCCGCCGACGCGCGAGACGACGCCCGGTCCCTCGGGCGCGCCGACCCACCACCACCGGTCCGTGCGGTGCCGCTCGAGCACGGCGTGCACGTCGACGGGCGCGAGGCGCAGGAGCGGGCCCGCCACGTCGGGCGGGAGGTCGGCCGCAGCGGCGAGCGCGGCGTCGCGGTACCGCGCGAGCCCGGCACGCCAGGCGGCGACCGCGAGCGCGGGCCGGACGTCGTCGGGGCTCGGCGCGGGCGTCGCCGTCAGGAGCGCGGTCCACGCCTGCGCCCGCCCGGCACGCGCGACGACGTCCGCGGCCGCGACGACCGCGGGCGTCGTCACGTCGGGTGCCGCGCGCACCCAGCGCCACACCGCGGGCAGCGTCGCGAGCACCGCGTAGTGCTGCGGGTGCCCCGCGCGCCAGCGGCCGCGCGCGACGAGGTCGAGGACCGCCGTGACGGCGGGCAGCAGCACGCGCCCCTCGTCCGACGACCCCGGCGCGGCTCCCGGTGCGCCGAGCAGCTGGGGTGCGACCTGGGCGAGCTCGCCGAGCGCGGCGCGCACGTCGTCGCTCGACGCGCCCGCCGCGGCGGCGCGACCGAGCAGCGGGTCGACCTCGTCGGCGTGCGCACGCAGCACGCGACCCAGCAGGTCCTCGGCGACGAGCGTGCTCACGCACCGCTCCAGTGCAGCCAGGTGAGGTACGACGAGTAGCGCTGGTGCGCGTACTTGAGCGCGAGCGCGTCCTGGTACACGTCGCCGTGCAGCTTGGTCGCCTGCTCCCAGCCCGCGAGCAGCGCCTCGATGCGCGTCAGCCGGGCCCGGACCGCGGCCTCGTCGAGCCCGTCGAGGCCGCCCGCGAGCTCGGCGAGGACGTCGCCCACGGGGTCGTCGTCGTCGAGCCCCTGCGCGTCGTACTGCCGGCACGCGGTGTCGAACAGGTCGCGGATCCACGAGACCCGGTCGGTGCGCAGCGGCTCGCGCGCGGGGTCGTCGAACGCGGGCGACGCGAGGTCCGGGTGGAGCTTGTCGTGCAGCACGAACGGCAGCACGACGCGCAGGTCGTCGAGCGTGACCTGCGCGTCGCCGCGGAAGTACGCCATGGCCTTCGCGTACGCGATCAGCGACTGCAGCGCACGCACCGACAACCCGTTGATCGTCTGGCCGCCCACGTCCTCGACGCGGTCGCGCCCGTCGTCCGCGACCGCGAGCACGTGCGGGTCGACCCCCGCGAGCTGTGCCGTGTCCTTGGTCCGGTACTCGAGCTGCCACGCGGCCCGCTCGAGCAGCTCGAGCTGCGCCGCGAAGTGCTCGAGGCGTCGTCGGACGGGGGCGGGGAACGGCACCGCGAGCACCTCACGGTGCAGGCGCTCGTGCTCGTCGGCGTCGAACACGATGCCCGGCGGAACGTGCTCCTCGGGGCGCAGCCCGCGCTCGGCGCGCGTCACGAGGTCACCCAGGAAGCGCGGGTTGAACGCGAGCGCCTTGACGACGACGTCGATGCGGTCCCGCAGCGCGTCGACCACCTGGAACGTGCCGCCGCCCGCGTCGTCGTTCGCCGTGAGGTACCACGCCGACGCGCCCGTCTCGTAGACCTGGTCGAACACCTCGACGTACCCGTCCGCGAGCACCGTGAGCAGCGCGGACTGCGTGCGCGTCGGGATGCGGTTGTACTCGTCGACGATCTTGACGCGCATGCCGAGCCACGAGCGCCACGCGACGTCGATGTCCTGCAGGCTCTCGGCGGCCACGAGGTCGCGCGGCAGCGGCGTGCCGAACATGTCCTGCACGGTGAGCTGCGGGTGGCCGTGCTGCATCGCGCGGCGCACGTCCCGCACGGGGTAGCCCGCGAGCACGCCCATGAGGATCGCGGACGCGGTCTTGCCGCGGCCGGGCCCGCCGACGAGCAGGCAGCGACCGCGCACCGCGAACGTCAGGAGCGGGAGCAGCACGAACGACGAGTACGACTGGTCCGTCGGCAGGTCGACGCTCGCGCGCGAGTCGCCCAGCCGGAACGACGTGCGCGCCCGCGCCGGGTCGTGGAACTCGACGTCGTAGTGCGGGCTGATGATCGCGTGGTTGACCATCCAGAAGTAGGCCTGGCGCAGCTTCTCGTCGAGCGGCGCGCCGCCCGCCCCGGTGCTGCCCACGACCTCGTCGGCGAACAGCGACGCGACGTCGAGCGCGAGCGGCGCGGACGCCGCGCGAGCGCCCGCGCGCGTCGGGGCGACGGACACCTGGGACAGATCGGACTCGCTCACCCGGTGAGTGTGGCACGGGTCGGGGCCGTGACCTCGCCGAACACCGCACCGTGCACGTCGCCACCGCGCTCGGGCAGCGGCGCGGACATCGCGCGCGGGGTCGCGACGAGCGCGTCGACGAGCGCGACCGCCGCGGCGAGGCGCTCGGCCCGGCTCCCCCGCAGCTCGACCCACGGCGGGCCGCCCGCCGCGCGACGCTGCTCGAGGAGCTCGCGGAACCGGTCCTGCATCGCGTGGCGGACGTGCTCGCCGTCGCGCAGGCCGTCCTGCACGAACGGGATCTCGTCGCCCGTGAGCAGGTACAGGTCGGGCGTGCGCGCGTCGGCGAGCGCCTCGACGGTCGCGGACCGCGTCCCGACGTAGCGCTCGTGCCACACGGCGGTCGCGAGCACGTCGGTGTCCGCGACGACGAGCGCGCGCGGCGTCCGCCGGGCGGCGTCGTCCTCGAGGCGCGCCTGCTCGCGGGCCACGAGGTCGAACTCCGCGGTGTGCCACGGCGCCGCCAGACCGCCCTCGCGCAGCGCGGTCCACTCGCGCCCGAACTCGGGCACGCTCGGCAGCCCGTAGTGCGCGGTGAGGTCCTGCGCGAGCGTCGTCGTGCCCGTCGACTCCGCACCGATGACGACCACCCGCCGCACGAACCACGCACGCACCGCGGCGGGCAGCGCCCACCAGTGACCCTCCGGGTCCGCGCGGACCGCGGTGCCCGACACGGGCGTCTGCGTGCGTCCCGGGTCGACGCGCAGCCAGGCGGCACCGAACCGGTGCGCGAGATCCGCACCGTACGCGTCGGACGTCACGACCGCATCGACCGGGACCTCGTCTCGCGCGCTCGCGGCGAGCAGCCTCCGCATGACCGCGACGTGCGCGTCCCACGCGGCCGGGTCGTCGTAGTCGACGGGTGCGTCGTCGAGCCCGTGCACGACGTGTGCGGTCGGCAGCTCGTCGCGCAACCACGCCGCGCGCAGCGCGCCGGGGACCGACTCGGCCGAGGACGCGAGCACCTGCACGGTGACGCGCTCGCAGCGCGCGAGCGCGTGCCGCACGAGCGCGAGGTGGCCGGCGTGCGGCGGGTAGAACTTGCCGATGACGAGGCCGTGCGCGTACCGCGTCGTCATGCGCCGACCCGCGTGCCGTCGCGCTGTGCGGCGCCGTCGCGCGCCGAGGTGCCCGGGGCCGTCCGCTCGCGCACCTCGGCCGCCCACCCGCGCCACGCGTGCACGCACAGCCCGATGAACAGCACGTACAGCGCGGACGTGAGCCACAGCCCGACGCTCGCGTACAGGCCGACGAGCAGCACGTCGGTGACGATCCACACGGCCCACGACCCGAGCCACTTGCGCCCGAGCATGACCTGCGCGACGAGGCTCAGCGCGGTCGTCGTCGCGTCCCACCACGGCTGGACCGACGCGTCCGTGAGCGACAGCAGCGCGACGAGCGCGAGCGCGAGGACCGCAGCAGCGGCCGCCGCCACGGGCCACACGAGCCGCGGCGTGCGTGACACGGCGAGCTCACGGCGACCCGCACGCTCGTCGGGCACGCGCGGGCGGCGCCACCAGTACCAACCGAGCGCCGCGAGGACGACGTACACGACCTGCAGCCCGGCGTTCGCGTAGATTCCCTGGCTCGCGAACAGCACGAGGAACACGAGGTTGTTGGCGATCCCGACCGCGAAGTTCGCGACGTGCTGACGCCCCGCGAGCCACACGCACAGCGCCCCGGTGACGAACCCGACGATCTCGACCCAGCCCACGACGCGCGAGGCTAGCGCAGGGTCGCCTGCCAGTCGTCGTACAGCTCGGCGAACCGGCCGCCCGCGGTCGCGAGGTCGGCGGGTGCGCCGTCCTCGACGACGCGCCCGCCGTCGACGACGAGCACGCGGTCGGAGCCCATGACGGTCGACAGGCGGTGCGCGATGACGACGGCCGTGCGGCCCGCGAGCAGCGTGCGCAGCCCGCGCTGCACGAGCGCCTCGCCCGGGACGTCGAGCGCGCTCGTCGCCTCGTCGAGGATGAGCACCGCGGGGTCCGCGAGGAACGCGCGCGCGAACGACACGAGCTGGCGCTGCCCCGCGGACAGCCGCCCGCCGCGCTTGTCGACGAGCGTGTCGTAGCCGTCCGGCATCGCCGCGACCAGGTCGTGCACGCCGACCGCGCGCGCGGCGGCCTCGATGTCGGCACGCGGCGCGCCCGGCCGGCCCAACGCGATGTTCGCGGCGATCGAGCCCGAGAACAGGTAGGACTCCTGCGTCACCATGACGACCGCCCGCCGCAGGTCGGCGGGGTCGATCTCACGCACGTCGACGCCGTCGAGCAGCACGGCACCCGCCCGCACGTCGTAGAACCGGGCGAGCAGCTTCGCGACCGTCGACTTGCCCGCCCCCGTCTCGCCGACGAGCGCGAGCGACTGGCCCGCCGGGACGTGCACGTCGAGCGCGGGCAGGACGCTCGGGCCCGAGCCGTAGCCGAACTCGACGTCCGCGAACCGCACGTCGCCGCGCGCGTGCGCGAGCGCGACGGGGTGCACGGGGTCCGGCACGGTCGGCTCCTCGGCGAGCAGCGCCGAGAGCTTCTCGAGCGCCGCGGTCGCGGACTGGAACGAGTTGTAGAACATGCCGATCTGCTGCAGCGGCTGGAAGAACCGGCGCGCGTACAGCACCGCGGCGACGAGCACGCCGACGTCGAGCCCGCCGTCGAGCACCCGCAGGCCGCCGACGAGCAGCACGACCGCGACGGTGACGTTCCCGATGAGCGTCAGCCCCGTGTCGAACACGCCGTTGACGCGGATCGCCTCGGCCGTCGTGCGCCGGTACACCTCGGCCTCGTCGCCGTACACGCGCTCCGAGCGCTCCTCGCGCCGGAACGCCTGCACCGCGCGGACGCCCGTCATCGTCTCGACGAACCGCACGATCACCCGCGCCGCCGCGGTGCGGTTGAGGCGGTACTGCCGCTGCGAGCGGAGCTGGAACCAGCGGGTCAGGACGATGCCGGGGACCACCGCGACGAGCAGCACGAGCCCGCTGCACCAGTCGAGCAGCGCGAGCGACGCGGCCGTGAACACCATCGCGAGCCCGCTCGACGCGAGCGTCGTGACGCCGCCGTCGAGCAGCTCGCGCAGCGCGTCGGTGTCCGAGGTCTGCCGCGAGATGATCCGGCCCGACGTGTAGCGCTCGTGGAACTCGAGGCTCAGGCGCTGCGTGTGCCGGAACAGCCGCGCGCGCAGGTCCAGCAGGATCGCCTGGCTCACGCGCGCGGACGCGCGCACGACCTGCGCCGACAGCAGCCCGCCGCCCAGCGCGAGCGCGAGGTACGCGCCCGCGGCCAGCACGAGCGGGCGCGCGTCGTCGTCGTCCGCGAGCGCCGGCAGCGCCGAGTCGATGCCGAACGCGACGAGCGCCGGTCCCGCGACGACCGCGAGCTGCGCGAGCACGACGAGCGCGACGGTCCACCACGCCGGCCCGGCGACCGGCCGCAGCAGCGAGCCGAGCAGCCCCAGCGAACGCGACCGCACGGCGCGCGGGTCCTCGGTGGGCGCGCTCATCGGACCACCTCCGCGGTCTCGTCCGCGACCTCGTCGGCCGCGAGCACCTCGTCCTCGTGGTCGACGGGCACGTCGACGCCCAGCCGCGCCGCCTCCTCGTCGCTCTCGAGCGCCGTGAGGACGTACCGGTAGTGCGCGTGCGTCGCGAGCAGCTCGGTGTGCGTCCCGACGCCCGTGATGCGGCCGTCCTCGAGCACCGCGACACGGTCCGCGAGCGCGACCGTCGAGGGCCGGTGCGCGACGACGAGCGTGGTGGTGCCCGCGAGCTCCTCCCGCAGGCGCGTCGTCACCTCGGCCTCGGTCGTGACGTCGAGCGCGGACAGCGGGTCGTCGAGCAGCAGGACGCGCGGCCGCACGGCGATCGCGCGCGCGAGCGCGACGCGCTGGCGCTGGCCGCCCGACAGGCTCAGGCCCTCCTCGCCGATCACGGTGTCGAGGCCGTCGGGCAGGTCCCGCGCGAAGCCCGCGCGCGCGACGTCGAGGCAGCGCTCGAGCAGGTCCTGCGCCTCGTCGGGCGGCAGGTCGTCGGGGACGCCCATGAGCACGTTCTCGCGCACCGACGCGGAGAACAGGATCGGGTCCTCGAACGCGACGGAGACCGCGGAGCGCAGCTCGGCGCGCGTGAGGTCGCGCACGTCGACGCCGTCGAGGCGGACCGCTCCGGCCGTGACGTCGTACAGCCGCGGCACGAGCTGCAGCACGGTCGTCTTGCCGCTCCCCGTGAGCCCGACGAGCGCGGTCGTCGTGCCGGGTTCGAGCACCAGGTCGACGCCCGCCAGCACCTCGGTCGCGTCGCTGTCGCTCGCACCGCCCGGTGCCCCCTGCCCCGCGGTCGTCGGCCGCCGGCGTACGGGGTGCGCGAAGTGCACGCCGACGAGCTCGACGCGCGACCCGACCTGCGGCCGCGCGGGCAGCGAGCGCGGTTCGGCCGGGTCGCGCACCGCGGGCACGAGGTCGATGACCTGCACGAACCGTTCGGTCGCGGCGCGCGCGTCGAGCGTCATCGCGAGGAGCTGGCCGAGCCGCTCGACGGGCGCGTTGACGATCGCCGCGGTCGCGAAGAACGCGACGAGCGCACCGACCGACAGGTCCCCGCGTGCGGCGAGCGGGACGCCGACGGCGAGCGACACGGCGAGGATGGCCTCGGGGATCGCGCCGAGCGCGAACGTCACCCGCGACTGCGTGTGCGCCTTGGCGACCTCGGTCGCGCGCAGCTCGTCGGCCTGCCGCTCGAAGTCGCCCGCCGCGTCCTCGCCGCGTCCGAACGCCTTGAGCACCCGGATGCCGTGCACCGACTCCTCGACGGTCGTCGCGAGGTCGCCCGCCTGGTCGCGCGCGCGTCGCGCGACGACCTTGTAGTCCTGCCGGAACCGGAAGCCCAGCCAGATCATCGGGACGGCGCCGACGAGGTAGACCAGCCCGAGCACGGGTGCGGTGGCGATCATGAGACCCACGCCGACGAGCACGGTCGTCGTGCTCACGCACAGCATGACGAGGCCGAAGACCATCCAGCGGCGGATGACCGACAGGTCGCCCATCGACCGCGACAGGAGCTGTCCGCCCGACCAGCGGTCGTGGAACTCCACGGGCAGGTCCAGCAGGCGGTGGAACAGGTCGCGCCGCATCGTCAGCTCGACACCCGTCCCAGGCGTGAGGATGAGCGTGCGACGGCACCAGACGAGGAACGCCTCGAGCACGCCGAGCGCGAGGATCAGCGCGGCGGCCCGCACGACGCCGGACCGCGACCCGTCCTCCAGCAGCGTGCCGTTGACGACGCGCCGCAGGACCTGCGGCACCGCGAGCGCGAGGAGGCTCGCGCCGAGCGCGGTCAGGCCGCCGAGGACGATGCGCGGCAGCGCGGGCCGCCCCCACCGCACGAGCCGCAGGAGCACGGCCGTCGTGGAGGGCCCGTCACCGCGCGCGGGACGATCGGAACGTTCTGAGGGCACCCGCCCACCCTACGAAGCGGCCCCCGCAGCCGCCCGCCGCGTTCAGATGCTGACGACAGGTAACGACCTCGGCTGACGTCGTCACCCGACCCGGCCGCGGCTCGGCCGGGCCGTCAGGTCACACGCCCGTGCGCGCGATCGTCGTGTTGTTCGCCTGCGCGCGGGGCCGGACGACGAGGAGGTCGACGTTGACGTGCGCGGGCCGGCTCAGGGTCCACGCGATCGCGTCGGCGACGTCCTGCGCGACGAGCGGCTGGTACCCCTCGTAGACCTTCGCCGCCCGCTGCGCGTCACCCGCGAACCGCACGAGCGAGAACTCCTCGGTCGCCACCGCGCCGGGCGCGATCTCGATCACGCGGATCGGCTCGCCGACGATCTCCCAGCGCAGCGTCGTCGCGAGCATGCGCTCCGCGTGCTTGGCGGCGGTGTAGCCCGCACCGCCCGGGTAGGCGCCGTGCGCGGCGGTCGACGTCACGACGACGACGTCGCCCTCGCCGCGCTCGCGCAGCAGCGGGAGCAAGCCCTGCGTGACGCGCAGCGTGCCGAGCACGTTGAGCTCGTACATCGTGCGCCACTGCTCGAGGTCACCCTCCTCGACGGTGTCCTGACCGAGCGCACCACCCGCGTTGTTCACGACCGCGTCGAGCCCGCCGGTCTCGCGCACGTACGCGACGAGCGCCGCGACGTCGTCGTCCGACGTCACGTCCGCGACCAGGACCTGCGCACCCGTCTGCGCCGCGAGCTCCTGGAGGCGGTCCGCACGCCGCGCCGTCGCGACGACGTCCCAGCCCTCCGCGCGCAGGCGCCGCACGGTCGCGGCCCCGATCCCCGACGAGGCTCCGGTCACGACGGCGCGGCGGGGTGCGGTGGACATGGGTGCTCCTCGGGGGTGGGACGTCACGGACGGCCGTCGGTCGCCACCCGCACCGTACGACGATCGTGCGGTCGCGCGTGCGCACGGCGGCCGGACGACGTTTGCCGACGGGCGCGCGACGTCCTTAGGGTGGCGGCGGAACCCGACCGGATGTTCGGCCGGGTCGCGCCGGCCCCGATCTGGACCGGTCCTCCGCGGTGCGACGTGCGCCGACCTGCGAACCCCTTCCCGCGCCCGACGGCGTGCGCGGCGCGTCGTCCACCCCCGCGGAGCCCCATGTCCACGTCCTCGCTCACCCGTCTCACGACCGCTCGTCGCACGTTCGTCCGGCTCGGCGTCGTCCCCGTCGCGCTGCTCGCGCTCGCCGCGTGCAACGGCGACCCGGGCTCGTCGGCCACCCCGGACGACGGACCGCTCCCCTTGTCGAGCGGCACCCCGACGACGGCTGCCGCGGACTCGGGCCACCCGGTGACGGTCGACAACTGCGGGACGTCCGTGACGTTCGACGCACCGCCGCAGCGGATCGTGACGATCAAGTCGTCCGCCACCGAGCTCGTCGCCGCGCTCGGCGCCGCCGACCGCCTCGTCGGGTCCGCGTTCAGCGACGGCCCCCCGCCCGCCGAGCTCGCCCCCGCGCTCGCCGACGTGCCCGTGCTGTCCGACAAGGTCCCCGGGCAGGAGGCGCTGCTGACCACCGAGCCCGACCTCGTGTACGGCGGGTGGGAGTCGAACTTCTCGGCGGACGGGGTCGGCGAGCGTGCGACGCTCGCGGGCTACGGGATCGGCACGTACGTGTCGCCGTCGGCGTGCAAGGAGCCCGGGTACCAGCCGGACCCCCTCACGTTCGACGACGTGTTCGCCGAGATCCGCGAGGCGGGTGCCGTGCTCGGCGAGCCCGACGCGGCCGAGCGCGTCGTCGCGGAGCAGCAGGCGACGCTCGACGCCGTCGCACCGCTCGACGGCGGCAGCGTCGTGTGGTGGTCGTCGGGGACGGACACGCCGTACGTCGGCGCCGGCATCGGCGCGCCCGAGATGATCCTCGAGGCCGCGGGCCTGACGAACGTGTTCGCCGACGTCCACGACACCTGGACGTCGGTCGGCTGGGAGCAGGTCGTGGCCGCCGACCCCGACGTCCTCGTGCTCGTCGACTCGACGTGGAACACCGCCGAGAACAAGAAGGCGGCGCTCGCCGCCAACCCCGCGACCGCCGCGCTGCGCGCCGTGCAGGAGCAGCGCTACGTCGTCGTGCCGTTCGCGGCGTCCGAGGCGGGCGTGCGCAACGCCGACACCGTCGCCGACGTCGTCGCGCAGGTCGCGGCGTTCGGGGGCTGACCGCGCCCGTGACGGACACGTCCCGCGTCCCGGTCCCGACGAACGAGCAGGCCGCCGGGCCACGCCCCGCGCGTCGGCCACCGCTCGCCGTGCTCGTCGGGACCGGGCTCGTGGTGCTCGTCGCGAGCCTGCTCGTGACCGTGACGATCGGACCCGCCGACCTCGGGGTCGGCGAGGTCGCGCGAGTCGTCGCGCACCACCTCGGGCTCGCGGGCGACGTGCCGCCGCTGCACGACGCGATCGTGTGGGACCTGCGCGCGCCGCGCGTGCTCACGGCGGCCGCCGTCGGGGCGGGGCTCGCGATCGCGGGCGCCGTGATGCAGTCCCTGACGCGCAACCCGCTCGCCGACCCGTACCTGCTCGGGCTGTCGTCGGGCGCGTCGCTCGGGGCCGTCGCCGTGCTCGTCGTCGGGGTGTCCGTGCTGCTGCCCGTCGCGGCGTTCGTCGGTGCGCTCGGCGCGCTCGTCGCGACGCTCACGCTCGCCCGCACCGGCGGGTCCGTCACCCCCACGCGCGCCGTGCTCGCGGGCCTCGCGGTCTCGCAGCTCGCCGCGGCCGCGACGTCGTTCGTCATCTTCTGGACCGCGACCGGCGACTCCTACCGCGAGATCCTGTCCTGGCTGCTCGGTTCGCTCGCGGGCGCGACCTGGCCGTCCGTCGCGATCGCGGGCGGCGCGCTGCTCGTCGTCGGGACGACCGTGCTCGCCACCGGGACCCGGCTCGACGCGTTCACCTTCGGGGACACGGCCGCGGCGGCGCTCGGGATCGACGTCGACCGCACGCGCTGGACGCTCATGACGCTCGTCGCGCTGCTCACGGGCGCGATGGTCGCCGTGAGCGGGGCGATCGGGTTCGTCGGGCTCGTCCTGCCCCACGCCGTGTCAGTGGTCACCGGACCCGCGCACCGTCGGCTGCTGCCCGTCGCCGGGCTCACCGGCGCGGTGTTCCTCGTGTGGGCGGACACGCTCGCGCGCACCGTGTTCGCGCCGCGCGAGCTGCCCGTCGGGATCGTCACCGCGCTCGTCGGCGTGCCCGTGTTCGCGGTGCTGCTACGGCGCGGACGGGGGACGGCATGGAGCTGACGCTCGACGGCGTGGGGGTGCGGCTCGGCGGACGGTGGGTCGTCGACGGCATCGACGCCACTCCCCCGCCCGGCGCGCTCACGGGCCTCCTCGGACCCAACGGCGCCGGCAAGACGACCCTGCTGCGCCTCGTCGCGGGGCTCCTGTCGCCCGAGGCGGGCGCGGTGCTGGTGCCCTCCGCGTCCTCGTCGGCCGACCAGCCGACCGGCGCGCCCGCGGGCGTGCACACGCTGCACCGGCGCGACCGGTCCCGGCGCATCGCGCTGCTCGAGCAGGAGTCCAGCGCGTCCGTCCCGCTGACCGTGCGCGAGGTCGTCGGGCTCGGGCGGATCCCCTACCGCACGCTGTGGGGCTCGGACCCCGACGAGGCCGCGGTCGACCGCGCGCTCGACGCCGCGAGCGCCGCCCACCTCGCCGACCGGTCGTGGTCCACGCTCTCGGGCGGCGAACGGCAACGCGTGCACGTCGCGCGTGCGCTCGCCCAGGAACCCGAGCTGCTGCTGCTCGACGAGCCCACCAACCACCTCGACGTGTCCGCCCAGCTCTCGCTGCTCGCGTTCGTGCGCGACCTGGGCGTCACCGCCGTCGCCGCGCTGCACGACCTCAACCTCGCCGCCGCGTTCTGCGCGCACGTGCTCGTGCTGTCACAGGGTCGGCTCGTCGCCGCGGGACCGCCCGAGTCGGTGCTCACGCCCGCGCTGCTGCGGTCCGTCTACGGCATCGACGCCGAGATCCTCACGCATCCCCGCACCGGGCGGCCGGTGATCGCACTCACGGGCGACGTCACCCCGTGACTGCGCACGCACGTGCGGCGACAATGACCGCATGACCCTGTGGATGACCGGCGACGAGGCCGCGGACCGCCTGCTCGACACCGACCCGTTCGCCCTGCTCCTGGGCATGCTCCTCGATCAGCAGTACCCGATGGAGGCGGCGTTCGCGGGACCCGCGAAGATCCTCGACCGGCTCGGCACGCTCAGCCCCGAGGCGATCGCGCACGCCGACCCCGAGTCGTTCGCCGCGCTGTGCGCGACCCCGCCCGCCGTGCACCGCTACCCCGGGTCCATGGCGGGCCGCATCCAGGCCGTCGCGCGCGCGGTCGTCGACGAGCACGACGGCGACGTGACGCGCCTGTGGGACGTGGACGACGCGACCACCGTGCTCGCGCGCCTGCGCGCGCTGCCCGGGTTCGGCGAGCAGAAGGCGAAGATCTTCCTCGCGCTGCTCGGCAAGCAGCGCGGCGTGCAGCCCGCCGGGTGGCGCGAGGCCGCCGGTGCGTACGGCGAGGACGGGTCGCGGCGCTCGATCGCCGACGTGACCGACGCGGAGTCGCTGCAGCAGGTCCGGGACACCAAGAAGGCCGCGAAGGCGGCGGCGAAGGCCTCGTCGGGCCGCTGACGACGCGCGGCGCTCAGCCCAGGATCGTCCGCTTCGCCGTCAGGACCCGCTGCC
>Ga0206103_100221_pt1 | contig 40580 bp, 31 predicted proteins | sample 1B5Ametagenome_FD_148638 | JGI IMG/M metagenome (GOLD analysis project Ga0206103, IMG submission 148638) | Enriched microbial communities from leaf-cutter ant dump, University of Wisconsin, Madison, United States - 1B5A | ecosystem: Environmental > Terrestrial > Nest > Insects nest > Nest dump... | reverse complement strand
CCCGGCAAAGCGGACAGACCGCCGGGACGCCCCGGCAGGCCCGCGCGTTCACGCTTCCGCCACACATTTCACCCGCTCGTGGCCGCGTGTCGCGTGGCGCTCGACCGACCTACGCTCGGACGGAGCACCCGCACGAGGAGGACGCCGACGAGGGCGAGGTGGGACGTGCCCGACGCACCGGACGACCCCGTGCTCGCCGCGCTGCGCGCGACCCCGCGGGCACGGTTCCTCCCGCGCGGCCAGCGCCGGCACGCGGACGAGGACCGCGCGCTGCCGCTGTGGCACGGGTCGACCGCGTCCCAGCCGAGCACCGTCGCGGCGATGCTGCGCCTGCTCGCGGTGCCGCGCGGCGCGCACGTGCTCGACGTGGGCGCCGGCTCGGGCTGGACGACGGCGCTCCTCGCGCACCTCGTCGGACCGCACGGCGAGGTCCTGGGCCTCGAGCTCGACCCCGAGGTCGCGGCGTGGGGCGCCGCGAACGTCGCGCGCCACCTCGACCGACGGGCGCCGCACGTCCGGCTCGAGCGCGCCGAGCCGGGCACGCTCGGGCGTGCGCGCCCGGGCGGCTGGGACCGGATCCTCGTGTCGGCCGCCGCCGCCGAGCTGCCGGGCACGCTCGTCGGGATGCTCGCCGACCCGGGTCGGCTCGTCCTGCCCGTCGGGGCGAGGATGCACCTCGTCGTGCTCGTGGCCGGACGGATCACCGACTCGACGCACGGCTCGTACGCGTTCGTCCCGCTGCGCTGAGCCGTCCGCACGCCGCCACCCGGCGCGCCGCCCGCCCGGCCGCGGCACGCTCGTCGGACCCCGCGGTCACGACGAATCCGGTCCTATCGGATGACGCGGGACGTACCGGTCAGTAACGTGCGACGAGCGTCCCGACGTCCACCGGAGGGGACAGTGCGCCCGGTGGGGGTGCAGGACGCGCGCGAGACCTCGACAAGAACCCACGACTCCAGGGGTGGACATGTCACGTCGACCAGCACGACTCCTTCTCGCCTCGACCACCGCGGTGTCGGTCGCCCTCAGCGGTGCGCTGCTCGCGACCGCAGCCGCAGCCGCACCACCGCCCGACTCACCGACCCTGAGCGACCAGGGCCTCGACCCGTCGCTCAGCACGACCTCGCTCGCCGAGGCCCGCAAGGCCGCGGGCATCGTCGGCGCGACCGGTCAGATCACCGCACTCGTCGAGCTCGACACGAGCGCGGGCGTCGACGTCGCCGCCCAGGGTGCCGACGCCGTGCAGGACGCGGCCGAGGAGACCGAGTCCGTCGCGCAGGACGTCGTCCCGACCGAGCTCACGGCGAAGAACGCCACGACCAGCACGCCCAAGCGCATCGGCACGCTGACCAACCTCGTCGCGGGCACGCTCGTGACCGGTGACGCCGCCAAGATCCGCGCGCTCGCCTCGAAGGACCGCGTCACGTCGATCCGCCGGGTCGTCGAGAAGAAGCCGAGCAACGCGAGCACCGTCGCGTTCACGCGCGCGCTCGCGACCTGGCAGGACACCGGCCAGACCGGCGAGGGCGTGAGCATCGCGGTCATCGACACCGGCCTCGACTACACGCACGCCGACTTCGGCGGTCCCGGCACCGCCGAGGCGTATGCGCAGGCGTACGGCGAGGACGGCACCGGTCCGGTCCCCGCGGGCACGTTCGACGGCGCCAAGTTCGTCGGCGGGTACGACTTCGCCGGACCGCTGTACGACGCGGGCCTCGAGGAGCCGGGCTCCACGGACGTCCCGACGCCCGACGAGAACCCGATCGACTCGCTCGCGACCTCACCCAACTCGGGCCACGGCACGCACGTCGCGGGCTCCGCGGCCGGGTACGGCGTGACCCCGGACGGCACGACGTTCCGCGGCAGCTACCGCTCGCTCACGGACCTGTCCGACTGGCAGATCGGCCCCGGCGCCGCACCCGGTGCCCAGCTCTACTCGTTCAAGGTGTTCGGTGACATCGGCGGGTCCACCAACCTCACGGCGCTCGCGCTCGACCGCGCCGCGGACCCGAACGGCGACGGCGACCTGTCCGACCACGTGGACGTCGTCAACATGTCGCTCGGCTCCGACGGCTCCCCGGCCGACGACCCCGACAACGAGCTCGTCGACGCGCTGACCGACCTCGGCGTGGTCGTCGCGGTCGCGTCCGGCAACGCGGGCGACATCGTCGACATCGGCGGCGCCCCCGGCAACGCCGCGAGCGCCCTCACGGTCGCGAACTCCGTGGCCGCCCCCGTGCTCGACGCGGTCGAGGTCACGGGCGCGTCCGACACCGCGCTCGTCGGCCAGCGGTTCGCCGGGCAGAACTCCGTCGCCTACGCGGGTGACGACGTGACGGCACCCGTCGCGTTCGTCGGCGCCGACTTCGACGGCTGCGCGCCGTTCACCGCCGCGCAGGCCGCCGCGGTCACCGGGAAGATCGCCTACCTGTGGTGGGACGACGACGACACGTCCCGCGCGTGCGGCTCGGCGGCACGGTTCAACAACGCCGCGGCCGCGGGGGCGGTCGGCGTCCTGCTCCCGACGACCCTGACGGTCTTCGCCGCCGGCATCGCGGGCAACGACGCGATCCCGGGCGTCCAGCTCACCAAGCAGTCGACCGACGCGCTGCTGCCCGAGATCCAGGCGGGCACGCTCTCGCTCGCGATGGGACCCGGCTACGCGATGTCCTCGGCCCAGGCGGGCGCGGGCGACCTGCTGAACGACAGCTCGTCGCGCGGCGTGCACGGTTCGCTCGGGATCGCCAAGCCCGACGTCGCCGCTCCCGGCACCGGCATCCTGTCGGCCGCATCGGGTGCGGGCACCGCGGGTCACGTCCTGTCCGGCACGTCGATGGCCACCCCGCACGTCGCGGGCGTCGTCGCGCTCGTGCGCGCCGCACACCCGCGCTGGTCGGCGACCGACGTCAAGGCCGCCGTCATGAACACCGCGACGCACGACGTCACGACCGAGGCGGACGGCGGCGGTCTCGCGTACGGCCCCGAACGGGTCGGCTCGGGTCGCGTCGACGCGCTGCAGGCCGTGCAGAACGACGTCCTCGTCTACAACGCGAAGGACCCGGCGCTCACGTCGGTGTCGTTCGGCATCGTCGACGTCGGCGCGAAGAAGGTCACGCGCACCGCGAAGGTCACGGTCCGCAACACCGGCAAGCACAAGGCGAGCTACGACACGTCGTTCGTCGCATCGTCCACCGCGGGCGGCGCGAAGATCACCGTCTCGCCGAAGAAGGTCACCGTCCCGGCCGGGAAGTCCACGACCGTCACGCTGACGCTCAGCGCCGACCCGCGCACGCTCCAGCGGTCCAACGACCCGACGTCGGCGGACACGCAGGTCGGCCTGCCCCGCGAGTACGTCGCGGCGCTCACGGGCCGGCTCGTGCTCGACTCGCGCGACAAGGGCGGTTCCGACCTGCGCCTGCCGGTGCAGGCGGCGCCGCGTCTCGTGAGCGACCTGTCGGCGAGCGGCGTGACGTTCTCGTCGTCCGACGACGTCGCGGACCTGACCTTCAAGGGCCGGGGCGTGGCCTCGGGCGGGTGGCAGTCGCTCACGTCGCCGCTCATCCTCGGCACGACGAGCCCGCGGCTGCCCTCCGATCCGACGGCCGTCACGTCCGACTCGGCGATCCGGTCCGGTGACCTGCGGTACGTCGGCTGGTCCTCGACCGCGCCGTACGTCAGCGCGCTCGGCGGTGACCCGCAGGTCTACGGACAGCTCGCGATCGGCATCGCGACGGAGGGGAGCTGGGCCACGCTCGGCCAGTCCGTCATCCCCGTGATCGACATCGACGTCGACGGCGACGGTTCCGACGACCTCGAGGCCTACGTGTGGAAGCTCGACCCGACGGTCGACCTCACGGTCGTCGCGACGTACGACCTCCACGCACCCGCGAGCGACCCGGCCGTCGGCCTCGAGCTCGTGAACAACGAGGCGGGTGACGTCGACACCGGCGTCTTCGACTCGAACGTCCTGGTCGCGCCGATCAACCTCGGCGACACGGGCATCGCCCCCGGGGACACCCCCACGGTCTCCGTGTGGACGTACTCGCCGTACGGCAAGGACAACGTCGTCGACTCCGCGTCGCCGTTCGCCGTCGACCCGTACGACCCGCCGTTCTGGTTCGAGACCGACCGCGGTTCGCTCGTCTCGTCCGACGGGGCCTCCGGCGCCACCATCCCGGTGCACCGGTCCGCCGACGCGACGAGCGGCAAGCTCCTGGTCTTCCAGCACCAGAACGCCGACGGTCACCGCGTGCAGGTCGTCGACGCGTCCAGCACGTCGGCCACGACGACGACCGTGAAGGTCAGCGGCAAGGACGTCACCGTCACCCCCGCGCCGAAGTCCGCCGCGAAGTCCGCCACGAGCGCGACGTCGAGCACGTCGAGCAGCGTGGCGAACAAGGGCGCCGACAAGGGCAAGCCGGGCGACAAGGGCAAGCCGTCCGACAAGGGCTCGAACCACGGGAAGGACTCGAAGGACAAGGGCTCGCACGGGAAGGACAAGGGCTCGACCGTCACCGCGGTCGTCACGGTCACCGGCGCGACCGCGGCGCCCTCGGGCAAGGTCACGCTCACCGAGGGCAAGAAGGTCGTCGGGAGCGCGAAGCTCAAGGTCTACCGGCTCACCGGGACGGCCACGATCACGATCCCGGACGTCAAGCCCGGGACCCACACGCTGACGGCCACCTACACCGGCAGCGGCACGACGGACGGCTCGTCGGGCACGGTGACCTTCACGGTCCGCCGATGACCTGACCGGGTCCGGTCCAGCACGACGAGAGGGGCGCCCCACCCGGGACGCCCCTCTCGTCGTACGTCAGAACAAGGTGTCGACGACGACGCCCTCGACCGCGCCCACCCCGACAGCCGCGGCGGGCTCCTCACCGGCACGGGCGTCGGCGCGGACGCCGACGCGCGCGCCCGTCCGGGGTTCGAGCGTCCCGGCGCGTGCCGCACGCGCGGCGATGCCCGCGAGCTCGTCGGCCCGCTCGTTGAAGTGGTTGCCCCGGTGCCCCCGCACCCACGTGAACGTCACCGGACCGGGCCGCTCCGCGATCGCGCGGTCGATCGCCTGCACGAGCGCGAGGTTCTGCACCGGCCCACCCGACGCCGTGCGCCACCCCCGACGCTTCCACGCGCGCACCCACTCCGACGAGCACTTGATCGCGTACTGCGAGTCCGCCTCGATCCGCAGCGGCTCCGCACCCGGGTGCGCCAGGATCGCCTCGAGGACCGCGGTCAGCTCCGCGACCTGGTTGGTCCCCGACGCGGCGCCGTGGCTGTCGCTCGTGCCGTCGTGGTTGGCCCACGCCCACCCGATCGCCCCACCGGGGTTGCGCAGGCAGGACCCGTCCGTGCTCACCGTGATCACCCCCCTATCCTGCCCGCCACAGCCACACCGTCGCGGACAGGCCCCTCCGCGCACCCGTGAGCCGTGATCGACGAACGAGCCAGCGGCGTCCCGGGCCGGACAGCGAGGCCCACCCCGGCCGTTGACGCGACGAGAGCGGCCGTGCTTGGGTGTCACTCGAACGTGGAGGTACACAGGGGCCTATCCGCGCTACAGCGGGGCAGACCGTTCACGACAAGGGGAAACCATGCGCATTCGTAGGAGTTGCAGTTCGATCTTCGGCGCGCTGTTGCTCGTCGCCGTCCTAGCGTTTCCGGCCGGAGCGGCGACCGAATCGGAGTCTGGGTCGCTCGCCTGCAGTTACGGCTACGTCGGCCTTCTCAAAGCCGTAGCTTATCGAGACGTCGACGGATATTCCGTCGGTGGGGTGAACCCGTTCGCCTATGCCTGGGGCTCGTACTCGAAGAGGACGTACTACATCGCTGGCTCCATCAGCGGGCACTGGTTTGCGGAGTCGCAGACAGATCTCGACACGGCCGCTACCTACGCCTCGTGCGCCTGAGGTCGGCATGTCTCACCAGTCCCGGCGGATGACACCCTCATCCTGGCTCTGCATCGTTCTGGCGCTCGCCGGTCTCGCGGCATGTTCGAACAACGACGGGCAGACGTCAGACCAGGCGACAGCCGCGTACTCGCCACCGGCCTGGATGGCACAGCAGGCCGCACTCGACGAAGAGCTCTACCAGGCGCAGCAGACGTGTCTCACCGACGCGGGCTACACGTTCACGTTGCTCGGCGACGGCGGCTTCGAGTTCCCTGAAGGGACGCCCGATGCTCCTGCTGCCCTGTCACGGTGCACCCGCGACATCGTTGGCGAGAGCTATGACCGACAGCCGACGGCCGACCAGCTGAGGCAGCTCTACGAACGTCAGCTCGACGTCCGTGCGTGTCTCGTCCATGAGGGCTACGAGATCGAGCCCCCGGTCACCGAGGATACCTACGTGGACGGCGGGGGCGACTGGTCGCCCTACGACGAGATCGGTGCCCAGCTCGCGTCCCACGGCGAGGATGGGGTCGCGGCCGAGCAGGCGCGACTACGCTCCACCTGCCCCGAACCCGGGCTGCGGGGGCTGTGAGCGGCACAACTGCCGATCGCGACGGAGCAGAAGGGCTCTCACGACGACGGCTCGTCCACCGCCGCCGGTCCGTCGTCGTGGTTCTGGGGTGGACGGCCTCGCTCTGCCTGGCCGGCGCAGCCGGGTACTGGGCGGGACGCACCACTCTCGTCCCGCCACGCGTCGACGCCGAGTCGAGCGCCGAGACGACCTACACGGTGCAGATCGGCACCGTCGGCCGTACCGTCACGTTCCCAGCCAGCGCGACCTGGCCCGTGGCTTCCACCGTGCGGAGTTCCGCCGCGGGGACGATCACGACCGTGCCGCTGCGCACAGGTGACCAGCTCGCAGATGGACAAGTGGTGTTCACGGTCGACATGCGACCCGTCATCGCCGCCACAGGTATCGTCCCCGCGTACCGCGACCTCAGTGTCGGCGACGAGGGGCCAGATGTGCGCCAGCTGCAACAGCTGCTGGTGAGTCTCGGCTTCTTGACCGAGGCCGAGGCGGACGGCCACTTCGATGCCGCGACCCGCCGCGCTGTGCAACGGTGGCAGCACTCCGTCGCCGTGACGGACGACGGGACGGTACGGCGCGCCGACCTCCTCTTCGTCCCGCACCTTCCTGCTCGCGTCGAGGTGTCCGACGAGCTGTCCGTCGGTGCGCCCGCTACACCCGGGATGACGGCGATCGAGGCCCTGGGCGCAGTCCCGACGTTCTCGGTCGAGCTGGCAGCCGAGCAGGCGGCGACGGTACCGACGTCCGGGAAGGTCGACGTCGTGTCCGCCGACCACACCTGGCCCGCCCAGATCACCGACGCACGCACCGCCGACGGGCGGCTCGTGCTGAGCCTCACCGGGGCGGACGGAGGCGCGGTGTGCGGCGACGAGTGCGGCGACGTCCCTGCAGGCGGCGGGTCTTCGGTGATCCACGTCGAGCTGGAGCTCACGCCGGCAGCGACGGGGCCGACGGTCCCGGTCAGCGCCATCGGCACCGATCCGACCGGCCACACCTTCGTGACGACGGACTCGGGGGTCCGCATCCCGGTCTCAGTCGTGTCGTCGGACGGTGGGGTGGCCGTCGTCGACGGCCTCGCGGTCGGGACGACCGTCCAGCTCTTCGCACCGCAAGGTGCGGCTTCTCGCACGCCGGACGAGCGTGAGACCGAGCGATGACGCTCGCGGCTCACGACCTCGGCTTCCGGTACCCGCACATGCAGGAACCGGTCTTCGAGGGAGTCTCGGTCCAGTTCGAGGCCGGTGCCCTCACCGCCGTCACGGGTGCGTCCGGCAGCGGCAAGTCGACCCTCCTGTATCTGCTGGGGCTGCTCGTGCGCCCGACGCACGGGCTGGTGCAGTGGCAGGGGACAGCCGTGTCCAGTCTGGGCGACGTGGATCGCGCACGGATCCGCGCTGCCATGATCGGCTTCGTCTTCCAGGACGCTGTCCTCGATCCGACCCGCTCCGTCATCGACAACATCTGTGAGGCTGCGCTGTTCGCCGGGATGCCACAGGCAGCGGCCGTGCGTCACGCGTACGACCTGATGGACGCGCTCGGGGTCACGCTGCGCGCCGACCACCGCCCCGGGGAGATCTCGGGTGGACAGGCTCAGCGTGCAGCGTTGTGCCGCGCACTGCTCACCGACCCCCGGCTCGTCCTCGGCGACGAACCGACCGGCAACCTCGACCCGACGACCGCCGACGTCGTCTGGGGCGCGCTCCAGCAGCACGCGCGGCGCGGGGCCACGGTCGTCGTCGCGACCCACGACCCGCGTCTCGCGCAGCTCGCTGACGTGCGACTCGACCTGCCGACGCGCGCACCCGCATGATGCGCCCCGACGACCCGGTCGCCTCGCGCGAGTTCCCCACGTGGCCGGGACGACCACATCCCGGCCGGTTGGCCCGCGACGGTCTCGTCGCGGCCCGTCGACAGTGGATCTCGACCGCGACGATCGCGGCCGTCGTCGCGGTCGCGTGCTGGATCGTCCTCGCGACGACCGGCCAGGCGGCGGCCGCCGAACGGGCAGTCGTCGCCCACATCGATGACGTCGGTACCCGACTCCTGGTCCTGTTCGACTCGTCCGGCTCGGCCCGCATCCAGCCGGCCTCCGTCGCGCAGATCGGGTCGCTGCGCGCCGTGCGCTGGTCGTTCGGGCTCGGTCCGGCGCACGACGTCCACAACGCAGCCGTTCCGTCCGGACCTGCCGTCGCAGCTCGGACCTTCGTCGGTGCGCCGGGAGCCGGTGCCATCCTGCTCACTGCTGGTCGGCTGCCGAGGCCGGGAGAGGCCATCAGCGGCACCGATGCTTCCGACGTGCTGGGCCTTCGCGACGTGGCGGGAACCGTGAGCGACGGACTGCGCACGTGGCCCGTCGTCGGCCGGTTCGACGCGACGGGACCGCTGGCGAACCTTGCCGCCAACGTCCTGGTGGCGGACGACGACACCGTGCCGTCGCTCTCGGACGACGTGTCGACGGACGGCTTGCGGTTCGTCTATGTCATGGCGGACGACGTCGACGACGTCGATGCGCTGTCGACCGCGGCCCCCGCAGCGCTGCGGGCCGAGCGTCCCGAGGACGTGACCCTCGAGCTGCCCGCCAGCGCGCTCGAGCTCCGGTCGGTCGTCGCGGGCGAGCTCGGGCGTTCGTCGCGGCAGCTTCTCCTCATCATTCTCGCGGTCAGCGCAGCGCTCACGTCGATCACGGTGCTCAGCTCAACCGCTGGGCGGCGGCGCGACATCGGCCGTCGACGTGCGCTCGGCGCAAGCCGCAGCGCGATCGTCGGGCACGTGCTGGTCCAGACCTCGAGCGGAGTCGTTCTCGGCGTCGTGATGGGCGGCTGTGTGTCGCTCGTCACGGGCACCCTCACGGTGTCGTCGTCCGCCGACCTGGCCTTCCCCGCCGCTGTCGGGATACTTCTGGCCCTCTCGTCGCTCGCGGGCGCGCTTCCCGCAGCGCTCGTCGCCGCCTGGCGCGACCCCCTCCAGGTCCTCCGAGTCCCCTGACCCCGCACGCCCTCCCCCACATCCACCCCACCGACCCCGCATCCACCCCACCTACCGCCGCGCCGCGTGACCTTCAGCGAAGCGATCGTTGAACGACACGCCGAGAGCCTGTCGGCGTGTCGTTCAACCACGCGTTCGCTGAAGCACCTGCGCGCGGCGGTACGTGGAGTTGCGCGGCCAGGCGGGCTGGGAAGTGGGAGCCGCTGGCAGGGCAGCGAGTGGGGGCTGCGGGTGGGGTGCGGCGGGTGGGGGCTGGGGGCTGATGAGCGGGTCGGCGGTGTGGCGGCTCATCTTTCGGGGGACGCGTGCCGATGATCGGTGCATGACCACGTTCGAGGACCTGGACCTCGGCGAGGCGTTCGGTGACTTCGGCGACGCAGGCACCGCGCCGCGCCGACGTTCCCGTGCGTGGGGGGCCATCGCCATCGTCGTCGCGCTCGCCCTGGTGGTGCTCGGTGTCGCGGGAGTCGACGCGATCCGCAGCGCACCGTCGGGTGCGACGGACCCGACGAGCATCGTGCCCGCCCTGGCCGCGGACCAGTCGGCCGCGGACCGGATCGCGACCGACGTGCTCGAGACGTTGACGGTCACGTCGACCAGCACCCGGCTGCTCGGCACGTCGGCCTGGGGCACGCTCTACGCGGGCACCACGACGAACGGCTCGATCTGCCTGGTCACGCTGCTCGAGGGCGACCTGCCCACGCAGTCGTGCGCACCGGCCAACGACCGCTTCGCGGTCACCGCGACGGACCCCGACGGTCGTGACGTCGTGACGCTGGCCGCCGCGGGCCACGCGCCGAACGCCGCCGACGGCTGGCAGGAGCTCGCCCCCAACGTGTGGACCCGCGACTGATCGGGACCCGGATCGGGGTTCAGCCCGCGAGCACCGTGACCAGACGCGTGACGGCGTTCGCGAGCCCCCACCGTTCCGCGAGCGCGACGAGCGCGTCGGGGTCGGCCGGGGTGCGGGGCAGCCGGTCGTCGACCTGGGCGACGGGCGCGTCGGTCGCGACGCGGACGACGCGCGGGGCGACCGCGAGGTAGTCGGCGGCCTCGGTGAGCCGACGGCGCTGCGTCGGCGTCAGCCCCGGGTCGCCGGCGTCGCGGGCAGCGAGCACACCGTCGAGCGAGCCGTAGCGTCGCACGAGCGCGGCCGCGGTCTTCTCCCCGATCCCGGGCACGCCGGGCAGGCCGTCCGACGGGTCGCCGCGCAACGCGGCCAGGTCCGCGTAGGCGGGTCCGGACGGGATGTCGTACCGCTCGGTGAGCCGCGCGACGTCGACGACCTCGAGGTCCTTGATCCCCTTGACGGTGTAGAGGACCCGCACGCGAGTCTCGTCGTCGACGAGCTGGAACAGGTCCCGGTCGCCCGTCACGACGTCCACGGGATCACGGTCCTGCGCGGGTCGTGCCGCCTCGCGGGCGACGAGCGTGCCGATCACGTCGTCGGCCTCGAAGCCCGGTGCGCCCAGGCGAGGGATGCCGAGCGCGGCGAGCACGTCGGCGATCACGGGCACCTGGGGCGCGAGCGTGTCGGGGACCTCCTCGACCCCGGTCGTCCCCGGCACCTCGACCGCGACGCGGTGCGCCTTGTACGACGGGATCGCGGCGACGCGGAACTCGGGGCGCCAGTCGTCGTCCCAGCAGGCCACGAGCCTCGTCGGACGCCGGTCGACGACGAGCCGCGTGATCATGTCGAGCAGCCCGCGCACCGCGTTCACGGGCGTGCCGTCGGGTGCCCGCCCCGCGGACTCGGGCACCCCGAAGTACGCGCGGAAGTACAGCGACGCGGTGTCGAGGAGCAGCAGGCGACCGTCCGTCATGCCGTCACCGTAGAGCAGTGCCCCGACACCGGCCGGACGGGGTGCGGCGCGCGGGCTCGTCGTGCGATCAGGTGGCGGAGGCCGGCGGCTCGGCCGCGGGCGTCGCGGGACCGGCGGGCGCTGCGGGAGCCGGCTTGTCCGGCTTGGGCGGCAGGCCCAGGCGCGAGCGGAAGATCTGCCGCTGCACGTACCAGCCGCTGCCGGCGACGGCGAGCCACACGACGAGCATCACGGTCTGCTGCCAGCCCTCGTCGGGGTGCGCGAGGAACCCGAGCCCCCGGTCCCACAGCATCGCCGCGCCGGACAGGATGACGCTCGCCCCGCCGAGCGCCGTGAACCACAGCAGCGCGCGGCGCGCGTACTTCTCCGCGAGCAGCGCGGCCACGTACGCGGTCGCGACGACGAGCACGATGCCCAGCAACGTGCTGGTCCCCGGGTCGGACAGCGCGGCCCACAGCTTCGCGCCGACGACCGCGCCGGTCGCGAGCCCGACGACGAACGTCGCGAACCGGAACACCAGCGACACGACGAGCCACATCAGCACGCCGGACCCGAGCCCCACCCACAGCTGCGTCCACGGGTCGGCGTCGAACGCCTCCGCGACGAGGAACCCGAGCGCGAACCCCGCTGCGACGAGCGCGAGGTTGACGGAGCGGATGCCGTAGAAGCACAGCAGCACGCCGACGAGCAGCACCACCAGGGCCGTGGTCATGCGGCCTCCCGTCCGTGGGGTCGGTCCGACGAACCGGTCAGGCTCACGCTAGCCCCCGGGACGACTCGGGACCGGGTCGACACCCCTCCGCGTCGCCCCGGTCCCGCGTCCGTGCCCGGCCGAGGACGCACCCACCCGGTCCGGACGTCCTACGAACGTCAGCTCGTCAGGTCCAGCTCGCTCTCGGCGACCGCGAGCACGCTCCACGTGCCGCCCGAGCCGTCGCTGAGCTCGTACGCGGGCACGAGCGCGCTCGACCCGTCGCCGAACGTCTGCAGCGCGACCCCGAGGCGCGCGCCGGTGACGGTCACGCGCGTGACGTGCCACGGGAACGGATCCCCGGCGCGCGGCGTCGGGGGCACCTCGGGCGCGACCCCAGCGGCGATCTCGGGCGACACGGCGCCGGAGGCCGACGAGCCCGCCGTGTCGAACGACCGCATCGCGGGCGGCCACATGCCGCCCCAGCTCGTCGTGAACCGCGGGTCGTTGAGCCGGTCGACGGCCTCCTGCGCGCTCACGACGTCGTAGTCCCCGAGCGCGACGAGCGGCGCGAGCGGACCGTACGCGGCCTGCAGGCCCTCGGCGTCGACCGTGAAGCTCCACTGCACCCCGCTGGCCTGCCCGTCGACGACGAGCGTGGCGAGCACGGTCGTCGCACCGCCGACCTGACCGGCGCTCGTGTCCGCGGCGACCTGGTAGGACGCGGCGTCGAGCCCGAGCGCCGTGAGCGTGTCGCGCGCGACGCGCACCGCGGCGGACGCGGACGGCCGGCCGTCGGCGCACGGGCGCAGCGCTGGGGCCGTCGGCGCGACGAGTCCCGGCTCGGGTACCGCGACGACCCCGTCTCCCAGCCGCGCGGCGCCCGTCGAGCCCGAGCCCGTCCCGGCCCCGTCGCCGCTCGACGGGCGGTCGGGCGCGGAGCGCACCGCGCACGACCACGGGTCGCGGGTCGGGTCGTAGTAGGACACGCTCGCGAGGCCGTCGGGCGCGAGGCTCACGCTCGGCCCGGTGCCGTCCGTCGAACCCTTCGCGAGCCCGTACTCGTCGGAGACCGCCCCGCTCACGTCGAACACGTCCGCGACCCGGTCGAGCGTCGCGCGCGAGTAGACGCCCGCGGCGTCGAACCCCCACGCGGCCTGCTCGCCGCGGTCGTCGGACAGCCCGGGACCGCCGGTGAACACGATCCGCCCGCCGTAGGCCGGGAAGCTCATCGGGAGGCGCGCGGCGTCGCCGCCGACCGGCGCCGGGCCGTCGAACGCCCCCACCACGTCGGACGTCGCGTCGGCGGCCGAGCCGGGCAGGCGCGCCCCGAACCCGCCGACCGCCCCGGAGACCTCCGACGACGCACCCGCCGCCCCGAGCGAGATCGGCGCCGCGACCTGCGGTGCGCGCTCGTGCGCGCCCCACGCGTACCCACCGGTCCCGACGACCGCGACGGCCGCCACCGCGGCGGCGACCTGGAACCACCGCGTCCGGTGCCGACGCGCCCGGGCCGCCGCGAGCTCGTCGGACGGCACGGTCACGCCCGTGGTGGCCGCGAGGGTCGCGTGCAACGACGCGGTGTCGAGCACCGCGTCCGCGGCGGGGTCCGCGGCGGCGACCCGCCGCAGCGCATCGGCGAGGAGCTCGGGGTCGACCTCGGTGCCGTCGTCGTCCGGCCGCTGCGTGCTCACAAGGTCCTCCTGTGCTGGTCGACTGCTGCTCGAGTGCTGCTCGACTGCCGCCCCTACGACCCCCTTCTGTCCCCCGCAGCCGCCGCCTTGCACCGCGGGCCGTGCGAAGTTCTGGTCGCTGCTGACGACCGGAACTTCGCACGATCAGTCGGTGGCGGGGCGGTCAGGGCTGGGACCAGGCGGCCGCCAGGCGGGAGCGGGCGCGGCTCAGGGCCGCGTCGGCACCACCGCGGCTGATGCCGAGCACGTCCGCGAGCGCCTCGCCCGTCAGGCCCTCCCACGCGTTGAGCAGGACGATCTGGCGGTCGCGCGGGCTGAGCGCCGCGAGCGCGAGCCGGACCCGCTCGTCGTGCACGGCGCGCAGCGCGGGGTCGTCGTCGTCCACGACCTCCGGCACGTGCTCGACCGGCACCGGGCGGCTCTTGCGCCGGTGGTTGGCCAGCACGAAGCCCGCGGTGCGGTACAGCCACGGCAGCTCGGCGCCCTCCGGCACGTCGGCCCGGCGCCGCCAGGCGATCGTCAGCACGTCCGCCGTGAGGTCCTCGGCGTCCTGACCCGCGCGGCGCACGAGATACCGGTGGACCTCCCGCTCGTGCGCGAGCACGAGGGCCGTGAACCAGGCGTCGTCCCGCGGCCCGGTCGGCGCCGCGTCGGGCACGCGCGTGTCGGGGACGGTCTCGTCGGGGACGGCCTCGTCGGGGTCCGGCTCGTCGACGGCACGCTCGTCGGACTGCTCCGTCACGGCCGCCACGTCCTCGTCGACCGCGCCGCCCACCCCTGCGCCGACCGTCCGCTCCCGCACGCGCCCCTCGTCTCGTCGACTGCTCGGGGCGCACGGCAGCGACCCCTCGCCCCCTGGTGTCGCACCGCGACCGGATCTTGCACGCGCGCGTCGCGTCGCGCCGCACCCCCGGCACGATCCGCACGCCCGACGAGCGCACCGGCCACCGGACGCCTACAGACCGTCGGCCACCACGGCCGTCGCGCGCAGCCACGCGTCGCGCGTCGCCGGGCGCAGCGACTCGAACGCGATCGGACCGCCCGCCACGAGGGACGCGTCGAACGGCACCTCGACGACCGCGCGCGTCAACGCACCGAAGTGCGTGTGCAGGCGCTTGCGCAGGTCCTTGTCGACCTTGCGGTCGGGTGCGGACAGGATCGTGACCGCGCGGCGCACGGCGTCGTCGTGGCCCGTCGAGCGCAGCGCGTCGAGCGCCCACGCCGCCGACTGGGCGGTGTCCTCCCGGATCGTCGACACGACGACGACCTGGTCCGCCGCGTCGATCGCGGCCTGCCAGTTCGACGCACGCATGTTGTTGCCCGTGTCGATGACGAGGACGCGGTAGAACCGCGACAGCACGCGGTGCAGCGACGCGAACGACACGGCGTCCATCGAGGACCCGCTCGCCGAGGACTCGTCGGACGCGAGGACGTCGAACTGCTCGTCGACCTGCGTGCGGACGTAGCCGTCGAGGTCACCGACGCGCACGGTCGACGCGCCGCCCAGCGACGGCAGCGCGTGCAGCAGGTCGACCGCGGTGTGCTGGTGCTCGGTGTGCGCCGAGCGCCAGCCGAGCGTGCCGCGCGTCTCGTTGTTGTCCCACGCGAGCGTGTAGCCGCCGCGCTGCAGCCCGAACGTCGCCGCGAGCAGCATCGTCGCGGTCGTCTTGTGCGCGCCACCCTTGGGGTTGAGCACGACGACCGTGCGCGGCCCGTCGAACGTGCGCCGCACCGCCGCGGTCTGCACGCGGCGCTGCCGCTCGGCCCGGCCCGGCGCGAGCCGGACCCCGCCGAACGTGACCTTGCGGACGCCCGCGCGCCAGCCGTGCTCGGCCGGACCGGTCGACGCCGGGTGGCGCTTGGCGAGCAGGTCGTCGAGCGTCGGGAGCGAGGCAGCCGTGACGTGGTCCGCGGCGGTGGGCGCGGGGCGCCGGTCCGACGATCCTGCGCTCACCCCCGTCGGGTCCGCGGCGTCGGGACCGGGCGCGGGTGAGCTCGCGCTCGGGTGGTCGGCCGTCGGCACCGCGCCGCTCGGGGCCATGCCGCTCGGGGCCATGCCGCTCGGGGCCGCGCCGGGCGCTCCCGTCGTGGAGCCGGGTGCCGACGACGCGGTGGTCGTCGGCGCGGGCGCGGACGAGGGGGTCGCCGGGGACGCGGCCGTCCGGGCCACGTCCGGCGTGACCGGTGCCGCGCCGGCGGCCGACGGCTCGCTCGTCGCGGCCACGATCGCGCCCGTGTCGAACGTCCCGAAATCGGCGCCCGGGGAGCCGACCGCACCCGCCGCGGCGAGCGCCGCCTCGGCGATGCGCGCGGCGTCGGTGGCCTCCGGCGAGGCGACCGCGGGCTCGTCGTCCGACGTCACGCTCGGTGCCTCGTCGACCAGGCCGTCCGGGTGGATCACGAGCGACCACATGCCGTCGGGGTCGCGGACCTGGACCGGGACGGGCGCCCCGACCTCGCCCGCGAGCGCCGCGATGCGCTCGGTGATCGCCGCCCCCGCCTCCTGGAGGTTGGCCATGCGGATCGCCTCGACGACGCCGTCGACCGAGATCTGCCCCGTCCCGTCGTCGCGCACCTCCGCGGTGACCTGCGGCAGACGCGCCGTGCGGGTCGTGCCTTCGCTGTCGCTCATCGGTACCTCCTCAGGGCGAAACTACGCGAAACGACGGGTCCGCGCGCGCAGCGGGCGGCTCGACGACGGGCGAAGAACCGGCGTGCGACCTGCGGCGTCAGAAGTCGTCGACCTCGAACCACACGGTCGTGCGGCCGGTCTCGTGCGTCGTGCCCCACCCGGACGCCAGCGCGTCGACGAGCGCGAGGCCGCGCCCGTTCGGCGCGGTCGGTTCGGTGCGGCGCAGGCGCGGGGTCCCGCCGCCGCAGTCCTCGACGTCGACCCGCAGCACACCGTCGGTCACGGTCGCCCGGACGACGACGGGTGCCCCGGCCGGTCCGTGCACGACGGTGTTCGCGACGAGCTCGCCGGTCAGGAGCTCGGCGACCTGGTTCGCGGCTCCCCCGATGCCCGCGGCCGCGGCGACCTGCATGACCCAGCGGCGGGCCGTGCGCGGCGCCGCGGGTGCGGCGTCCAGGACGATCTCGTCGCGCACCTGCGGCGCACGACGGCGCACGCTCGCTGCGCTACGGATGTCCCGGACGTCGCCCACGGATCCAGCGTGCCGGACGAACGAGCCGTCCGCCGGACGAACGTCCGGCTCCACCCCGTCCGCGGCCGGCCCGACCGGCAGCCGCGGGACGTCCTGCCCGCGCGTCGGTCCGGCGGCGGACGCACGCGCAGCCCCAGGTGCGAGCGCTGATGCGGGCGCGGGTGCGGGCAGCGTCGGGACGTCGGGGGGCACGGCGGCATCGTGCCACCACCGGGTGACGGACGTCACCCGGTGCGCCTACGTTGGTCGCATGCCCTCGTCCAGCCCCGCGACCGAGCTCGACGTCCGCGGCCGCGCCGTGCGCGTCAGCAGCCCCGACAAGGTCTACTTCGCGGAGCGCGGCCTGACGAAGCTCGACGTCGTGCAGTACTTCGTCGCGGTCGGCGACGGGATCCTCGCGGCGCTGCTCGACCGCCCGACGACGCTCGAGCGCTGGCCCAAGGGCGTGTTCGAGGGCGCACGGCTGGCGACGCGGGCGGACTCGTCGGGCGACGCGTTCTACCAGAAGCGCGTGCCCGCGGGCGCGCCCGACTACGTGCGCACCGCGCGCATCGGTTTCCCGTCGGGGCGCACCGCCGACGAGGTCGCCCCGAGCGAGCTCGCGGTCGTCGCGTGGGCCGCGAACCTCGGGACGCTCACGTTCCACCCGTGGCCCGTGACGTCCGACGACGTGGACCGCCCCGACCAGCTCCGCATCGACCTCGACCCGCAGCCCGGCACGGACTTCTCCGACGCCGCGCGCGTCGCGCCGCACGTGCGCGAGCTGCTCGACGAGCACGGGCTGCAGGGCTGGCCGAAGACGTCCGGCGGCCGCGGGATCCACGTGTTCGTGCCGATCGAGCCGCGCTGGACGTTCGTCGAGGCGCGGCGCGCGACGATCGCGTTCGGGCGCGAGCTCGAACGACGCCTGCCCGACGCGGTCACCATGAAGTGGTGGAAGGAGGAGCGCGGCGCGAAGATCTTCGTCGACTACAACCAGATGGCCCGCGACCGGACCATCGCGTCCGCGTACTCGGTGCGCAGCAACCCGCGCGCGACCGTCTCCGCGCCGCTGACCTGGGACGAGGTCGGCGACGTCCACCCGGACGACTTCGACGTCACGACGATGCCCGCGCGGTTCGCCGCCGTCGGAGACCTGTTCGCACCGCTCGCGGCGCACGCCCCCGGCCGGTTCTCGATCGAGTCGCTGCTCGAGCTCGCCGACCGGCAGGAGGCCGACCACGGCGAGACGGACCTGCCCTACCCGCCCGAGTACCCGAAGATGCCGGGCGAGCCCAAGCGCGTGCAACCGTCCCGCGCCCGCCCCCCGACGAGCGACGACCCGGCATAGCGCGGCTCGGCACCCGCTGCCGGGTGGAGATCGTCGCGTCCGGCGCGACCAACCCCACCCGCACCGGCCGACTCCGGTGCCCGTCAGCCTGTGTACTCGTAGTGCCAGTACTCCGGGTTGCTGCCGTGCTTCGCCGCCCACGACGGCTGCACCCAGCCGAACGACCGGCCCGTCGTCGTCAGCCACGTGTGCTGGGGCGTGCCGTAGCCGTACTCGCACGGCAGCTCGGGGACGTCGAGCGCGAGGCCCGTGCCGTGCATCGACGTGCCGGGGACGGCGGCGATCGAGCCCAGCGCGTCGCGCATCGCGACCTGCGTCGCGTAGTCGCGGTAGGTGAGGTCGAGGTCCAGGTGGTGCCCGAACTCTGCGCGGAACGCGGCATCCAGGCGCTCGAGCGCCGCGGTCGCCGCCGAGCGCAGGTAGTAGCGCGTGCCCTTCGGGTCGACGCCCCAGGACGTCGCGGTGAGCATCGACGGCGGCAGCTTCCCGTTCGAGCCGTCGCCGCCCTTCGTCGGGGGCGAGGTGTAGAACGGCGGGCCGTCGTAGGTGGTCTCGCACCTGTCGGCGCTGCCGCCGGAGCCGTCGGACGCGTCGCCCGTGCCCGGTCCGCCCGGTCCGCCGCCCGAGGGCTCGTGCGCACGGGCGTCCTCGGCCTCCTGGGCGGCACGCGCGGCCTCCCGCTCGGCGACGAACGCGTCGTGCGCGGTCCGGACCGCGGACTCGGCCGCGCCGACCTCTGCGGCGAGCGCACGCAGCAGCGCGGCGGACTCCCCGGCACCGGCGGGCCGGCCGGGTGCGGGTGACGCGTCGGCCGGCGTCGACTCGAGCGCGTGCTTGGCGCGCTGCACGGCGTCGGCGAGCGTGTCCCGCACGGCCCCGTCGGCCACCTCGTCCTCGCTCGCGACGAGCGTGGCGGTCCCCTTCTCGACCGCGTCGAGGAGCGTCGTGCGGGCCTGCTGCCGCACCGTCGCCCCGAGCTCGGCGGAGCCGCGCTCACCCAGCGCCCGCTGGATCGCGTCCTCGTCGACGCGGACGTCGGACACCAGGTTCGCGCGTGCGCTCGCGCTCGCCGCGGCGGCCGCGTCGGCCGCGACGTCCTGGCGGTGCAGCACGATCCCGACGAGCCCCGTGGCGACGGCGACGAGCGTCGTCGCCGCGACGGCAGCCGCACGGCGACGCGTCGACCTCCGGACCATCGGGCGAGTCTGACCCGGACCGCCGTGCGACGCAAACCCCCCGGCACCGGACGAAGCCCGGGGCGGGCGCGTGCGCCGAGGGGATGGAAGGTCCATGGGCCCCTCAAGCCCGGCGGCGTGCGCGCCGATGCGGACGACATGACCGACGTGCGCGCGCTGGACGCCCCTGCGGGGCCCGCCGCGGGCATGCGCGAGCTCACCGCCGCGGAGTCGGCCCACCTCGACCGGTTGCGCGGGCACCTCGCCAGCAGCGGTGCACCGGTCGGCACGGTCGACGGGCTCGGCGGCCTGCTCGAGGCCGCGCACACCGCGTGGCTGCGCACCCCGCCCGACCAGCGCCCCGACCCGGGGCCGATGATCACGTCCATCGCGGTCGGTGTCGGCGACCTCGTGCTCGCACGCGCGACCGAGGCCCGGTGGGTCCTGCACGTCGACGCGCCCGCCGCCTCCCCCGCGCTGCTCTCGACCGACGGCACCGCGGCCGTCGTGCCGTTCACCGACGTCCGTCGACGCTGGACCCGCGGTGCCGGGCAGGTCACGCCCCCGCCGGCCGGCAGCGAGGAGTTCCCCCACGCGCTGCCCGACGAGTCGGCCGACGTCCTCGTCGACGCGACCTGGCTCGCGGGCTACGTCACCGCGGCCGCCGACCACCTCACGGGCGCCGACGAGCCTGCGCCCACCTCGGCCCCGCACCTCGAGCACGCCACCGACGAGCCCGTCGTGCCGACCCCGCGTCCGCCGACCGGCGACGAGGCGCCGACCCGCCGCCGCGCGTCGCACGCGGCCGGAGCCCCGGCCCCCGAGGCCGTCGTCCGCTACCGCACGCCCACCGAGCTGCCGTACGTCCCGTCCGTGGACGTGCAGAACCTGGCGCTGCGGGCGCTCGACCGCGGCCTGACGACCGCGCTGTTCGACGGACCCACGCCGTTCGCGATGCGCGACGACGGCACGACCGTCCACGTGAAGTGGTTCGCGACCGACGTCGACGAGGCGCTCGGCCTCGCCGAGCGGTGGGTCGTCGACGCGCTCGGGCTGCGCGCCGCGATCGGCTGGGTCGTCCCGCTCGAGGACGACGCCGGCGTGGTCGTCCCGGGCCTCGGCGCGGTCCCGTCCGACGAGACCGCGGCGTCGCAGGGCGCCGACCACGCGGTCGTCGTGCTCGCGTCCGACGCCCAGCTGCCCGGTCTCGTCGTCGCGCACCGGTACGCGTCGCGCGGACCCGACGACGGCGCCGGACACCCCGTCGGGGAGCCGCTCGTCGTCGGCCCCTGCCCGGCCCTGCTCTAGTCGCCCGCCGACCCGTCAGGCGGCGACGCCGTGCCGCCCGGTCCCGTCGTCCCGTCCGACGACTCGGGGGCCGGCGCGCGCAGCGCCTGCACGACGCGGGTCACGGTCGCGACGGCCCAGATCACCGCGATCAGCGCGAACGGCCACGGGTAGCGGCCCGCCGAGAAGATCGCGGCGACCGCGATCACGACGCCCGCGGCCAGCGCCGCGCGCACCTGCTGATCGCGCGAGAGCCGGCGGAGGGCCGAGGCGCGCCCCGGTCCGCGTGGCGTGGTCGGGTCGGTCACGGTCCTCGTCTCCGTCCGCTCGGGCTCGTCGGCAGCGGGTGCGCCGATGACGACGAAGGCCCGAGATCACCGGGATCTCGGGCCTTCGATGGAGCCGCCTTGGGGAATCGAACCCCAGACCTTCTCATTACGAGTGAGACGCTCTGCCGACTGAGCTAAGGCGGCGCTGCGAGGCCGGTCTGCCTGACCGGTCCGGCGAGCGCGCCTACTGTACCCGCCAGGGTGCCGGGTCTCCAAAGCGAGCGGCGGCACGCCGTCCGACGAGGTCAGCGGCCCGGCCGAGCCCGACCCGTCAGCAGCGCAGGCCGTCCTCGGGGACGGTGCCGTCGATCAGGTAGCCGTCGACGGCGTCCGCGACGCACGCGTTCGAGCTCCCGTACGCGGTGTGCCCCTCCCCCTCGTAGGTGAGCAGCGTGCCGGAGTCGAGGATGTCGGCGAGCGCGACCGCCTGCTGGTACGGCGTGGCGGGGTCGTTCGTCGTGCCGATCACGACGATCGGTGCCGCTCCGGGCGCCGAGTAGTCGTCGAGCCCGCCCACCTCGGGGACGGCCCACCGCGCGCACAGCACGCCGGCGTAGGTGAACGCCATGCCGACGGTCGGCGCGGCCTTCTCGATGCGCGCGGCCTCGGCGGCCATGACGTCGGGGTCCGCGGACGCGCGGTCGTCGAGGCACCCGATCGACCAGAACGCCTCGGTCGAGTTCGACGAGTAGGTGCCGTTCGCCTCCCGGTCGTAGTAGATGTCGGACGCCCGCAGGAGCGTCGAGCCGTCGTTCTTGCGCAGCGCCGCCGTGAGCGCGGACGTCAGGAACGACCACGACTCCTGCGAGTAGAGCGTCACGGCGATCCCGGTGAAGGCGAGCGACTGCGTCAGCGGCCGCGCGGGGTCGCCGGTCGGCAGGGGTGAGACGCGGGCGCGGTCGAGCAGGCGCCGGATCTGCGCGAGGCCACGGTCCACGTCGCCCGGCAGCGGGCACCGCGCGCCCGCCTGGCAGTCCTCGACGTAGGCGCGCAGCGCGTTCTCGAACCCGACCGCCTGCGCGTACGTGGCCTCGTCGCTCGTGAGCGTCGGGTCGACCGCGCCGTCGAGCACGAGGCGTCCGACACGCTGCGGGAACAGCGCCGCGTACGTCGCACCGAGCTGCGTGCCGTACGAGTAGCCGAGGTAGTGGAGCGCGGAGTCGCCGAGCGCGGCGCGCAGCACGTCCATGTCCCGCGCGGCGCTCACGGTGTCGACGTGCCCGAGCAGCGGTCCGGTGTTCTCGAGGCAGGCCTGCGAGAAGTCCGCGAACCGGTCCATCGCCGCCTCGATGCCCTCGGGCGTCGAGTAGTCGGCGTCGACTGCGAGCAGCTCGTCCATCTTCGGCGCCGGGTAGCACGTGATGTCCGGCGACGAGGCGTGCACCCCGCGCGGGTCGAACCCGACCAGGTCGTACCGCTGCTGGACCGACGCGCTCACCATGTCCCGCGCGCTCGCCACGAAGTCGTACCCCGAGCCGCCCGGGCCGCCGGGGTTGATCAGCAGAGCGCCGATCCGGTCGTCACCCTTCGCGGGCTGGCGCCGCATCCGGATCTTCACGGACGTGCCCGCGGGGTCGGCGTAGTCGAGCGGGACGAGCGCCGTGCTGCACTCCATCCCGTCCTCGCACGACTCCCACACGAGCCGCTGCTCGTAGTACTCCTCCAGCCCCGCCGGGGCACCCGACGCGTCCGGCGTCGTGGTGCTCACCGACGCGGTCGGCGTCGGTCGCGCGTCGTCCTGCGCCGCGGTGCACCCGCTCACCACGAGCGCCCCGACGACCAGGACGGCGGCCAGCCGGAGCATCGGACGGGCAGCGGCACGGCGCGGGAGCAGGTTCAGCACCCGGACACGGTAGCCACCGAACCTGGCCCCCGGCGCCGACGACCGCCGCCCTGTGGACGACGCGCCGTCAGCCCTGGGGGCGCAGGGCGATCGCCATCGCCTCGACCGCGAGCAGCGGCGCCACGTTGCCCTCGAGCCGGGTCCGCGCCTGGTTGATCGCGTCCATGCGACGCAGCGTCTGCTCGGGCGTGGACGCCGCGGCGAGCTCGCGCACGGTCGCGTCGTGGTCGAGGTTCACGAGCGAGACGTCCGCGCCGAGCTGCACGACGAGCACGTCGCGGTACAGCGACAGCAGGTCGAGCATCGCGCGATCGAGCACGTCGCGCTGCGCGCGCGTCGCGCGGCGCTTCTGGTCCTCCTCGAGCTGGCGGACCTGCGCGCGCACGGCGGGCGGGATCGTCGTCGCCCCCTCGGCGCCGAGCGTCCGCAGGAGGGCCGCGCGCTCCGCCGCGTCGCGTTCCTCGGTCGCGGCCTTCGCGTCGGCCTGCGCGGTCGCGACGAGGTCTCCCGCGGCGAGCACCGCGTCGCCGACCCCGCGGATGCGGGCCGCGACCTGCAGCACGTCGGACCGGCGGCGCCGCGCCTCGGGGTCGCGGGCGAGCCGCCGCGCGATCCCCACGTGGCTCTGCGCGGCGCGCGCCGCGACCTCGGCGACCTCGCGGTCGATGCCGTCCCGCGCGACGAGCAGGTCGACGACCGCCTCGACGGGCGGGACCCGCAGGGCCACCGCGCGCGAGCGCGAGCGCAGCGTCACGAGCACGTCCTGCGGGCTCGGTGCACACAGCATCCACACCGTGCGCGCCGCGGGCTCCTCGAGCGCCTTGAGCAGCACGTTCGACGTCTTCTCGACGAGCCGGTCGGCGTCCTCGACGAGGATCACCCGCCAGCGCCCCTCGGACGGCGAGCGCTGCGCGAGCTCGACGAGCGGGCGCACCGCGTCGATGAGGATGTTGACCCCTTCGGTCGCGACGACCGTCACGTCGGGGTGCGTCCCGCTGCGCACCGTGGTGCACGCGTGGCACGTGCCGCAGCCGCCCTGCTCGCACTGCAGCGCCGCGGCGAACGCGCGCGCGAGGTTGGACCGCCCCGACCCGGGCGGTCCCGTGAACAGCCACGCGTGCGTCATCGCCTGCGGGTCGACGACCGCGCACTGCAGCTCGGCGATCGCGGGCTCCTGCCCGACGAGCCCGTCCCAGACGCTCATGCCGCACCGACCCCCAGGAACGGCGCGACGCGGGCCCGCACGGCGCGCGCGAGCTCGTCGGGCGCCGCCGTGCCGTCGAGCACGAGCCAGCGCGCGGGGTCGTCGGCCGCGCGGGCGAGGAACGCGGCGCGCGTGCGTCGGTGGAACTCGTCGCCCGCGCGCTCGAGCCGGTCGGGGCTGCCCGTGAGCCGCGTGCGCCCGACGTCGGGGTCGACGTCGAGCAGGATCGTCACGTGCGGGAGCAGCCCGCCCGTCGCCCAGAGGTTGAGCCGTTCGACCTCGTCGGCCCCCAGGTCCCGGCCGGACCCCTGGTACGCGACCGACGAGTCGAGGTAGCGGTCGGTCACGACGAGCGCGCCGCGCGCCAGGGCGGGCCGGACGAGCGACGCGACGTGGTGCGCGCGGTCGGTCGCGTACAGCAGCGCCTCGGTGCGCGCGTCGACGTGCTCGCCGTGGAGCACCGCGTCGCGCAGCGTCCGGCCGAGCTCCGTGCCGCCCGGCTCGCGCGTGAGCACGACCTCGCGTCCGAGCCCGCGCGCCCAGTCCGCGAGCAGGCCCGCCTGCGTCGACTTGCCCGCGCCGTCGCCGCCCTCGAACGACACGAACACCCCGCGCGCGCCCCGCTCGTCGGCGCCCGTCGGCGCGACGCTCCCCGAGCCGGTCACTCGCCCGGGTAGACGACGCCCACCTGGCGGCGGACCTCGTCCATGGTGCGCATGACGTCGAGCGTGCCCTGCCAGGTCATCCGCGGGCTCTGCGTCTCGCCGTCGGCGACCCGGCGCGCGACCTCGGCGGCCTCGTACTGCAGCCCCTGGGTGCCCGGCTGGTCGAACGTCCACGTCCGGCCGTCGTTGCGCGTCACGCGGAACGACGACGGCCCGTAGAACGACCCGGCGACCTCGACGAACCCCTCGGTGCCGGACACGAGCGCGATGGTCGGCGTGCGCGCCCACAGCGTCGTCGACAGCGTCGCCTGCGCGTGGCCGGCGTACCGCAGGACGATCGAGACGTGGCCGTCGACGCCGGTCTCGGTGAGCTGACCGACGGCGTGCACCTGCTCGGGCACGCCCAGCAGGTCGTGCGCGAAGGACACGGGGTACACGCCCAGGTCGAGCAGCGCACCGCCCGCGAGCGCCGGGTCGTACAGGCGCGACGTCGGGTCGAACGCCATGAGCTGGCCGTGGTCGGCGGAGACGTTGACGATCTCGCCGATCTCGCCCGCGTCGACGACCTGGTGGAGCGCCGCGACGTGCGGCAGGAACCGCGTCCACATGGCCTCCATGACGAACACGCCCGCCTCGCGCGCCGCGTCGAGCACGCGCGCGGCCTCGTCGGCGTTGCGCGTGAACGCCTTCTCGACGAGCACGTGCTTTCCCGCGCGGATCGCGAGCAGCGCGTGCTCGAGGTGCTCGGAGTGCGGCGTGGCGACGTAGACGACGTCGACCTGCGGGTCCTCGACGAGCGCCTCGTAGCCGAGGTGCGTCGTGGGGATCGCGTGCGCGGTGGCGAACCGCTCGGCGCGGTCGCGGTTGCGGGAGCCGACGGCGACCACCTGGGCACGCGTGTGCTGACCGACGGCGTCGACGAAGGACGCGGCGATGCGTCCGGCGCCGAGGACGCCCCAGCGGATCGACGGTGCGGTGCGGGGGTCAGGGGTGCGAACCATGGCGCCAACCTAGCGCGCGGGTCCGACGAGCCCGCACCCGGGGGCACGCCCGCGCTCCGGGGGCCGTCGCGCACGTTCGTCGGGAACGTCCCGACGAATCCGGATCGTTTCGAGACCCTTGTCCTACTTTCTTTGCTTTCCTGACTTAGTTACTCTCGGCGCCACCGGCCCTCCGGAGGGCCGGCGCGGTCACCCCGGCACGGGCCAGCGCCGACCGCACAGTCAGGACGTTCAACGGAGAACCCATGACCACATCGCGCTCGCCCCGAGCGTCGGGGCGTTCCCGCCTCGTCGCGCTCCTCACCAGCACCGCCCTCGCGCTCACGACCGTCGGGGCCACCACGGCCGGCCTCGCCACCGCCGCCCACGCAGCCGACGAGCCGGGAACCGTCGCGATCGCCGACCCCGACGCGACCGCGCAGACGCTGTCCCTGTTCCGCGCGCTGCGCGACCAGGAGACCGGCGGCATCCTGTTCGGCCAGCAGCACGCGATCGACGAGGCGGTCTCGTCGTCCGTCACCGGACCCGACGGCGAGCCGCTGAAGTCCGACGTGCACGACGTCACGGGCGACCTGCCCGGCATGTTCGGCTTCGACACGCTCGCGCTGCGCGGCGACGAGAAGCCCGGCTCGCACGACAACACCGGCGAGGAGAACGCCCTCGCGCTCGCCGCGCAGCTCGTGCGCGCGGACGCGCTCGGCGGCCTCGTCACGCTGTCCGCGCACATGCCCAACTTCGTGACCGGCGGCTCGTTCTACGACACCGAGGGCCGCGTCGTCAGCCACATCCTGCCCGGCGGCGACAAGAACGCCGACTACCGCGCGTACCTCGATCTCGTCGCGCTCGCCGCGACCAGCGCGCAGCGCACCGACGGCACGCTCGTCCCGATCGTGTTCCGGCCGTTCCACGAGAACACGGGCTCGTGGTTCTGGTGGGGCGCGGCGCACGCCACGACCGGCGAGTACAAGGAGATCTTCCGGTACACGGTCGAGTACCTGCGCGACGTCAAGCACGTGCACAACCTGCTCTACGCGTTCTCGCCCAACGGCTCGTTCGACGGCGACAGCGCGCGCTACCTCGAGACCTACCCCGGCGACCAGTGGGTCGACGTGCTCGGGTACGACAGCTACGAGAACTCGAACGCGGACGACGACTCGTCGGCGTACGTGAGCTCGGTCGTGACCGACCTCGACATGGTCGTCGACGAGGCGCAGGCGCGCGGCAAGATCCCGGCGTTCACGGAGTTCGGCCGCAACGGCGACCGGACCATCCAGCCCACGGGCAACAAGTCGCTGCACTACTTCACCGAGCTGCTCGACGGCCTGCAGGCCAGCGCCAAGGCGTCCCGCGTGGCGTGGATGCTCACGTGGGCGAACTTCGGCTCCGGGCAGATCTACGTCCCGTACGCGGGTCACGAGATGGCGGCGGACTTCCAGGCGCTGTACGACGACGAGGGCTCCGTGTTCGCGAGCGGCACGGGCGACCCGTACTCGCTCGACGCCGCACCCGCCGCGCAGGCGAGCGACCTGCGCCTCGTGTCCCCCGCCGACGGCACGCGGCTGACGACCGCGACGACGACCGTGCGCGCGCGGCTCACGGCGGCGCCGGGCGTCGACACCGTCACGTTCGCCGCGGCGGGCTTCGACCCGGTCGCGCTCGGTCTCGACGACGACGGCTACTGGTCCGGCACGTGGGACATCGGCGAGGACCAGCTCACGAACCGCACCGTGACGGCGACCGTCACCGCGACCGGCGGCGGGCACGACCTGTCGGCCGAGGTCTCGGTGATCCTGGGCGCGGCCCCGGAGCTGCCGCTCGGCACGGTCGACGACTTCGAGGGCTACGGCGACGACGTGGCGCTGCGCGCCGCGTACACGACCGCGAACGCGACCTCGTCGGCCATCTCGCTGGCCGACCACGACGGCGGGCACGCCGTGCGCCTGTCCTACGACTTCCCGGACTCGCGCACCGGCTACCTCGGGTTCGGCAAGTCGTACGCCCCCGCGCAGAACTGGTCGGGCTTCGGCCAGCTCGACGTGTGGGTCGACCCGGACGCCTCAGGCCACAAGCTCGTGATCCAGGTCCAGGCCGGCGGCGTGACGTTCGAGGCGTACCCCTCGCTCACGGGCGACGAGCCGTACGTCGCGCACCTGCCGTGGACGCAGTTCGCCCCCGCGCCGTGGGACACCGCGAACGCGGGCGCGACGCTCACGTGGGAGCGGCTCGCCAAGGTCGGCCAGGTCTTCGTCTACCTCAACGACGCGGGCGGCTCGGCTCCGCTGACCGGCTCGGTCGTGCTCGACGACATCGCGGCGTCGGGCGAGGGCGAGTACGTCGACCCCGAGCCGTCGGCCGAGCCGATCCTCGTCGACGACTTCGAGTCGTACGCCGACGAGGCCGCGTTCGACGCGGCGTGGGGCAACCGCGGCAAGACCGACCTCGTCGCGCTGTCCACCGACGCGGGCGAGGGTGACCAGGCGCTCGCGTTCACGTACGACAACGCGGCCGGCGGCTGGCAGGACGTCGCGCGCTGGCTCGGCGGTCAGGACTGGTCCGGCCGGGACGCGCTGTCGCTGCGGGTCAAGGGCGACGGCTCGGGCAACCAGCTCGCGATCCAGATCGGCAACGGCACCGGCGGGTACTGGCTCGCCCAGGTGCCGCTGACCGACGCGACGTGGCACGCCGTCGAGATCCCGTTCTCGTCGTTCGCGCCGTCGTGGCCGCAGGACCTCACGGACCCGCTCGGGGACGCACAGCTCGCGGTGATCAACGAGCTCGTGCTCGCGTCGAGCTCGACCGCCGGCTCCGGGACGTTCGGCGTCGACGACCTGCGCGTCGTCGGCGGTGACGTCGCACCCGAGATCCCCGACGGCACGCCCGAGGTCCTCGACACGTTCGAGTCCTACGCGACGACGACCGACCTGCGCGCCGCGTGGGGCAACATCGCCGAGCAGGACTGGGGCGACGGCTGGCAGTTCTCGCTCGCCCCCGGCGAGGGTGCGGGCGGGTCGCAGGCCGCTCGGTTCGACTACGACTTCACGACGACGACCTACCTGCAGGAGTCCCGCTGGCTCGGCGGGCACTCGTGGGCGGGCCTCGACGGCGTGCAGGCGTGGCTCGACCCGAACGGCTCGGGCCAGTCCGTGACCTTCCGGTTCCGGACCCCGGCCGCCGACGGTGGTGCGGACGACTGGTACTGGGAGCTCCCCGTCCCGCTCACGGGCACGGCTCGGACCGTCCAGCTCGCGTTCGACGACGCGGTCGTCACCTGGCCGAGCGGGCTCGACCCGGCGCTGCGCCCGACCCGCGCCCAGCTCGCGAAGGTCAACGAGTTCATCGTCATGGCGACGCAGGCCGACCCGGCGCTGCCCGCCACGGGCTCGTTCTTCCTCGACGACGTGCAGGTCGGCGACCTCGAGGAGCTGCCGCCCGCCGACGTCGCACCCGTCGTCACGACGCAGCCCGTGTCGGTGACGGGCCGGTTCGGCGACAAGTTCACGCTCACGGCGGCCGCGACCGGCACCCCGGCCCCGACCGTCCAGTGGCAGTCGATGCGCGCCTCGTCGGACAAGGGCCCGAAGAAGCCCGCGACCTGGACGGACATCGCGGGCGCGACCTCGACGTCCCTGCGCGTCGTGCTCAACGCCGCGACCGACGGGACGGCCTACCGGGCCGTGTTCACGAACTCGGCGGGCTCCGCGACGACCGAGGCCGCCACGGTCTCGACCCCGCGGCCCACCGCACCCGTCGTCACGCAGCAACCGACGTCCGTCACGGCCCGCTGGGGCAGCATCGCGCACTTCACGGCCCAGGCGTCGGGCGACCCCCGACCGACCGTGACGTGGCAGATCAAGCTCCCGCTGCTGCGCGCGTGGATCAGCGTGCCGTGCACGAGCTCGACGACGTTCTCGCTCGGGGCGTCCCCGCTGCTGAACGGCACCCAGGTCCGCGCGGTCTTCCGCAACTCGGCAGGCACCGCGACCTCGTCGGCCGCACGCCTGACGGTGACGGGAAACCTGTGGGACCTGTTCCCCGGACGCTGACCTCGGTCCGCGTCCCCTGAACGACGACGCCCCCGCCGGACGGGCTGCCGGCGGGGGCGTCGTCCTGTCCCGACGCGCGTCGGCGCAGGCCGGTGCTCGAGTTCGTCGGATCTGGATGAGTTCGTCGTCTCTTGCCGACGAACTCATCCATGTTCGACGAACTCGCACGGGTTCGACGAGCTCGGCGGGCCGAGCGTGGTCGGCGTCGGTCGCCGTCAGGACTTCGTCGTGGCGCGCTTGCGGGTCGTGGTCGTGCGGCGGGCCGGGGCCTTCTTCTTGGCGGGTCCCGCAGCGCGCTTGTCGGCGAGCAGCTGGACCGCCTGCTCGGCGGTGATCGACTCGGCCGTGAGGTCCTTCGGGAGCGTGCGGTTCGTCTCGCCGTCGGTCACGTAGAGCCCGAACCTACCGTCCTTCACGACGATCGGCTTGCCCGACGTCGGGTCGGTGCCGAGCTCGCGCAGCGGCGGTGCGGCGGTCGCGCCGCGCCCGCGCTTGGGCTGCGCGTAGATCGCGAGCGCCTCCTCGAGCGTCGTCGTGAACAGCGCCTCCTCGGACGCGAGCGTGCGCGAGTCGGTGCCCTTCTTGAGGTACGGCCCGTAGCGGCCGTTCTGCGCCGTGATCTCGGTGCCCGTCTCGGGGTCGACGCCGACGACCCGCGGCAGGGACAGGAGCTTGAGGGCGTCGTCGATCGTCACGGTGTCGAGCGACATCGTGCGGAACAGCGACGCGGTGCGCGGCTTGGGTGCCGCGGCGAGCGCCTTCTTGCGCGCGGCCGCCGACAGGCCCGGGTCGAGCTCGGGCTCGGGCAGGAGCTCGGTGACGTACGGTCCGTACCGGCCGTTCTTCGCGACGATCGTCGTGCCGGTCGACGGGTCCGTCCCCAGGACCAGGTCACCCTCGGGCTCCGAGTCCAGGAGCTCGCGCGCGCGCTCGACCGTGAGCTCGTCGGGCGCGAGGTCGTCCGGGACCGACGCGCGGCGCGGGTTGCCGTCCTCGCCCAGCACGGTCGGGTCCTCGAGGTACGGGCCGTAGCGGCCGACACGCAGCGTGATGCCGTCACCGATCGCGATCGAGTTGACCTCGCGCGCGTCGATCTCGCCGAGGTTCGTCACGAGGTCGTGCAGCCCCTCGCCCTCGGTGGTGCCCGTGCCGTCGCCGAAGTAGAACCGCGTGAGCCACTCGACGCGGTCCTTGTCGCCCGCCGCGATCGCGTCGAGGTCCTGCTCCATCTCGGCCGTGAAGTCGTAGTCGACGAGCCAGTCGAAGCTCTCCTCGAGCAGGCGCGTGACCGCGAACGCGAGCCACGACGGCACGAGCGCCTGCCCGCGGTTCGACACGTACCCGCGGTCCTGGATGACCGAGATCGTCGCCGCGTACGTCGACGGGCGGCCGATCCCGCGCTCCTCGAGCGCCTTGACGAGCGACGCCTCCGTGAAGCGCGGCGGCGGCGAGGTCCGGTGCCCGTCGGCCGTGAGGTCGCGGCCCGTCAGCGGGTCGCCCTCCGCCATCTTCGGCAGGCGCGCGTCCTTCTCGTCGGCCGGCGCCGCGTCGTCGTCGTACCGCGAGACGTCGCGACCCTCCTCGTAGGCGGCGAGGAACCCGCGGAACGTGATGACCGTGCCGGACGCGGAGAACACGGCGTCGCGGCCGTCGGACGCGACCGCGCCCAGCCGCACCGACGCGGTCTGGCCGCGCGCGTCGGCCATCTGGGAGGCGACCGTGCGCTTCCAGATGAGCTCGTACAGCTTGAACTGGTCGCCCGAGAGCTCGCGCGCGACCTGCGCGGGCGTGCGGAAGTGGTCGCCCGCGGGGCGGATCGCCTCGTGCGCCTCCTGCGCGCCCTTCGCCTTCGACGTGTAGACGCGCGGCGCGTCAGGCACGAACTCGGCGCCGTACAGCTCGGCCGCCTGCCGCCGCGCGGCGGAGATCGCCTGCGACGAGAGCACCGGCGAGTCGGTACGCATGTAGGTGATGTAGCCGTTCTCGTACAGCGTCTGCGCGGTGCGCATGGTCTGCCGCGAGGACATGCGCAGCTTGCGCGACGCCTCCTGCTGCAGCGTCGACGTCGTGAACGGCGCGGCCGGCCGACGCGTGTACGGCTTGGTCTCGAGGCTGCGGACCGTGAACGAGGCCTGGTCGAGCGCCGCGACGAGCGAGGTCGCCGCGGCCTCGTCGAGGTGCACCGCGTCGCCCTTGAGCTCACCGCGGTCCGTGAAGTCGCGGCCCGACGCGACCCGTCGCCCGTCGACGCCGCTCAGGCGCGCCGAGAACGCGGGCTCGTCGGCGTCCGCGACGGCGAACGTGCCCGTCACGTCCCAGTAGTCGGCGGCGACGAACGCCATGCGCTCGCGCTCGCGCTCGACCACGAGCCGCGTCGCGACCGACTGCACGCGGCCGGCCGACAGGCCCTGGCGGACCTTGCGCCACAGCACGGGCGAGACCTCGTAGCCGTACAGGCGGTCGAGGATGCGCCGCGTCTCCTGTGCGTCGACGAGCCGGTCGTCGAGCTCGCGCGTGTTCTCGAGCGCCCGCGTGATCGCCTCGCGCGTGATCTCGTGGAACACCATGCGCTTGACCGGCACCTTGGGCTTGAGCTCCGCGAGGAGGTGCCACGCGATGGCCTCCCCCTCGCGGTCCTCGTCGGTCGCGAGGTAGAGCTCGTCGGACTCCTTGAGGAGCTTCTTGAGCTCGGAGACCTTCTTCTTCTTGTCCGCGTCGACCACGTAGTACGGCGTGAAGCCGTTGTCGACGTCGACCGCGAACTTGCCGAACGGACCCTTCTTCATGTCGGCCGGCAGCTCGGACGGCTGCGCGAGGTCACGGATGTGCCCGACGCTCGCCTCGACGTCGAAGCCGTCGCCCAGGTACCCCGCGATGGTGCGGGCCTTGGCCGGCGACTCGACGATGACGAGCTTGCGCCCTGCCGACATGCGTGCCTCTTCCTGTCGGGAGCCCCGCGGAGCTCCGGTCCGACATCCTGACGTCCCGTCCGACGGCGCACCGCACGGGGTGCGCGCACGTTCGTCGTCTCGGGACTCTACGACGACCCGTCACGCGATCCGCAACCGGCGGCCCGCCCGGGAGCGCAGCACGAGCACGATCGCGAACGTCGCCGCGACCGCCGCGACCGCCCCGGCGACGCCCCCGCCGTACGCCGTGAGCAGGTCCTCCCGCGACTCCGGCGTCCCCGCGACGCCCCACGTCCGCTCGAGCAGGACCGCCGCGACGAGCCCCGCGACGGCCACGACGAGGCCGAGCAGCACGAGCGCGACCGACTGCGAGCGCGGCGTCGGCGGCGGGCCGTCGAGCGCGTCCTCGCTGAGCCGTGCGGGCCACAGCGCCGTGATCGCGCACGTCGCGGCCGTCCAGCCGAGCACGACGAGCACGCCCGCGACCACGTCCGACGGCCGGTGCCACTGACCGATGAGCGTCGAGACCCCCGTCGCGGCCGTGTAGAGCGCGCCGACGAGCGCCGCGGCGGGCCGCACGCGTGCGGGCACCACGAGCAGCAGGACGACCGCGATCGACGCGGCGGCGGTCGTGTGCCCGCTCGGCAGCGTGTTGGCGTGGCTGCCCACCTCGACGCCGAGGTCCGGCCGGGGCAGGAGCACGTACTTGAGCACCTGCGTCGTGAGGTTCGCGCCGCCCGCGACGAGCGCGACCTGCACCGCGAGCTCCCAGCGCCGCCGCGCCACGGCGATCACGACCGCGACCAGCAGGACGCCCGCGATCGCGGCCACCGACACGACCGACAGCACGTGCTCGGCGACGCGCCACAGCTCGGTCTGCCCGAACCGCGCACCGCGCACCGCGGCCCCCTCGACCTGCTGCCCGGTGAGCGAGTCGACGAACACCGACCACAGCGCGAGCACGCCCGCGACGCTCGCCGCGCACACGAGCGCGCACGCCGCGACGACCGCACCGGGCCGGTACCCGTGCGGCGACCCGACGGAGCGCGCAGCGCTCGTCCCGTCGGCCCCCGAGCCGTCCGGTGTGCTCGTCGTCCCGGCGTCCACGCGCCCACCGTAGGCCACGGCGCCCGCACGCCCGCCCGCAGCCGTGCACGGGCGGGCGTCCGGGGTCACGTGCGGGACAGCGACGGCGGCAGCGGCTGCGGCGTGAACCCCGCGCGCTCGACGAGCTCGGGCGTGTGCAGGTGGCACGCGACGCGACGCCGCGGGTCGTCGCCCGCGACGGCGCTCGGACCGAGCTCGGGCTGCAGCGCCGCGCACGCGTCGAACGCGTGCGCGCACCGGTCCCGGAACGGGCACCCGGACGGCAGCCGCGACATGTCCGGGGGCGAGCCGGGGATGCCGCCGAGCTCGCGACGCGGCCCGCGCAGCGGCGGGAACGAGTGCAGCAGCCCGTCCGCGTACGGGTGCCGCGGCCGCCGGTACACGTCCTGTGCCGCCGCGTCCTCGACGATCTCGCCCGCGTACATGATCGCGATGCGGTCCGCGATCTCGATGAGCAGCGACACGTCGTGCGTGATGAACACGACCGAGAACCCGAGCCGCTCGCGCAGGTCCGCGATCTGCTCGACGATCTGGCGCTGCATGACGACGTCGAGCGCGGTCGTCGGCTCGTCCATGATGAGCACCTGCGGGTCGAGCGCGAGCGCCATCGCGATCATGACGCGCTGCCGCATGCCGCCCGAGAGCTGGTGCGGGAAGTCGCGCGCCCGGTCGGGGTTGATCCCGACGAGGTCGAGCAGCTCGGCCGCCTTCTCCAGGGCCTCCTTCTTCGTGGCCCCCGGCCGGTGCGCCGTGATCGCGTCGGCGATCTGCCGCCCGATGCGGTGCACCGGGTTGAGCGAGTTCATCGCGCCCTGGAACACGATCGCGAGGTCCTGCCAGCGTGACGCGCGCAGGTCCGCGTCGGACAGCGCGAGCACGTCGCGCTGCGTGCCGTCGCGGTCGGTGAACAGCACCTGCCCACCGGTGATGAGGCCCGGCGGCGGCAGCAGGCGCGTCGCGGCGTACGCGAGCGTCGACTTGCCGCAGCCGGACTCGCCCGCGAGGCCGAGCACCTCGCCGCGGTGCAGCGTGAGCGACACCTGCCGCAGCACGTGGGTGGGTTCGTCGTAGCCGTAGTCGACGGACAGGTTGCGGATCTCGAGCACGGGCTCACGCGGCGCGCGTGCGCCGTGGGGCCGCTCGACGGGGAGCGCGCTCACGCCCGGTCCTCCTTGGCCTCGTGCACGACCGGCGTGAAGCCGATGCGCGGGCGGATGCCGCGGCGGCGCAGCAGACGGGCGTTGAGCCCGGTGCTGCGCAGGCGCGGGTTGACGAACTCGTCGATGCCGAAGTTGATGAGGGTCAGCGAGATCCCGACGAGCGCGATGCACAGGCCGGGGAACATGTACCACCACCACGCGCCGCGCTGGAGCGCGAGCTGTGCCTGCGCCCAGTACAGGACGGTCCCCCAGTTCCACGTGTCGGTCGGCGTGATGCCGATGAACGACAGCGTGATCTGCGACAGCACGGCGAAGGACACGGTCCCGACGAACCCGGCGGCGATCATCGCCGTGAGGTTCGGCAGGATCTCCGCGAGGATCAGGCGCCACGTCTTCTCGCCGTTGGCCCGGGCGGCCTCGACGAAGTCGCGCTTGCGCAGCGACAGCGTCTGCGCGCGCAGCACGCGTGCGCCCCAGGCCCAGCCGGTGATCGCGATGACGACGGCGACGGTGAGCCCGCCGGCCGACGGGAGCATGCCCGCGATGATGATGATGAGCGGCAGCTGCGGGATGACGAGGAAGACGTTGGACAGCGCGGACAGCCCCTCGTCGCCGAACCCGCCGACGTAGCCCGCGGTGATGCCGACGACGATCCCGACGAACGTCGCGAGGAACCCCGCGACGAACGCGATGAGCAGGACCGAGCGTGTGCCGAGGATGACCTGGGACATCACGTCCTGGCCCAGGTGGGTGGTCCCCATCCAGTGCTCCCACGACGGCGGCTTGAGCAGGTCCGACGACCGCTCGTCGGGGTCGTACGGCGCGATCCAGGGACCGATCACGGCGATCACGACGAAGAACGCCAGGATCCCGAGCCCGGTGAGCGCCTTGGTGTTGCGCATCCACAGGAAGCGGCGCTTGCCGCCCGACGGTGCGGTCGCCTCGCCGGCGACGGGTGCGTTCTCGTTCGAGATGAGCTCGGCGGCCATGCCTCAGCCCTCCTGTCGCGTGCGCGGGTCGAGGACGCCGTACGCGAGGTCGGCGATGACGTTGGCGAACAGCACGGCGAGCGTGATGACCAGGAAGCAGCCCTGCATGAGCGGGTAGTCCTTGGCCGAGGTCGCCTTGAGCAGCTGGTAGCCGATCCCCTGGTAGGAGAACACGGTCTCCATGACGAGCGTGCCGCCGACGATGAACCCGAGGGACAGCGCGAAGCTCGACAGCTGGGGCAGGATCGCGTTGCGCGCGGCGTAGCCGAACATCACGCTGCGCTCGGACAGGCCCTTGGCCTGCGCGACCGTCACGTAGTCGTCCGACGAGACCGTCACCATCATGTTCCGCATGCCGAGGATCCAGCCCGACACCGACGTCACGATGATCGTCAGCGCTGGCAGCGTCCCGTAGTAGACGACCGACCCCACGAACTCCCACGACAGGTTGGGCACCATCGACCTGTCGTACGACCCGCTCGCGGGGAACCACTTGAGCCGCACCGCGAAGAACGCGATGACGACGAGCGCGAGCCAGAAGTACGGCACGGTCGAGAAGAACGTCGAGATCGGCAGCAGCACGTCGGCGCGCGTACCGCGCCGCCAGCCGATCGCGACGCCCGCGAGCGTCCCGATCGTGAAGCTGATGATCGTCGCGATCCCGACGAGCCCGATGGTCCAGGGCAGCGACCGCGCGAGGATGTCGACGACGGGCTCGCGGCCCGAGAACGAGATGCCCAGGTCGAAGTGGAACAGGTGCGTCCAGTACGCGACGTACTGCTGCCACAGCGTGGTGTTCTCGTCGAGGCCGAACAGTGCCTTGAGCGCGTCGATCGCGTCGGGGCTGATCTTGCCCTGGTTGGCGGCGATGAGCGCCGAGACCGGGTCGCCCGGCATGATGCGCGGGATGAAGAAGTTGATCGTCATCGCGGCCCAGAACGTGATGACGTAGAACACGAAGCGGCGGACGAAGAACCTCACGGGGTCACCTCCGGGGCCGCGTCCGACGAGCCGAGCCGGGGCCGGTCCTCGCGCTGCGAGTAGCCCCAGCACGCGGCGTCGCGGCCCTCGCCCACGGGCAGGAGCGGCGGCACCTGCGCGCGGCACAGGTCGACGGCGAACGGGCAGCGCGGGTGGAACCGGCAGCCGCTCGGCGGGTGCACGAGGCTCGGGGCCTCGCCGCGCGCACCGCGTGCCCGCGCGTCGAGGTCGTCGGGGTCGGGCGCCGACGCGACGAGCAGCTGCGTGTAGGGGTGCGCCGGGTGCTGCGTCACGGACTCGCTGTCGCCCTGCTCGACGACGCGCCCGGCGTACATGACCATCGTGCGGTCCGCGAAGTAGCGCGCCGACGCGATGTCGTGCGTGATGTAGAGGATCGCGATGTGCAGCCGGTCGCGCAGGTCGCGCAGCAGGTTGAGGATGCCGAGCCGGATCGACACGTCGAGCATCGAGATCGGCTCGTCGGCGAGCAGCACCTCGGGGTCGGCGGCCAGCGCGCGGGCGATCGCGACGCGCTGCCGCTGCCCGCCGGACAGCTCGTGCGGGAACTTGTCGACGTAGCGGGCGGGAGGCGTGAGCTGGACGCGTGCGAGCAGCTCGGCGAGCGCGGTCTCGAGCGCCTCGCCGCGCAGCGCACCCCGGTGGATGCGCAGGGAGCGCGTGAGCGTGTAGCGCACCGTGTGCACGGGGTTCAGCGACCCGAACGGGTCCTGGAAGATCATCTGGACGCGGCGCACGTAGCCGCGGAACGCGCGGCGGCCCTTCGCGGACGCGTCCTGCCCGTGGAGCAGGATCTGGCCGCCCGTCGCGGGCATGAGCTGCGCGAGCAGCCGAGCGATCGTGGACTTGCCCGAGCCGGACTCGCCGACGAGCGCGACGACGCGTCCGCGGTGCAGGTCGATGGTCACGTCGTCGACGGCGTGCACGACGGCCTTGGACCGCAGCCCGCGCACCGGGAAGTGCTTGCGCAGGTCGACGGCGCTCAGCACGGGGACGTCGTCGGAGGCTTCCGGCTGAGGCGGGTCGACGGCCTCGTCGGGTGGGGAGGTTCGCATCTTTCACCTTCGCAGGGCACCGCGGGGTGACGAGGGGGGAGCCACGTCACCCCGCGGGCGGCGGGGGACCGGACGTGCGCGCTGGGGCCCGGCGTGCGGGCCGGGCCCCAGCGGGCTCACGCCACCGGCTTGAGCTTCGTGAGGATGAGTGCCGCCTGCGGACCCGTGGGCTGCGGGTTCGCGTACGGGTCGTCGTCGGTCGGGAAGCCCGTGTAGTTCGCCGTGGAGTACTGCGCGACGGCGGGACGCGACCAGATGACCAGGCCGGGGACGTCGTCGACGAAGTGCTTCTGCACGATCGCGAGGGCGGCGGCACGGTCGGCGTCCGAGGTCGCCGACTTGAAGTCCGCGAGCGCGGCCGTCACGTCGTCGTTCTGGTAGCGGCCGAAGTTCCAGTTCGCCTGCTCACCGAGCGGCGCGTACGACGCGCCGTCCATGATGTTGGCGTACAGGTTCCACGGCGTGGAGCCACCGTCGGTCCAGTGCAGCGACGCCTGGAAGTCACCGAGGTTGATGATCTGGTTCGACCACGTGTCGGCGACCACCGGGTCGACGCTCGCCTCGGCGCCGAGCTTCTTGGCGCCCTCCGCGATGATGCCGAGCGCGTCGAGGTAGTCGGTCCAGCCCTGCGGGTTCGTCAGCTTGAAGGAGACCTTCTCGCCGTCGGGGTCGACGAGCGCGTCGCCGTCCCACGTGTAGCCCGCGTCGGTGAGCACCTGCTTCGCGCCGTCGACGTCGACGGACAGCTCCTGGCCCTGGAACTCGTCGGAGATGTACGCGTCACCCGACGGCTGGGGCAGGCCCGTGACCGACGTGATCTGCGGCCACACGCCGTAGCCGGCGGTCGCGGAGATGTCGGCGCGGTCGACGACCATGTTCAGCGCCTTGCGGAACGCGACGTCGTCGAACGGCTTCTTCTCGTTGTTGAGGTACAGCACGTCGACGCCGAAGCCACCGCCCGCGACCTGGTGGAAGTGCGCCGGGTCCTGCGCGATGAACGTGTTCTCGTAGTCGGGGATGAACGTCCAGCCCCACTGCGCCTCGCCCGAGGTCAGCGCGGTCGTCAGACCGGCGTTGTCCTTGAACGCGTCGTAGCGGACCTCGCCGACGAGCGGCTCGTCGCCCCAGTAGCCGTCGTTCGGCTCGAGCGTGACCGCCTGCGGCGTGAACGTCTTGAGCTTGAAGGGGCCCGTGCCGATCATGTCGTCCGCCGTGAACGCCACCGGGTCCTCGTTCTCCCAGATGTGCTTGGGCACGATGAGCAGCCGGTACAGCTTCGCGGCGTTGACGAACTGACCGGTCGTGAACGTCACGGTGACCGTCGAGCCGTCGGTCGTGATGTCGCCGTACTGGTCCGGGAAGTCCGGGTTGAGCTCCGGGTGGTCCTTGCGGATCTGGAGCGAGTACGCGATGTCGTCGGCGGTGAAGTCCTCACCGTCGCTCCACTTCACGCCCGAGCGGGGCGTGATGACCGCCTGCGTGTACGTGTCGTTCCAGTCGATCTTCTCGGCGAGCCACGGCGTCGGCGGGTCGGCCGGCTTGACGTCGTTGACCTGCATGAGCGACTCGTAGATCGCGTACGCGTAGCCGAACGAGGTCGAGCCCGAACCGGGTGCGATCGGGTTCTGGTTGCCGGACGCCTCACCGTTGGGCATGCCCACGGTCAGGACCTTGTCCGAGCGCTCCGTGCCGGTCGCCTGGGTCTGGCTGGACGTCGGGGTGTCGGTCGTGCCGTCGCCGCCGCCGGAGCAGGCGGTGGCGAGCAGCGCGACGACAGCGACGCCGGCCGCTGCGGTCGAGAGCTTGCGGATCCTCACGGGAGTGCCTCCTTGCACTGGGTGAACTGCGTCTGTCGTGCTGGCTGGTTCAGGTGGTGCTGGTGGCTCGGCCGCACTGCGGAGACGGTCGAGCCGGGTCCGCGAGCGTTCGGGGGGCTCGCGGACCAGCTCTCAGGGGCCGGTGTCCGGGAGCACCAGGTCCGCGTGGACGCGCAGGTCGGTCGACGAGCGCGCGGAGTGCAACCGGTACGTGCCACCGGGCACGCGCCAGCCGTCGTCGGTCCACGTGCGCAGCGCCGTGGCGTCGAGCGGGACGCGGACCTCGCGGGCGCGGCCGGCGTCGACGTCGACGACGGCGAAGCCGCCGAGCCACCGCACCGGGCGGTCGGCCGACCCGGCCGGGGGCTCGACGTAGACCTGGACCACCTCGCGCCCGGCCCGCGGCCCGGTGTTGCGCACGGTCACGACGAGCTCGACGCCGTCGAGCGTGCCGTCAGGACCGCACGCGCCGTCAGCCTCGTGCGCCCGGCGCTCGACGCGCGCCTCGTCGTGCTCCCACGTCGTCCACCCGAGCCCGTGACCGAACGGTGCGGCGGGGGTGCGGCCGAGCCGGAGCCACGACCGGTACCCGACGTGCACACCCTCGCGGTACTCGATCACACCGTCGTCGGGCACGGCGTGCGGCACGGGCACGTCGGCCTCGTCGGCGGGGAGGGTCCACGGCAGGCGGCCCGCGGGCTCCGTCACGCCCGTGAGCACGTCACCGACGGCCTCGGGCCACTCCTGCCCGCCGAGCCAGCCCCACACGACGCACGGGGCCTCGTCGAGCCACGGCAGGAGCACGGGTGCACCCGCGTTGACGACGACGA
>Ga0206103_100220_pt1 | contig 40728 bp, 40 predicted proteins | sample 1B5Ametagenome_FD_148638 | JGI IMG/M metagenome (GOLD analysis project Ga0206103, IMG submission 148638) | Enriched microbial communities from leaf-cutter ant dump, University of Wisconsin, Madison, United States - 1B5A | ecosystem: Environmental > Terrestrial > Nest > Insects nest > Nest dump... | reverse complement strand
TGAGGGGCTGAAGGCCGCCATTACCCGCGTGCTTGGCGCAACATGGCAACGGTGCCGGGTTCATGCCATGCGCAACGCCCTTGCCTATGTTCCCAAGGGCCAGCACACCATGGTCGCGGCCGCGATCCGGCAGGCCTTCATCCAGCCTGATCATGCTGGCGCCACCCAGACCTGGCGGCAGGTCGCCGACCAGCTCCGGGCCAGATGGCCGAAGCTGGGAGCCTTCATGGACGACGCCGAAGCCGACGTGCTCGCCTACATGGCGTTCCCGTCCCAGCACCGAACGAAGTTGCACAGCACGAATCCGCTGGAGCGGCTGAACAAGGAGGTGAAGCGTCGGGCCGATGTCGTCGGCATCTTCCCCAACGAGGACAGCATCGTTCGCCTGATCGGAGCCGTTCTGCTGGAAGCCAACGACGAGTGGCAGCTTCAGCACCGATACATGCAGGTCGAGGCCATGGCCGACCTCAACACACCAGCAATCGAGGAGGAAAAGACGCTTCAGATTACACCGAGAGCCGCCTGATCATGACGGCCCGGGACCGCACCCGAAATTACACCATCTTGACGGACGCTACCGGCGCGGCTCCTGACGAAACCGCCAAAAAACGGCCGATATGGGCCTATGGTGCCGCTCGAAACCCTGCAAAGCCAAGGCTTTGCGCGAAATCGCGGCACGCGGCCCCTCAAAACCATGGTGCCGGAACCGGCAACCTAACCAGTGTGCAGACAACAATAATTTCCAGAAGCGGCCCGATATGGTGCCGTCTTCTTTAATCTTGCCCTCCGCCCTTTCTGCCTGTTCTGCCCCTCCTGCCGGGAATCCAGCCGGGCAAAAACCTGCCTGACTGGACACCGGAATGAGCGCCGCCGAGCGCGGGAACGCCGCCCTCATGGTGTTCCCGAACCGCTCGCGTCGGCGACGAAAATGCTGTCGCCCCGTGACTCCGCATCGACGGGATCGCGCGCCGGAACGGTCGCGCGGCCGTCGCCGGATCGTGCGTCGGACGGCGGCGCGGCGACAGCCCGCGCGTCGCCCGGACGCATGACGAACAGCGGTGCCTCGCGCCAATCTGGCGGCGGCGGCGGTGCCGATGACGGCGGTTCGGTTGCAGCCGCGCCGCCGAGGATCGGCGCGAGCGCGGCGACATATGCCCGCGTTTCGGCCGGCAGGGTGCGGCCGGTCGCAAGGTATTCGTCATAGCGGCCGGGGCCGGCATTGTAGGCCGCGAGCATCGCCGCGACATTGCCGTAGCGGTCGAACATTTCGCGCAGGTAGGCCGTGCCTGCGAGGATGTTGTCGCGCGGGTCGTAGGGATCGCGGCCGAGGCCGTAGCGGACGCGCAGGCCCGCCCATGTATCGGGCATCACCTGCATCAATCCCATCGCGCCGGCCGACGAAACCGCGCGCACATCGCCCGCGCTCTCGGTGCGTAGCACCGCGACGATCCAATGCTCCGGTATGCCGAAACGCTGCGACGCCTCGGCGATGTGAGCCGCATAAGGATGGGCGGCGGCCGGGCGCTCGACGGGCGCGGATTGCGCGACCGCGACGCCCGATCCGGCGCAGACGGAAAGCGCCCCGGCCAGCAACAAGACGGCACAACACCATGCCGCCCTGTCTCCGCAACGGCTCCAGCCTGCCAGCGTGCTCGCTGCGGTCAAGGGCAAGGCGCAAGCGCCGGCCGATGGCCGCCCCTGACCTTCGCTGCGCGCGCCGGCCGTCCGGTGGCCGAGCGGGACGGAGGGATGAGACGGCTTTTCCGCGAACAAAGGGATGATGATCTTGGACCGGATGGCGGGCCGGACGCGCGCAGCCGTCATTCCTCGTCCTCGACTTTCCGGGGGTGCTTCCAACGCAGCGTCCAGACCGATGGATCGTCGTTGGATTGGAACAGCTTGGCGCGGATCGGGAACGGGAAGATCGGTCCCTCCAACCTCATGGACACGAAGTCGCCGGCATTTTCGCTGGAGTCTTTCCATGCGGGGCCAGCGTCCGGGCCGTCCTCGCTATCGAGGCGCAAGCGATAGTCGGGCGCGTTTTTCATGTCGCTCGGCTTGGCCGGGACGATGAACAGCTTTTCGTGGAGGCCGAACGAATGAAGCTCCCCGGCATAGCCGGTTTCGGTGCGGGTGAAGGTGCCTATTTCTGCCATGGAAAATCTCCTGTGATTGGCTTTCGGGGATGGTTTCAGTGCGTCGGCGCGCGCCACTCGTAGCGGCCGACGCCTTCCTCATCGGTCCAGAGCGGAACCGCTCGGCCGATGACGGAAGCTGCGGGGATGGGTCCGAAATAGCGGCCGTCGAGGCTGTCGCGGACTTCCCAATTCATGAGGAAAAGCTGGTCGTCGCCGATCACTTGGCAGCCCTGCCAGACGGGCAGATCGCGGCCGAGGCTGTCGCGCTCCAGCGCCTCGCCCATCTCGATCCCGTTCACCGTGATCGTAGATCGCAAGCGGCAAACCCGCTGTCCCCGAAGGCCCAAGACGCGCTTCAACAGCGGGACGCCGCGCGCGATATAGCCGCGCTCGACCATGAAGGCGGCGAGCGGTTCGGGCGGCATGACGGCGACCAGCTCGGGCACGTCGAGCGCGTCGGCCGGCTCGACGGTGTAGAAGCCGATGGGCGCGCTGGCTGTGGCGTTCCAGATGAGTTTCACGGGCCACTCGACGGCGCTGGCGGCGGCGATGCCGATGACGGCGAGCGCCGTCACCGTGAGGGTGCGGCGGCGCGTCATGGCTCGATCCTTCGGCGATGAAGCCACGCGGCATGTCGCTCGGGCGTGTAAGCGTGCGGCTCCAGATTGGCGGTCAAACGGTTGTGGACGTGCCGCCAGTGTTCCGGTGCAGCGTCGGCCGGATCGAGGCCGAGCGATTCCACGGCGTCGATGGCGGCAAGCCCGCGCTGCACCTTCGGCCAACCGTCGAGGCGCAACAGGATTTCGCCATTGTGGCGATCCATCGAGACCGATCTCGCCGAAATACTTGGTCTCCGTTGCGAAATGCTCGAACAGGGGAAGCTCGGCTTGCCTCTCCTGTGCAAGCTCCGGGTGAACGTGAGCCGCATCTGGCCAGGATTTGCCGGGTCGATCGCCGCGTATTCACCGGACCCCAAATGCTCCTGCAGTCGCCGCAGCATCGTCAGGGGGAGGAGAAGCTCGACGCCATCGCGCAGGATTTCGATCCTCACGATGCGAGCCAGGGGATCGTCGGCCAGCTGCGCAAACGCCAGCGCGGCATACAACCAGATGTGGCGCGGCGACCTGCAAAATGTAGCTTAGCAACATTTTTCTTGATTAATGAAAGAGTCATGCATAAATAGGCCGCGCATATCGAGTAGGCTCGGGGAACCGTCTGTTGGCCGAACATCCGTTGCGATGCGCCGGCCAAGTTGGGTTGGAACCCCTCGCTTACGACCGCAAAAGGGAGGAAGGACTATGACGAGACGTGTTAGACTGACATTGGTGGCATTGGCGGCTGGGCTGTGTACTGCCGTTTCAGCCAGCACAGCATTGGCTGATGGCCTGAATGTCTATTGCCCGATGTCGGAGATCGACTGCCAGGCAATCCTCGATGCTTTTAAGTCCGACACGGGGATCGGCTCGCAGTTCGTCAGGCTTGGAGCTGGCGAAATCGTCGCGCGCATCCGCGCCGAAAAGGACAACCCGCAGGCGGGCCTGTGGCTGGCTGGCGCCGCGGATAACTTCATTCAAGCCGCCGGGGAGGGTCTATTGGCTCCGCACAAGTCAGCGCGGGTGGACGAGGTCAATCAGCACTACGTGGACAAGGATCATTTCTGGACTCCAATTTCCACCATGCCGCTGGCCTTCGTCTATAACGCGCAGCTGCTTGAGGAAATCAACGCAGAACCTCCAACGAGCTGGAAATCCTTTGCTGATCCGATGTTTGATCAGAATATCGCTCTGGCCCACCCTGCGGCTTCGGGCACGGCCTACGTCGCCGTCGCCACCATGGTGCAGCTCTACGGCGAAGATGCGGCGTTCACGCTGATGAAGGAGATCGACAAGAACGTCATCCAGTATACCCGCTCGGGGACAGCCCCGTCGCGGATGGTCGGCAGCGAAGAAGTGGCGCTGGCCATCGCCTTTTCCTCGGATGTCGAACTCGGCCTGAAGAATGGCTATCCTCTGAGCTACGCGTTTCCGGAAGAAGGGACGGGGTTTGAGGTCAATGCGGCGGCGCTGATCGCCAACGCTCCGCAAGACCAGGCACGCGACGCGGTCGCCTTCCTCGACTGGATTCTGGGGCCCTCGGGGCAGTCGGCGCTTGCCTCGATCTTCCGGGCACCACTGATCGGTCCCTATGACAATCCCGAGGCGAAGGTCGACATCGGGTCGACCAAGCTGATCGACTACGACTTCGCATGGGCCGGCGAGAACCGCGCGCGCCTACTCGAGCGCTATGAAAACGAAGTTCGCCACAAGGCGGACGCCCAGTAACTCTCGATCTCGCCCTCGCCCATGCAGAACATCGTTCTTGAGTCTCCCGCACGGACGGGGGCGAGCTGGATCGCCAACCGCTGGTGTCGGATCGTCGCGGACCCATGGGTGTTCGCCATATTTCTGGTACTGGCCGCCTCGATCTTGCTTTTTGCAGTGCTGCCCGTCTTCGTCGTTCTCAAGCACGCGCTGTGGACCGACAGAGGCTTCGACCTCGACGCTCTGGTGGCGACGTTGTCGCAACCCTATGTCTGGCAGACCTTCTCCAATACGCTGGTGCTCGCCGGCACCTCCGCTTCGGTAGCGACGCTGGCGGGCTTCGTTCTGGCCTTCGCCGTCACCCGCACATCGCTGCCGGGCAAGCGCCTGGTACATGCCGTGGCGTTGCTACCGATCATCTCGCCACCCTTCATTATGGCGCTGGCGGTGGTGCTATTGTTTGGCCGTTCGGGCCTCATCACGCGCAGCGTCTTCGGTATCCGCAATGCCAACGTCTATGGCTTTCAAAGCCTGATACTGATCCAGTGCCTGGCGTTTACCCCCATCGCCTACCTCAATATACGCGGCATGCTACAATCGCTCGACAGCGCGTTGGAGGATGCCTCGGCTTCGCTTGGTTCGTCGCGCTGGCGCACCTTTTTCCGCGTTACCTTACCGCTGACCGTACCGGCGACTCTCAGCTCGTTCCTGCTGGTCTTCGTTAAGTCCGTCGAGGATTTTGGCAACCCGATGCTGATTGGCGGCAACTTCAACACGCTGGCCGTAGAAGCCTATTCGCAGATGGTCGGATATTTCAACCTGAACACCGGCGCGCTGCTGGCCAGCTTGATGCTGCTGCCCTCGCTCACCGCCTTCCTGGTGCATCGCTACTGGACCAGCCGGCGCAGCTACGTCACCGTAACTGGCAAGCCCTCGGTGCAGACGATACGCGTCACTGGGCTCGCTGCCGTACCGCTGGCGCTGCTCTCCTACGCGTTGGTGGGGGTGATCCTGCTGTTCTACGCCACCGTAATCTTCGTGTCGTTCACCAAGCTGCCTGGCGTCAATCACACCCTGACGTTCGAGCACTATCAGGCGATTTTCGTCATCGGCTTCGGCACGCTCTACGACTCGCTGATCCTTGCCGGCTTTGCTACCCCCATCACTGCCCTGGCCGGCATGTTGATCGCCTTCATCCTGGTGCGCCGCGCCTTGCCCGGCAGCTTCGTACTGCGCTGGAGCACGGTGCTCGCCTTCGCTACACCGGGCACCATCCTGGGCATCGGCTATGTGTCGACCTTCAACTCGCCGCCCCTGCTGCTGACCGGCACCGCGCTGATCATCGTAGCCTCGATGGTGGTGAAGAACCTCCAGGTAGGGATCGAGGCGGCCAGCAATCAGCTGCACCAGATCGACCGCTCGATCGAGGAGGCCTCCACCATCCTCGGCGCATCCAGTAGACGTACCTTCTTCGACATCACCCTACCGTTGCTGCGGCCGGCCCTGTTCACCGCACTGGCCTATGCGCTGACCCGCTCGCTCACGACACTCAGCGCGGTGATCTTCCTCGTCTCGGCCGGCTGGTCGCTGATCACCGTCACCATCCTCAACCAGGTTGAGACGCTAAAGACCGGCCTCGCCGCCGCCTGGTGCGTGCTCCTCGTGGTAGTCGTGCTGGCGATCCTCGGCGTCATGCAGCTTCTATTGTCCCTGACTTCCCGCGAAAGGTAAGGTCATGACCGGCGTTGTCTTTTCGCAGGTGTGCAAGCAGTTTCCGGCCACCGGGGGCGTGCCGAGCGGTCTGGCCGTCCGCGATCTCAGCCTCACCATTGCGCCGGGCGAGATGCTCACCATCCTCGGGCCGTCCGGCTGCGGCAAGACCACAACACTGCGCATGCTGGCTGGCTTCGAGCTGCCTAGCAGGGGCTCAATCACCATCGACGGTCGCGACGTCACAAATGTGCCGGTCAATGTGCGCAATGTCGGCATGGTGTTCCAGAGCTATGCGCTGTTTCCACACATGACGGTGCGCCAGAACGTGGAATACGGCATCCGTCTGGCCAAGCTGCCGCGCGAAGAGATGGTGAGACGCGTCGACGATGTGCTTGAGACGATGGCGCTCACCGCCTATGCCGACCGGGCGCCGTCTCGGCTGTCGGGCGGCCAACAGCAGCGGGTGGCGCTGGCGCGCGCGGTGGTGACGCGGCCCAAGGTGCTGCTGTTCGACGAGCCGCTGTCCAACCTCGATGCGCAATTGCGCGAGCGTATGCGCGATGAGCTGCGGGCCATCCAGCTTAAACTGAATATCACCAGCCTCTACGTCACGCACGACCAAAGCGAGGCGATGGCAATTTCAGATCGCGTGGTGGTGATGCGCGATGGCAGGATCGAGCAGGTCGATACGCCGCGCAACGTCTATGCCCGCCCCGGCACCGCCTTCGTCGCCGAGTTCATGGGCAAGGCGAACATTCTGCCCGGCGAGGTGGTCGCCGCGGCGCCTGGGTGGGCCCAAGTGCGTCTTGCCGGCGAAGTGTTCGATCTGACCGACGGCGGACGAGCGCGCCGCGTCGGTGAGAAGGTGCGTTGCGTGGTGCGACCCGAATATCTGCGCATCGACCCGGACGGGTCGCTGGAGGCGACTGTGCAGCGCGTCATTTTTTTGGGCGGTCACGTCGAATATCTGGTTCGCATTGGTGGCCAGGACTGCGCAATAACCGATGCGCGCTACGCACACTCGGGTATCGCAGAAGCCGGACAGACGCTGCGCGTGGCGCTCGACGCCGCGCCTGTCTGGATCCTTCCCGATGAACCACATAATCTCCAAGAAGAAGACGCATGAACCGCACTTTTGCCTCCATCGCTGCCGACGCCATCATCGCCGACACCGCCCTGGCGGCGGCGCGCGCCGCCGGTACGCTGATCCGCGAGGCCTTTCTTGCAGCGCGCGACGGCGAGGCGATGTACGTTGAGGCGAAACGGGGGTACTTCGATATTGTCACCGCCACCGACCGTGCCGCCGAAGTCGCGGCCAGCCGTATCATCCGCGAGCGAGTGCCGTCCTCCCGCATCTTGGGCGAGGAGGCTGGTTGGTCGGGAGAGGGCGAGATTTCGTGGTTTGTCGATCCGATCGACGGCACTAGCAATTTTGCCTCGGGCCTGCCGTTCTTCTGCGTGTCGATCGCGGCCTATCGTGGCGCACAGCCGGTGTGCGGGGTGATCTTCGACCCCATCCGCGATGAGACCTTTCACGTCGCCGCCGGGGTGGCGACGCTTAACGGTATGCCGCTGCGCTGTGCGGCGCATGCTTTGCGCGAGAGCGAGGTGGAGGTGCTCAGCAACGCCCCGCACGAGGGTACGCATCCCAGCGCTGAGGCGCTGGCCGGCTTTGCCCAACTGGTTAACTCCTTCCGGGCGGTGCGCCGCTTCGGCGCTTGTGCGTTGCATATTGCTTACGTCGCGTCCGGCCGTGCCGCGGCCTGCTACGAGACCGACTTTCATGCCTGGGACGTTGCGGCCGGCCTACAGCTTGCCGCCGTCGTCGGGGCGCAGATCGATGCGCGCGACGCCGCCGGGCGGCCTGTGGCGCTCGAGGCGGTTGGCCTCGGAGCCGGACACCGGCTGATCGTCGCCGCGCCCGGCTTCGACCTCGGCGCATCGTGCTTGCCGGCGCTGATTGAGGCGGGCATTCTCTGAGCGGTATTTTTCAAACCGGCTGAGCTGACTGTAGGCCGAGCCGACCATACTGCTGAAGGATCGGCCAGAAATGCTAGATGACATCCGCAAGCTCCTCGCGGGGTTTACGAAAGCCGAGCGACGCATTGCCGAGGCGATCCTCGCCACCCCGTCCACGGCAATCACCTGGTCGATTGCCGACGCCGCGCATGTCGCCGAGGTCAGCGAGCCGTCGATCACGCGCTTCTGCCGACGGCTGGATTGCGACGGCTTTCCGGATTTTCGCCTCAAGCTGGCGCAGTACCTCGCCGTCGCGCAAAGCCCCGCTATCGAGCACTATCGCGGCGACGATCCTTCACAGGAGATCGCCGCCGACATCTTCGCGCGAGCTGAGGCCGCCCTGCGCGACACGCACCGCGATCTCGATATGCCGGTGCTGGCCCGCGCCGTGGAGCTGTTGGCGATGGCGCGCCGCGTGGACATTTACGGCTATGGCGGCTCGGGTTTGCTCGGCAGCGAGGCGCAGCAGCGGCTTGCCTCGTTGGGTATCGCCAGCGCCGCTTACTCCGACCCGACGCTACAAATGTTTTCGGCCCCGCGGCTGACCGCCAAGGACGCAGTATTCGCCCTCTCCTTCACCGGCCAGACCAGCTATCTGGTGGCAAACCTGGAGATCGCCCGCAAGGCGGGTGCACGTATCTTGACCATGGCGCCAAGCAACTCGATCGTCGCCCATCTAGGCGAGATCAACGTCGCCATGAATGCCTATCGCCGCTCAGACGACATCCTTTCGGTTCCAACGGGGCGCGCCCCGATGTACGTGCTTATCGACGTTATCTCCGCGCTTTTGGTACGCCGAATGGGGGGCGGCTCCGGCTGAGCTATTTCACTATCTTCGCACAAGCCGTCGGAATCACTCCGACAGTTTGGTTCAAGACCCATTAAGGGGATGCACAGGACGCTGGTGTTCTGATTCATAGGATAGATGTCGGGGTCCAGCTTGGGCGGCTTGCGCTCGGCCCGGCACAGGACAAGGTGCTCCACGGCATCGAAGCGTCTTGTGCGGGCCGTAATCCTTCGGCGCGTCCTTCCACTGCAACCCATTGCGGATCACGTAGACGATGCCGCTGACAACGCGCCGGTCGTCCACCCTCTGAACCCCGTGCGACAGCGGAAAGAACGGCGATACCCGCGTCATCTGACGCTCACTCAGAAGAATCAAATCGTAAGCGGTGGCGGGCAATGATCTCCCCGCCGCAGCCGATCACCACCTCGTCGACATAGCCACGGATCCAGACATCCTGATGGCCGTAGGCGACTGGAACGGAGTAGTCGTTGGTCCTGTAGCGCACCAGCGCCTGCGAGCAGACCCGACCGCTGACCTGCTCGCAGGCCTCGAAGGGCGATGCCGGCAGCGGGCGCATCGCCGCCAGATCGCGTTGCAGCCGTTCGCCGATCGTCTCGCTCTCGCCGCGCAGCCGCTCACCCTGGCGCTTGCGGCACTGCTCCTCGAGCCACAGGTTGAACGCGTCCCACGATGCAAAGCGCGGCATCGGCACCATGAAGTTGCGGCGCACATAGCCGACGAGGCCCTCGACGCTGCCCTTGTCGTTGCCCTTGCCGGGCCGGCCATACCGATCCCGGATCAGGTAGTGGGACAGAAAGCCGCTGAACAGCGCCGCCCGCTTGCGCGTGCCGTCGGGCAGGATCTTCGCCACCAGGCAGCGGTCATTGTCGTAGACGATCGACTGCGGCACAGCTCCGAAGAAGGCGAACGCATGGATATGGCCATCCATCCACGCTTCGGCCACCGCCGCAGGATAGGCGCGAACATGGCAGGCGTCGCTGTGCGGCAGGTCGAGCACGAAGAAGTGAGCCTTCTGCTCCACGCCAGCGATGACCACCATAGCCTCGCCAAAGTCGGCCTGTGCGTGCCCGGCCGGATGCGCCAGCGGCACGAACATCTCCTGGCCGCGCCGCTCCCGATCGCGCATGTAGTCCTTGATGATCGTGTAGCCACCGGCAAACCCGTGCTCGTCCCGCAGCCGATCGAACACCCGCCTGGCCGTATGGCGCTGCTTGCGCGGGACCGTCCGATCCTCGTCAAGCCACCGATCAATGATCGCGATGAACGCGTCCAGCTTCGGGCGGCGCACCGGCGACTGCCGCCGATAGCCGGGCGGAACCGAATACGCCATCATCTTGCGAACCGTGTCGCGCGAGATGCCAAAATGCCTTGCTGCTTCGCGCTGGCTCATCCCGCCGTCGCAAGCCAGGCGAACCCTCAGATAAAGTTCCACGGTATAAATCCCCTGACCCTCCTGCACGCGTCGCAGAAGGAAAATAGGTGGACGACTTTTAAGCCGCCCGCAGCAGGACTATCCCGCCACTACCGTGGTCTAATTTTCCACCGCCGTTCTCATGACTACTCTGGAGCCTATTCAGAAGCGACCGATGAGCCTGAGCGAGCATGTCTATGACTCCATTCGGGACGCGATTATTTCGCGCCGTCTCGCACCCGGCGACCGCGTAACCGAAGCCAAGTTGGCCAGCGAACTGGAAGTGAGCAAGACCCCCGTGCGTGAGGCCCTGTTGCGGCTGGAATATATCGGCCTGATCGAAGCCGACGGCATGCGCGGCGGCCGCATCGTGGTGCCGTCCGTGCAATCGATCCGCTGCGCCTACGAAACCCGCTCCGGCGTCGAATGCCAGGGCGCGCGGATTGTGGCCGGCGCGGGCGACGATGGCGACATAGGCCGTATCCGCAAATTCGCCGATCGCTGCCTCGAAGCGGCCGAGCGCGGCGACCGCGTGGGGTTTCGCGAATATGACCGCAAATTCCATCTCGCGCTGGCCGATGCTACCGACAATCCGCTACTGTCGAAGCTGATTCACGACGCATTCGATCTGACGTCGACCCTGCGCCAGCGCGACGTGCCGGCGGCTAGGGTCCGTACCCAATAAGGATTCCCGGTTGGATTGAGTTGTGATTCAAGGTTTCCATTGGGGAGGCTTTGATGAAGCAGCGGAACCTGACGTGGTTGAGCGATGCGGAGTGGGCTCGGATCGAGCCGTTGCTGCCGCGCGGTCGCAAGGGCGCACATCGGGTGGATGACCGGCGGGTGATCTCGGGCATCGTGCATATGCTCAAGAGTGGGGCGCGCTGGCGCGACTGTCCGCTGGAATACGGGCCCTACACGACGATCTACAACCGCTTCAACCGCTGGAGCCGGCAGGGCATCTGGCTAGGCATGTTCGAGGCGTTGACCGGCCACAGCGGCGTATGGGGAACAGTGGCCATCGACGCCACCCACATCAAGGCGCACCGTTCGGCCGGCGGTGCAAAAGGGGGGCCTTCGCGCAAGCCATCGGCATCTCGCGCGGCGGCCGCACCAGCAAGCTCCACGGACTGACCGATGCACAGGGCCGGCCACGCCTGCTGATGCTGTCGGCCGGCAACATCAACGACATGACCATGGCCGGCGCCCTGATCGAACGGGCAGCAGGCCGCTTCGACAGGCTCATCGCCGACCGTGGCTACGATACCAACGCCGTCCGCGCAGCCATCGCGGCCCAGGGCGCCCAGGTCGTCATCCCCTCCACCACCAGCCGGCGGGCGCCCATCCCATACGATCGCAACGCCTATAAGGCCCGCAACCTCGTCGAACGCCTATGGTGCCGCCTAAAGGACTGGCGCCGCATCGCAACCAGATACGACAAGCTCGCCAGAAACTTCCTCGCCTCAGCACTTATCGCAGCTACAATCACCTACTGGTGCTATTGAGTCCGAACCCTAGCGGCGTCCTTATCTGCGCCCGTCAGCACGCCGATGTGGCAAGAGCTGTCGAAAATCGGGATGTTGAAGGCGCCGAGCAGGCCATGCGCATTCATCTCGACCAAGTGCAGTCACTGATCTTTGCCGCGATTGAATAGCGGCGCCGGAGCTTATGAGACTTGTGCGCGGATAGCCGTGGACGGTGTTTGCGGCAGACTAAAAGATGATGAGGTCTGTACCGACACCTGACCCATCGTCTCGCTCAGGCCTTGCCGGCAGCCTCAGGGATTACGCGGCTGCGGCGATGATGTTGACAGCGCGCCTGAGGTTGTAGGCGATAGCGGTGAGATGAACCTGCATGGCGGCCTTGGCGAGGCCTCGCCAGCGCATGCGGCGCAGGCCATAGCTGCGTTTCCATGTCCCGAAGATCTTCTCGATCCTGCCACGAACGCGATGGATCGGCTGGTTCCAGGCATCGAGCCGCTTGCGCGCATCGGCCTCGTCACGACCCCACATGCCGGTAGCGACGATGCGCGGCGTACCGCCCCTTGCCCGCACTGCATCGCCGAAGTGCGGGCCGCGATAGGCGCTGTCGGCAAACACCTCGCCGGGAGCTTCCGGCAATGCATCGGGGCCAGCCCTGCCGTCGTTCACATTGGCCGGTGTCACCGAGATCTTCTCCACCAACGCCGTATCGGCATCGGCGCCGACATCGGCCTTGAACCCGTGTACCGCCGGCTTGCCCTTGTGCTTGACCCAGTGCGTATCGTCATCAGCTTCGCTGGCTGCCGTAATGAGGGTGGCGTCGACCAGCGTGCCGGTCTTGACCCGCATCGCTTTCGCCTCGAGCTGGGCGGTGATCGTGTCGAACAGCACCTTGTCCAGTTCCCGCTCCACCAGGGCCTTGCAAAAGCACACGAAGGCCGTGCGTTCCGGCGTCGATCCCGATGACAAGAAGCCGCAGAAGCGCCGAAAGGACGAGCGATCGTCCAGCGTCCCTGCGAGCCTGATGTCCGACAGATCATACCAGATCGACAGCAGCAGCGCCTTGAACAGAGCCAGCGGCGGCCATGCCGGCTCTCCCCTGGCGGCGTTCGAGACGGTCGACAAGGCGCGTTCGACGGGCGCCCAGTCAATACTGGCGGCCAGACCGTCCAGCGCCGAGCCGCGCGTTGCGCCGCGCTCACCAAACCTGAAGCTCTCCTGGCCAATCCGGCGAGGTGACATCACCAACCTCGATCCGTTGATCGGATCTAGGCAATCACGAACGTCCATCGCCGTCCACGGCTATCCGCGATAGGTCTCATAGGGTGTCAAGGCGGGCTCGACGCAGGCCTTGGGGGCAACTGGTGTCAATGATCACGTTGGTGAGCTGCGCGTCGTCGCTGGCGGGAAAGTCCTCGCGATAGTGGCTGCCACGACTTTCGGTACGTGCCAGCGCGGCTGCGGCCATCATCGAGCCGACCTCGCAGAGGTTCACTAACTCCAGCGCCGCGACGAAATCCGCCGGCGCCGCGATGGCCGCTTCGGTGAAAACCGTTTCGCGGGTCTCGTCGCAGAGCGCGGCGAAACTCTCGAGGCCGGCCCCGTGGCGCACGACCAGCAGATTGCGGTTGGCCGCACGCTTGAGAGTGTCACGCAGGACGGCGAGATTGGCAGCGCCGGTCCGACGATATGAGGCGAGCGTGCCCCGGAACTCGTCGGCGGCGTCGGCCAACGGCGGATGCGAAAGGGCCGCAGCCCGTGCCGCGGCGGCCTTGCCGGCACGGCGGCCGAAAACCTGGCAGGTCATCGCCATATTGCCGCCGAGCCGGTCTGCGCCATGCGGGCCAGCCGCCACTTCGCCGGCGGCGAACAGCCCCTTGATGTTTGACTGTGCATCGGCGTCGATATAGATACCGCCGTTCACGGCGTGTGCCGAACAGGTTATCTGGAAGCGGTCGCGGTAGAGATCGACACCACGCTCCAGATACCATTGATATGTCAGCGGCCACATCTGTGCAATACTGCGCGACTTGTCCGCCAGCACCTCGGGCAGCCGGCAATCGATGAAATCCATGTAAACTGCGCCGAGGTCGGTGCCGCGGCCGGCATTGATGGTCTTCTGGATCGCGATCTCGATATAGCGTGAAATATCGCTCGAGCTGAACGGAAAGTGCCGCTCCTTGGCCGCGATCACTTCGCGCAACGAAAGCTCGGGTGGGAGATACTGTTCGATGAAGCGCACGCCGTTGCGATCGGTCAGATTCGGCAACGCGTCCCATAGATAATTGCCGAAGAGATTGACGAAAGGTGCTGCGGTGCTAACTCCGGCCTGCATGAATTCCATGTTGGCAAGCCAGGCGCCGCCGCGCCGCGCCATGGCATAGCCATCGCCGGTGATGTCGTTGGGATAGAGGTTCTTTTCGAAGAGCTGGCTGGCGCCGCCCGTGGTCAGAATGACCGCCTTCGAGCGGATGATGACCGGCTTGCCCTCGTGATCGAGGGCGTAGACGCCGAGGCATTCTCCGCCACGCACGATGAGATCGACCACCATTAGTTGATCGCGGACCTTGATGCCGCGCCGACTTGCCTCGCGGCCGAGCGCGCTGACGATGGGCTTGAAATGGTTCTTGATGACGTGGGCACGTGGGCGTGAGGAAAAGCAGGCGCGAAACACCAAATAGTTGGCACCGTTGCGCTCGAACGAAACGCCATAGTCTTCGAGATAGCGCATCGCGTCGGCCGCTTCGTTCGCAACGATGGCACTGAGGCGCGGATCGGACATGCCCTGGGCGGCGACAAGAATGTCGTGGAGAAACACGTCGGGGCTGTCGCCCATATGGCCGGCATCGTCTGGCACGTTAAACGCGCCGACTTCGGCGACGCTGTGAAACGTCGCTCCCGACCGCCGGAACTCGCCCTTAATGACAACCAGCACCTCGGCGCCCTGATCATGCGCCTCGAGAGCGGCGCGTAACGCGGCGGCACCACTGCCGACGATCAGCACGTCGGTGCTCAGGGTCTCTATCGGTTCGGGCGTCGGCATCGAGGCCTCCTGTTCTCAAGCACGCCCTACGACGCCACTCACGCGAAGAACGCAGGGTTCATGGTGCGAAGCGCGGGACTCGTCGCGACGGCAAACGGAATGCGATCGAGCACATCCTTGTGCAGATCGACGCCGGGCGCGATCTCCACGATTTCGATACCCTCGTCGCGCAGGGAAAAGACGGCACGTTCGGTGATGTAGAGCACCGACGTGCCCCGTGCAGCCGCACGGCGGCCATTGAAGGTGACCTGCTCGACCGCAGGTACGAATTTAGGGATGGAGCCATCGGCGCGAATGGTCAGCAGGCCGCCCTCAGCGAGGATGTCCGCGCCGCTGGCTGAAAACGTCCCGCAAAACACGACACGCTGCGTGACATGGGTGATGTCGATGAAACCGCCGCAGCCGGGCACGATGCCGTTGAACTTGCTGACATTGACATTCCCGGCCGCGTCAATCTGACCGAAACCGAGGAAAGTCACGTCGAGCCCACCACCTTGGAAATAGTCAAATACGAAGGTCGAATCGATGATCGCAACAGGATTGATGTTAGTGCCGAAGATGGCGCGCCCGCCCGGAATTCCGCCGAGCGAGCCATGCTCAGGAAAGAAGGTGGCACTGTCGGCACGGCCATACTCGTGGAGGACAGTGGGAATCTGCACCGGAATGCCGACACCGAGATTGACGACGTCGTGTGGATTCACCTCGTCGGCGGCTCGGCGCGCAATGATGCGCGACAGGCCCGCGGGGAGCGGCTCGATCTGCGCTTCCGGCATCCGAATACGGCCGGTGAGTGCGGGATTGAGAGCCCCGCCCGAGAGTGACTGACCGGGATCGACCACAACGGCATCGACGAGAATACTGGGAACCTCGACCTGCCGCGGATGTAGCGTCGTCGCTTTGGCGAGGCGCGACACCTGCACCACCACCTTGCCGCCGCTCGCCTTGGCTGCCATGGCAAGCGTGCGTACGCCGAGCGACACTGGTTCGTCTTCGAGACTGATATTGCCATGCTCATCGGCCGTGGTGCCGCGCAGCAAGGCGATGTCGATCCGCGGCGGCTCGTAGCGCAACCAGGGTTGCCCCTCCACCTCGATCCGCCGGGCCAGCGAATCGGGCGTCGCCGTGTTCATGCGCCCGCCCTCCATAGCGGGATCGACAAAGGTGTCGAGGCCGACGCGCGTGAGGGTCATGTCACGCCCCGCCGCAGTATCTCGCAGCATTTGGAAGAGCGTGCCCATCGGCACCACATGCGCCTCGAACGCGCCCTGCCGCAGCAATTCGCTATAGGCGGACGTCTTGAGGAAGGAGAAACCGCTGCCGATGGCGCGCGCCACCAGCCCCGGATGCGCGAGATGCTCGAGACCGCGGCCCGGCCCCATCCCAGCGATGATGGGGTGGATTTCAGTGAGGTTACGTGGTGCGCCGGTTTCGACGAACCGCTCGCCAAGCGCACGCAGCAGCGTATCGGGCAAGAGAATATTCTCGCAGCCGCAGACGACAACTGTATCGTTGTCTCCTACGAGATTCACCGCCTCGCGCGCACTCAGAATCCCGACCTGCCGCATCGCGCGCTCCTCACGGCGAATCCCGCCCGGCCTCGCTCTCGTCATCGGCGACGGTTGGCAGCCACTTGATCAGATGCTCGCCAATAGCGACCATTTCGCCATGCTGATTGAAAATTTCGACGGCAGAACGGGATCGGCGGCGCGCCACGTCGATATCCTTGACCGTATAGACGACACGGACGGTGTCGTCGAAAAACACCGGCCCCAGATAGCGCACACGGTCGTAGCCGAGAGCCACAGGTGTAAGATCGACCCCTCGTGAAAGCGCTTTCTCGATAAGCACCGTCGAGGCCGTGGACATGAAGCCGGTGAGCAACGCGCCATGGACGATGCGCCGCCCATAGCGCGACTTCCGCATGAACTCGGCATCGACATGGTTGCCCGAAAAGTCACCCGTGATCCCAGCGAAGAGATAAACGTCGGATTCGCTTACAGTCTTTTGGAAAGATACGCTCTCTCCGACACTGATCTTAAATGCGTCTGGCAAACTCATGAGGGTCCCGTCAGAGGTTCGTCGGCCGGCTTCCCAAACACGCCGCTGGTGAGCAGTCGTTTCGACCATCCAGCTCACATATTCTGAAAGCGTTTTCATTCATAGGCTACGGGCGGCGCGAATGCAAGAGCCGGTTGCCGCGTTGGCGGGTCGATCACGGCTCGCACCGAATGCCCAATCGCTCTGCAACGCTGGCCGGATTTGCTTGTTGCCGGCGGACAACCCGACTAAGTTGGGAGAACAGGCGGGCGGGGGCGTGCGCCGCAAGGCAACAACACGGGCGCAATGACCGAGGACGACAAGAAAGCGATTTCATCGCGGGCGAAACTCGAGGACGTGGCGCGGGTCGCCAACGTGTCACTGGCAACAGCTTCGCGTGCTATCAACCATCCCCATATGGTCAGCGAGAAAATCCGCAGCCGAGTGACGCGGGCAACACATATTCTCGCCTACACTCCCCATCAGGGCGCGCGTTTTCTGAGCTCGGGGCGCAGCTACACCATCGGTGCGGTAATCCCGACTCTTCGCATTTCCGTTATCGCGCTCGGCGTCGAAATCATCCAGGAACGTATCGGCGCCAAAGGCTACACGCTGCTGCTCGGTGTTTCGCAATACGACCCTGTCAAGGAAGCGCAGCATATTCGCGCGCTTGCCAGCCAGGGTGTCGACGGACTGATCCTTGTTGGCGACAGTTTCGACGCCGAGGCCATCAGCCAGGTGCGTGCGCAAGGAATCCCAACCCTTTCGACTTATGTGTGCCATTCCTCCAACGGGCTGGCGACGGTCGGGATCGACAATGGCGAGGGCAGCGAGCACCTCGTCGCGCATCTATTGCAACTTGGCCATCGCGAATTCGGCATCGTCACCAATTCGCGATTGGCCAACGACCGCGCGATCGCGCGGCGCGATGGCGCCTTGCGCGCATTGGCGCAACGGGGCATCGTCGTCGGACCGCATCGCGTAGTCGATGTGGATTTTCCTGCTATTGGCGAGGGTCGGATCGCTTTCGCCCAACTGCTTTCGGAGAGTCCGCAGATCACCGCGGTCATCTGCACCGCGGATGCGCTCGCCATTGGCGCATTGATGGAAGCGACGCGGCTGGGCATCAGGATTCCGCAGGATGTGTCGATCAGCGGATATGACGATATGGATTTCGCCGAGTTCAGCGAACCGCCCCTGACCAGCGTGCGCGTGCCGGCCCGACAGATCGGCGAGATCGCTGCGGCGTCGATGATCCGCGCCATCGAAGATGGCAAGCCACCGGAATCGAGCACGCTGCATGCCGAGCTCGTCGTGCGCGGCAGCACCGGCCCGGTGCGCCGTCAGCCGGTACAGGCGCAGACTGCTCCAACTCGCCAAACGGGTTGAGCCTCAAGCCAGCACCGGCCGTCGCGTGTGCCAGTCTGTAACCTTCTGGAAGGCGTGCGCGGCGCGCGCGAGCGCGCCCTCGGACAGATGCGGCCCGACAAGCTGCAGGCTGAGCGGCAGCCCGGTGCTGTCGATACCGCTGGGCAGCGTGATCGTCGGGCTGCCGGAAAAATCGAATGGGGCGGTATAGCGCAACATGTCCACCAGCACGTTAGGGTCGCGCCCCAGCCCGGCCAACGCGGCGAGGCTGGGGATGCGCGTCGTCATGGTGGGGATGAGCAGCATATCGACCGACTCGAAGCTGCGGGCGAGCCCGCCGCTGTAGGCCAGTCGATCATGCGCCGCGGCAGCAAGCTGCAGCCCCGTCGTGTCGTGGCCATGATCGAGGAAGGCGACGAGCTCGGGACCATATTCCGACCGGCGTGACGGGAAGGTATCGCGATGCGCCATCGCGAGCTCGGTCGCGACGACATCCATCCACCGGCCGACAAGCTCGCGCCATGGCGGCAGCTCGATTTCAACAATGCGGGCACCAAGCGCCACGAACACGCTCTCGGCCGCATCGAGCGCAGCCACCACTTGTGGATCGACGCCGTCGCGCGTGTAAGCGCGATCTATACCCATGCGCAGCCCGCGAATGGGGAGATCGAGCGCGGCGAGATAGTCCGGTACCGGCGCGCCGAGCGTTGTCGGATCGTTGATATCCTCGCCGGCAATGGCGCCGAGCAAGGCAATGGCATCGGCGGCCGTGCGGCACATGGTGCCAACATGATCGAGCGAGCTTGCCAGTGCAAAAACACCATGGCGGCTGACGCGTCCCCAGGTCGGCTTGATACCGGTGAGGTTGCAGGTGGCGCAGGGAAAGCGAATGGACCCGCCGGTATCGCTGCCGAGCGCGCCATAGGCCAGCGCGGCGCTGACGGCCGTGCCGGGTCCGGTCGAAGACGTGCCGACCCAGTAGTCGCGCTGCCAGGGATTGAGCGGCGTCAGCGCGCTCGGATGATGATTCGTATAGGCGGCCTCGGTCATTGCCAGCTTGCCGAGAAGCACGGCTCCGGCTTGCTCGAGCCGTTCGATGACGGTGGCGCTGTAGGGCGGCACAAAGTCGCGATGGATCGCCGTACCGCCAGCCGTGGGAGCGAAGGACGTATAGACCAGATCCTTCACCGCGATCGGCACGCCGTGCAAAGGTCCGCGCCATATGCCCCGCGCCAGCTCGGCATCCGCACGATGGGCCTGCGCCAGCGCGCGCTCGGCCAGCACAGTCGCGTAGCTGTGGTATTCGTCATCCAGCCTCGCGATGCGGGCGAGCTGCGCTTCGGTCACCTTGGCGGAGGAAAGTACCCGTCGGCGCAGATCCTCGGAAATGTCGAGCAGCGGACGGAAGGCAAGGTCGTCGTCGGACATTTCAGCTCCCCATGGGCGGCGCGGCATCGCATTGCGGCGGCAGTCGCAGGTGCCAGTCGGTCACGGTCTGATAGGCATATCCCGCACGCAAAAGGAGCGACTCGCGGAACGCCCCGGAAACCAGTTGCAAACCGATTGGCAGCCCCTCGCGCGAGACACCGCAGGGCACAGTCAGCGCCGGCAGGCCGGTAAGGTTGAATGGAAACACATTGTGCCAGAGCGCGCTGGCGGTCTGGGTCGTCACATCGCCGACCTTGATCTCCTCGACGCCGAGACGCGGCGCGGTGACAGGTATGGTGGGTGTGACGAGCAGATCGACCGCTTCGAGGGCGGCGCAGAATTCGCCGGTAATGTGGCGGCGCGCCCGCTGGCCGAGCAGATAGTCCGCCGCGGAGATCATAAGCCCCGCATCGAGCTGCACGCGCACATCGGCCGAATAGTCCGAGGCGCGGCGCTTGAGGGTCGACAGGTGATGCGCGGCGGCCTCGGCGGAAAGGATCGCAACTTCAGCGCCCACTGCATAGGCCGCTGCCGGCAGCCGGACGGACTCGGCACTCCAGCCCATGCCGCTGAGCACGGCTATTGCCGCTTCGAACGCAGCACCAACTTCCGAATCGACTACCTCGAAGAAATAGTCTTCGGGGATGCCGATGCGCAGCCGCTGGGGCGCTTGGTCCAGTGTGGCTGGATAGTCGGGCCCGTTGCAGCCGATTGACGCTGGCGCATCGCCTGCCATGGCGTGAAGCAAATGTGCGACGTCATCGACGCTGCGGGCCATGGGTCCGACGTGGTCAAGGGACCAGCTCAGCGGCAGCACACCATGTCGGCTCAGCAAGCCATAGGTCGGCTTGAGGCCGGTGATGCCGCATAGGCTGCTCGGCGTGCGAATGGAGCCGCCCGTATCCGTCCCGGTCGCTCCAAGACACATGCCGGTGGCCACGGCAATGGCCGAGCCTCCGCTCGAGCCGCCGGGTACCCGGTCGGCGTCCCACGGATTCCGCGACGGCCCGGCATAGATGTTGTTGTTGGTGGTACCATAGGCGAATTCGTGAGTATGGGCTTTGCCCACAACGATCGCGCCGGCGCGCCGTAAATTGCGGACGACCGTCGCGTCTTCATTGCTCTGGTGTCCGGCAAGCACGGCGGAACTGGCGGTGGTCGGCAGGTCGGCCGTGAGGAAGACATCCTTCAGCGCGATAGGAATACCTGCCAGCGGGCCGACGACGGCGCCCCGATCGAAGGCCCGATCAAGCGCCGCCGCTTCGTCCAGCAGTTTTTCACTCGGCGCACGTGTCGCGAAGACGTTGAGTGCCTCGGCATACGCATCCTGCTGTGCGAGGCAGCGCTGCAGCAGCCCGACGGCCGTCAGCGAACGATTGCGCAAAGCGGCAGCTGCGGCGCGAATGCTAAGTCTTGACGACATGGTGCAACGTAAAGGTCGCGGCCGGCTCGACATCGTCGAGCGCAAGCTCATCGAGGCGGCGGATATCGCGCAGAAAACTCTCGTATAGAGGCACCGCCTCCGCGAGCTGCGCCCCGGTGACCGGATACCCAACCACCTCGCGCAGCATCACCTCGTAGACCAAGCGCAAATCGCGCGGCACCTGGCTTGTCTCACGCATCGTCATTGCATTGCCCGGAGCTGGGCGATGCGGCGGCCGCTCAGGGCCACGGCAAGCACGATGATCATGCCCGAGAAAATTTGCTGCTGCGGCGTCGAGAAGCCGAGTAAGATCACACCATTGCTGACGAGACCGACAAGCAGCGCCCCGGCGATAGCGCCTTCGACACTGCCACGGCCACCCGCCAGCGCCGTGCCGCCGATGATGACGGCTGCGAGCGTTGGCAACAGGTCGTTGCCGCCGAGGTCGTAGCGGCCCGAGGCGAACTGGCCCGTGTAGAGCAGGCCCGCAATGGCGCCGGCGAGGCTGCTCAGCACCAGCACAACCACCTTGACGCGGCCGGTCGCGATCCCCGAATAGCGGGCCGCTACCTCGTTGCCGCCAGTCGCCAGAACAGCCTTGCCGAACGGCGTTGCGCGTAACACGACAGCACCGATCACCGCCGCGACGACTGTCCAGATCAATAGCGACGGAATGGACCAGATACTGCCCTGGCCAAAAATGGCGGTATAGGTTTTGTCGAGAATCGGTACGGCCTGTTCGCCGGAGATGAGACGGGCCAGACCTTGCAGCACGCCGATCATGCCGAGCGTGACGATAAAGGATGGGATACCGATCACGACGGTAATGAAACCATTGACGAGGCCGATGGCGATCCCTGCTGCAAGCGCCGCCGATACCGCGACCCAGAGCGAATAGTCGTGCGAGAGCAGCGTTGCGGCAAGGATGCCGGCGACTGGCGGCACAGAGGCTATCGACAGATCGATTTCTCCGGCGCAGATCACGAAAACTGTCGCGATGGCCATTACGATCAGCGGTGTCTTCCCCTTCAGGATATTCATGAAGTTGTCGATGCTGAGAAAGGCCGTGTCGCTGAGCAGTACGGCAAATACCGCGATCAGCGTCAGCATGACGATGATCAGCAGCAGCGAGCTGTCGGGCGAGAGAATTGCACCCAGCAGGCGGCGTGGCAGAGACGTCGCAGATGTTGCCGTCTCCGCGGAAACCGGGGCGTCAGAGGGTTGATTCATAGGGCTCTCTCTGGATCAGATGCGTAATTTCTGCTTCGGTAAGCTGCGGCCAATTTGAAATCATATCCCGGCTCGTGCCATCCGATAGAACGAGAATCTTGTCGGCGACATCGGCCAGCTCGCGCAAATCCGATGTCACCCACAGGGCGGCATTGCCCGCATCGACGAACTCGCGTACCCGTGCCCCGATCTCCGCGCGCGAATGAATATCGACGCCAAAGGTTGGCTCGTCCAGCAGCAGCACACGCCCGCGGGCGTTGAAGGCCTTGCCGAGCACAACCTTTTGCTGGTTGCCGCCCGATAACCGCTCGACGATTTTGGACGGGTCCGGCGGGTGGATCCGAAACGTGCGAACGCTTTCCGCGGCGGCAGCGGCGATCTTGCGCCTGCCGAGGAGCGGCCCAACACAAAGCCGGTCGAGGATCGACAATACGAGGTTGTCAGCGACCGAATGCGAGAGCACGAGGCCCTGCGTCTTACGATTCTCGGGGATGAGATAGAGGCCGGCGGAAATGGCCTGCGCGGGCGACGTCGGGCGCACCAATCTGCCGGCCACATGCACGTCTCCGGCGTTGCGGCGGATCAGGCCAAACAGTGCCTTGAGCAGGGTCGATCGGCCACTGCCGGCAAGCCCCGCAATGCCGACGATCTCACCGGGCCGAAGAGTGAAAGCGACGTCGCGCAGCTTGCTGCCGACAGCAAGGCCCGACACGGCGAGCACGGGTGGCGCGGCCTCATCGGACCCGTTCGCGCTGGAGGCGAGGCGCCCTTCCTCAACGACGCCACCGGCGATGGCCTCGACCACCTGCTTCATGCTGGTATCAGCGACCCTGGTCGACAGGATGGCCCGGCCGTCGCGCACAATGGTGACGTCGTCGCACAGCTCGAAAATTTCGCCGAGGCGATGCGACACGTAGACGATGCCGACGCCAGTCGCCGCAATCTGCTGTACCACGGCAAAGAAGCGCGTCACTTCCTTTTCCGTCAACGCGGCGGTGGGCTCGTCGAGAATCATCACCGAGGTCGCGAGCCGCAGCGCCTTGGCGATCTCGACCATTTGCTGGTCGGCGACACCGAGTTGACCAATTCTGGCATCGGGCGGGATATCCACCCGTAGGAGGGCAAAGAGGCGCTCGACCTCACGCCGCTCCGCCGCCGTGTCGACGAGACCATGGCGGCGCAACTCGCTGTTCAGGAAAATATTGTCGATCACCGACAGATCTGGAATGAGGCTGCGCTCCTGAAACACCATTCCGATGCCGGCGCGGCGCGCTTCGAGCGGGTTGGTGAACTGACACACCGCCCCATCGACCAGCACACGCCCCTCAGAGGTTGGCGTCGCACCGACGGCGATCTTGAGAAGCGTGGACTTGCCGGCACCGTTGGCACCGAGCAGTGCATGGATACTGCCTTTGCGGACCTTCAGATCGAGCCCGTGCAGCACCCGCACGCTGCCATAGGCCTTGCGAATGTCCAGCAGCTCAAGCGCGTATGGCAATGACTCCGCAGGAGCGGGGGTGTCGGTCTGCTTCGTCATCGCCATACGCCTTTCTTCACTCTCGCGTCACGCCGATTCTAGTTGGCGTCGAGGCACTTCTGCGCCGCGGAGGGAAGCGGCGACGTCGAGCCATACGCGAGATCCCAGGCCTCCGCGAGATTGGCCTTGGTCGCAGTGAAGATCGGCACCGCGACATAAGGCGGGACGGGCTCGCCCAGAGCGTGAAGAGCGGCGGCGATGGCACCAGTGCGGCCCCACTCGTACACCAGCTGCGAGGACATCGCGAAGATCGGTCCGGTGTCGCATGCGATCTGCGTGGCGCCGGTGAAGCCGAGGTCGATATGGGCAACTTTTATGTCCTTGCCCGACGCGTTGATCGCCGCGACAACGCCGTCCGCCGGCAGATCCCACGGCGCGAAGATCACGTCGAGATCGGGGTTGCGGGCGAGCATCGCCGAGGTGATTTCCTGCGTCGCGCTCGGATTGCTCATCGGCGTGCGGGCCACGACTTCGACGTTGGTCTTCTCAATCTCCTCGAGGAAGCCGGCTTCACGCTCGTTCACGATCTTGTAGTTGGCGTCGAAGAAGATCATCCCGAGCTTGGCGCCATCGGGATAGGCCTTTGCGACCTCACGCGCCAGCGCGGCGCCGTTCCCATAGGTATCGTAGGACAACAGCGTCACGAAGTTGTCGGGGTTGTTGGTGGTCCATTCACCGGGAGCGTTGGCGAAGGAAACCACGGCCACGCCAGCATCCACTGCCGGCTGCAGGGAGGCACGATCGGCCGTGGGGTCGATGCCGGAGTAGAAAATGATGTCCGGCTTCAACGCCATGACGTTGCGCACGTCGGTCGCCAACTGCGCCTGGTCGTAGTTGTAATTGGTAACGGCGACCATTTCGACGCCCATTGCTTCGAGGGTTTGCTTCGCACCTTCGAGAATGGCGTTGTTGTAGGCGCCGGCCGACCAATTGAGGAACGCGGCCTTAAGATTGCGCCCGCAGACTTCCTGGACCTGTTCGGCCGTCATGGACACCGCTTCGTACCAAGTTGCTTTTTCGCCGACATTGCCAAGCGACTTGATGGCGTCGAGATCGGGGATCGGTACCCAGTCCGGCAGTTGCGGCCGTTCTATAGCAGCGGGGTCGCAGTCGGCCGCGTAGGCAGTGCCCCAGCCGATGGTGGTCGCCGCGAGCGCTACGATGCTACCGATGGCAAGGCGCGAAAGCGCTTTCTTTTTGGTTTGCAGGATCATTCCGGTTTTCTCCTCCTGGTGGTGATAGGTTAGGCGCTGGGGCCGGTGACGGCGCCAGAGGCGAGCAGCGATGCGATCTCGCTGTCTGAGAAAGCGAGCTCGGCGAGGATTTCTCGCGTGTGCTCGCCAAGCTGGGGTGGGGGCCTGCGCAGCGGCGGCACCTCGCCGTCATAGCGGACGGGATGGTTGATGAGCGTGGCCTCGCCGGTGCCCACAGGCAGGGCCCGGAAAACCTGATTGTGCAGCGCCTGCGGATCGGTGCGCAGGTCATCATAGTCCACGACGCGCTCATGCCAGATGCCAGCAGCGTCGAGGATACGTACGAGATCCGCATAGCGCCACGGCTTGAGCGCTTCTGCCGTGGCACGCGCGATGGCATCGCGATCCTTGTACGGGTCGCGGCTGGCGAGCGCCTTGAGCGGTGCATCGCCGAGTGCCTCGGCAAAGCTCGCCACGGAGGTCAGCGAGATGACGATATCGGCATCCGCGAGTGCGTAAACACCATAGGGCGCTTCATGATACCAGGTGCCCAGATGGGCGTCGCGCGCCAATTGTGCCGTCGTCTGATTGCCGGAATAGTAGAGCGTCAGGGCCTCGGACTGCAGATCGATGGCAGCGTTGAGCAGGTTGCTTTCCACCCGCCGACCCTGCCCCGTGACGAGCCGGGCGCTGTAGGCGGCGACGATACCGAGCGCCAGCAGCGATGCACCGTGTTGGTCGATGGCAGCGCACCCCGTCGGCGTGGGCTGCGCGCCGCTGGCGCGGATCAGGCCGGAGCGCGCTTGCACCAGCAGATCTTGCCCTGGCCGATCGCGCAGCGGTCCTTCGGCACCATAGCCAGTCGCAGAGGCGTAGATGATGTCGGGTCGTATGGCGCGCACCTGTTCATAACCGAGGCCAAGCCGCGCCATGGTGCCGGGCCGGTAGTTTTCGACCAGCACATCGGTAGCACCCACCAGCCGCTCCAGCACGGTCCGCGCCTCGGGGTGCTTGAGATCGACGGCGAGACTGCGCTGATTGCGATTGGCAGCAAGAAAGAAAACGCTGACATCGCCGATGAACGTATCGGCACCGGCCCAGCGGCGCTCGAAAGCGCCATTGCGAGGCTCGATCTTGATGACTTCAGCACCGAGGTCGGCGAGGTACTGCACGGCGGCCGGCCCCTGAAGATAGTGACAAAAGCTTAGGACGCGCATGCCCTTCAGCATCGCCCCGCTCCCATCCGCATCTTTCTCGTGCGACGTCATAGACTGGAAGAGCCTTCCTACCGCTTGTGATTGAACTGCGGCAGCCGCTTCTCAACGAAGGCCGAAAGCCCCTCCGCGAGATCCGGCGCTCGGAACAGGGCGCCAAAGGCGGCCGCTTCGATGGCGTTCGCATCGCCGCCTGTTTGCATGGCGTTGAAAGCGCGCTTGGCCTGAGTCATGGCGACGCTCGGCAGCGCTAGCAGCTCTGCGACTATTTCCGCGACGACCCGATCGAGCGCCTCGGCCGGCACTGCCTCGGTGAGCAGGCCAATTTCGGCAGCGCGCGTCGTCGTCAGACGGCGCCCGCGCAGTACCATGTCGCGAGCCCGCGCCGGCCCGAGCTCGCGTAGCAGCCGCTTCATGCCTCCCGCTGCGGGCAGCGCACCGAGCCGGATCTCGGGAAAGCCGATCTCGCCATCGACGCTGGCAACGCGCAGGTCGCAGGCAAGCATCAGTTCGGCTCCGCCGCCGAGGATAAGGCCGCGTGCCTTGCCGATGGTAACGGGCGCCAACGCCGCGATGCGGTCATAAAGTCTCTGCTCGAAGCGGATCTTGGCGAGGCCGCCCGCCTCATCGCGCGGAAATTCGTGCACGTTGGAGCCGACCGAAAAGGCCGATGGCAAAGCACTTTCGATCACCACCACGGCGATGTCGTCACGTGCCTCCAACTCGCCGATGACGCTTGACAGCGCCTCCCGCACCGCAATCGTCAGCACGTTTAGCGGCGGGTGATTGATCGAGATCGTCGCCGTGCGACCGTCTATCGTCAAGCTAACAGTCTCGCTGCTCATCGCACCACCCGCCCTGTGGAGATCAGCCGCTCGGGAAGCGCTCGGAAGGCGCCCGGGCTGAGAATTCGCAACAACGCCTCCGCAAAATAGTAATCTCCGAAGAGCACGGCGGCATCGGTGCCGATGCCCTGTGGCTTGGCGTAGCACCCGTTTCGGAGCAAGCCGCGCTGCGCGGTATCGCTGGCAAGGTGAGCGCGGCACAACCGCTCGAGCAGGCTGACGGCCTCGTTGTGGCGGCGCTCGGCAAGAACGATATTGGGCTCCAGTGCGGCGAGTTCCAGCAAGGCATTGGCAACGATGGCCGAAGCCGAACTGTCGCGCGTAGCCCTGCCTCCCGCCGGGTCGGCGAAATCCCACGCCGCAGCAGTCTCCTCTCCCTGCTTGGTAAGGAAGCGGTCAACGAGCCGGTGCGCGAGGCCGAGATAGGACGCGTCACGTGTCGCCCGCGCCGTCTCGGCAAGCCCGAGAATGGCCCATGCCTGTCCGCGCGACCAGAACGAGCCGTCGGCATGGCCCTGGAAGGTAAAGGCACGCACGCGGCTACCGCTGGGCAGCGCATATTCGACGGCGTGGCAGGTGGAATCGTCGGCACGCACGAAGGCTTCGATGGTGGCGCGCGCATGCAACTCGCCGGCAACGAGAAAGCTCTCGTCGCCCGTATGCGCCGCCGCCCAATAGAGCAGCGGCAGATTGGCCATGGTGTCGATGGCGGAGCTGGCGCGGCCGCGTGGGTCGCTATGTGGCCCCCATGACGAGATGTAGCCGCCACGCTCGGTACGCACGAGACGCGCCCGCAACCGGACGGCGGCGCGCAGGGCCACCTCGGCGAAGTGTGTCTCGCCCGTGATGTGGAGCGCAGGCAAGCTGCTGGAGAGGAAGATGAAGCCAATATCGTGCGTGTTCGGATCGCTCGCACGCTGGGCGACGAGACGGAAGCGTTCGCGCGCCAGGTCCAGCAGCCGGCGCTTGCCGGTGCGCAGATGCGCCATAAGCAGCAGCCCGACCCAGAACCCGCAAAACCAGTTGCCATGGCTCCAGTGCGAGCCGGAATAGCCCGCCGATTCCGACGCCAGCATCGTGAGCCAGCGTCCATCGGGACCGGTTACATAGGGGAATGCGATACCAAGTCCAGCTTCATCCTCCAGACACTTGGCGGCAAGCAGATCAAGCGCCCCTGCGAACAGGTTCGAAGGCACGGGCTCGCTCACGGCCGCCTCGCCCAAACTATCACGGGCATAGCTACGGTACTCGCGGAGATTGGAGCCGAGCGAGTATCAAACCTACATCCTGTAAGCGCATTCAGACTCATCGTCGCCGAACGGCTGCTCCTCCTTAACAGATAAGGAGCATATGGTGAGGGGTTGCTTTTTGCAAGCGCTTTCATTTTAGCGCCTAATGGTGCTGCAATGGACTCGCGCAGACACGTTGCTCTGAATAGCGCTACCCTCTATAGCTGGTCTCAGAGAGGTGGACCCGTTTGGTGAGACAGCCTGGCGGCCTGGCTAAGGTGGATCTGGGTTGGTTTCTATGCCGCCAGTTGCTCCGCCATCTCCGCCATAGCATAGACCTCGTCGGGCGTCCTGCCGTCGAAGCTCGAGTGTGGGCGTTGCCGGTTGTAATGGTCGATCCAGGAGCCGATGCCGCTGCGGGCCTCGCTTCCGGTCTCGAAGGCGCTGAGGAAGACGCACTCATATTTGAGGCTGCGCCACAGCCGCTCGATGAAGACGTTGTCCATCCAGCGGCCACGCCCGTCCATGGAGATGCGGATGCCGGCCTCCTTCAACGTCGCGGTGAAGGCGAAGCTGGTGAACTGGCTCCCCTGATCCGTGTTGAAGATGTCGGGTCTGCCATGGCGGGCGATCGCCTCTTCGAGGGCGGCGACGCAGAAGTCGGCATCCATGGTGTTCGATAGCCACCAGGCCAGCACCTTGCGGCTGAACCAGTCCATGATGGCGACGAGATAGAGGAAGCCGCGCCGCATGGGGATGTAGGTCACGTCCGCGCACCAGACCTGGTTGGGCCGCTCGATCGCCAGATGCCGCAGCAGGTAAGGATAGATGCGGTGCCGCGGATGCGGCGCGCTGGTCTTCGGCGCCTGGTAGATCGGCGACAGGCCGATCTTGCGCATCAGCCGCCGGACCCGCTTGCGGCCCACGCACCAGCCCCGACGCCGCAGATGCCGCGCCATCTGCCGCGAGCCATACCAGGGCATTTCCATGAAGGCCTCGTCGATGGCGCGCATCAGTTCGAGGGTCTAGGGCGTCTCGCCCGCTGGCTGTCGGTAGAACGACGCACGCGAGATCGAGACCAGTTCGCACTGGCGACGGATCGAGAGCCGTTCGTGATCGGGATCAACCATCATTCTCCTCCGATCCAGGCTCAGCGATCGAAGGCCTTGGCCAAAAAATCGCGCTCGACGACGAGCTGACCGATCTTGGCGTGCAGTTTCGTCACCTCGGCTTCCCGGCCGACCTGCGCATCCGAAGCCCTGTCGTCGAACGCCCGGGCCAGGTTCTCGATGGCCTGCCGTTTCCACTGCGTGATCTGGTTGGGGTGAAGCTGGTGCTTCGTCGCAAGCTCCGAAATCGTCCGCTCGCCCCGGATCGCCTCAAGCGCCACCTTGGCCTTGAACTCGGCCGTAAACCGTCTGCGTGTCTTCATCCTGGATCGTCCTTTTCATCGGTCGATCCACCTTAGGCACCTGTCTCAAAAACCGGCACCACCTCAGCCGCATCATTTTTCTGGCGTTTGACAGTTGCGTCCGCGACATCTTCTTGCGGAACTTCACTTGCCCCGTCATCGAGGCCCCGTGAAGGTAGAAAACACTTTTTGCCAGATCCACGCCAATCATCGTATCTTTCGTCATGGTTGCCATCCTCCCTGCTTCGCGGCCAAGCGCCGCCTTTGGCACTCCACGATGCCGTCTAGGTTAGGCGACAACCACCCCATCTTCTGTGGTCTAATTCTCCACCACCGTTCTCAGCGTTGTCTGTTGGTGGGAATGGCGCGGTTCTGTCCAGTGCTCTGATGGGAGGCGTCAGCGGTGAGGCTCTCGCGGACGCGGCCGAGGAAGTTGCGGATCAGTAGGTTCTCCTCGGCCGCGGGCTGGTGGATGAGGTAGAACGGCGATTGATATTCGTCGGCGCCTTGGACGACGACCTGTTGCAGGGGCGTTAAGAGTGGTAGGGATTCGGCGTAGTGTACGGGTAAGAGACCTAGGAATTCACCCGAGTGGATCAGCAGCGCCTGAGCCTCCATGTTCTCGACGGTCGCTCCGATAGTCACAGCACCAAGCCATTCCAGATCGTCGTGCTGGACATAGCGGCGAGCGACGAATCGGTACTCACTGAGCCTGTCGGCGGTCACGGGGCCTGCAGTGGCGATGGGGTGGTCGGCCGCGCAGTAGAGCGCGTGCCTCTCGTTGAACAGTGCCACGTAGACCAACCCTGAGGAGCGCCTGAAGAATGGCCCGATGGAGACGTCGCGCGCACCGTCGAGCACGGCTCGCTGCATAACGGCGGGCGAATCCACCGATAGATCAATGACGACGTTCGGCGCCCGCCGATGAAACGTCTTCAGCACTCGCGCCAGGTTCCATGTCGCATTGCTGACCATCGCATCGGCGATGCCGAGCCGCAAAACGCCGCGCAGCTCGCCGGAGATGGAGGCGGCGGTATTGCTGAAGCGGTCGGCGGCGGCGAAGATCTCGGTACAGGCATCGTAAATGCTCTGGCCCGCCCGCGTCAGGGCAAATCCCGAACGGCCCCGGTAGCAGAGCTTGAAGCCCAGCCGCCTTTCGAGCTGGGCCAGATGGCTGGATACCGTCGACTGCGAGAGGTTGAGGGTCGTCTGCGCGCCTACGAGCCCGCCGGCGTCGACAATGGCCGCATAGACCCGCAGCAGCTTGAGGTCGATGTCGTTGAGCCGTCGCATCCAGCCTTCCCTCGCTTGCATCGCAGACGTCGATGTAAGCACCAATACTCCGGTATTCTTTCAGAGTAGGTCAAGGCTTATCCGGCGGGAGACGGAATGCTGCGAGGACCGATGACCGACGACAAGACAAAACCCGAGGCGCCCCGGAACAGCTATGATTCCGGCCGGCTCGATCTTCCCTTCGTGGGCATCTGCACCTTCGGCAAGGCGCCCTATTGCGCCGATTGGGACAGCATCGATGCCGACGTCGCCATTATCGGGGCGCCCTTCGATTTCGGCACGCAATGGCGTCCAGGCGCGCGCTTCGGGCCACGCGCCATCCGCGAGGCGTCGACGCTGTTTGCCTTCGGCCATGGCGGCGCCTACGATCATGAGGACGATGTCACCTATCTGCCCTCCACGCTGCGCATGGTCGATCTCGGCGATGCCGATATCATCCATACCGATACCACTGGCAGCCACGCGAATATCCGCAAAGCGGTGGAGAACTGCCTCGCGGCGGGCGCCTTGCCGGTGGTGCTGGGCGGCGATCACTCCGTCAATATCCCCTGCGTCAGTGCTTTCGAGGGGCGCGGGGATTTGCATATCGTGCAGATCGACGCGCATCTCGATTTCGTCGATGTGCGCCATGGCGTGCGCTACGGCCATGGCAGCCCGATGCGGCGGGCGGCCGAGAAATCCTACGTCACCGGCCTGACCCAGATCGGCATTCGCAATGTTTCGTCGACGGGGAAGGAAGGCTATGTAGATGCACGTCAGGTGGGCTCCGAGATCCTGTCGGTGCGCCAGACCCGGCGCCTTGGTACTGCGGCAGTGCTCGACAAGATCCCGGCAGGCGCCCGCTATTATGTGACGATCGATATCGACGGATTCGATCCATCCATTGCGCCGGGCACCGGCACGCCCTCGCATGGTGGCTTTCTCTATTACGAGGTGCTCGAGTTGCTCGCAGGGCTGGCCAAGCGCGGCACGGTCGTCGGCGTCGATCTCGTCGAAGTCGCACCGGACTACGACCATAGCGGTGTGACCGCAATTCTCGCGGCGCAGATCCTGCTTAACTTCATCGGGAGGATTTTTCACGCGCGGTGAGAGGCCCGAAAGACCGGCGTTTGCGACGACCCCGTACTTTAGGGGCACTTCTCGCCGGTCGCCGCAACGCGATAAAGATTGTGAGCGGAAGCGTGGGAGGAGGGAGACGCCCATGGTGCAGCAGATGCAAAAGCCTGCGCAGCGGCGACGCTGGGGAGATGCGTGGTCGGCGCTCGCCATTCCGGGGCTTGTCTTCATCGTTCTGGGGTTCGGCAGCACCTTGGTCTTCGCCATCGCGCGCAGCCTGACCGACCCGTCGCCGGCGAACTATCTGCGTCTTCTCGATGGCGTTTCGGGACGCGCGCTCGCAACGACGTTCCAATCGTCCATCGTCATTGCGCTGATCGTGCTCGTCATGGGCTATATCTACGCCTATGCCATGCTGATCGGGCCGAAATGGCTGAAGATCTATCTGATCGCCTTCCTCGCCATACAGTTTGCGACAAGTTCGGTGGCGCGGGCCTATGCCTGGGTGCAGTTGCTGCAGAACAATGGCGTCATCAACAAATTCCTGATGGCGACGGGCTTGATCGATCATCCGCTAAAACTCATGCGCAACGATCTGGGCGCCATCATCGGCACCAGCCATGTGCTGCTGCCCTATATGGTGCTCGTCCTGTTCGCCTCGATGCGGCAGGTCAACCTCACCACCATCGTCGCCGCGCGCAGCCTCGGCGCCAATAGCTGGCGCGCGCTGTTCGAGGTCTTCGTGCCGGCGACGCGCGTCGGCATCGTCGCGGGCACCGGGCTGGTTTTCGTGCTTGGCCTCAGCTTCTACACCACCCCGGCGCTGCTGGGCGATGCGTCGCATCAGATGATCAGCGCGCTGGTGATGAACCAGGCGATGGCCTATGGCGATTTCGGCGGCGCTTCAACCTTGGCAATGGGCCTCGTCATCATCACGCTTTTGAGCCTGCTGCTCACGCGCATGATCACCGATCGCCTCAATCTCATGCGGAAACCCTCATCATGAGCACCGTGAAACTCGGCGTAGCCGGATGGATTCTGCTTGCCATCGTCAATGTGTTCCTGTGGCTGCCGCTGCTGGTGATCGCGGTGCTGGCCTTCAGCGATGCCAACAGCATCACCTTCCCGCCACCCGCCTATTCGTTGCGCTGGCTCTCGACTCTCGTCACCGACGATGTCTGGCGCCGCGCCATCGAAACCAGCGCCTTTATCGGTCTTGCCAGCACGGCGCTATCGCTGCTGCTGGGGGTGCCCCTCGCCCTCGGCCTGTCGCGCGGAGCGATCGGCCGCTTCACGGCCGTGCAGGGCGCCGTGGTGGCGCCGCTCATCCTGCCGGGAATCAGTCTCGCGATCGGGTTCTATTTCGTCGCGGCGTGGACGCGCCTGTTGGGAACGTCCGTGCCGCTTATCGTCGCGCATACCACGGTGGGCATTTCCTATGTCGTCGTCACCGTGCTGGCGGCCGACAGGAGCCTTGACAAATCGCTTGAGCCTGCCGCGCGCACGCTTGGCGCGTCGTTCCTGCGGGCCATAGCCGATGTGACGCTGCCGCTCGTTTCCGTCGGCATCATCGGTGGTGCGGTGCTCGCCTTCCTCCACTCCTGGGACGACGTGGTGAATGCGCTGATGCTCGGCAGCGCCCGCGTCAGGACCTTCCCCTTCCACCTGTGGAACGAGATGCAGCACGTGCTGATTCCGATCGCCGCAACGGCGGCCATGCTGCTTTCGGTGGTCAGTATCTCGGTGCTGGCGCTGGCGGGCCTGCTACTCGTCGTCCGGCGCAAGCAGATGCCGGCCAATCTGGCTGAGAGCGTCGTTCTACGAAAGGGGATGGAGTGATGAGCCTCGATCACAGCGGCGCCGATGTGAGCCTGCAAAAGGTCAGCAAGCGGTTTGGCGGCTTCGTTGCCCTCACCGAGATCGATATCGACGTGCCAGCCGGCTCGTTCTGCAGCTTCCTCGGCCCCTCCGGGTCGGGGAAGACGACCACCCTCAACATCGTTGGTGGCCTGCTGGCGCCGAGCTCCGGCCGCGTCTTCATCAATGGGCGGGATGCGACGGATCTCGCGCCCGACAAGCGCGGCCTTGGCGTCGTATTCCAAAGCTACGCACTGTTTCCGCATATGACGGTACGCAAGAACATCGCCTATCCACTGAAGCTGCGGGGCGCCAGCCGCGACGAGCAGCGCCGGTGTGTCGGCGAGGCGCTCGAGCTCGTGCGGCTCGCCGATCTCGCCGAGCGCTATCCGTCGCAGCTTTCGGGCGGCCAGCAGCAACGCATCGCATTGGCGCGCGCCTTCGTCTTCCGGCCGCCCGTGCTGTTGATGGACGAGCCGATGGGGGCACTCGATGCCGGCCTGCGCCAGCATCTGCAGCGCGAGATCGTGCGTATTACGCGGGAGCTGGGCTGCACCGTGCTCTATGTGACGCACGATCAGGAAGAGGCGCTGTCCATGAGCGATCAGGTTGTGCTGTTCGACCGGGGCGCGGTCGTCCAGTCCGGCTCGCCGACCGATATCTATCGCAAGCCGCGGACCGAATTCGCCGCGACCTTCGTGGGCGCTGGGCGTCTGCTCAAGGGCGTCGTCGAGCGCCGCGACGGCGCGCACGCGATCCGCACGCCCTATGGCCCGGTGCCTGTCGACGAGCGCTCTATTGCCGACAATGGCCTGGCCGTCGGGCAGCCTGCCGCAGCCGTCTTCCGCCCCGAGACGGCGAGCTTCGGCAAACATCTCGAGACGAGCGCGGGAGCACTGCCGCTGTTCGAGGGGCGCGTGCGCGAAACGGTGTTCGCGGGTGGGCAGATCCGTTTCATGGTCGCGCTTGGCGACGCCGAGATTGAGTGCCGTCTGCCGGTTGGCAAGGGCAATGGCGCGCCCGGCGAGCAGGTCCGGCTCTATATCGATGCCGAGCAATTGCCGGTCGCCGTCGCGGTGGCCGCGCCCTGAAAAGGGTGGCGCTTTCGCTGCGGCTTCGACGCGGCGAAACGCATCGAGCAACGTGATTGATGCATCTGAACAAGCAGATTGATCGAAACAAATGGCTCCCCTACCGTCATCCTGGATCCTGCAAACTAAGCCATTGTACCACAATGCCTCTTCAGGATCGCGACAGGAGGACTGAATGAAGGATTCGATCCAGCGAAACGCGTCCAGACTGCGCCCTGTGCTCGGCGCCCTGGCGTTGGGAACGGCCCTCATGGGGGGCATCTCGATGGCGACGGCCCAGGAAAAAGTCACCTTGGTTTGGGTCGGCTATGGCGGCGCCACCGGCGAGGCCGTGCAGGAGGTATGGCTCAAGCCGTTCATGGCGGAGCACCCCAATATCGAGGTGATCTACGAAACCGGCGTGCAATGGGCAAAGCTCGCCGCGATGCGGGAAACCGGCAACATCACCTGGGACATCTATGAGGGGGATCTCTACGCCACCGACCCCGAGAATTATTTCGAGCCCATCGACTGCACCATCATCGCCTGCGACGAGGTCATCGAGGATTCCAACCGCACGCCTTACACCATGGTGCAGCGCACCACGGTCAATGGCTTTGCCTATGACAAGGACGTCTTCGGCGATAATCCGCCGCGCTTCTGGCCCGACTTCTTCGATCTCGACAAGTTTCCCGGCAAGCGTGGCATCCTCGCCCGGCCGACGGCCGCCGGCACGGTGCTGATGGGCGCCATGGCCGGTGCCGGGGTGCCGTATGACCAGATGGTGCCCTATCAGCTCGACAAGGCGTTCGAGGCGCTCAACAGTCTCAAGGAAGGCGACAATCTGATCTTCTTCGCCGAGGGTCCGCAATGCCCGCAATTGCTGCGCGACAAGGAGGTCGTGATGGCCGGCCATTGCGACGCCGGCTCGATCGTCAAGGCCAATGAGGACGGCGCCAATCTCGGCTTCGCCTGGGATTCCGCCATCGTCTTTGCGGCCTCGCTGGCCGTGGTCAAGGGCACCGAGCATCCCAAGGAAGCCATGGAGCTGCTCGCCTATGTGCTGAGCAAGGACGTCAATGGCCGGCTCAGCGAGTATGTGGCCCAGGGTCCGACGAACAAGCTCTCGCCACTGCATGACAATTACAAGGACTGGACCATCGCTGGCCATCCGGACGTCAAGACCATGACCTATGACTGGCCGTATCTGCGTATCGAAGGTGAGCGCATCAACGGCGCCTATCAGGCGTGGTTCACCGGGAACTAGATGAATAGCTGAGCTAACCTCCCGCGACCAGGCCGGCAGAACCCTCTGCCGGCCGCAACATGAGAACGGACCTAGACGTGACCTCCCAGCCTCTCGTCCTGCCATTCACCGGAACCAGGATCATCAGCTTCGCCCAGCTCGCGCAGGGCCCGGCAAGCGTGCAGCTCCTGGCTGATCTGGGGGCGGATGTCATCAAGATCGAACGCCCGGGCACCGGCTCGCTGGAGCGGACCTACAGGCTGCGCAATGGCGAGAGCCTGCTCTTTCACATGCTGCATCGCAACCAGAAGAGCGTTACACTCAATCTCAAGGCGCCCGAGGGCATCGAGATCGTCCGGCAATTGATCGGCTCGGCCGATGTCGTGGCTGAGAACTTCCGGCCGGGGGTGATGGATCGGCTCGGCCTCGGCTATGCCGAATTGTCGAAGCTCAATCCGCGGTTGGTCTATCTCTCTGCCTCGGGTTTCGGGCCCACGGGGCCCTATGTCAGCCGGCCGGGGCAGGATCTGATCCTGCAGGGGCTGACCGGCCTCGCCGCGGCGACCGGCAAGGCCGACGATCTGCCGACGCCCGCCGGCAGCTCGGTCATCGATCTCCATTCGGCGGCGCTCAATGCCTTCGGCATCGCGGCGGCGCTGCTGCACCGCGAGAAGACCGGTAAAGGCCAGCTCATCACGGCCAGCCTGCTCGACGCCGCCGTGCATCTACAGACCGAAAACGTGTTTGATACCGCCAACGGCATCAAGAAGCAGCGCAGCGCTTCCGGCCTCGCCAGCCCCGGTGCCTCGGCGCCCTACGGCGTCTACCAGACGAAGACCGATTTCATCACGCTGTCGGACGTCTCGCTGAAGGCGCTTGCCGAAGCCATCGACGAGCCGGCGCTGCTGGATTTCACCGAGGCGGAAGCGCTGACGCGGCGCGACGAGGTGCGCGTGCTCGTGGCGCGCCGCATGCTCGACCGCACCGCGGAGGAGTGGCTGGAGCACCTGCTCGCGGCCGGCATCTGGTGTGGCCCGGTGAAGGATTACGAGGCGCTGCTCTCCGATCCGCAATTCATCCACGCCAAGCTGCTCTTCGAGACGCAGCATCCGCGCCTCGGCACACTCCGCAATATCCGCTCGCCGATCACGCTGTCCGAGGCGCCGGCCGAGCGCCAGCCGCGGCAGGTGGCGCCCGAGCTTGGCCAGCATACGAGCGAAATTCTTGCGGGGCTGGGGCTGACGGCGGAAGATGTGGCAAGGCTCAAGGCGGCCGGCACCATCTAGCGCGGCACCCCCGCGCTCTTTACACCGAATATTCCCACCGGCCGCCGGGGGACCGGCAAGCGACGATGAGGCTAATATGAGACAATTGAATCTGCAGGGCGTGGTGCCCGCATTACTCACTCCCTTCAACACCGATCTCGGCATCGACTTCAACGCTCTGACGCGGCTTGTCGACCGCACCCTCGCCGTCGACGGCGTCGGCGCGCTGTTCGGCGTCGGGCATGCCGGCGAGGTCGCCGCGCTCGATCGCGAGGAGCGGCAGGAGGTGACGCGCGTCATCGCCGAGCGGGTCGGCGGAAGGGTGCCGGTGCTGGCCGGCGTCTACAGCGATTCCCTGCGCGAAGCGGTGCAGCATGCCAAGGACGCGAAAGCGGCCGGCGCCAATGCCGTCACGGTGTTCCCGCCGCCGATCTTCGCCGATGGCGCCTGCGCCAGCCATGAAATGCCGCTCTTGTGGCACCGCACGATCGCCGAGGATGCCGATATCCCGCTCGTCCTGTTTCAGTTCAGCCCCGGCGGTGGTCTCGGCTATACCCCTGCGACGCTCGCAAAGCTCGTGGCGCTTCCCTATGTGGTCGGCATCAAGGAGGGGAGCGGTGGCATGGCGCCCTATCAGTTGAACCTCGAGATCTGCCGGGCCGCGGCGCCGCCGGTGCCGGTTCTTACCTCGCACAATTCGGCAATCCTGTGCTCGCTCGCAGCGGGCGGCGAGGGGATTCTCTCGGGCAGCGGCAGCGTCATTGCGGCCGAGCTGGCGCAGATGATGGCGGCGGTGACGCGTGGCGATCTGTTCGGCGCGCGAGAGGTTCATGAGAAGCTTCGCCCCCTCACCAAGTTCTTCTACAAGCCACCCTTTATCGACATGCATACCCGCATGAAGGACGCGCTGGTGATGCTGGGCGTGCTCGAACATGCGACGGTGCGGCCGCCACTGCTGCCGACGAGCGATGCCGACAAGGCCGAGCTTCGCGCCGCCCTGCAATTTGCCGGCCTGCTCGGGAAATAGCGTCATGGCCGCGCTTGTCGAAGTCATCCGCGACGGCGATATCGCCCAATTATGGCTTAACCGGCCTGCCGCCCTCAACGCTTTGTCGCGCCAGTTGATGGACGAGCTGGACGCTGCCGTCGCGGACCTGGCTGTGTCGGATGCGCGGGCGGTGATCCTCGCGGGGCGCGGGCCGCGTGCCTTCTGCGCCGGCGCCGACATCAAGGAGTTCCGGCCGATTGCGAGCACGGTGGAAGCGCGCGCGGCGCATTATCGCCGTGATACTTTCACACGCATCGAGAACCTACCGATGCCCACCATCGCGGCCGTGCATGGCTATACGCTGGGCGGCGGCATCGCGCTGGCCATCGTTTGCGACATCGTCATCGCAGCGCAAAACACCGTCTTCGGCCTGCCCGAAACGGGACTAGGCACCTTCCCGGGCGCCGGCGTGACCGTGCGCCTGCCGCGTCTTATTGGGCGCGGCCAGGCCATGCGGCTGATCTGCTCGGGGGAGCGCATCGATGCGGCCGAGGCTCAGCGCATCGGCCTTGCGACCTGCCTTGCCCCCGGCGACGATCCGATGGGTGCGGCCATGGAGCTGGCGCGCGCCATAGCGGCAAATGCGCCGCTCGGCGTGCGCTATGCCAAGGAGTGCATCACGCGGGGTAGTCAGTTGCCGCCGCAGCAGGGGATCGCGGTTGAGACCGATCTCAATATGCTGATGGACGCCACGTCTGATTACGCCGAAGGAGCACGGGCATTTGGCGAGAGGCGCAAGCCCGTGTTCCACGGACGATAGAAGTAGGGTGGTCGTTGGAGGAGGCGCAGCACATGTCGACGCTCGTAGACGTGGAGAGCCGGGACGGCATTGCCATGGTCTTCATGAACCGCCCGGCTGCCCTCAATGCGCTGAGCGCGGCGCTGTTCGACGAGATGGACGCCGCCATCGCCGCCGTCGCCAAATCCGATGCGCGCGTTTTCGTCCTGGGCGGGCGCGGCGAGCGGGCGTTCTGTGCCGGTGCCGACATCAAGGAGTTCAAGCCGGCGGCGACGACGGTGGAGGTGCGGGCCGGGCATTATCGTCGCGATGTCTATGCGCGGATCGAGAGTCTTCCGATCCCGACAATCGCGGCGGTGCATGGCTATACGCTGGGCGGCGGCGCCGAATTGTCGCTCGCCTGCGATCTGCGCATCGCTGCCGACGACACGATCTATGGCTTCCCCGAGACCGGCCTCGGCACCTTTCCGGGGGCGGGCGGCACGCAGCGCCTGCCGCGAGTAATCGGCTACAGCGCCGCGCTCTGGCTCGTCGCCAGTGGCGAAAAGATCGACGCCAATGAGGCCCTGCGCCTCGGCCTCGTGAATTGCGTGGTGCCCAAGGCGGCGTTGCAGGACAAGGTCCTCGAGGTCGCTGGCCGCATCGCGGCGAACGCGCCTTTGGGCGTGCGCTATGCCAAGGAGTCCATGGTCCGGGGCCGGGAGATTCCACTCGTCGAAGCCATTCGGATCGAGAAGGACCTCAACATGTTCATGGACACAACGGCCGATTATGCCGAAGCGGCCAAAGCCTTCGTCGAACGCCGCAAGCCGAAATTCGAGGGGCGGTAGGCGGATCACTAAACCACAAGGTCCAACCGTGGTCTGCCCCCTGAAAAGTGGTCCTCGGTGAAATAGGGTATTGAGCCTTGGAGAGGACTTCGGAATGCCCCAGAAGAAGCACAAGCCCGAAGAGATCGTTGCAAAGCTGGACACCCGCAAAAACCTTCGTCACAAAATCACATAGCACCGACGAACAAAGTTTGATCCCTGTTTGTTCTCGAAACGATTCTATTGTGTTCACATAGATTTCGGTTGGTTCTCTAATCGCTTTGGTCAAGGCTGGTCCTTCTACGGTGCAATCTGCGTGCCGGGCTCTGTGGTTCTCTCCGCGGTCGCCGCTTTGGACGCCGCATATTTGCGTTCAGGGTTGGGCGGATCGAAGTGGTGTGCGCGGTCTTCGCCGCAGTGCATGAGAACGGCGGTGGAAAATTAGACCACGGTAGTGGCGGGATAGTCCTGCTGCGGGCGGCTTAAAAGTCGTCCACCTATTTTCCTTCTGCGACGC